>Ga0194041_10000001_pt1 | contig 221431 bp, 223 predicted proteins | sample JunL449m_MetaG_FD_160082 | JGI IMG/M metagenome (GOLD analysis project Ga0194041, IMG submission 160082) | Anoxic zone freshwater microbial communities from boreal shield lake in IISD Experimental Lakes Area, Ontario, Canada - Jun2016-L442-9m | ecosystem: Environmental > Aquatic > Freshwater...
GGTACCAGAGACCGTAGTAAATATTACCGTTTTGCGCTACCAAGGCAAAGGAGATCGTTGGCAACAAGCCGCCGAACCAACCGTTACCAATATGGTATGGCAATGACATCGAGGTGTAACGAATGCGTGTTGGGAACATCTCAACCAGCATCGCCGCGATCGGGCCATAAACCATAGTTACCAAGATCACCAAAATGACCAAGATACCAAGAATTGCAGGAAGGTTCATCGCAGCAGGATCAGCCTTTGCAGGATAACCAGCCGCATTCAATGCATCGCGAATAGCTTTCTTGAACTCTGCATCTTTTGCTTTCAAGTCAGCTGGTGCCATACCTTTAGCGGTATAGCCAGCAACTTCTGCGTCGCCAATCTTCACAACAGCGGCTCCACCGGCTGGGCCAGGAATAGTTGTGTAGCTTGCAGAGTTAGAGGCCATCACTTGCTTGGCAATATCGCATGAGCTAGTGAACTTCGCAGTACCGGTTGGGTTGAACTGGAAAGTACATTCGCTCAGATCAGCGGTAACACTTGCTGGTGCAGTTGCCATTGCCTTTTCTAACGCTGGATTAGCAAAGTGAGTTAAGCCATTAAACAAGGAAACTGGTGTATTCGGGATGTACAGGATGATGGCTAATAACAAGCCACCCATGATGATCACTTTACGACCAATCTTGTCAGACCAAGCGCCAAAGACGATAAAGAATGGCGTGCCGATGACCAATGAAGCGGCAATCAACAAGTTTGCAGTCTTAGGATCTACCTTCAATACCTGAGTCAGGTAGAACAAAGCATAGAACTGGCCTGTGTACCAAACTACCGCTTGACCTGCAACCAGACCAAACAAGGCCAAGATCACGATCTTGAGGTTTTTCCACTGACCGAATGACTCTGTTAAAGGCGCCTTAGTCAACTTGCCTTCATTTTTCATTTTTGTAAACGCTGGTGATTCAGCCATGGACAAACGAATCCAGACTGAGATACCTAATAGAAAAATAGAAGCAATAAAAGGAACGCGCCAGCCCCAAACATCAAAGTCTGGACCAGTAAATTCACGTGTGAACAAAATCACGAGCAAGGAGAGAAACAAGCCAAGAGTAGCAGTTGTCTGAATCCAGGCTGTGTATGCACCACGCTTACCTTGAGGAGCATGCTCTGCAACATAAGTAGCAGCACCACCGTACTCACCACCCAAAGCCAAACCTTGCAACATGCGTAAGGCGATCAACAGGACAGGTGCAGCAACACCAATCGTTGCATAGTTAGGCAAAATACCCACAATGAATGTGGCGCCGCCCATGATGACAATGGTGACTAAGAAGGTGTACTTACGACCAATCAAGTCGCCCAAACGACCGAACACCAATGCACCAAATGGACGCACGATGAAACCAGCCGCAAAAGCTAATAAAGCAAAAATGAAGGCAGAGCCAGCATCTAAGCCAGAGAAGAACTGCTTGGCGATAACTGCAGCCAAAGAACCGTAAAGGTAAAAGTCGTACCACTCAAAAACCGTACCTAAAGAGGAAGCAAAAATAACTTTGCGCTCTGTAGCGGTCATTGGGGCTGCTTTAGTTGATGTTGACATCAGTAGCTCCTAAAATTTTTATTAAATAAAAACAACCAAACGATTATGCTTTGAAATAATTCAAAGAAATCCATTACTTAGGGTAATTCCTCATCAATTTGACTCGGGGTTTTCCCCATAAATGTTAATTTGGTGCAACATGCCTAAACCTTGATGAAAGTAATGTTTAGCCCAGCTTTATGGCAATATGCACTATCAGGGTGCATATTCATGCATCCGGGTGCAAACTACTGAAAGTAATCAGGCAGTAATTCGCTTTAATAGTCTCAGAAGTTAAGAAAAAGGCAGTCTCAAAAATGCCATCTCATCAAAATTCAATAAGGAGCAATTCAAATGAAAAGACGTGACTTTCTAGGCAAGACTGCACTTGGCGCTGCTGCTGGAGTATTGGCTGCACCGGCGATTGCCCAATCCATGCCCGAAGTGAAGTGGCGCTGTGCCTCTAGCTTCCCAAAGAGCTTGGATACGATTTATGGTGGTGGTGAATACATTTCTAAACGGGTGGCTGCCTTAACAGATGGCAAATTCCAAATCCGTATTTTTGGCGCTGGTGAGATTGTTCCGGCCTTCGGTACTGTTGATGCAGTTCAGCAAGGAACTGTAGAGTGCACCCACACCGCCGGCTACTACTTCGTTGGTAAAAACAAAACTTTTGCTTTTGACACCACTGTTCCGTTTGGCATGAATCAGCGCCAACAAAATGCCTGGATGTATTGGGGTGGTGGCTTGAAACTACAACGCGAGTTCTTACGTGACTACAACATTATTTCTTTCCCAGCAGGTAACACTGGAACCCAGATGGGTGGCTGGTTTAAAAAGCCAGTAAAAACAGTGGCAGACCTTAAAGGTCTCAAAATGCGGATTGCTGGACTTGGTGGTGAAGTGATGTCCCGTTTGGGCGCCATTCCACAACAAATCGCTGGTGGTGATATTTATCCAGCGCTTGAAAAAGGTGTGATTGATGCCGCTGAGTGGGTTGGCCCTTACGATGATGAAAAATTAGGCTTTTACAAAATTGCCCCTTACTACTACTACCCAGGATGGTGGGAAGCGTGTTCGATGTACTCCATGTACGTGAACATCAAGGAATGGGAAAAGTTACCTAAGCAATATCAAGAAGCTTTGATCTCAGCATGCGCCGAATGCAACATCGACATGATGGCTGAATATGACTACAAAAACCCAATCGCTTTGCAAAGCTTAATTAAGAATGGTGTCAAGTTGCAGTCTTACTCTACAGACATTATGAAAGCAGCATCTAATGCCGCTTTTGAAATGTATGAAGAAGAGGCTGCTAAGAATCCATCGTTCAAGAAAATTTACGAGCCTTGGAAGAAGTTCCGTAATGATCAAATGCTGTGGAACAAAGTTGCTGAACAAACTCTCATGAGTTTCATGTTGACTAATCCAGTCAAATAAACCTAATTGAGAGTCTGATATGCCAAAACAATTTTTAGTTTTTGCAAGTTTCGTTGATCGCTTAAACGACCGTTTTGGTGTATTAGCAAGTTGGATGGTTCTTATTGCCGTACTGGTCAGCACCTCAAATGCGCTGATTCGGTACGGCTTTAATTTGAGCTCCAACGGCTGGCTAGAAGCACAGTGGTATTTATTTGCCGGCATGGTGATGTTTGGGGCTGCCACTACTTTTCGCCTTAATGAACACGTGCGTGTAGATGTGCTCTATGCGATGTACCCTAATAAAGTGCGTCTCTGGTTAGACTTTTTGGGTGGCATTGTTTTCTTTCTACCAATGACCATCATCATTGGCTACTATTCTTGGGAATTTTTTATTACTTCAGTCATTCAAAATGAAACCTCGAGCAACCCAGGAGGTCTCATTCGCTGGCCAGTACGTGGCGTGATTACCTTGGGCTTTTTCTTATTAACGCTCCAAGGTATTTCAGAAATCATCAAGCGCTATGCTGCCATTATCGGCATGATTCAAATCGATCCTAAGTACGAAAGACCTCTCCAATGATTAGCCAAGATTTGATGGCCCCCATCATGTTTGGGGGTTTGATTGTATTTTTATTAATTGGCTATCCAGCTGCATTTTCACTTGGTGCTGTTGGCTTATTCTTTTCTTTTATCGGCATTGAGATGGGCATGTTCCAGCCCACGTTCTTGCAAGCACTACCAGACCGAGTGTTTGGCATTCTTTCAAATGACTTATTGCTCTCGATTCCCTTCTTCACCTTTATGGGGGCGATTCTCGAGAAGTGCGGATTAGCAGAAGATATGCTCGAAGGTTTGGGTCAATTATTTGGGCCAATTAGAGGTGGCTTAGCCTATGCCGTCATTATTGTTGGCGCAATTCTCGGAGCCATTACTGGAACCGTTGCGGCATCCGTAATTGCGATGGGCTTGATCTCTCTGCCAATTATGCTGCGCTATGGCTATAACCCGCGTGTGGCAACTGGTGTGATTGCTGCCTCAGGAACGATTACTCAACTGATTCCACCATCCCTGGTCTTAATTGTGTTGGCTGACCAGTTAGGTAAATCTGTGGGTGATATGTATGCAGGCGCTATTGGGCCTTCCATCATTCAAATCATTCTGTTCTGTTTATTTATTTTGTTCCTATCAATTTTCAGACCGCAAGACGTACCGGCACTCCCACCAGAAGCGCGTCCAAAAATTGATTGGAAGTTATTCAAGAAAATTCTATGGGGCATTGTTCCTTCGATTGCCCTCATCTTCTTAGTGCTCGGAACTATTTTGATGGGTCTAGCAACACCCACTGAAGGTGGTGCTATGGGTTCCGTAGGAGCCCTAGTTCTCGCCGCTATGAATGGGCGCTTACAAAAGACCTTGGTTTGGGATGCAATGACTTCCACGATGCGTATCAACGCGATGGTGATCTTCATTCTGATTGGCTCTACTGTATTTGGCTTAGCCTTCCGCGGTGTTGATGGTGACCTCTGGATTGAGCATCTACTCTCAGGCCTGCCTGGCGGCCAAGTGGGCTTCTTGATTGTGGTGAACTTATTTGTCTTCTTCTTGGCTTTCTTCTTAGATTACTTTGAGATTGCCTTCATCATCATTCCACTACTTGCTCCAGTGGCACAAAAATTGGGAATTGACTTGATTTGGTTTGGCGTTCTATTAGGCGCGAATATGCAAACCTCCTTCATGCATCCCCCATTTGGCTTCGCTCTATTTTATTTAAGAGGGGTAGCACCGAAATCCGTGAAGAGCTCTGATATTTACTATGGAGCCCTGCCGTGGGTTGGTTTACAACTGATTCTGGTGGCGATCATCATCTTCGTGCCAGAAACAGTGACCTACTTTATTGATAAGCCTGCTATAGCAGTTGATGCAAACGCAATCTCAGTTGATCCATTGGCTGGTGTCGAGCAAAATGAGATCACTGTAGACTCTAGTTCAGAGATCGAGCGTCAATTGCGTGAAAATAAATAATACAAAAACAGTAGAGTAAATAGAGGGTTTTTACAATGCAGGCAAAGTGGGGTATTCAAGGGATGGCGGTTGCACCGCACTCTCTTGCTTCTGAATCAGCACTAGCGGTTCTGAGAGAAGGTGGTAACGCATTAGAAGCAATGGTGGCAGCAGCAGCAACCATTGCTGTCGTTTATCCCCATATGAATTCCATAGGTGGTGACTCTTTCTGGGTCATACACTCTCCTGGTAAGGCGATGGGTGGCATTGATGCCTGCGGTGCCGCTGCTGGCTTAGCTAGTAAGCAATGGTATGCAGAACGCGGCATTACTAAAGCTATTCCGTTTCGAGGACCAGTTGCAGCCAATACTGTTGCCGGCACAATTTCTGGCTGGGGTTCTGCACATAAACTCTCTAAGCAAGGTCTAGGTGGCAAGATCCCCTTATCTCGCTTATTAGCTGACGCGATTCATTACGCAGAAACTGGTGTACCAGTCACCTACAGTCAATCCAGCTTAACTGAAAAGAAGCGTGCAGAGCTTAACGCCATTCCAGGGTTTTCTGAGACTTTCTTAGTCAATGGCAAGGCACCGGCTGTTGGTAGCATCTTTAAGCAAGAACGCCTAGCGAAAACTTTACGCCAAATTGCAAGTAAAGGCACGGATGATTTTTATCGCGGCGATCTTGCTAACTTACTAGCAAAAGAGCTCACTGCTATTGGTAGCCCATTGCGCTTAAGTGATCTTGCGCGTCATCATGCAAAACTCATAGATCCACTGGAACTCAAGCACAGCATGGGTAAGGTGTACAACATGGTACCCCCTACCCAAGGCGTAGTGTCACTGATGATCATTGGCATCTTGGACCAATTGAACTTAAAACGCTTTAAGGTAGACAGTACTGAATATGTTCACCACTGTGTTGAGGCTACGAAGCAAGCATTTAAGATTCGGGATCAGTTTGTCACTGACCCTGCATATATGAAAAAAAATGCGCAGTCGTTTTTATCACCTGCATTTCTGAAAAAACTGGCAAAGAATATTAATCCTAAAAAAGCCTTGCCTTGGGGTCAGGGTAAAGGTCCGGCAGATACCATCTGGATGGGTGTGATTGATGGCAATGGCAACTGCGTCTCTTTTATTCAAAGTATTTATCACGAGTTTGGCGCTGGCATTGTGCTACCAAAGTCAGGTGTGAATTGGCAGAACCGCGGTTGCAGTTTCTCTTTAGATCCTAAGACACTAAACCATCTCGAGCCATATCGAAAACCTTTCCACACACTCAACCCTGCGATGGCTTTATTTAAAGATGGTCGATCAATGGTTTACGGAACCATGGGTGGCGATGGTCAACCTCAAACACAATGCGCGCTATTTACTCGTACTGCCACTTATGGACTTGATCCACAAGATGCGATTAGTCGTCCACGGTGGTTACTTGGTCGTACTTGGGGTCAAACCAGCGATAGCCTCAAATTAGAATCTCGCTTTAGTCCATGGGTTGCAAAAGAATTGCACGCCATGGGTCATGAAATTGAGATGCTCGAATCTTTTGATGAGACAGTAGGTCATGCTGGTTGTATCATTCGCGATCCCTCAGGCACACTGCGTGGTGGCTGGGACCCCCGAAGTGACGGGGCGGTTAGCGCATTTTAGGCCTATGAAACCTAAGCTATATAGCTACTGGCGTAGCTCAGCCGCCTTCCGTGTGCGTATTGCACTCAATCTCAAAGGTATGGACTACGAAGTCATTCCAGTGCACCTCGGCAAAAATGGTGGGGAACAAATGTCCGAATCTTATGAAACTAAAAATCCCAATCGTCTAGTGCCTTTATTTGATAATGGAAAAAATAGTATTCATCAATCGCTAGCCATTATTGAGTATCTAGATGAGATTCAAGCTCAACCGGCATTACTCCCAAGCTCACCAATAGATCGCGCTTGGGTACGCTCAATAGCCATGGATATGGCTATTGATATTCATCCCATTAGCAATTTGCGGGTACTACGCCACTTAATAAAACAGTTTGGAGCAAGTAATGAAGTGAAGGATGCCTGGTATCAACATTGGATCAAGCTAGGGCTTACGAGTGTTGAAAAGCAACTCAGTACCGATCCGCGCCGTGGTCGTTTTGCCTTTGGTGATCAGCCCGGCCTGATTGATATTTGCTTAGTGCCACAACTCTTTAATGCTTTAAGTAGCAAGATGGATATGAGCTCCTACCCGACTCTGATACAAATCTTGGATGAATGTATGAAGCTACCTGCTTTTATAGAAGCCTCCTGGGAAAAACAAATAGATGCCGAAGGAGCAAACCCCACTATTTGATTTTGGATTCCATCATTTTGACTAAGGCATACACGGATTCGTTATAGGGCGTCGGCACTCCATAGCGCTTACCCAATTCCACAATGTATCCATTCAAGAAATCAATCTCTGTCATTTTCCCCTTGGCCAAATCCTGAGCAGTTGAGGAAACTTGCGTAACCATAGTCGTCGCAATCGAGTCATTTGCAGCAAGTGCCTCTGACGTACTAATTTTGACATTCTCAATCGCAGCGATAGCTAGAAACTCTTTGGTAATTTCTTCAATCATTTTGACAATGCCAGGGGATTTGACCATCTCCCCATAAGAAATCTGACCAATCCCTGAAATGGCATTAAAAGAACAGTTCACTAAAAACTTGAGCCACATATCTCTTTTAATTTGCGGAGCAATCGAACATGGGACACTTGCACCTTCAAAGAGCTTGCAAATTTCTTCGAGGTTTTCATTATCAACAGGTAATGCAGCACCGAGGCTCCCAACTAAGAGCTCGCCGCGGCCATGATGCTTCATGGTACTTTGGCCAGTCATCCCTACGGCTACATAAACCACTGCTGCATAAACTGGATTAGCAATCATTTTGGAGGCAATATCAATATTTGCTACTCCATTTTGCAAGCTTAAGATCACTGCTTTGCTTGGCAGGATGGATTTCACCTGAGCAAGTGTCCGCTCTGTATCAAGCGATTTCACACTCAGTAAAACTAAATCAGCATCCCTCAAAGCAGATAGATCAGAGCTGGCCTTAACTCTTACTGTGTCATGAAATGCTTTGCAATCCATCTCTAAGCCAGATGCATTCAAGGCATCTACACGCTCAGGCCTTGCAATAAAAGTAACTTCATGATTGGCGCGAGCTAACATGCCACCAAAATAGCAGCCTACTGCACCCGCACCTAAAATATATATTTTCTGATAGCTTGGTGTTTTATAAATCAAGGACCAATGTTCCACTCTTGATATGCGAGATGCAGGGAGTTAAGTACTCCTGATGCTCGACATCACTCAAAATACAATCTCCATGTTCTACATCACCACTGATATATCTTGTCTTGCATGTGCCACATAAGCCTGATTGGCATGAAGTAGGAACCTCAATACCCATTCTTGCCAAAGCATCGATGATTGACTCGGTTCTCGTGACACTTATTTTTTGGCCAGTACTCTGAACCTCGATCACTAACTCTTCAGAGTCCGTATTTGAAATTTGATTCACTTTTTAGTCTCTTCCTACAAAAAGAATGGGCTGCAATAGCAGCCCATCTCTTCTGATTGATAGATTAATGCTTAAATTGTGCTTTTGCGGTTTGCTCGAGCTCTTCCATTTTTTGCTTTACGAAGTCAGTGCGCTCTTGGCCTTTGTACTGCTCACTTTCAGTGAGAATAGTAATCACCCCTTTAGCTACAAAGCGTCTTTGTGCTACCTCTTCTTCGGTAGTCGCGCCAATTGGCAATTCGAACACATTACCGGAGCAATAACTATTAGGAGCGCCATTGAATTCCTTTAGCCACTGTGCAAAAGCTTCTGCACTTGCCGCTGGATTAGAGCCACGAATAGCGTCACGCAACATCTTTCTAAATAAATAAGGACCCGCATCAAACTTAGTAGGATTCTCTAGTGCGTGGATTGCAATCGGTCTTTGGCTAATGATGGCCTCGTAATCACCAGGCGCATATTGAGCCATCTTGTAATTGGAACGTGCTCTGTGATCAGTAGGAATATCCACAATATCGTTAATCGTGTGCTTACTGAAACGTTCGGCTCTTCTCAAGGCAACCTGGCCATCTAGAAAGTCGATTGATTCATATCCGACCAGCTCTTTTTGTCCTATGCCACGAGTATCAATACTAGGGCCCATAACACGCCAGCCAATCATCTTACTATTAACGTCATCGACTGGAACTGTCCAGCGAATGATATGAAAGCGACTAAATAATTTCTTATTGGAGCCATCTTCTGAAGTGTAGGCATGCAAACTCAGGTTTGGCAGCACTTGATGCTGAACACGAATAAATAATTTGTCCTTATTAACACGACGCGCGCCAGAGCAGGCTAAACCTCGGCCACCATGGATTGGCACAAACTGCATGTCTGGATGTACTTCCATTGTGGGAGAACCTACTTCATCAAACGTTGTCCCTTGAAAATGACCGCCCACTACATTTTTTGCTGAATGTAGTTCAGCTGTGTGGAAATTGTCTGCAGCATTATCTTGAACTTGTAACCAATTGCAGTGTTGGAAATTACTATAGGGTACAAGTTCATCACCAGGGGCTACTGTGAAATCAGACTCCCACTCTGGAAATGGCGGCTCCTTATCGGGCGCACCCATATAAGCAAATACGAGGCCGTTTCTTTCGAAAGCTTTATAAGCGCCCTGCTGAATTGAACATGCATATTTTTTTGCTTCTGCTTCTTCACCCTTAGGGAATGGTGCATTCAAACAAGTGCCATCTACATCAAAGTGCATGCCGTGATAACAACACTTAATACCGCGCTCTTGAATCAAACCATACTCGAGTGATGCGCCACGATGGACGCAATGCGCGTGCAATACACCAATCCTGCCGCTACCATCACGAAATGCCACCAACTCTTCACTTAAGATAGTTAAAAATTTGGGAGTATCAGTCAATTCCATTGACATACAAACTGGATGCCAAAAGCTGCGCATGTACTCACCCGTTGGTGTGCCGGGGCCAACTTCTGTGAGCTCTGGATCATGTCCAGGAACTTTATTGGTGTAGTAGCCACCATAGGGAACTAATTTCTTAGGCGTTGCAGATCCCGCAGATGCGCTAACCTTTTTCTCCGCTTGTTCCTGTTTACTTGTCATTACCGGTACTCCTATTGATTAACTAGCTATATCTAAAACTGTTCAATTACTCAAACATATCTGGCTGGTTTTCTTTTAAGTAACCCCAGATTGGCTGGAAATGCAACCAACCAATATACTCGCTGCCCACATGTTCACGGCTGTAACGTGCAGTTTCTGGAGATAATAAAACAGGCTTAATGCCGGTAGCTTCAACCATCATCTGCTGCTTGCAACAACGCTCTAAAGCGATAAACCAGAACGCTGCAGCCTCAATACTATGACGACTTACTGTTAATAGGCCATGATTGCGGTGAATAATTGCTTTCACTTTTTTTAATGAGCCTGCTACGTTATAGCCAGAATTATCCTCAACCGCTACTTGACCAGCTTGTTCCGCTAACACCATATGATCTTCAAAGAATGCGGCGGCATCTTGAGAGATGGGATCTAATGGTTTACCTAGCGCTGCAAATGCTGTTCCATAGACTGTATGTGCATGACACATAGCAACGATGTCGGGATGTTTTTCATGAACTGCTGCGTGTAATACAAATCCAGCGCGGTTTAATGCATGCTTGCCTTCCAAAATATTGCCCTCATGATCGGCTAAGATTAAGTTAGATACCTTCACTTGATCAAAATGCACTGCCATTGGATTAGTCCAATACAGATTTGGATGCTCTGGATCACGTACAGTTAAATGTCCGGCAAATCCATAATCAAACTTTTCTAGAGCAAATGCTCTACATGCCGCAACTAATCGCTCCTTGAGATGCTGACGCTCCTCAGCAAAACTGTTGAATTTTGGCTGGTAAGGAAAAATCTGGGATTTGTCTTCGGGTTGATAAATGGACTCTCTATCGCCCAAGTCTAATTTACGTTCTTTTTCGATTACCGCAGCCATGTGAATTCCTTTTTCTAAGATTGAAGCAAATTTGGTGTTTTGAGAAAACTCAAAATATAACTAAGCCGTAATCATCGGCTTTCCCGAGGATTTTGACAAACGATAAGTATTCATATATAGATGAATTTAAATCATGTATATTATATTTACATGAGAAAAATGCCAAGTTATGTTCTTTTGCGAGCTTTTGAGGCCGCTGCCCGCCTCGAAAGCTTTACCTTGGCTGCTCAAGAGTTGCATCTCACGCAGTCGGCCATTAGTCACCAAATTAGAGAGCTTGAAGATTATTTTACTAAGCCGCTATTTTTGCGAAAGAACCGCAAAGTAGAGCCAACATCAGAAGGACGACGTTTATTAGATTCTCTCTCTAGGGTATTTGATGTCATTGAAGCGGCTTGCAATGAAGTTACTCTCGCTCCAAATTCACAAGTTCTCGCCCTGCACTGCTCACCTAGCTTTGCTGCAAAGTGGCTTAGCCCAAGACTTCCTGAATTCATTAAAAATAATCCTGACATCACCATTCGACTTACTTCCGGAGCTGAACCAATTGATCTCTTACGTAACCAAGAAATTGATATTGCCATCTCCTATCAATTTAGCCATGAAGGACCGGGGATCACATCCTTATCCTTAGGGGAAGAAAAAATAGCGCCACTATGCTCCCCAGAATTAATTGACCCCAATATTCCAGTAGACGAGTTGATGAGTAAACTTACCTTAATTGAGTCAACACTCAATCACCATACCTGGGAGCAATGGTTTGAGATCAATCGTCTAAAGAATCTATCGACTCGCAAAATGTCATTTGACCGTGCCGCCCTCTCGGTATCTGCTGCGGTGGATGGCATAGGTGCTGTACTTGAGAGTGTTCGCTTCGCCGAGAGAGAGCTCGCACGAGGAGAATTGGTGGAGCTTGGCAAGGGGATCTTTTTACCCACTACTGATAGGACGCATTTTTTATCTTATCGATCTAATGCTAAAAACAGTCAAAAAATTAAGCTCTTTAAAGAATGGATATGCATTAAGGCGGGAGTCTCTGTAGAGTGAAGTCACCAGTCTTTCTTTTTATTCTCAGTGGAATCTGCTTTTCTACTGTAGATGCAATGGCTAAAATTCTGGTTCAAGATACTAATCTCATCGCTGTAGTGTGGTCCCGATTTTTTGGTCAACTATTACTTTCAGCTCCGATAGCTTGGTACTTTCTGGGGAAAAATTTCTGGCGCACTCAAAATTTAGGCTTGCAACTCTTTCGATCTTGCTTGCTTGTTGCATCATCAGCCTTATTTTTTGCAGGGCTCAATTAGCTTCCTCTAGCTGAGGCATCATCAATTACCTTCACTGCTCCAATTTGGGTGGCAATCCTATCGGGGCCTATATTGGGTGAGCGCGTTGGACTAAAAGATTGGTTCGTTGCCGCCCTGGGATTCCTGGGCATCCTCTTCATTGCTAGACCAGGCTCGACAATTTTTCATTTAGCTGCGCTACTACTTGTTCTCATGGCTTTTCTCAATGCCATCTTTCAGCTATACACCAGAAAACTAGTTGAAGACTCGAAGTACACCACTTTCTTTTATAGCGGCATCGTTGGGCTCGTGATCTCTACCTTATTACTACCGATTGCGGCCCCACTTCCCTCATTACCTGCATATGAATACGCATTGTTTGGTTTGATAGGCTTAATTGGTGGATTTGCCCATCTATTGGTTGTGCTGGCGTTCTACAAAATGCGGCCTTACAAGCTAACACCTTTAGTTTTCTTACAGCTTATCTGGGCCGTTGGCTATGGCTACCTGATTTTTGGTGAACTACCTGATGGCTTAAGCATCGTTGGTATGATTCTGATTGCCTCTTCAGGAATCTGGCTGATCTGGAACCATCACAAAATATCAACCTAAGATCTAGGCAAACACTTTTTCCATTTCGCGTCGAAATTGAATCGCCTGCAAAGTAGCGTCATAATCCACATCACTCCAGCACACTGGTTTTCCAGCTGGAATATCTTTGTTAAGCACCATGTTATGCGCCAAACCAATGGGCAAAGCGCCAAGCTTTAGAGAATCTGCAGCAGTCATAAGCTTTCCGTAAACAGTAAAGCCACCTTCTCCATCGAGTTTCTCGCCTGACTTGAGTGTGCGCTTAGCAGTAGCTACCACATCACCCTTCCACTCCCCAGTAGCGCCAGTAGCTTCGCCTCGTACCGCAATACTTGCCACTGAAATACCAAGCTCCAAACCTATTAAGTGGTAAGGCTTGTACATCGCTGCATATTTGCCAGTGCTATCAGTTTTCAGGCCATATTGGGAAAAACAATCAATCACATATTGGCTGGGGGCTTCAAATACTGCAAAAACACCCCAACGCAAATCTCTAAACACTGGACGCCCATCTCGCTCAACCGAAGACACTACTTCAACAGTGCCCTTTTGTTTCAGAATGCCGCCCTCAGATACAGGCCGGAAGATGTGCGGCAAGTCATCAACTCCACAAGGAGGAAACTCTAAGCCATTACTTGGTGGATTTAAGTCACAAGCATTCGATACTGCGGCCATTTCAAGAGCTGATTTAGTTCCATCCAAAAATGAATTGAACATTTGCGCATTAAAGTCCCCACCAGCAACTTGCTCCTCAGAAAAACCATAGTGGCCCCAAACCGTATCGGGTGTGGACTGGTGATAGATCGGTAAATATTTAGTGCCTTTACCCGCACATACTACTTCTAAGCCAATCGTTCTTACCCAATCTACTAGTTCCGTAATGAGGGCGGGCTGATCACCTGAGGCCATTGAGTAAATCACACCAGCCTCTGCTGCTTTGCGCGCAAGTAAGGGACCAGCCAAAACATCTGCCTCGACGTTAACCATAATGATGTGTTTACGATGATCAAAGCAAAGTAGGGCATGACGAATACCGGCTGCTGGGCTGCCAGTAGAGTCAATCACAATATCAATATGCTCGCTAGCAATCATTTTTTCGGCATCGTCAGTCACAAAAGTGGCGCCAGTCTTAGCTGCATCCTGTAATGAGGAAGCGCTATAACGAGATGCATCCCAACCTACACGAGCAAGAGACTCTTTGGCGCGTGCGGGAGATAAATCAGCAACTGCAACTAAATGAATTCCTGGAGTCCGCGGCACCTGCGAAAGATACATAGAGCCAAATTTGCCTGCGCCAATAATGCCCACACGCACGGGGTTATTGTTAGCAGCACGTGCTTTGAGCTTTTGAATAAGGGACATCTAAAAATCTCCAGTCAATTCAGTAATGGGTAATAGTGAAGTTATCATAAGGCATCAAGACAAAAGATTATTTTTTCAATGTTTCTTTTGCTACCTTACAAATACTGTCTGCATTAACACCAAAATATTTGCGCAATGCAGCTCTCGTATCACTTCTGCCGAAACCATCAGTACCGAGCGTAATATATCCTCTACCTTCAGGGATATAAGCGCGAATACTTTCTGGAAGCGCATGCACATAGTCGGTAGCAGCGACAATCGGTCCACGCCCTTCGCCAAGTACCTGACTAATAAATACCTGTTCAACAGCAGACTCGCCCGCAAGCCTTGCTTGCTCTTTTACCTTGCCATCTCTAGATAATTCACTCCAACTGGTCACGCTAAAGATATCGACATTGATGCCATCATTGGCAAGCATCTCTGCTGCCTTTAATACTTCAGTCATGATTGCGCCAGAACCAAGCAAAGTGACACTAGACTTGGTAGCGCCATTACTAGCCTTAACCGTCTTAAATTTGTAGCAACCACGAATCACGCCCTCATTTGCGTTCTCAGGCAAATCAGGCTGAACATAGTTTTCATTCATGAGGGTAATGTAATAGAACAAATCTTTTTGATCGACCAACATATCCTGCATACCTTGATCAACAATCACTGCTAGCTCACCTGCAAAAGCGGGATCGTATGCCTTGCAATTGGGGATGGTTGCAGCAACGAGCTGACTGCTGCCATCTTGGTGCTGTAAACCTTCACCCCCTAATGTTGTTCTACCAGAGGTTGCGCCCAATAAAAATCCTCTGGCACGTTGATCAGCAGCAGCCCAAATAGCATCGCCAATGCGCTGAAAACCAAACATCGAATAATAGATATAGAAAGGCAGCATTGCGATACCATGCACGCTATAGCTGGTTGCTGCAGCAGTCCAGCTTGCAATCGCACCAGCCTCACTAATGCCCTCTTCTAAAATTTGCCCATCTAATGCCTCGCGATAGCTGAGTACCGAACCGATATCTTCTGGTTCGTAGTGTTGCCCAACGCTAGAGTAAATACCAACCTGTTTAAATAAATTGGCCATACCAAATGTGCGCGCTTCATCAGCAACAATTGGCACCACTCTAGGCCCAAGCTCTTTGTCTTTCAGCAAGTTTCCTAGCATACGCACAAAAGCCATCGTCGTTGACATCTCTTTTGACTCAGCCTTGATTGCAAAAGCTGCATAAGAAGCAATCTCTGGGACCTTTAATTGATCGCATTCTGAATAGCGCTTAGGCAGCTGACCGCCCAGCTTATTTCGCTGTTCTTTTAGGTATTTCAGTTCTTCACTATTCTCATCAGGCCTAAAGAAGGTGAGACTAGTAGCCTGCTCATCCGTTAATGGCAAATTAAAACGGTTGCGATAGGCAATCAATGCTTCATCATCTAATTTCTTCTGACTATGGGTGGTCATTTTTCCTTGACCTGCGTTGCCCATGCCATAACCTTTTTTAGTATGGGCCAAGATCACCGTTGGCTGACCTACATGATCTGCAGCAGCTTTATAGGCCGCGTGGATTTTGACTAAATCATGGCCGCCTCTTTTGAGTCGATCAATTTGCTCATCTGTCATGCCCTGAGCCAGACGAGCCAGCTCTTCATTTTGACCAAAGAAATTTTTACGGTTAAAACTACCGTCTTTTGCCGCAAAGGTTTGCATTTGTCCATCAACGGTTTGAGCAAAAGCCTTCACTAGCGCTCCGGAAGTATCTCTTGCAAATAGCCCATCCCAATCGCTACCCCAAACTAATTTGATCACGTTCCAACCAGAACCTCTGAATAACTTTTCAAGCTCATCAATAATTCTGCCATTGCCGCGAACAGGGCCATCTAAGCGCTGTAAGTTGCAATTGACTACCCAAACTAAGTTATCGAGTTTTTCTCTAGAGGCTAAGGTTAGGGCGCTCATACTTTCTGGCTCATCCATCTCACCATCACCAAATACACCCCAAACTTTTCTAGTAGAGCAATCTAATAATTTTCGATCGCTCAGATAGCGCATAAAGCGGGCATGATAAATCGAACTAATGGGCCCAATTCCCATTGAGCCAGTTGGGAACTGCCAAAAATCGGGCATTAACCAAGGATGTGGATAGCTTGATAAACCTCTTGCTCCAGATTCAGGTGCAGTTATTTCGCGTCTGTAATGGGCAAGATCATTTTCGGTAAGCCTTCCCTCCAAATAAGCACGTGCATAGACTCCCGGGGCGCTATGAGGTTGAAAGAAAACTAAGTCTCCGCGTTCTTTTGCATCTCCACCTTCGGTTCTTGCACGGAAAAAATGATTGAACCCAACTTCAAATAAATCTGCGGCACTAGCATAGCTAGCAATATGGCCGCCCAACTCCCCATACGCTTCATTTGCTTTTGCCACCATTGCGAGTGCATTCCACCTCATTAAAGAAGCGAGTTTTTCCTCAATTGCAAGATCTCCTGGAAATGGGGGTTGCTCATCGACGGGGATGGAATTGACATAGGGGGTCACTAAATCAGGCACCCAATTGATTTGATTTTTATTGGCAAGCTTTAGCAAATTATCTAAAATGAATTTAGCCCGCGCACTATCGCCTGAAGCTAGCAAATCCATAAATGCCTCATTCCACTCCGCAGTTTCTGTTGGATCGGTATCAACGTGCTCAAGATTTAAATATTTTTTTATGTCGGGAGCATTCATGAAAAATTCCTCTTTAACTTTTTATACTTTAAATTCACAAGGTAACTTTACGAAAATCACCCAATACCTGAGTAAGGTAGTTAGTGAAGTGGGTTGCCAAAGCACCGTCAATCACGCGATGATCTGCAGTCATGGAAAGCGGGCAAATGAGGCGCGGAACAAATTGCGCCCCATCCCAAACTGGCTTTATGGCAGATTTATTGACCGCTAGAATTGCCACTTCTGGCGCGTTCACAATCGGGGCGCAGTAGGTACCACCAATTCCGCCTAATGAAGAGATCGTAAAAGAAGCGCCTTGCATCTGGTCTGGCTTTAACTTAGCTTCGCGCGCTAACTTAGCTAGAGCATCAGTCTCCTGTGCAATCTCCACAATGCCCTTCTGATCTACATTACGAATTACCGGAACCACCAAGCCACCTGTGGTATCTACCGCAAATCCAATATGGAAGTATTTTTTCAGGATGAGATCTTCACCATCCAAAGAGGAGTTAAATGTTGGATACTTCTTGAGAGCAGCAACTGCAGCTTTAATTAGAAATGCCAATAAAGTAATCTTTACTTCATCTTTTTTATTTTCTTTATTTAATGCAGCACGAAACTCTTCTAGTTCAGTAATATCCGCATCATCGTGATAGGTCACCGCCGGAATCATTACCCAATTACGCGCTAGATTAGCAGATGAAACTTTTTGAATTCGGCTACGAGCTTGTCGCTCAATTTCTCCAAACTTTGTAAAGTCGACCTTGGGCCAAGGCAATAGGTCAAAACCTAAACTGGAATGACTTACTTGGGTAATTGAACTTTCTCTTGCCAACATTGAGCGCTTAATAAATTGCCCAATATCTTCTTTGGTAATTCGGCCTCTTTGACCGCTACCCGAAACCTGCGCAATATCGACGCCAAATTCACGGGCAAATTTTCTGGCCGAGGGGCCAGCCCAGTACTGAGGCGCAGTCATGGCTTGATCTTTTTGGACCCCAGGAAACGCAATCTCAATACCCACAGCTCCTCCAAGAATTAACGGGTGTATTTACGACTTTATTGTGTTGGATTACAGGCAAAATAGGATGCTATTTATTGGCTAAAAATCATATTTTTCAGCATAATATATCGTGTACTTAACTATTTATAGAATATTATGAAACTAGATCCCATAGATATCAGAATATTGAACGAACTACAAAATGATAGCTCCCATAGCAATGTGGAGCTAGCTAAGCGGGTTCATCTATCGCCATCGCCCTGCTTAATGCGCGTTAAGGCGCTGAAAGATAAAGGCGTTATCCGAAACTATGTCGCCCTAGCAGACCCTAAGATTTTGGGGCTTGGCTTAAATGTCTTTATCTCGATTAGCCTTAAAGAGCAATCCAAAGAGGCTTTGGCGCAATTTGAACAACGCATCTCTGAGCACGATGAAGTCATGGAGTGCTACCTCATGACAGGCGATAGCGACTATCTGATTCGTGTAGCAGTAGCTGATATGGGCGCGCTGGAAAAATTTATCCTGGAACAACTAACGCCAATACCTGGGATTGAAAAAATTCGGTCTAGCTTTGCCTTAAAGCAAGTACGCTATAAAACTGCATTACCATTGCCAAAGTAAATACAGGGCAATATAGAATTTATCTTAGATATTAATTAGAAAGAAAGTGATGCCACAAATAAACAATAAAGTAGCACTCGTTACTGGAGCTGGGTTAGGGATTGGAAGAGCAGCAGCTAAAGCACTTCTGAAAGGTGGCTACCAAGTCGTACTCACTGGACGCAATTTAGATAAGCTGGAGAAAGCAATTGCTGATATTGGCGGTAGCAATGAAAACTGTCTAGCAGTAACTTGCGATGTCGGTAAGCCAGAGCAAGTCAAGAAATTATTTGCCGCCTTAAAAGAACGCTTTGGGCGAATCGACGTACTGTTTAATAATGCAGGCGTTGGTGCGCCAGCGATTCCGATGGAAGACTTGACATACGAACAGTGGATGAATGTTGTGAATTCAAATCTCTGCGGTGCCTTCTTGTGCTCCCAAGAAGCAATTCGCATGATGAAAGCGCAATCTCCACAAGGCGGCAGAATTATTAATAATGGCTCTATCTCTGCGCATGCTCCGAGGCCTATGTCAGCGCCTTATTCTGCCACTAAACATGGGATTAGCGGCTTAACAAAAACCATTGCGCTAGATGGTCGTCCATTTAATATTGCTTGCGGTCAAATTGATATCGGCAATGCAGCAACAGAAATGACAGAGCGTATGGCTGCTGGCATCATGCAGGCTGACCAATCCATCAAGGTTGAGCCCCGCATGGATGTAGAGCATGTTGGAGAGGCAGTACTGCACATGGCGCAACTGCCACTAGAAAGCAACATTCTTTCAATGACCATCATGGCGACCAAGATGCCTTTTATTGGTAGGGGTTAATTTCAATTTAGTATCACTGGGGTAGTTCATGAAAAATTTATATCGTCGTAAATGGCTTGGTCTTCTAATTACTACTGCATTATTACCAAGCTTTAATGCAATCTGCGCCCCAGAGAATGATTACCCAAATCGTCCAATCAAAATTGTGATTCCTTTTCCAGCTGGAGGTAGCACTGATGCCATGGCTCGCAATATTAGCCCAGCGCTCAGCAAAGTTCTTGGCCAATCGATTGTGATTGAAAATAAGTCTGGAGCATCTGGCACGGTAGGCGCAGACTTTGTTGCAAAGGCAGCTCCTGATGGTTACACTCTTCTTATGGGGACCTTACACCTCACGATTGCCCAATCCGTTTTCCCAAAACTGAATTACCGTATTGATAAAGATTTAATACCAATTGGAACTGTGGGCATGATTCCGAATGTTGTAGTGGTTAATGCATCTATTCCAGTCAATAACATCAAAGAATTGGTTGCTCTCACTAAAGCTAATCCTGACAAATACGACTACGCCTCAGTAGGGCCGGGTTCAGCTCACCACCTGATTGGGGAAATGTTCAAAATTAAGACCGGCGCCAATCTAACCCACATTCCTTATCGTGGAAGTGCGCCTGCCGTGGTAGATTTACTTGGAGGTCAAGTATCAGTGATGTTTGATACGATTCCTTCTGCCCTGCCTCACATTAAAGATGGAAAAATAAAAGCGCTCGCAGTAACAACTGCGAAACGTTCGAGCGTTCTACCAAACATACCCACCCTACTTGAATCTGGGATTGCAATAGACGTGGGCACCTGGAATGGTTTGATGGCACCTGCAGGCACTGATCAAGCCATCATTGACAAACTCAATCGTGCAATTGTGACTGTGCTGAACGATCCTGAGATGCGCAAACAACTACAAGCTCTTGGTATCGAACCAATGCCAAGCACTCCCGCCGAACTAAAGGCACGTATCAATAAAGAAATTGTTGATTACAGTAATTTGGCTAAAGAACTAAAACTCAGTGTTGAGTAGTTGAAAACTTAAGCAATCTTTTTCAGCGTTTTGATATAGCGCTGTGCATTCTTGACATAGCGCCCAGCAATGTCCTCAATACCAGCAATCTGCTCTGGACTTAATGTCTTTACTGCTTTAGCGGGTGAGCCAATAATCATTGAGCCATCTGGAAACTCTTTGCCTTCAGTAACCAGAGCTCCGGCACCAACTAAACAGTTCTTGCCAATCTTGGCGCCGTTCAAAATCACGGCACCAATGCCAATCAGGCTCCCATCTCCAATATGACAACCGTGTAGCATCACTTGATGTCCCACTGTAGCATTCTTACCAATAATGAGTGGGTAGCCAGGATCAGCATGCAGGACTGATGCGTCTTGGACATTAGTGCCTTCACCGATTTGAATGAGATCGTTATCAGCACGGATCACGACTTTAGGCCAGATGCTCACATTTTTATGGAGCTCTACCTTGCCAATGACCTCAGCACTCTGAGCAACCCAAGCGCCCTCGGATAGCTGAGGGGTCATTCCGTCTAGTTCAAATATAGCCATGACCCATTATAGGTATGAATCAGGCTATAGATAAAGACTGTGCAACTACCAATTAGGCTCGCGATCTGGAGTAGAGGAAATGCGGTGAATACTTAAATCAGCGCCTTCATATTCTTCCTCTTGGGACATCCGAATACCAAGAACTGCCTTCAGTATTCCGTAGACTATAAATCCACCAAGCAAGGCGATGCCCACACCAAGTGCGCTACCAATGAGTTGACCTGTAAAGGTGACCCCGCCAATACCACCCAGTGCTTTCGTTCCAAAAATACCAGCAGCTAATCCACCCCAAAGACCACATAGGCCATGTAAAGGCCAAACACCCAGAACATCATCAATCTTCCAGCGGTTTTGCACCAAGGTAAACATATAAACAAACAATGCGCCTGCAACTAAGCCAACGAATAATGCGCCAACCGGATGCATTAAATCAGATCCTGCGCAAACAGCAACCAAGCCTGCAAGCGGGCCGTTATATACGAAACCTGGATCGTTACGACCAACAATCCAAGCAGCGAGTGTGCCGCCGGCCATTGCCATTAATGAGTTCATAGCAACCAAGCCACTGATCTTATCGATCGTCTGTGCACTCATTACATTAAAACCAAACCAGCCTACTGTCAAAATCCACGCACCTAAAGCCAAGAAAGGAATGCTTGAAGGTGGATGCGCAGAAATTTGGCCCTCTTTGGTATAGCGCCCACGACGAGCCCCCAAGAGAATCACTGCTGGCAGGGCAATCCAACCGCCTACCGCATGAACAACTACTGAGCCTGCAAAATCATGAAACTCTTCGCCAGTCAAAGCTTTGATCCACGCTTGAATACCATAGTGCTGATTCCAGGCAATTCCTTCAAAGAAGGGATAAACAAAACCCACCAGCACAAATGTGGCGATTAACTGTGGATTAAATTTTGCGCGCTCTGCTATGCCGCCAGAAACAATTGCGGGAATAGCAGCAGCAAAAGTGAGTAAGAAGAAAAACTTCACTAGCTCATAACCATTTTTCTCGGCCAGCAATTCAGCGCCAGAGAAAAAACTCACACCATAAGCGATGCTGTATCCAATGAAGAAATACGCGATCGTTGAAACTGCAAAGTCAACCAAGATTTTGACCAACGCATTCACTTGATTCTTTTTACGAACCGTTCCCAATTCTAGAAATGCAAAACCTGCATGCATGGCAAGAACCATGATGGCGCCGAGCAAGATAAATAAAGTATCACTTCCTGTTTTCAAAATTTCCATTCAATTTCCCCTCTTGTTTTTTGCATCATTATGGGGAAGAATTAATCCCAAATAAGTGCAGATTGCACCTATTTAGTGCATTAAATAAGCTAATATATGCTTTATGATGATTTTTATACACCCAAGGGAAAGCTCATGAAGAAAGTCCTCGTTGTTTTAGCTGCTTTGACAGCATTTTCTGGCCTAGTCCAGGCTCAAGAAACCATCAAAGTACTCAGCACTCAAGAATTAGTTAACGATTGCAAGCTCCCCTCAACCCCAGAATCTCGTAGTTTTTGTATCGGCTTTACTACTGCTATTTATGAAACCTATTTAGCTACCCGCCACCCCCAAAGCGCCAAACCTTTTATTTGCGTTAAGCAACCCGCCCCAGCACGCGATGAAGTGATTGGTGATTTTGTAAAGTTTGCACAATCGAATCAACAGCTAGCTGATAAGCCAGCTGCAGGTGTGTTTTTAGGATTCATGGCTGCACGCTTTCCTTGTGCCAGAAAATAATTCACAGAACTTATCAAACCTAAAATATATGCAAAGGATCAATTGATATGAAAAAAATTATCGCAATTATCGTAGCAACTCTAGCTATCGCTGGCTGCTCAAATATGAGTAATACAGAACAACGCACACTTTCAGGCGCAAGCATTGGCGCAGCTGCTGGTGCAGTCGGTACAGCCATTTTCCACGGCAATCCTATTTGGGGTGCGGTTGGCGGTGCTGCTGTTGGTGCAGCTTCTGGTTATGTATACGATGCTTACAAGAAAGAGCAAGCAACACAATATAACTCTGGCTATAACGCTGGTAAAAATAATCAACCAGCTAAAGCGCCTAACTAAAACTCGCTCCACTGCAAAAAATAACCTAGCTCGTATTAATTTATAAGCTGGGTTTTTATTTGGATCTGCCCCGCTAAAGCTTTATGAATAGGGCACTTATTGGCAATCTCAATTAAGCGCTCTTTGTCTTCTGAATTAAGATTGCCAATCAACTGAATATCGCATGTAAATTTTTCAACATCGTCTAAGCGCTCAATATCAACGGTCACGATAGCATTTTCCAAGCTCATTGCTTTTCGACTAGCGTACATTTTTAAAGTCATACTTGTGCAGGCTGCTAAGGCAGCGCATAAGTATTCAGATGGGCTAGGCCCAGTTCCGCCCCCACCTTTACTCACCTGTGCATCAGATAAAAAATGTAAATCACCTACGCGCAATTTTTGCTGGAAGGGGCTTTGGCCAAACTGCGACTCTACTTTTCTCATAGTCACCTTGAGGAAATTAAATCATTCTGATTATTTACCTAAACTCAGATTTATGCTGAATGGGGTTTGCTTACTTTAGCAACTGTAGGTAACTGAGCTTTTTTCCAAGCACTAAACCCACCTTCTAGATGCGCTACCTTTGGGACTCCCATTCTTTGCAGCGTCTCAGTCGCTAAGGCAGAACGCCAAGCAGAAGCACAATAAAGAACCAAGCGTTTGCCTTCCCCAAAAATTGGCTTGTAATAAGGGCTATCTGGATCGACCCAAAATTCCAACATCCCTCTTGGGGCATGCATTGCATTTGGAATCATGCCTTCGCGCTCTAGTTCTCGAGCATCACGAATATCAATGAAAACCGTATCGGGATCCCCTAGTAAGTCTTGTGCTTTTTCTAGTGGAACTGTTTCAATCTGGGCCATTGCGTGTGCAATGAGCTCTTCATAGCCAATCTTTAATTTCACTAAAACCTCCTAATGTGATAATTTCTTAAAGCATTGAATCACCTGCTACCATTCTGCTATGAACTTTACCCCTACAGAACTTGGCGCCAGCATTATTTTTGCTATTGCAGTTTTACATACTTTTTGCACTGGTTATTTTGAGTCGCTGGCTAAAAACTCTAAGACTCATGCAGGCCTTTGGCACCTTCTAGGTGAGGTAGAAATTGTTTTTGGCTTTTGGGCTGCAATTTTGATCATTTTCATGTGTTTTATGAATGATTTAGATACTGCAAGAGCTTTTTTAGAAAAGCGTAACTTTACAGAGCCTTTATTCGTATTTGCCATCATGATTGTGGCAGGCAGTAAGCCCATTCTGTTTGTCTCTACTGAAGTTTTGCACATTCTTGCAAAAGGCCTGCAATTTGTTTTGCGTATTAAAAGTGCCCCGAGTCTATATTTCTTAGCACTAGCAATTACGCCATTATTAGGCTCACTCATAACCGAGCCCGCTGCCATGACATTAGCTGCATTTCTATTACGTGACCTGGTATACCGACACCAATGCTCCAAGAGCTTACTGTTTGGAACGCTGGGCGTGCTCTTTGTCAACGTCTCTATTGGCGGAACCTTAACCAACTTCGCTGCACCACCAGTACTGATGGTTGCCTCAACTTGGGAGTGGAGCTCAGCATTCATGTTTGCTAACTTCGGTATTGAGTCTTGTATTGCAATTTTTATTAATGCACTTGGAGCAACATTACTATTTCATCGTCAGCTTATCGAGCCAAACAGCAGTACTAAGCATGCCAAAATCCCACTCGTAGTGATCTTGATGCATTTACTATTTTTACTTGGCGTTGTGGTGTTTGCTCATGACCCCGTTATCTTTATGTGGATACTGTTGTTCTTCATTGGCTACACTACTGCTTACCCTAAACATCAAAGTCCACTAATCCTAAAAGAAGCTTTGCTAGTGGGATTTTTCTTAGGTGGATTAGTAGTCTTAGGTTCACTTCAAGGATGGTGGTTACAACCTATTCTTGGAGCAATGAGTCCTACTGCAGTCTTTTATGGCAGCCTTGCTCTAACAGCAATTACAGATAATGCAGCGCTGACTTATTTGGGATCTTTGGTCACAGGCACTTCCTTGGAGTTCAAGTTAGCCTTAGTGGGTGGCGCGGTTGCTGGCGGCGGACTCACTGTCATTGCCAATGCGCCCAACCCAGCGGGAATTGCCATCTTGCGGCATTACTTCCCAAATGGAACCGTCTCGGCCTTATACCTGCTAATAGCGGCACTGCCTCCCACAATAGTGGCAATTCTGGCCTATCGACTCCTATAGACAGTAAAATCTGAGCTTCGCCCCCAGTTATAAACCTGAGAACGGCATATGAAAAAGCTTTATATCAAAACCTTTGGCTGTCAAATGAACGAGTATGACTCGGGTAAGATGGCCGACCTCCTACATGCTAATGAAGGCATGGTCATGACTGATACGCCTGAAGATGCAGATGTCGTTCTTCTGAATACTTGTTCTATTCGAGAAAAAGCAGAAGATAAGGTCTACTCCGACTTAGGACGCTTACGTGAACTTAAGAAAACTAAACCTAATTTATTAATCGGTGTCGGAGGTTGCGTAGCTAGCCAAGAGGGGCAGCAGATTGTGAGTCGGGCACCCTATGTTGATGTTGTCTTTGGTCCACAAACATTGCACCGCCTATCAGATCTGCTTGCACAACGTCGCAAGACTGGCATTCCTCAAGTAGACATCTCCTTTCCAGAAATTGAAAAGTTTGATCATCTTCCCGCATCTCGCCAAACACGTGGGTCTGCTTATGTATCGATTATGGAAGGCTGCTCCAAATACTGTAGCTATTGTGTAGTTCCCTATACACGAGGTGAGGAAGTATCAAGGCCATTTGATGACGTGCTTACCGAGGTTGCAGGACTTGCAAGCAAAGGTGTTAAGGAGATTGTCTTACTTGGCCAGAACGTCAATGCCTATCTTGGGAAAATGGGAGGCACTGAAGAGATTGCTGACTTTGCTTTACTCATTGAATATATTGCAGACATTCCTGGAGTCGAGCGTATTCGTTTCACCACAAGCCACCCTAAAGAATTCACCCAACGTCTGATTGATGTGTATGCCAAAGTTCCTAAGTTAGTAAGTCATTTGCATCTGCCTGTTCAACATGGGTCTGACTCCGTACTATCTGCCATGAAACGAGGCTATACCGCGCTGGAATACAAAAGCATCATTCGCAAGATGCGAGTTGTACGACCTGATTTAACCTTATCGAGCGACTTCATTGTGGGCTTTCCGGGTGAGACTGAGGCCGACTTTGAAAAACTCTTGAAGATGGTTCGCGAACTCAAATTTGATAACAGTTTCTGCTTTATCTTTAGTCCTCGTCCAGGTACACCTGCAGCTAACCTCAGTGATGACACTCCATATGAAACGAAACTCAAGCGCTTGCAAACACTGTTAAGTCTTGTTGAGGAACAGGCTAATCAGATCAGCCAAAAAATGCTAGGTAATACTGAGAAGGTATTGATTGAAGGCTTAGCGAAAGATGGTGTTAATTTGCAAGGTCGTGCTGAAAATAATCGCGTTGTACATTTCATGGCGCCCGATCAAGAAATTGAATCACTGATTGGGCAAATGGTTGATATTCGCATTACCGAAGTCTTGAATTACACTTTACGAGGCGAGTTAGTCGAAGCCCATGCTCACTAAACTCACTATTGATATCCAATATGCAAGTCCAGCTATTGAGACTGCTGTATCTAAGGTCGCCTCAATCACTCTTATCAAAAAATGGGTAAAAGCTGCTACAGGCTATGGTGGTTTATTAACACTACGTTTTGTGAATGCTTCAGAGGGTAAGAAGCTGAACTTTACTTTTCGCAAAAAAGATTACGCTACTAATGTCTTAACTTTCCCATACGAACTTTCTAAAAATACTTTGGCTGCAGATATTATTTTTTGTCTTCCCATTATTCAAAAAGAAGCAAAAGAGCAAAACAAGTCTTTAAAAGCGCATTTAGCTCACCTCATCGTGCATGGCTGCCTTCATGCCCAGGCTTATGATCATGAGACAAAAAAGGACGCAGGAAAAATGGAAGCGCTCGAGCTCAAAATTTTGTATCAGCTAGGCTTTGCAAACCCCTATCTAGCCCAGTAAATCATAATCTGATATGTATTTATCGATTTAACTTATTTCTACGCTATTCTTAGATCATGCCTGACCCTAATAAATCCCTTTTAAATCGCTTAGCTAATTTTTTAACACCGCTACCAACAAAGCCTAGCGAGCGCCGTCGAGAATTAATTGCCACCCTGCGTGAAGCGCAAGCTGAAGGTCTAATTGATGCTGATGCGCTCTCCATGATTGAAGGTGTATTTCAAGTTGGCGAACTTTGTGCGCGAGACATATTAGTGCCACGCGCCCAAATCGATTGGATTGATATCAACCTACCTCTTTCTGAATTAATTAAAACGGTCATTGAAGCAGCGCACTCTCGCTTTCCAGTGTTTGAGGGTAGTCGAGATAACGTGATTGGCATCTTATTGGCCAAAGATTTACTACGTCACGTAACAGAAAAAGATTTCCAAATACGTGACTGGCTTCGTCCAGCAGTTTTCATTCCTGAGTCAAAGCGCTTAAGCGTGCTCTTACGTGATTTCAAAGATAATCGCAATCATTTAGCCGTTGTAGTCGATGAATATAGTGGCATTGCAGGAATCATTACTATCGAAGATGTGCTTGAACAAATCGTTGGCGATATTGAAGATGAGCACGATATCGATGAAGAGGCTGACAATATCATTTCTCTTGATAACGGCGACATCAGAGTAAAAGGTATAACCGAACTCGAACAATTAAATGAAGCGCTCGGCACTAAATTTGCAGTAGAAGATATTGAAACTGTGGCTGGTCTTGTCGTCCAGCGCCTAGGTCGCGTTCCAAAAATTGGCGAACTCATCACAATCGATGGTATTGAGTTTGAAGTACGGCGTGCCGATCCAAGGCAAGTTCACATTCTGCTGGCACGCCAAATAGCCAAAGCCCTTGACTGAGAAATATCTTGGTTGATCTGCATTCTGGCAATACCCATCGAAGTACTAATGCCTTAGCGCCCATCACGCTATTATTTTTAGGCACATTAATCGCTCTAGCGGCGGAGCTTGCTTACGGTGGCTGGGTTCAGATTCCAATGCTGAGTCTTGTTTGGTGGCGTCTAAGCCTGCTAAAAGATTACTCACTCAAACAGTATTTTTTCTTGAGCCTAGCATTCGGAATTGCTTATTTTGTTGTGGGTCTTTGGTGGCTCTATATCAGCCTACATGATGTAGGTGGCATGAATGCCTCACTCGCCTGCATTGCAGTTTTTTTACTTTCTACATATGTTGCTTTTTATTTCTCAATCGCGTGTTTATCAATTCGACTTTTTAAAACATCTTATCTGTCAGGCCTACTTTTAGCATCGAGTTGGGTCCTTAGCGAATATCTGCGCGGAGAATTATTCACAGGATTTCCATGGATGGGCTTGGCTGAAACACAAGTCAACGGACCATTTGCATCCACGGCACCATTCCTGGGCGGGCCTGCTTGTACTTTTTTGGTGATCTGGACTTCTTGGGAAATTTTCCAACTCAATAAGCGCTTCAAAATTAGCCTCATTAGCATTGCAGCCGTCATAACGATTTCACAGCTGGCAGGATTTGCTTCTTTTACCAAACCTTTTGGCGAACCGATTAGTATTCGCCTGATACAGGGGAATTTTGAGCAAAGCCTGAAATTTAATCCTTTAGAAATCAATCGGCAAATTGATTTCTACGCAAGTGAAATCAAAAGAGAGCCTGCTGATCTTGTCATCATTCCTGAAACTGCATTTCCCTGGCCCCAAAATAATCTTCCAGCTGGCTTAATTAATTACCTACAAGATTTTTCAAATACTAGCTCAAGTAATCTTTTGCTAGGTTTAATTGGTGAAGTTACCACCGATCAAGGCCTGCAATATACAAACCGGGCAACTGGATTGTCCCCAAATATTCCTTCATACCAATACGACAAATCTCACTTAGTTCCTTTTGGTGAATTCATCCCTCTAGGCTTTCAATGGTTTGTTCAGGTACTTCATGTACCCATAAGTGAACTAGCTAGAGGAAATCTTAAGCAAGCGCCTTTTAATATTTTGCGCAAGGATCAACCTACAATTCATGCTGCCATAACGATATGTTATGAGGATGTATTTGGTGGTGAGTTAGCCTCTCGCATTAAAAATAGTGAGGCGCCAGTTAACTTGCTGATTAATATGACCAACCTTGCCTGGTTTGGCCAGTCACAAGCACCAACACAACAGCTGCGCCTATCTCAAATGCGGTCTCTCGAAACAGGTCTACCAGCCTTACGTGCTACCAACACTGGCATTACGGCAGTCTTGGGCGCCGATGGAAAGATTCTTACAGCCCTCCCTGAATTTACCCAAGCAAGCTTAAGTGCTCAGGTTCAACCTTACTCAGGCAAAACTCCCTATGTCATTTGGGGTAATTTCCCAATTTTGAGCATTTCTTGCCTTCTGCTGATCTGGGGTCTGATTCGTCATCGATATTTTTAGTCATTTTTTGACTCTATCCCCCGCTAGCCATGTAAAATCAACGGCTTAGCCAGGTTAATCATGCTTACTTTTCAGCAAATCATTCTCAAACTTCAGGATTATTGGGGCCAACAAGGTTGTGCCCTACTGCAACCCATCGACCTTGAGGTCGGCGCAGGCACATCTCATACCGCAACTTTCCTTCGTGCTATTGGTCCAGAACCCTGGAAGGCAGCTTACGTGCAACCATCTCGTCGACCTAAGGATGGTCGCTATGGAGAAAATCCAAATCGACTACAACACTACTACCAGTATCAAGTGGTTCTAAAGCCAGCCCCAGAAAATATTCTTGACCTCTATCTTGGATCACTAACAGCACTAGGTCTTGATCTCCAAGAAAACGATGTACGCTTTGTAGAGGACGACTGGGAGAACCCTACGCTTGGCGCTTGGGGGCTTGGTTGGGAGGTTTGGTTAAATGGTATGGAAGTGACTCAGTTCACCTATTTTCAACAAGTGGGTGGCCTAGATTGCAAGCCTGTTCTTGGCGAAATTACTTATGGCATTGAACGTTTGGCAATGTACATCCAAAATTGTTCTAATGTTTATGACCTTGTTTGGACAGATGGTATTTCTTATGGCGATGTGTATCACCAAAACGAAGTGGAGCAATCTTGCTATAACTTTGAGCATTCAAATACTGAATTTCTGTTTACAAACTTTGCAAATTATGAGAGTGAAGCAAAACGCTTGATAGAAGTCCCCCTTGCTTTACCAGCATATGAGATGGTTCTCAAGGCAGCACATACTTTTAATTTACTTGATGCACGTGGTGCTATTTCAGTAACTGAACGCGCAGCCTACATTGGCCGCATTCGCAACCTTTCTCGCTCAGTAGCTCAAGCTTATTTTGAGTCTCGTGAGCAGTTAGGCTTCCCAATGTGTCAACGTCAAGCCAAAGCTTAGACACCCAGATCCAAACAATCTATTTATGAGCAAAAGTAATTCACCTTCACAGTCTGCCACTTTATTGATTGAAGTATTGACTGAAGAATTGCCACCGAAATCACTACGTCGATTGGGCGATGCATTTAGTGAAGGCATCTTTGCTGCTCTAAAAGCTGCTAGTTTAGTAAGCGAATCATCAAGTGTAACTAGCTTTGCTACGCCACGTCGCCTTGCGGTTCAAGTAAGTGATGTTCTAAATATTGGACCCAATCACCCAGTACGTGAAAAACTTTTGCCAACTAGCATCGCCTTTGATACTGCTGGTAAAGCTACGCCGCCATTACTTAAAAAATTAGGCGCACTTGGTTATCCTGATATCGACATCACCACCCTCGAAAAATCAGGCGAAGGTAAAAATGAAGCACTCTTCCTGAATGTGATTGCTAAGGGTGCAGCACTAGAGCAAACCGCACAAGTAGCGCTTGAACAAACACTCAGTAAATTGCCGATCGCTAAAATGATGCATTACCAAGTGCTCCAAAAAGATGGCCAGCTAGCAGATGTTCAATTTGCACGCCCAGCCCATCGGATTATTGCTTTGCATGGTGATCGGACTCTGAATATCAACGGTTTAGGGATTCATGCAGATAACCAGACTGAGGGGCATCGTTTTCTAGCGCCAGGCATCGTGACGATCACTTCTGCAGACCAATATGAGCATGATCTACAAACCAAAGCCAAGGTAGTACCTAGTTTTAGTCAGCGTAGAGATCAAATCAAATCTGCTCTACTAAAAGCAGCTAGCAATGACCTAGTCTTAATGCCTGATAGCTTATTGGACGAAGTGACTGCTCTCGTTGAATGGCCTGCTATCTATGAATGCCACTTTGATCAAGAATTCTTAGAAGTACCGCAAGAATGCCTAATTTTGACGATGCAAACTAATCAGAAATACTTTGCATTAACCGATCAGGAAGGCAAGTTACGCAATCGCTTCTTAATTGTTTCCAATATTGAAACCATTAAGCCCGACGCTATCATTGCTGGCAATGAACGTGTTATACGCCCACGCCTTGCAGATGCACGCTTTTTCTTTCAACAAGATCAAAAACGTTCTTTAGCCTCTCGTGTTGCTGATCTTGGAAAAGTGGTTTATCACAATCAATTAGGTAGCCAACTAGAGCGCACCAAACGTGTTCAAACTCTTGCTATTGATATTGCGAAAATGCTCAAGGCTGATGAAAAACTAGTAAGCCGTGCTGCAGAAATTGCTAAGACTGATTTACTAACTGATATGGTCGGCGAATTCCCTGAGCTGCAAGGCATCATGGGCCGCTACTATGCAACGCACGATGGTGAAAATCCTGAGGTAGCTAGCGCATGCAGTGAACACTATATGCCCCGCTTTGCAGGGGACAAGTTGCCACAAACACAGACTGGTACGATTCTGGCCATTGCCGATAAGCTAGAAACCTTAGTGGGTATATGGGGCGTTGGCCTTGTGCCAACCGGCGATAAAGATCCCTATGCATTGCGTCGTCATGCATTAGGAATTTGTCGTCTACTCCTGGAAAAGAATTTTTCTTTAAGCTTACCCGAGCTAATTGAATTAGCTCGCGCACAGTTCTTACAAAAAGATATTCAAGAAAAAGCAAATCCTGCTGCTATTTATGAATTCATAATCGATCGCTTGCGCGCTTACCTACGTGATCAATCAGTTTCAGGAAAGCCATTCACCAGTGCTGAAATCGATGCCGTACTTAGCCAAAATCCAGCACAAATTAATGACTTGATCCAACGCTTAACTGCATTGCGTGAATTTAATGCTCTGGCCGAAGCCACTCAACTTGCTGCTGCAAATAAACGAATTAGCAATATCCTCAAGAAAACAACGACTACTATTCCACCAAAATGCTCTAGTAAGTTATTGCAAATTCCTGCAGAAGCCTCTCTTTATAAAGCCTTAGAGAACATTACTCCTGCCCTCGATGCCGCTTATGAAAAACGTCAATTTGTTGAACTCCTAAAAGCATTGGTTGCCTTAAGCGCACCTATTGACCAGTTCTTTGCTGATGTCATGGTGATGGATCCCAATCCTGAGTTACGAGATAACCGCCTGGCCCTCCTGCAACAACTTCACCAGAAAATGAATCTCATTGCCGATCTCGGCAAATTAGCATGAGTATCAGCTCCTATAAACTCATCATCCTTGATCGCGATGGCGTGATTAATGAAGATCGTGACGATTATGTAAAATCTGCTGAGGAATGGGTTCCACTGCCAAGAAGCTTGGAGGCAATAGCCTTACTAAATCAAGCAGGCTATCAAATCGCAATTGCTACCAATCAATCTGGCTTATCTAGGGGTTATTTTGCGATTAATGATTTGCATGCTATGCATAGCAAAATGGATAAACTCCTGCAGCCATTAGGCGGTCGTATTGATAGCATCTTTTTTTGCCCCCATCTAGATTCTCACGGCTGTGATTGCCGCAAGCCTGCACCCGGTCTCATAAAAGAGATTGCTTTACGCTATAAAAAATCTGACAGTGCTCAGCCTCTCTTAGGCGTACCCATTGTTGGTGACTCCTTGCGCGATCTACAGGCTGGTATTGCACTAGGTGCTTCACCCCACTTAGTACTCACTGGCAAAGGTCAAAAGACTTTAGATCAGGGAAACTTGCCTGAGGGTACGCTGATTCACGCTGATCTCATGGCGTTTGCAACTGCAATCCTAGAGAGTAAGGTTTAGAGAAAATATGATTTATGTACGCTCTATCCTCTTTATTTTATTTCTGCTCATTTTTACGCCGATTTGGTCAGTGTTATGCATGCTTGCGTTTCCTTTCCTGAGCCCAGAAAACCGTTATAGCTTCATCGGCCTTTGGAACAAAATCGTTATTTGGCTCTTGTGGCATCTGTGTCATATCCGCTATGAAATTCGGGGCATGGAGCATATGTATGCAGTACTTGATCAACCAGTGATTATTCTTAGCAAGCATCAGTCCGCTTATGAAACGATTGCTTATATTGCGCTCCTTCCAAAACAGCTTTGCTTTGTTTTTAAACGTGAATTACTTTGGATTCCATTTTTTGGCTGGGCTTTAGCTTTACTGAAGATGATTCACATTAATCGCGCTAATAAGCAAACAGCAGCGCTCTCAGTTGCCAGCCAAGGTCGTAAACGTCTGGGCGAAGGTAAGTGGATCATGCTTTTCCCAGAGGGCACTAGAACACCGAGGGGCTCTACTAAACCTTATCGTAAAGGTGGTGCACGCCTTGCAAGCGCTACCGGTGCATTAGTTATTCCCATTGCACATAACGCTGGTAATTTCTGGCCTAAGAACAGCTTCTTAAAGCAACCTGGCACAGTCATCTTTTCTATTGGGCCAGCAATTGTTTCTGAGGGGAAATCTGGCGAGGTTCTACAACAGGAAGTTGAGGGCTGGATCGAATCAGAAATGCGAGTCATCGACCCTGTAGCTTACAAATAAGCCTGCTTTAAGAGGCTAATACTTTAGCCCACTCAATATAGCGCTCCACAGCAATATCTTGCGCTCTGGCTTTTAATTCAACCTCACTCATTCTCAATCTCTCTGAGAACGCTTGTAAATTAGTACGTAGCATTTTTCTTCTTTGAGAGAAGGCTGCCGCAACAAGCTGTTCTAGAGCTCTCCACTGAGCATCATTCAAATTGAAATCTTTGCGTGGAATCATCCGAACTACTGCAGAGTTTACTTTTGGCTGTGGCTCGAAGGCTTCGGGAGGAACCTCTAAGACAAGCTCCATATCGTAGCGAGCCTGGAGCATCACAGATAGCCGACTGAAATCTGAGCTTCCCGCCTTTGCTACCATCCGCTCAACAACTTCAGCTTGCAGCATAAATATTTGCTCATCAATTTGTGTGGCAGCTGCAATAAGATGAAACAATAATGGTGAAGAAATGTTGTAAGGTAAATTACCCACTACCTTACAAAATCCTTTTTTGCTAGAACGATTATTGGCCCACTCTAGGAAATCAAACTGCAAGGCATCACCCTCAATGACTGTTAAGCCCTTGAGATTTTGCTGCTTCCAATAAGCGACTAGGTCGCGGTCAATTTCAAGAAGATCAAGTTGATCGAGGTTGCGGAGTAAGGGCGTTGTCAAGGCGCCAAGTCCAGGACCAATCTCAATCACGTGCATATCTGGGCCAGGGTTAATTAAGGCTACGATGGAATAAATAATTCCGTCATCTTGCAAAAAATTTTGGCCAAAACGTTTGCGTGCACGATGCATTACTTAGTTTCGGTTTCTTTTATTTAAAGCGAGTTCATAAGCTAAACGGAGTGCCTCCAGCATGCTGCCAGAATCAGCAATCCCTTTCCCAGCGATATCTAGGGCAGTTCCATGATCTACTGAGGTCCGGATAATTGGTAGACCTAAAGTCACGTTCACGCCACCACCAAAAGTGACGAATTTAAATGGGGCCAAACCCTGGTCGTGATACATCGCTATGAATACATCGACATGTTCAAGTGCAGCAGCATCAAACATAGTATCCCCAGGATAGGGCCCAGAAACCTGTATTCCCTGCTGTTTAGCGGCCTCAATTGCGGGTGCAATTATGTCAATCTCTTCGCGCCCTAAATAGCCAGATTCACCAGCATGCGGATTTAAGCCAGCGACCCGAATCACTGGCTTAGATATATCGAATTTTGTGTGCAAATCTTGGTTCACTATCTGAATAGTTTCAAGTAAGGACTTATAACTCAAAGAGGCTGATACCTCCTTTAAGGGGAGATGGGTGCTTACTAGAGCAACTCTTAAATCTCTGCGGGATTTGATCCCCAGAAACCCTGCGGGCAATGGAGCGCACAGCAGCATAACAACATGTGACGTATTGGAGCGTTGCGCTAAATACTCTGTATGGCCAGTAAAAGGGATACCTGCACTATTAATCAAACTCTTTTGAACAGGGCCTGTAACCATTGCATCGAAATCCCCATGCATACACGCATCACTAGCTCGATCTAGAAGACTAAGAACATATTGAGCGTTAGCAGGATTTAATACTCCTGGGTCTGCAGGCGAAGCTAAGGGCATTGACTCAATCTTGAGACGATCCAGTGTGCTGCTATTTTTTTCTGAAGAATCTTTAAATAAGGCTGCGTTGCCCAATAAAGTGATCTGTGCGTTAGGCTGCTCACCCAAAAAATCCTTTGCTGCAGCCAGGGAGACTTCAGGTCCCACACCGGCTGGTTCACCAGTGCTAACGATGAGCTTAACGGGGTGCGACACTAGCTGCATCATCTACGTTCAAGATTTTGACAGTTGCCGTATCGCGTAATTCACGCACCCAATCCTGATAAGCCTGATCAAATTTTCTTTCACGAATTGCTGCGCGAGCAAACTCTCGCTGCTTTTCTACTGTCAACTCTGCTTCACGACGCTCTAAGACCTGAATCAAATGCCAACCAAACTCAGATTTAACCGGATTACTTACCTCACTAATCTGAAGTCGATTCATTGCCTGCTCAAACTCAGGCACCAAATCTCCAGGACCCATCCAACCCAAAATCCCGCCATTTGGTGCCGATCCATCCTCAGAATATTTTTTAGCCAATTCACCAAAATCAGCAGTCTTAGCACGGACTTGGTCACGATATCCTTGCAAACGCCTCTCAGCATCTTGATCAGTTAAGCCCGGTCTATTTTTCAATAAAATATGGCGAGCCATAGTTTGCGTAATGGGGATATTTTGGGGCGTAGTAGATGCCGGCTCTTGTGGTGCGGCCTGCTGCTGGACAGGGGCTGCACTAATTGCGCGACGGTCTAAAACTTTGAGGACATGATATCCCGCAGGACTCTTTACAACAGCATTAGCAACTTGTCCGCTACCTGTATTACGAATGGCCTCATAAAATAATTGCGGCAAACGATCAGGCGTGCGATAACCTAATTCTTGAAACTTAATTTTAGGATTTTCTTTTGCAGCAGCGGCACCAAGCTGTAAAAAATCTACGTCCCCTTTTGCTTTGCCCAATAAAATCTCAGCTTGTTTCTTTCCTTCAGCTTGAGCACCAGCGCCAGCACCAGCGTCCACCGGAATAAAAATCTGCGCGATATCAATTTCTTCAGGCGCACCTTTTGCTGGGGGTTCAGAACGTGGCGTACCAGCGCCAGCCATAGCACGCATACGATCAGCAATGAAATTATCTATCTCCGCATCTGAAATCTTAATCTTTGAATCTACTGAACGCTCTCGATATCGGCTCACGACAATATCATCACGTAATGTCTCTTTATAACGCTCAAATGACATGCCTGTAGAAATGACCTTTTCCTTAAATTCAGCGTAACTTAATTTATTTTTAGCGGCAAGATCGCTAATAATTTTATTTAACTCTTTATTGGTAACTAATATGCCTTCTTGCTCGGCATTTTGTAGTTGTATTTTTTCAATTATTAAACGCTCAAAAACCAGTTGTCGTAAATTAGCAGCATCTGGTAACTTGGAGCCCTGCTTCTGCAGCATTACAATTCGGTCATCAATTTCTTTGCGAGTGACATAGCCAGTATTAACTACTGCAGCAACGCCATCGATATTACGAATCTTACTATCTGTTGCATTGCTAATTTTTGGCAAATCTTGAGAACAAGCAATGCTGGCAAAAGAAATGCTCCCAAAAATAAAGGTAGCAATCAAAATTTGTTTCAAACTGCTTCTATAAAACATCATTGATAGTTCTCATATACTGAAGGGGGAATTGGCTTTGAAGTAGGCATATATCCAGGCACATTTAGCCTCATGATATCAACTGGATTGCTCCCAGCACCAGCAAAGCCCCTAAATTCTATTTGGAAGAGTATTTGAGTCGTAGTGATCTGGGAGGTATTTAGCATTTGTGAATATACGCTACGGAAGGTCCAGCAATCTCTTGTCCACTCTAAGCCAACTAAAGTATTTAATGTTTTAGTAGTTAATGCATCATAACCATAGCGCCCCAATACTGATACCTCCCGGGTCAGAGGCCATTGGCCAGAGATATTGTATTGATCGGTTGTAGTTGCAGATGGAACATAAGACTGATTATTTTGTACCGACGCTTGGACGGGTGGCGTCCAGACGTTACGCCAACCAAAATTAAGGCTTCTACCAGGCGTTGGGCGCCAACTACCGCCTACTGTAGTTTGTACAAGGCGATTAAGCTGAGTGTTGTACTGTCCAAACATATCAGCACTAAAGTTTCCAAGCAAGCGGACAGAACCTGAACCCAAAGTATCGGAGTAAGTTGTGGGATTAACAATATTACCGTTTAAGCCAACCTTTTGGCCGGTGAATTGTTGTTGTTGTGCCAACGTGACATTAGCTCGTTCACTACCAGTATTTGCCTCAATCATTCTACTCGTGATACCCACAGTTGCTGCATTTATATCAGCGATACGATCATTCCCAATAAATGTATTTTCAGCAAATATTTGCGATACACCAAAGCCGGCAGCCGCCGAATCGAAATTTGGTGTCTGTGCTTGACTTTGATAAGGGGTATAAACGTAAAAAGCTCTTGGCTCCATTGTTAGTAACATGTCACGTCCAAAGAAACCTTTTAGCTCAGCTGCTTCTCGTTCAAATGCCATACCAGAATCTAGGCTAAATGTTGGAATGGTGAAGCCCTGCGCTGGTGCCGCCCCAACATTATTAAATGGAGTAGCGTTGTAATTATTGGATTGAATACTTACCTTAGGGGTTATGTAATATCCGGAGGTAATCTGCGGGAGAGACATTGCCCCTTTAACTACTGTTCTATCCGCCTGGCTGTATACACCAGGTGCGGTAGCAGCTAAATGCCCCTGAATGTTGTATGCAAAACGTGTGAAGTCCGTAGAAAATGATGTTGCAGGTCCAGTTGGCAAGGTTAGATACTTACCGCTAGCGTCTGAAGCAGCTGGAGTTGTGCGATTATTGTAAGCAGCAGTAATGTTTGGCACAACGTTATATGGCGCCTGCACAGTAACGGTAGGATCTGGCTGTAGTGTTTGAAACGTCAGAGCTCTTGCAGTGACATTCCAGTTGCTTAAACTTCCTGTAAGCGCCTTGCTTGTTCCAACTTCTTGTCGGAACTGATTAGTTACTGCTCCAGCAATACTTTGCGAAAACTGCGTTGGATACAAATTATCTGAAACCCTAGCGACGTTCGCATAACCTGACCATGACCCAGGAAGCGGCACCCCACCAGGCCCAACCCCGCCACCAAATATTTGTCGTTGCTGCCAGTCATACCTCCATCGATCAGTACCGGTTTGCTTATCATAGGGCAAATAATCGCCAGCTACAGTTCCTGAATATTTTGTGTCCAAGAAACGATACTGCGCACCCAACATCGTTCCACGCTGATTCATATAACGAGGCATCAATAACAGGTCACGATTAGGCGCAATATTGACGTAGTAGGGCTGCGTAATATCTAAGCCATTGTTTGAGTTGTACCCCGCAACTGGCGCCAAAATACCTGTTCGGCGTTGTCCACCTGTAGGCGCTGTGAAATAAGGAACATAGGCAATCGGCACATCAAAGAATCGCATTACTCCATGGGTACCAGTCATCTCTTTTTGCTCGTTATCAATTTCCAAGCTACTCACAGTGAAATACCAATCCATATTTTCTGGGGTACAAGTGGTGTAGGTTGCCTTATCGAAAACAAATATGTCTGGGCCCTCAATTGTTAGTTTTTGTGCAGTTCCACTTCCACGAGTATCGCGAAGCTCATAAGCTGGCATTTCCATGGCGCCTTCACGCGCATCCACTTTAAATTGCCCTTTGGGGCCCCTGAAGGTCACATTTCCTTTTGAGAGTTCAGCATTACCAAGTAAATCTGCAATATCGGTATCTGGGTTGTAAGTGATTTCATCGGCTTTCAGGACTGCACCATTACGGCGAATTTGAGCGCGCCCTTTCAAGTGCATATCACGCTCGACCACACCATCAATTGAGTCGCTGGATGTAAATGTCAGTGCTTTACCATCTTCAATTGGCTTTCCTACGCGCAGCTGATCATCTAACTTTAAAATTGTGATATTTCCACGGTCTGGCAATAAAACAGTATTGGGATTCGACTGCGAAACTGCGGGCAATGGCGCAGGGGCCTGCGCCCGAATCGGGAGTGCGAGCTGAAGCAATATCACCCCCATAATTACGCGCGGGGTTATAGCTAAAAAAAGAGGGGCGCAAAGGCCGGCGCGACGGCGATAATGACTCATGGATCCAGACCAGCCTTATTATACGAATCGACCATGACTGACTCTCGCTTAAACAACCTTCGTAGCTGGCTACAAGCTCTAGAGCCTAGCTGGCAATTAGATCTAGACACTTTGGCTCCAGCCTCAGCAGATGCGAGCTTTAGACGCTATTTCCGCATTACGTCCCAAAAGCCTAATTTCCAGACTCTCATCGTAATGGATGCACCCCCTCAGCATGAACCTTTGGATGCGTTTATTCGAGTTGATTTGTTGCTCTTTGCGGCCGGATTAAATGTTCCAAAAATACTTGAACAAAATATTGGAGAGGGCTTTCTTTTATTAAATGATTTGGGTAAGAAAACCTATCTCGCGGAACTTAATAGCGAAAGTGCAGATCATCTATATAAAGATGCGACTCATGCCTTAGTACAAATGCAATTAGCCAGCAAACCGAATATATTACCAAACTATGACCAAGCACTATTGCAAAGAGAGCTAGACTTGTTTCCTGAATGGTATTTGAAGAAGCATCTCAATATTCAACTAAGTGATCTACAGCAATCTCAACTTAATCAATCTTTTGAATTCATTATTGAAAATAATCTAGCGCAAGCAAAGGTCTATGTTCATCGGGATTACCATTCACGTAACTTAATAGTGACTGAAAAAAATAATCCAGGCGTAATCGATTTTCAAGATGCCGTTTATGGCCCCATTACTTACGACGCCTCCTCTTTATGGCGCGATGCCTATATCGCATGGCCTGAAGACCGCGTGATTGATTGGGTTATTAAATTCTGGGAAGAGGGTCGCAAAGCTGGGCTACCCATGCCGAATGATTTTGGTCAGTTCTATCGTGATTTTGAGTGGATGGGCTTACAGCGCCACCTGAAAGTTCTTGGTATTTTTGCAAGGCTATTTCATCGTGACGGTAAAGATGGCTACCTCAAAGATATTCCCTTGGTATTGGAATATGCTATCGCTACCGCTAATCGCTATATTGAACTGAAACCATTGGCGCGCATTTTGGAGTCAACTCGCCAAAGCAAAGAATGATGAACCAGATCAACCCTCTTCCTTGTTTCCTACTTGCAGCCGGTAGAGGTGAGCGGATGCGCCCACTCACTGATAACTTACCCAAACCATTACTAACTATTCAAAATAAATCATTACTAGCATGGCATCTTGAAGGCATTGCTAACTCAGACATCCAAAAGGTTGTCATTAACCACGCATGGCTTGGAGAAAAAATTGAGCAGAGTCTAGGAGATGGCCATCAATTTGGTTTAGATATTCAGTACTCGCCTGAGGGTACTGCCCTAGAAACTGCTGGGGGTATCTGTAAAGCTCTCCCCTTACTTTGCCCCGAAGATTATTTTTTAGCAATCAATGGCGATGTTTTTACCCCAAACCTACCTATCAAAACACTTTTAAAAGTTGCTTCTAAACTGCGAAGCGACCCTAGTCAACCATTAGCCCACCTTTTAATGGTCCCAAACCCAGTCCAACACCCAAATGGAGACTTCTATCTCAAAGACTCCATAGTTAGCGATGAATCATCCATAGGCGCAGAAAAACTCACTTTTTCGGGGATCGGGATCTATCACAAGGATCTCTTTAGAGGGCTAGAAATAGGCGTCTCTGCCAAACTGGCACCCCTACTAAAGGAAGCTATGACGCAAAATAAAGTGTCTGGTGAAAAATATACCGGTCCATGGCACGATGTAGGGACTCCACAACGCTTACAAGAGCTCAATGCAGCTTATGAATAACAAGATTTATCAAGAACGCAGAAATGCACTAGCAAAAAAAATCTACGCTAAATCTGGCGGCGGTATTGCAGTCATCTCTACTGCGCCCGAGCTAGCCCGTAATCGCGATAGCGAATTTCCCTATCGCCATGACAGTGATTTCTTTTACTTAACTGGCTTTGAAGAGCCGGGTGCAACCTTGGTAATGGCAATAACAGGTAGTGGCAAAACCTATGAACTTCAATCCCATTTATTTTGCAGACCAAAAGATCCTGAACGTGAAATTTGGGATGGTATTCGTCTTGGGCCTGAGGCCGTACCAACAGCGCTTGGCATTGAATACGCACACAGTAATCATGAACTTGATCACAAACTAGGCGAGCTACTAGCTAGTCAAGATGCTATTTATATCCGCTTGGCTGAGAGTGCAGAAGCAGATCGTCGCTTGCGTCATTGGATGAAGCAAGTCCGAGTTCAGGCACGTTCGGGTATTAACCCACCATCAGAACTCCATGATGTTGAAACACTCATTCATGAGATGCGCCTCTTTAAGGACGTGAATGAAATTGATACGATGCGTCGTGCTGCAGCCATCTCTGCGCGCGCCCATATTCGGGCGATGCAAATGTGCAAACCTGGTATTCGTGAATACCAACTCGAAGCAGAATTACTGCATGAGTTCCGCAATAGTGGCGCGCAAAGTGTTGCCTATAACAGCATTGTTGCAAGTGGTGCCAACTCTTGCATCTTGCACTACCGTGCCGGTTCAACAGAATTACGCAGTGGTGAACTGTGCTTGATCGATGCAGGTTGTGAGCTAGATGGATATGCATCTGATATCACACGCACTTTTCCAGTCAATGGAAAATTTACAGGTCCTCAGCGCGCGCTCTACGACATCACTCTGGCTGCACAAGAGGCAGCAATTGCAATTACCAAGCCAGGCAATACTTTTATACAGCCTCACGATGCCGCGCTCAAAGTGCTTACCCAAGGATTGCTTGATGAAAAGCTACTCAAACTTTCTGAGCTGGGCTCACTAGAGAATGCAATCGAAACTGGTGCTTATCGTCGCTTCTATATGCACCGTACTTCACACTGGCTAGGCATGGATGTGCATGATGTTGGCTCTTATCGTGAAGACAGTGAAAGTCTCCTGAAAGAAGAAAAACCTTGGCGAATCTTGAAAAGCGGTATGGTTATTACGGTTGAGCCAGGCCTTTATGTAAGGCCTGCTGCTGATGTTGATGAGACTTTCTGGAATATTGGTATTCGAATTGAGGATGACGCAGTCATCAATGAATCTGGCTGCGAATTAATCTCTCGTGGTGTACCAGTGAAGGCTGATGAAATCGAAGCAACCATGAAGAATTCCTAAATTCAAATCATGAGTGCGCTCAATTGTGACATCTTGATTCATGGAGGCGGGCCAGTGGCCCTAGCTTGCGCTGCCTGGACTCTCCAAAAGTTTCCAGATGCAAAACTGTTGCTGATTGATCGAAACCCAGTGGATGATGCTGATCTGGCTGCGGCCGATAGTCGGGGCATCGCCCTATCTCACGGCAGCAAACTCTTACTAGACACTATTAATGCGTGGCCAAAAGATTGTGCTGATATTCATCGTGTGCATGTTTCACAAGCTGGTCGCTTTGGTCGTTCATTAATGACACGGGAAGAGCTCCATCAAGATGCCTTGGGGCACATCATTCGCTATCGTGATATTCACATCACATTACGCCAGGCGCTAAGAGTAATCCAGGCTAAGAGCCCTCATTTTGTTTGGCAGCACATCAATAAAGAAGAGACGCCAGTCAACATCCATTCTCAATGTATCGTGCATGCAGAGGGCGGCCTATTCACAAAACAGGATTGGGTTGAATCTGGTCGCGACTATGGACAATCAGCCTTAGTAGGTTTAATTGAGGTAGAGAACGCAGCTCCCCACCAGGCTTGGGAACGCTTTACATCTGAAGGACCATTGGCAGTTTTACCAAGTCATTACGGTCCTCATATTTTGAACCTAGTATGGTGCGGATCACCTGAGTCTTCGCAATATCGCCTCCAATTAAGTGATGCTGATTTTCTGAAATCATTACAAGGCGAGTTTGGCTCACGCATTGGTCGCTTTTTAAAAATTCAAGATCGTCGCCTATATGAGTTAGGCCTCAACTACCGCAAAGAAATTACTAAAGATAATGAAGTATGGATTGGTAATGCTGCGCAAACTTTGCACCCTGTTGCGGGGCAAGGACTGAACCTAGGATTACGTGATGCTTTCTTACTTGCTGAAAAATTGGTCGGGGCATTTTCAGGGGCGCCAGAAAACCAAACTACAGCAAATATTCAAAGTGCATTAGAAAGTTATGCTCAAAGTCGCAAAGTAGATCGCACCACTACCATTGGCCTAACAGACTTCATGGCTAGAATATTCACCTCCAATCTAGCTCCCATTGTTGTAGCCCGTGGATTGGCTTTATCAGCGCTACAGTGGTTTCCACCCATAAAGACAGCCTTAGCACGGCAGATGATGTTTGGCAGGCGCTAAGGGTCTCTAATAAGCCCCTCAAGTGATGCCTAAGTAATTTGGGTTGAAGTAAATAATCTGCCTAAAAAATAGGCATATTTAGACCTCTTTGTGCTAAAGTGTCATGCTTCCCGCAAGACTCTGACTACACCAAGCAAAACAAATGAAGATCGGTTCTCACCTCCTTGCAAATAGACTATTTGTGGCTCCCATGGCTGGAGTTACTGACCGTCCATTTAGGCAACTTTGCAAGAAATTAGGTGCTGGCTATGCCGTCTCAGAAATGGTGGCCTCCAATGCCTTGCTTTGGAACAGCGAAAAGACTCAGCGTCGCGCCAACCATGTTGGTGAATTTAAACCGATCGCTGTGCAAATTGCAGGCGCAGATCCTGTCATGATGGCGGCGGCGGCAAAAATGAATGTAGACCACGGCGCCCAAATTATTGATATCAATATGGGCTGCCCCGCGAAAAAAGTATGTAATGTCGCTGCAGGATCAGCTCTATTGCGCGATGAACCTCTCGTCCAACGCATTCTCGAGGCGGTAGTACAGGCTGTAGGCGTTGGCCCTGATGCTGTTCCAGTGACATTAAAAATTCGTACGGGTTGGGATCGGGAACATAAGAATGCAATCGACATTGCACATCTTGCAGAAAAATCAGGCATCTCCATGCTGACCGTTCATGGCCGCACTAAAGCCGATTTGTATCACGGCGAAGCTGAATATGAAACGATTACAGCCGTTAAAAACAGGGTGCGCATTCCCGTAGTTGCCAATGGAGATATCAATAGTCCAGAAAAAGCAAAAGCTATTCTAAAAATCACTGGCGCTGATGCCATCATGATCGGTCGCGCCGCTCAAGGTCGCCCGTGGATCTTCCGAGAAATTAATCACTACCTGGAAACTGGTGGTAAGTTACCCACTCCTGAAATCAATGAGATTCAGGCCATCATGAATGCTCACCTTCTTGACCACTACGAGTTTTATGGCGAATACATTGGCCTGCGTACAGCCCGTAAACATATTGGCTGGTATTGCAAGGGTTTACGTGATTCGCATGCATTTCGTCAACGCATGAATACTGCCGATGATTGCAAAATTCAATTACAAATGGTCAATGATTATTTTGATGAGATGAAATCTCATTCAGACCGCTTACTTTTCTTAGAAGCAGCTTAGTTGCATCCTCATTATTTTCGTTTTCAGTATTTTTCTAAATTATGACCAATAAACATCCTATTACCGAGTGCATTGAAACCCAGCTTCAAAGCTATCTGAATGACCTCAAAAGCACACCTCCGACAGACATCTACCAAATGGTATTGGCTGTGGTTGAGAAGCCAATGCTAGAGCTCGTCATGCAGCATGCCAAGCAGAATCAATCTTTAGCAGCTCAATACCTCGGCATTAATCGCAATACGCTGCACAAAAAACTCGTAGAACACAAATTACTTAAATAAGCAAAACTATGATCCGTACAGCCCTACTCTCCGTCTCCGATAAAAATGGCATTGTGTCTTTTGCTAAAACCCTTCATGAGCAAGGCATTCAATTAATTTCTACTGGCGGTACGGCAAAACTCTTGGCTGAGAATAATCTGCCAGTAGTAGAAGTTTCTTCTTTGACTAAGTTTCCAGAGATGTTAGATGGACGAGTGAAGACACTTCATCCAATGGTACATGGTGGATTATTAGCGCGCAGAGACTTCCCTGAACATATGGCAGCGCTTAAAGAACATGGCATCGATACGATCGATATGTTGGTCATCAATCTTTACCCTTTTAATGAAACGGTTGCCAAAGAAAAATGTTCATTTGAAGATGCCGTAGAGAATATTGATATCGGTGGCCCAGCGATGTTACGCGCAGCTGCTAAAAATCATCAAGATGTAACCGTCTTAATCTCTCCTGAAGATTATGCGCCAGTATTAGCGGAGATGAAAGCCAATAAGAACACTGTTTCGTATAAAACGAATTTGGCCCTAGCTAAGAAAGTATTTGCACATACTGCGCAATACGATGGTGCAATTGCTAACTATCTCTCTGCATTAGGTAATGACTTGGATCACAAATCCCGCTCTGTTTATCCAGAGAATCTGCACCTTGCCTTTGAAAAAGTCCAAGAGATGCGTTACGGTGAGAACCCACATCAATCTGCAGCGTTCTATAAAGACATCTACCCAGTGGATGGTGCACTCGCCAATTACAAACAACTACAAGGTAAAGAGCTCTCCTACAACAACATTGCAGACGCTGACTCTGCTTGGGAGTGCGTTAAGAGTTTTACTGGTAATACTGGTGGTGGTGCAGCCTGCGTCATCATCAAGCATGCCAACCCTTGCGGTGTAGCTGTTGGCGCCAATCCGCTGGAGGCTTACCAGAAGGCTTTCAAAACGGATCCAAGTTCAGCCTTTGGCGGCATCATTGCCTTCAATGTACCGTGCGATGGCTTTGCTGCCCAAGAGATCTCCAAACAATTTGTTGAAGTGCTCATTGCCCCTGGCTTTAGTGATGAAGCAAAAGCCATTTTTGCGACAAAACAAAATGTGCGCCTTTTGGAGATCCCATTAGGTACTGCATTTAATGCTTTTGATTTCAAACGCGTTGGTGGTGGCTTACTTGTGCAATCGCCCGATGCTAAGAATGTTCTCCAAAGTGAGATGCGCGTTGTGAGCCAAAGACAGCCTACCCCAAGAGAAATGAATGACATGATGTTCGCTTGGCGTGTTGCCAAGTTTGTGAAATCTAATGCGATCGTGTATTGCGCTAATGGCATGACCTTAGGTATTGGGGCTGGCCAAATGAGTCGGGTTGACTCTGCACGCATGGCTAGTATTAAAGCTGAAAATGCTGGCTTAAGCCTCAAGGGCTCAGCAGTTGCAAGTGATGCCTTCTTCCCATTTCGTGACGGCTTAGATGTTGTTGTTAATGGTGGCGCAAGCTGTGCAATTCAACCAGGTGGTAGCATGCGCGATGAAGAAATTATCGCAGCAGCTAATGAACATGGTATTGCAATGGTCTTTACTGGCACGCGTCACTTCCGTCACTAAGCAACAGAAAAAAGATTAGGAAATATTAAGCTCCCATGCGCTGGATTGGAATCGACCCAGGTTTACGTACTACTGGCTTTGGTGTCATTGATGTTGATGGCCAAAAACTTACTTACGTCGCCTCTGGGACAATTGAAAGTGGAGATCCAGCCAAAGGTTTACCGGAGCGCTTGGGCGCTCTCTATGCCGGCGTAAAGGAAGTGCTAGATACCTACAAACCAGAGTCCGCTGCGATTGAAGAAGTTTTCTTGAACGTCAATCCGCGCTCAACATTAATGCTCGGACAAGCTAGAGGTGCAGTGATTGCCGCACTAGTATCTGCAAAACTACCCGTTGCCGAATACAGCGCTTTAAGGGTGAAGCAAGCCATTGTAGGTACAGGCCGTGCTGCCAAGCCCCAAGTACAAGAAATGGTTAAACGCTTACTAAAGCTCAATCGTGCCCCAGGGCCAGATGCCTCAGATGCTTTAGGAGTCGCTATCTGTGCTGCTCATCATGCCCAAATTCCGAAAGCTATCAGCGCAGCGTTGGCTCCCAAAAAACGTAGCAAGTAAAAATACACATCACAGGTTAAGATCTTTATATGATTGGTCGCATTCAAGGAATCCTCGTTTCAGTTCATCCTCCAAGGCTCTTGGTTGATTGCCAAGGTATTGGGTATGAGGTAGATGTACCAATGAGCACCTTGTACCAACTACCCCAAGCAGGTGAAAAAATTACTCTCCTCACCCACTTCCAAGTGCGCGAGGATGCACAACAGCTTTTTGGCTTCGCTACTGAGACTGAGCGCGAAGCATTTAGGCAGCTGATTAAGATCAGTGGTGTTGGCTCTCGAACAGCATTAGCCGTTCTATCCGGCATGAGTGTTCATGAATTAGCTCAAGCGATTGCCCTACAAGAAGCTAGTCGACTGACCCAAGTGCCTGGTATTGGTAAGAAAACTGCTGAGCGTCTCTGTCTCGAGCTCAAAGGTAAGTTAGCGCCAGATCTGGGTATCACTGCGGGCGGCAAGCCTCAAGCTATTCCAGCAAGTAGTGAGGTATTACAAGCCCTCTTGGCTCTAGGCTATTCAGAAAAAGAAGCGCTCTTGGCCCTTAAACAAATCCCTCCAGATACCTCGGTCTCTGATGGTATTCGGATGGGCTTGAAGTATCTATCTAAGCCCTAAGTAGACAAACACCACTACACTTGCAGTATGGCAATTCATACCGACGACCTTAGCGCTATTCCTGAAGATTTACCGGAAGGTAACGACCGTATTGTGAGTGGTGGGGCTGGCAATTCTGAAGCCATCTTTGAAAGAGCACTTCGCCCCAAACAGCTCGATGAGTATGTTGGTCAAACAAAGGCAAGAGCACAGCTAGAGATTTTCATCAGCGCCACCAGAGCACGGCAAGAAGCACTAGATCATGTGCTCCTTTTTGGGCCCCCTGGACTTGGAAAGACTACGTTGGCGCACATTATTGCGCGAGAGCTTGGCGTGAACTTACGTCAAACTAGCGGTCCTGTTCTTGATAGGCCCGGCGACCTTGCTGCATTACTGACCAATTTGGAGACTAATGATGTGCTCTTCATTGATGAGATCCATCGCCTTTCTCCAGTTGTAGAAGAAATTCTCTATCCTGCCTTAGAAGACTACAGTCTTGACATCATGATTGGTGAAGGGCCTGCAGCCCGCAGTGTCAAGATTGACCTCAAACCATTTACTCTAATCGGCGCAACAACGCGTGCTGGCATGCTGACTAATCCATTGCGTGACCGCTTTGGTATTGTGGCAAGACTAGAGTTCTATACCACTGAAGAGCTCACCAAAATTATCAATCGCTCGGCAGGCCTATTAAAAGCAGATATTGATCCTGAAGGCTCAATAGAAATTGCAAAGCGTGCACGTGGTACTCCGCGTATAGCCAATCGCTTACTAAGAAGAGTACGCGACTATGCAGAAGTGAAAGGCACTGGCACCATTACCAAAGCGATGGCCGATGCCGCATTGAAGATGTTAGATGTGGATCCAAGTGGCTTTGATGTCATGGATAGAAAATTGCTTGAAGCCATCTTGCACAAATTTGATGGTGGCCCAGTTGGAATTGATAACTTGGCAGCAGCCATTGGTGAAGAACGTGACACCATTGAAGATGTCTTGGAGCCTTACCTCATTCAACAAGGTTATCTACAAAGAACCTCGCGAGGCCGCATAGCAACCCGTCAAGCTTATGAGCATTTTGGTTTGACGCCACCAAGCGACAATAACAGCTTAGACTTATAAATTAGCTAGCAATCAGATCAGCGTAGGCAATACATTTCCACTGGCTATCGAGTTTTTTCCAAACACTCAGGCGCGGAGAATATTCTGGTGATAACTCTTTGCCATCGCGATACTCTAAAGCGGCAATCCAGAAACTCACGATTAGGCTATCTTCAGCCTGAGTTACCTTGAAATCCTTAAACTGAACTGGTCCAAGGTGCATTTCTTTCATTAGGCGCATGGCGCTTTCTTTATCGCATGAGCCTTGGGAGCTGACAAACTGACAACCCGGGGCAAGCATTTTTTCTAAAGCCTCCCAGTTTTTATCTTGAATTAACTTTACTGAAAGTCGCTCTAAATTTTCAGCCTCTATTTCAATACCTTTTTTATCAATCATATCTAATGAGCTTTAAGTAAGCGTTACTTTCGCAAACTTGCGTTTTCCTACTTGTACAACATACGTTCCAGCCTCAATCTTTGCCTGCTTATCGACAATAGTTTCACCATTAATCTTCACGCCGTTTTGCTCGATGTTGCGATTGGCTTCTGATGTAGATGGGGCTAGTCCTGCAGCCTTTAGAAGGCTAGCAATCGGCATCGGAGCGCCAGAAAGATTTACCTCTGGAATCTCATCAGGTACGCCACCCTTGGCCCGATGATTAAAATCTTCTAAAGCTTTTTCAGCAGCAGCTTGCGAATGAAAGCGAGCCACGATTTCTTGTGCGAGAAGTACTTTGCAATCTTTTGGATTGCGTCCAGCAGAAATCTCTTGTTTCATCAAATCTATCTCGGACATTGGGCGAAATGACAGCAAGGTAAAGTAATCCCACATCAAGTCATCAGAGATACTTAGGAGTTTTCCAAACATCTCGCCAGCAGGCTCACTAATGCCAATGTAATTCCCTTTGGACTTACTCATCTTCTCAACACCATCCAAACCAACCAACAAAGGCATCGTCAAAATACATTGCGGCTCTTGGCCATACTCCCGCTGGAGTTCCCGACCAACCAAGAGATTAAATTTTTGATCGGTACCACCGAGCTCCAAGTCACTCTTCAGAGCTACAGAGTCATAACCCTGCATAAGTGGGTATAAAAATTCATGAATAGAGATTGGTACACCATTACGATAGCGCTTCGTAAAGTCATCACGCTCGAGCATTCTGGCAACAGTATGTTTCGCAGCAAGCTGAATCATCCCTCGTGCACCCAACGGATCACACCACTCACTGTTGTAACGCACTTCTGTTTTAGTAGGATCAAGCACCATACTTGCTTGACGATAGTAAGTCTCTGCATTCACAGCGATCTCTTCTGCGGTCAATGGCGGACGTGTAGCATTGCGACCAGATGGATCGCCAATCATGCTGGTGAAGTCACCAATCAAGAAAATTACGGTATGACCTAAATCTTGCAACTGCCGTAATTTATTGAGAACAACGGTATGCCCCAGATGAATATCGGGTGCAGTAGGGTCTAAACCCAACTTAATCCGTAAAGGAGTTTTAGTGGCTTGGCTACGGGCCAATTTTTGAACCCAGTCTGCCTCAACCAATAACTCATCACAGCCGCGTTTAGTGACTTCAAGCGCCGCAAAGACTTCAGGGGTCAGTGGATATTTTTGTTCTGGTTTAGCCGTCATACCGATTCGGATGCTGATACAGTTATTGAGTATTTAAATTGTTAAGCATAATTGTCGCATTCCTGAGAACCAGATGAATAAACCGCACTCCCTCTATATTGGCCTTATGTCTGGCACCAGCCTAGATGGGATTGATGCTGTTCTGGCCAAGATCGGACCCAATGGCGAAACGAGTGCCCAAGCGGCTGTGAGTGCCCCTTTCTCGCCAGAGCTACGTAAAACGCTATTTGAGTTACAAACCCCTGGGGCAAACGAGCTTCACCGAGAAAGGCAGGCTGGAAATACCCTATCTCTAGCCTACGCAGAGGCAGTGAGCCAATTACTCAAAAAAGAGAATTTAAAACCATCTGACGTTACTGCTATCGGCGCCCATGGTCAGACCATTCGTCATCAACCACACCTTGGTGATATGTCGTATACCCACCAAACTCTCAATGCTGCACTGTTAGCTGAAAAGACAGGTATCGATGTTGTTGCCGATTTTAGAAGTCGTGATCTAGCGGCTGGCGGACATGGTGCCCCTTTAGTACCCGCTTTTCATGCGCAGCAATTTACATCCTCTGAAAATGTAGCGATTCTCAATATTGGTGGCATCGCCAATCTCACGCTACTACCCATAAGTGGTGCAATTACAGGTTTTGACTGTGGCCCTGGAAATATGCTGATGGATGCCTGGATTGCAAAGTATCAGGGGAATGCCTTTGATGAAAGTGGCAATTGGGCACTGCAAGGTAAAGTGAACGAAGTGTTTCTAAAGAAAATGTTGTCAGATTCTTTTTTTAAAAAAGTACCGCCGAAAAGTACAGGTAGAGATGACTTTCATCTCAATTGGTTGCAAGAAAAAATAGGTAGTGAGAATTATCAAGCTGAAGATGTACAAGCAACACTATTGCACTTAACCGCGCATTCAGCATTGGAGGCTTTAGTTAATCATGCCCCGCAAACCCAGAAGTTGATTGTCTGTGGCGGTGGCGCCAGAAATAATGCATTGATGAATTTACTCACAGTTAAAGCGCAGCAATTCTTCAAATTGCCTTTAGAAGTAAATACAAGTGATTCTGTTGGTATTGACCCGCAACTCGTTGAAGGCCTGGCCTTTGCATGGCTTGCTTGGGCTCATAAAGAGAAACGGCCAGCAAATTTACCAGCCGTTACGGGAGCGAAGGGTCCTAGAATTTTAGGCGCTTACTACCCTGCTTAAAAGCGCTGCTTAAATTCTCTATTTATTTAAGCGGAGAAAGAAGATCCGCAACCACAAGTAGTCGTTGCATTCGGATTCTTAATCACGAACTGTGAACCGTTGATATCTTCTTTGTAGTCAATCTCAGCACCAACTAAATATTGGAAACTCATTGAATCTACTAACAAAGTAACGCCATTCTTTTCAAACAGTGTGTCATCTTCATTTACAGCATCATCAAATGTGAAGCCGTACTGAAAACCTGAGCAACCACCGCCTTGAACGAATACACGCAGTTTCAATTCTGGATTACCTTCTTCAGCAATAAGGTCAGCTACTTTTGCAGCAGCGCTATCCGTAAACACCAATGGGGTTGGTGGCTCGGCTAAATCTTGAACGAGTTGTGCAGTTTCTTGGGTAGCTAATTGGGTCATGATTTACTCCTAATTCAAAAGGCAATACTGACATTCTAGGCTTTTAATGGCTAGCTTGCTGAAGGGGTATTAATGGATAAAAGCCGCCTCATTACGGGGAAACCGCAATCTGGGTAAGGCCTGTTGTCTCAGGCAGGCCAAACATGAGGTTCATGCACTGCACGCCTTGCCCCGAGGCACCTTTCACCAAATTGTCTTCCACCACCAAAATGACCAAAGTATCGCCGCCGCCAGGACGATGAATGGCAATCCGAATACCATTACTACCCCGCACAGAACGAGTCTCTGGATGGCTGCCAGGGGGCATTACATCCACAAATGGTTCATCTTTGTAGAAACTTTCATACAGCTTTTGATAATCAACCTCTTTGCCAGCTTCGGTCAAACGGACATATAAGGTCGAATGAATCCCCCTCACCATTGGCGTCAGATGCGGCACAAATGTCAGCCCTATTTGATCATGACCAGCAATTGCTTTTAAGCCTTGCACAATCTCCGGAAGATGACGATGTCCCTTAACGCTGTAGGCTTTAAAGTTATCGCTTGCTTCAGCTAGTAAGGTTCCAATCTCGGCCTTACGTCCAGCACCTGAAGTACCAGACTTAGAATCTGAAATAATATGTGTGCCATCAATCAACTGCTTACCCCCAGTAGATTTTGGGGAGAGCAATGGTGCAAGACCAAGCTGTACAGAGGTTGGGTAGCAACCCGCTAAACCTATTACACGAGCTTTCTTAATGGCTGCACGATTAATTTCTGGCAAACCATACACCGCTTCTGCCAGAATATCTGGACAGCTATGTTCCATGCCATACCACTTGGCGAACTCTTTCACATCCTTCAATCTGAAGTCAGCAGCTAAATCCAAAATCTTGACATTATTAGCAAGCAATTCTTTTGCTTGTGCCATAGCAACACCATGTGGCGTTGCAAAGAACACCACATCACATTCATTGAGTTTGGCTTCATCTGGGGTCGTGAATTTAAGATCAACATAACCGCGCAAAGATGGGAACATCTCAGCAACTGATATACCAGCTTCTGTGCGAGATGTAATAGCAACAATCTTTACCTCAGGGTGCTGCGCTAACAAACGCAACAATTCCACCCCGGTATATCCTGTGCCACCAACGATGCCAACCTTAATCATGTCTTTCTCCAAGATGCCAACTAAGCGAAGTTCTGAAACAAACTTCACAATACCTCAATTGTAGAAACAAAAAGGGCCGCTTGCGCGACCCTTTCGAAAAACTTCAGTGACCGAAAGAAATTAGCGCTTGCTAAACTGCTTACGACGACGCGCGCCGTGCAGACCAACCTTCTTACGCTCAACTTCACGAGCATCACGAGTTACCAAACCTGCTTTAGACAAGGTTGGTTTCAAGGTATTGTCATAGTCAATCAAGGCACGAGTAACACCATGGCGCACCGCACCAGCTTGACCAGTTTCACCGCCGCCAGAAACGTTTACTTTGATATCAAAGGTCGTTAAGTGGGCTGTGAGAGCCAAAGGCTGACGAGCGATCATGCGCGATGTTTCGCGAGCAAAATACGTATCGATAGGCTTACCATTAACGATAATTTCGCCTTTGCCAGATTTAATAAACACGCGCGCAACAGAACTCTTGCGGCGACCCGTACCGTAATTCCAATTTCCGTAATTAATAGCCATTTGGTTTCCTTAAATCTCTAACGCTTTTGGCTGTTGAGCCGCATGCGGATGATTGGCGTCGCCATAGACTTTTAATTTCTTAATCATGGCATAGCCTAGTGGGCCTTTTGGCAACATACCCTTCACAGCCTTCTCCAAAGCACGGCCTGGAAAACGGTCTTGCATCTTGTCGAAGTTGGTCGAGCTAATACCACCTGGGTATCCGCTGTGACGGTAATAGATCTTGTTCAAGCCTTTGGTGCCTGTGACACGCAGCTTAGAAGAATTGATGACAACAATAAAGTCGCCGGTATCAACGTGTGGTGTGTATTCAGGCTTGTGCTTGCCGCGTAGACGGAGTGCCACTTCACTGGCGACACGACCGAGGACTTTGTCCGTAGCGTCAATCACGAACCAGTCATGCACAACCTCATGGGATTTTGCAGAAAAAGTTTTCATGATTTCTCAAATTGTTATAGTCAACAAAAAATTACTCCAATCAAACTACGTCCACCTTGGCCCTGCTTATGTTTGCAAGCTCGCAGATTCTGCAATTGAACTGGTAAATCAATTACCGCTGACTAGTTCGGTAATTCAGTAAAGCCTTGAATTGTATCCTAAAAAAAGCCCAGGAACGAGTCCTGGGCTGGAATCCACCTTTGTTTGGGTGGAGGAGACGCTGGGAGGTAAGTCGCAGTCTTATACAAGACTGACTACCAATATGGTTATTGTATCGAGAACTATGGTGCGATGCAAGAAAATTGACCAAAATCAAGTTTTTGGGCTAATAATAGTCTCTCACTAAGATAAGTTAACATTGTTAAACTATTGATAATATTGATTAATTTAGTAAGTTAGGGGTCACTAATATGGAATGTCGGGTTTCTTGGTTGGGCAATGGTGGAATGGCTTTTTCTGCTGAAACTGGCAGTGGCCACCTCGTCAATATGGATGGCGCCCCTGAGGCTGGAGGTAGAAACCTAGCTCCTAGACCCATGGAGCTGCTTTTGGCTGGTGCAGGGGGCTGCTCTGCATTTGATGTGGTTTTAATCCTACAGAAGGCCCGGCAAGCCATTAGTGGCTGTGATGTCACTCTGAAGGCTGAGCGGGCTTCAGAAGACCCCAAAGTCTTTACTAAGATCAATTTACATTTCACGGTCAAAGGCAAAGACCTGGATCAGACTAAAGTGGATCGTGCGGTTAAGCTTTCACATGAAAAATACTGTTCAGCCACCACGATGCTCGCCAAAACAGCTGAACTGACTTACAGCATCGAAGTCATTTCGGAATAAGTGCAGAGTCAATCGATAAGCCGGATTCTGTCGCCTAGACTTTTCAATCTAGGGGCAATCATTCCTCTAGGCCGGCAGTTACCTGACGGCTCAAGCTCCCTACCCGCAGACTCAGCGGGACGCCTCATCGCCTGCTTACTTGGGATTGCTCCAGGTGGAGGTTGCCGCGTTTCACCGTAACTAAATACGCTCGTCTCTGTGGCCCTATTCCTCACGTCGCCGTGGATGGCCGTTAGCCATCACCCTTCCCTATGGAGTCCGGACTTTCCTCCCCCTCAATAAAGAGGCGGCGATTGCCCAATTGACTCTGCGCCTGCAGTCTAACGCAGTCAGGGCAAATTGGCTTGTAAAAAAGTAGATGTGTATTTAAATCAGTGACCAGGCGATTGTTTCACCAGCACGCAGAGGAACAATCGTGTCATTACCCAGCGGTAATTCAGCAGGGATCTTTTGTGCCTGTTTGGCGAGGGTAATTTTTTTGCTATTGCGCGGCAAAGAATAAAAATCAGGGCCAAAGAAGCTGGCAAATCCTTCTAATTTGTCTAAGCTACCAACACTCTCAAATGCTTCAGCATATAAACCTAAAGCATTGAATGCGCTATAGCAGCCAGCACAACCACAGGCTGCCTCTTTAGCCCCCTTGGCATGGGGCGCACTATCTGTACCTAAGAAGAAACGTGAATTACCACTAGTGGCTGCCTCTAATAATGCGACGCGATGCTCTTCACGTTTAAGCACAGGTAAACAGTAGTTGTGCGGACGAATACCACCAGAAAAAATTGCATTGCGATTCATGAGTAAATGTTGAGGTGTAATCGTAGCCGCTAAAGTATTGCTAGGTGCTGCAGCATCACGAACGTAGTGTGCTGCCTGTTTAGTGGTGATATGTTCAAACACAATCTTGAGCCCTGGAAAATCTTTGCGTAATGGCTCAAGTACTGTATCAATGAAGACTGCCTCACGATCAAAAATATCAATGTGGGCAGCAGTGACTTCTCCGTGGACTAAGAGTGGCATACCTACTGACTGCATTGCCTCTAAAACTTTGTAGCAGCGCTTAATGTCACTAACACCCCCATCGCTATTGGTAGTGGCACCCGCAGGATATAACTTAAAAGCAACAATACCTTCTGCTTTAGCTTTATGTACTTCATCAGCAGACGTATTGTCGGTGAGATATAAAGTCATTAGTGGTGTAAAGCTACTAATACCTAAAGACTTTAAGTTCGATTCGATGCGTGTGCGATAGGCTTTGGCTAAATCGGCAGTGGTAAGCGGTGGCTTTAAATTTGGCATGATGATTGCACGTGAGAATTGCCGCGCAGTATCAGCCAATACATCTTTCATCACCTCGCCATCACGAATATGTAAATGCCAGTCATCGGGCTGGATGAGTTCAATTCGGATTGGGCTATTGGACATATTATTTATTAAGCAAAATGATGCGGAAATCATTCACATTCGTAAGTGTAGGGCCAGTTTCCACCAAAGCACCTAATTCTGCAAAGAAGCCATAGCAATCATGGGCAACCAAGAATGGCTCTGGAGCGATCCCTTTCGCTAGGCTGTCCTTACGAACATCGCCCGTAAACCACGCGCCCGCATTTTTTTCACTGCCATCAATACCATCAGTATCTGCAGCTAAAGCTACCAAATGAGGCAAATCTTTCGAGGCAGCAAAGAGCGAGAGCAGATATTCACTGCAACGACCCCCGCGACCCTTAATGTCAGCAGGAATAGTGACGGTACATTCGCCACCAGAAATCAGCGCAAGCGGTTTATCAGCCTGCTTAGATAGATGCTCTTTAGCTAATTGCGCATGACTAATACCAACAGCCTGCGCTTCACCAGTAATCGTATCACCCAGAATAATGGGCTCATAACCTTGGCTACGCACATAATCTGCAGCAGCCTCCAAGCTTTTATAGGCTGTTGCAATCACATGGTTTGTGACTTGAGCGCTGACCAAATCAGCATCTTTTAAGGTCTCTGGCTTTTCTCCCACGAGCCCTTGCTTTAGATGACTAAGGACGGATGTGGGAATCTCATCTTTACCCAAATGATATTTTTCTAAGATAGCCAAAGCATCTTGATAAGTTGAATAATCAGCTGCACACGGACCACTCGCGATATCTGCTGGTGAATCACCAGTCACATCGGAGATGAGTAATGCTTCTACGCGTGCCCCATGAGCAATGGCAACCCTTGCTAAGTTACCACCTAAAATTGCAGATAAATGTTTACGAACAATATTCATCTCTTCAATCGGAGCGCCACTTCGTAAGAGTGCTTCAGTAGTCTTACGCATGTCATCAATCGAGATACCTTCTTGAGGCAAGGTCAGTAGACTTGAGCCACCACCAGAAACAAGGGCAATTAATACATCACCCGGTTTCAATTGCTGGGTTAATGCATATATTGCCTTGGCACCATTCATGCCTGCTTGATCTGGTACCGGATGACCAGCTTCAATAATTTGAATATGACTAGTAGGCGATGCATGCCCGTAACGAGTCAGCACTACGCCCTCTAGTTTTACTTGGGGCCAGTGTACTTTTGCATATATCTCTAATGCGCTAGCCATCGAGGCACTAGCCTTACCAGCGCCCACTACTAAGCATCTCCCTTTAGGCTCTTGCCCAGCCGGAAATATCTTGGCTAAATATTGCGGAACGATGACTTGAGGATCGGCCACAGCCACAGCAGCTGCAAAGGCATTTTTTAAAACATCTTCTATAGAAATTGGCTGAGTATTTTGTTGAGTCATTAAGCTATTCTAATCAAGAGCAGCACGTTCTTGCATTTGCCACATCTCGGCATATTTGCCTTGCGCTGCTAGTAACTCCAGATGCGTACCCCGCTCCACAATTTGCCCATGTTCCATTACTAAAATTTGATCAGCATGAATGATGGTCGATAGCCTATGTGCAATGATGAGGGTAGTGCGATTTTTAGCCAAACTCAGTAATTCTTCTTGAAAAGCCCGCTCGGTTTTGGAATCTAAGGCAGAGGTCGCCTCATCAAAAATGAGCATCGCTGGCTTTTTCAACAAAGTTCGCGCAATCGCCACACGCTGTTTCTCGCCACCAGAAAGCTTCAAACCCCTCTCACCTACCTGGGTATCGTAGCCATCCGGTAAGCGCTTGATAAAGCCATCGATTTGAGCTGCCCTAGCTGCCTCCTGCACCTCTTCAATCGAAGCCGAAGGGTCGCCATAGGCAATGTTATAGCCAATCGTGTCATTAAATAAGACTGTATCTTGCGGGACGATACCAATCGCTTTACGTAAAGAAGCCTGTGTCACATCTTGGATATTTTGTCCATCAATCAAAATCTTTCCAGATTGCACATCATAAAAACGAAACAGCAATCTGACCAAAGTACTCTTGCCTGCACCGCTTTGTCCAACCACGGCAGTGATTGTTCCCGCTGGAATGTTAAAGCTCACATCATGGAGAATTTCTCGTTTAGCATCATAGTGAAAAGATACGTTCTCAAAACGGACATCTGGCCCATGGCCGTAATTTTCAATATGTAGCGGCTTAGCATTTGGTGAGTCTGCAATTTCTTTATCTGTATTGAGTAAAGAAAACATGCGCTCCATGTCTGTTAGAGATTGCTTGATCTCGCGGTAAATCACACCCAAGAAATTGAGTGGAATGTACAACTGAATCATTAAGGTATTGACGAGTACGAGATCGCCAAGAGTCATGGTGCCGTCTACTACGCCAAGCGTAGCGCGCCACAAAATTAAAACTAAGCCAATAGCAATGATTGTTTGTTGACCAAAATTAAGAATCGCTAAAGATTTTTGCGACTTAACAGCAGCAACCTGATAGCGCACCAAATTTTTGTCATAACGACTCGCTTCAAAAGCTTCGTTACCAAAATACTTTACAGTCTCAAAATTCAATAGGGAATCAATTGCTTTCTGATTTGCCTTGGAGTCCATGTCATTCATAGTCTTACGAAAATGGGTGCGCCACTCCGTTACCACTACAGTAAAAACAATATAGAGAACTAAGGCGGATAAGGTAATTGCTGCAAACCAAATATTGTATGAGTAGGCTAAATAACCCAAGACCAAAATGAACTCAACAAGGGTTGGCAGGATGCTATAGAGTGAATAAGAAATCAGCGACTGAATACCACGGGTGCCGCGCTCAATATCGCGACTGACACCTCCGGTTTGGCGAGCTAAGTGAAAGCTCAGCGCTAAAGAATGTAAATGCTCAAAGACTTGGAGGGCTACTTTACGGACAGCATTTTGGGTCACGCGAGCAAACAGAAACTCGCGTAACTCGGCAAACAAGGAAGCAGACATGCGTAGGAGCCCATAAGCCAAAATGAGTCCTACTGGAACCACAAGCAAAGCTTGTGGAGAATCCAACCTGACGTTTAAATTGTCAATTAAACGCTTTAGTAAAATAGGGATGCCTAGATTGGTAACCTTAGCAGCAACCAAGCAAGCTAGGGCAATCGCAACCCTAAATTTATACTCCAGTAGATAGGGAATTAAATCACGAATAACCTTCCAATCGCTTCCCTGTGAAGGCTTGGATTCCGCTCCTGAATGATGCTGCCCAGATGAAGGTCTCATCGCTCTATCTTATTCCTTATGCTCTGAGAATAATTTCAGAATGGCTTCACCATTACTCCGAGAGAAACATTTCTTAGCTGCCTCTACGAAGGGTAGCCATTCATATGCCACATGCTCTCTTGGAGAAAGCTTGATAGAGGTGTTATCTGGAACTTGCAAGGCAAACCAATGTTCAGTATTTCTAGTTACACCAGGTGCATAGCGAAAGCGCCAATCTGGGTAAATTTCATACTCAATCTGATGATGCAGATTGAGTAATACGCCAGCAGGCAACCGATCAACAGCAATACCTGTTTCCTCAAATACCTCACGCGTAGCTGCTAATGCAAGATCTTCATCTAGAGCATCAAGACTGCCGGTGACAGATTGCCAGAAATTTTCTCTATCTGCGCGCTCTATTAATAAAACATCCCCATTCGATTTATAAATAACAACTAAAACCGAAATAGGGATCTTCAAGATAGATTAGATGCTGCTTTGCTTATTTAAGCAGCTGGAGTAGCTTGGCGTAAGCGAATGTGCAATTCACGCAGTTGACTTTCATCTACAGGGCTAGGAGCCTGAGTCAATAAGCACTGTGCACGTTGTGTTTTAGGGAAGGCAATCACATCACGAATCGATTCAGCACCAGTCATCATCGTCACAATACGATCTAAGCCGAATGCAATACCGCCGTGTGGAGGTGCGCCATACTGAAGTGCATCTAATAAGAAGCCAAACTTAGCTTGCGCTTCTTCAGGTCCAATCTTGAGAGCACGAAACACTTGGCTTTGTACTGCCTCTTGGTGAATACGGACTGAACCACCACCAATTTCGCTACCGTTCAAAACCATGTCATAGGCTTTAGCCAAGCATTTACCTGGATCATTCTCCAGGTATTTCATATGCTCGTCTTTAGGACTTGTAAAGGGATGATGGCAAGCAACCCAACGAGCTTCACCTTCATCGTAATCAAACATTGGGAAATCAACTACCCACAATGGTTTCCATCCTTCAGCAAAAAGACCATGCTCTTTACCAAAGGCAGAATGACCAATACGCAGACGTAAATTACCGATCGCATCATTGACTACTTTTTCTTTATCAGCGCCGAAGAAAATAATGTCGCCATCTTTAGCGCCAGTGCGTTTTAAGATACCCTCGATAGCTGCATCATGCAAATTCTTGACGATCGGAGATTGCAAACCATTACGGCCTTCAGCAACAGAGTTCACCTTGATCCAGGCCAAACCTTTAGCGCCATAGATGCTAACGAACTGGGTATAGTCATCGATCTCGCTACGACTAATACCAGCCCCACCTGGGACACATAAGCCGACTACACGACCGCCATCTTGGTTAGCAGCGCCAGAGAAGACCTTGAAATCGACATCTTTCATCAAATCAGTCAATTCGGTGAACTCGAAGTTCACACGCAAATCTGGCTTATCAGATCCAAAGCGTGCCATACCCTCTGAATAAGGCATGGTTGGGAATGGGTGAGGTAATTCAACATTCATGGTCTTCTTGAAAATATGACGAATCATGTTTTCAAAGAGTTCACGAATCTCTAACTCGCTTAAGAAAGCAGTTTCACAGTCAATCTGAGTAAATTCAGGTTGGCGATCTGCGCGCAAATCTTCATCACGGAAGCATTTGGTAATTTGGTAGTAACGATCAAAACCCGCCACCATCAATAACTGCTTAAATAATTGCGGAGATTGCGGCAACGCAAAGAACTGGCCATCATGCACGCGTGAAGGAACCAAGTAATCACGGGCCCCCTCTGGCGTACTCTTAGTGAGCATCGGAGTTTCAATATCAATAAAGCCAGCTTCATCTAAGTAACGACGACACTCCATTGCAACGTTGTAACGCAAACGTAAGTTCTTTTGCATCTGCGGACGTCGTAAATCTAGTACCCGATGAGTAAGACGAGTTGTCTCGGATAAATTCTCATCATCAATCTGAAATGGTGGTGTGACAGAGGCATTTAAAATCACAAGGCTGTGACAAAGAATTTCTACTTTTCCACTGACAAGATCATTATTTTCAGTACCAGCAGGACGTGCGCGCACAAGCCCCTTAATCTGAATACAGAACTCACTGCGAACTTGCTCAGCCAAAGTAAACATTTCAGGGCGATCTGGATCGCATACTACCTGGACAAAACCATCACGGTCACGTAAGTCAATAAAAATTACGCCTCCGTGGTCACGCCGGCGATTCACCCATCCAGCAAGGGTAACCTCTTTACCAATCAGTGAATCGGTTACCTGTCCACAGGTATGGCTTCGCATCGACATAACAATTTCCTATAAATCAAAGATGGCGTGGTGACTGGGGTGCAGTCAATCCACTAGAACTATTGGGAGGTACAGAGCCCATTGAAACAATGTGTTTCAATGCTTCCTCTACGCTCATCTCCAGTTCGATTGTTTGTGCGCGCGGCACAATCATGAAAAAACCAGAGGTAGGATTTGGGGTAGTGGGTAAGAATACGTTTACATAATCCTCACCCAATTTAGCAGTCACTTCTCTTGCAGGAATGCCTGTTTGAAAAGCGATCACCCAAGAATCAGCGTGTGGGTAACGGATCAGTAAAGCTTTACTAAAAGCCTGACCGCTTCCAGAAAATAAAGTAGATGAAACTTGCTGAACACTTGAGTAGATCGAACGCACAATCGGAATGCGGTTAACAAACTTATCCCAGATTTTTAACCACCATTGACCGGCAAAACTAATCGCCAGTAATCCGGTGAACATAATGACTGCAATCACAATCAATATTCCAACACCTGGAAGATCACGGAAATGCTGTACATCTATTGCGGTATCACTTGGAAGCACCACAATGATGGCGTGCATCACTGAGCCAAATACGCCGTCGAGCAAACCTAAGCCCCACCCAATCACCCAAACGGTGACTGCCAGTGGAACCCAAACAAGGATGCCTGCGATAAAGTATTTTTTCATGTGTTCTGCCTAGCCGACTATTTTAGCGGTTTAGAGATCAAGCAGCTAAAGACTAGTAAATGCCTAGGCTAATTATCAAAATTCCGGCTAAAAACCCGCCTGCAAAGAGCAAAGCCCCAGCTACGAGACGATGGGTGCGTCTTTCTTGGAATAAAAGCGCTTTTAGGGCCTCTAACTCGCCATTTTGGTCTTTTGTCTGATTGCGACCTTGCACTAGAGCATCAGCAATCAAACGAGGCAAAGTTGGCAGAATCTTAGCCCAAGAAGGCGCCTCTGTTTTTAAACCCTCAATTAGCCCGCGCCAACCCAATTGCTTGCTAATCCATTTTTCCAAAATAGGCTTGGCAGTTTTCCATAAGTCTAGATCGGGGTCTAATTGACGCGCCAAACCTTCGACATTCAAAAGCGTTTTTTGCAGCAAAGTTAACTGCGGCTGAATTTCTATTTTAAAGCGGCGCGATGTTTGAAATAAACGCAATAACACTAGGCCAAGAGAAATTTCTTTAAGTGGGCGATCAAAGTAGGGCTCGCAAACTGAACGCACAGCGCCCTCTAATTCCTCTACCCGAGTATCGGCAGGTACCCAGCCTGATTCGACATGAAGCTCTGCAACACGCCGGTAATCACGATTAAAGAAGGCCAAAAAATTCAGAGCTAAATAATTTTTATCAGATTCACTAAGGGCGCCAACAATACCAAAGTCCAAAGAAATAAAACGGCCGAATGTTTCTGACTCAAGGCTGATCATAATATTTCCAGGGTGCATATCTGCGTGGAAAAATCCATGCTCAAACACTTGAGTGAAAAATATTTCCACGCCATCAGCAGCCAACTTTTTAAAATCAACACCAGCGGCTGCTAGCTCTGCAATTCTTCCAATAGAGATGCCATGCATTCTCTCCATCACAATCACATTGGTATGGCATAGATCCCAATACATCTCTGGAATCATCAATTGCGTTGAATCGGCAAACTGCCTACGTAGCTGACTTGCGTTAGCAGCTTCACGCATTAAATCTAACTCATCGTGGAGATAAGTATCGAACTCGGCAACATTCTCACGTGGCTTTAATCGACGTCCATCTTCAGAACTTTTTTCAATAATCTTCGCTAAGTCATACATCAAAGCGATATCACCTTCAATCACCGGCAGAATGCCGGGACGTAAAACTTTAATAGCAGCTGCCTGACGATCCCATTCAGGATGTTTTTCAGTAGCACGCAAAACTCCAAAATGGACTTGTGCGACAGAGGCGCTCGCTACAGGTGTGGCATCAAAACTAATAAAAACTTCTTCGATCGGCTGACCAAGTGCTTTCTCAATTAAGCGACGCGACTCTTCATTTGAAAATGGAGGAACTTGATCTTGTAGCTTTGCTAGCTCATCTGCAATATCTTCTGGCAACAAATCTCGACGCGTAGAAAGGACTTGTCCAAATTTCACAAAAATCGGACCGAGTGCTTCCAGCGTCAAACGAATACGCTCGCCCCTAGGTAAAGTAACACCAGGCGAGGTCCAGCAGATCACTGTGAGAACTCCCCTACCAATTCCTGGCTTCAGAATATCGCGTAAAAGCGGTAATAAGCCATAACGCCAAGCGGTAAAGAAAATAAAACAAAGACGAGCAATTCGACGCACGATTTATCTAGCCTTTTGTTCTAAAAGTTGAATGCGCTTTTCGATACGATCTACAGATTCGCGCAAGTCATTTAATTCGGATTTATGCGCTATAAAGTCTCGCTTATTCAAAAGGACTCTTCTTTCTTCACTGACATACTCTACGACATTGTCCAGCAAATCAGACGCTGCAGAACGAGAGGCAGAAACAAATTTCTTACCTTGTCTCACAGCAAAGTGTGCCGGTGCATCACCAACTAAACGAGCCAAATCTTCTTCATATTCCCAGCGTAGCTGACCGGCTAAGCGGCCTATTAATTGAGCTAAGTCTGCATCGCCAGTGAGCTTTACGGCTTTAAAAGCTTGCTCGCGCAAACTACCTGAACTCGCCGCCAATTCACCCAATGCTTTGCTTGATACCTCTAAAGTCAAAGAAGGGTTATCAGCCTCTTTTAGAACATTTAATAAACCAGTTGAAGAAATCTCAAAGCAAAGATTGCCCAAGGGCAGTTGAAGCAAAATAGTTTTGCCAGCATGCTTAGCTAGTGCCGTAGATGCCCACGGCTCGCTACCTAATACATGGTTGATCCCGCGGCAAGCAGCGCCGGCGGCTATCGTATGGGTAGAAGATAAATGCGTATTCATGAGTGTAAAAAACCCGCACTAGTGCGGGTTTTCCAATGGAAAGTACCTAAAGCTTAAACCAACTGCGAGATACCTGCTAGTACCCAGCCTCCAGGGCCCTCTACCGGCTTACTTAAATTCCAGATTTCGGAGAAGTCGCTTGCTGGAGCTCCTACTTGTTCCCGAATCATGCCGCTAAACTGAATACTGCAGAAATAATGCGCATCTATAGTCTCAATGCCAATAAGCTTGGCATTAATGGTAACGACATCTGTTTGATTAGTGGTGTCGGTCCTGCCTGCTAAATCTTGCTGGATTGTGGCAAACATGTCAGGCGTCGTAAATTCACGCAAGGCAACAAGATCGCCATGATCCCAGGCTTTTTGCAAAGTAGCAAAGTACTGCTTTGCATTCTCAAGGAAAGTGCGCTCATCAAAACCGGGAGGCAATGTCGATTGAAACACTTCAGACTCAGCACTAATACCACCGAAGGCATTTGCTGCAGGAGTAAAAGCAGGTTCTTGTCTAGGAGCTTGCTCGATATTAGTTCGCTGCAGGCCTGTTGGAGCATTAGCATTACTACCTGTGCCAGACATCGCTGGAAGTAATCTGCGAATCACAAACATGATGGCAAAGCCTGCCAGCATAGCAATTAAGAGTCCAGTAATCATGGAGGATGCTGCTTCTCCTAAACCAAAATGAGATAAAAGATAGCCAATACCTAAGCCGGCTGCTAATCCACCCAAGAGACCACCCATGCCACCAAATCGACTAGGTGCTGCTTGGGGAGCTGGGGCTGGGGCAGCAGGTTGTGCTTGTTGTGCTGGCTTTTGAACCGGAGCAGCTTGCTTTTGCATTGGTGCACTTGGAGCGCGTCCAAAGCTTTTACCACCACCCAAACGCGCGGCATCAACATGAGCTACAGATGCAAACATTAATGTGAGACTTAAAAGAACTGCTTTAAAAAAATGTTGATTCATTTTTACCTACCCCTTGTTATAACTTTTGAACTGCTTTGGTTTTTAAGAGCTTAAAAACTATACAACTATCAGTATTTAATACCAATATGTAAGGCAACGATACCCCCAGTCATTCTATGGGTTTCTACCTCATCAAAACCTACTCCTAACATCATTTCTTTGAGGGTTTGGGCATCTGGGTGCATACGGATAGATTCTGCTAGATAACGATAACTTTCTGAATCTTGAGCAATCTTCTCGCCCAACCAAGGCAAGACCTTGAATGAATAAGTGTCATAAACGGGCTGCAAAAATGCATCCGGCTTAGAAAACTCTAAAACTAAAACGCGGCCACCCGGCTTAATCACACGACACATTTCACCTAGGGCAGTATCTTTGTGAGTCATATTGCGCAAACCAAATGCAACAGTGACGACATCAAAATGATGATTCGGAAACGGAATCTTTTCAGCATCAAACTGCACACAAGGTAAAGCCATGCCACGATCTAATAAACGATCGCGACCAACGCCCAACATAGAGGCATTAATATCACTCAACCAAACTTGAGCATCGGGATTACGGCCCCAATCTGCCGCTTTGGCAAATGCAGCGGCAAGATCCCCAGTACCCCCAGCAATATCTAAAACTTTTTGCCCTGGCCGAACATTGGCACGCGCAATAGTAATTTTTTTCCACATACGATGCAAACCAAATGACATTAAGTCATTCATCACATCATATTTACTCGCTACTGAATGAAATACCTCAGCAACCTTGCCAGCTTTTTCAGCCTCATCAACACTTTGATAACCAAAATGGGTTTTACTCATTAGTGACTTCCACAAGAATGGCCAGCCACATTCATAGGTGCGTCACGATCAAGGCCTGCAGCCATCAATCTATCTAAATGCTCTTTCCATAACTGCTCTTGGTTCTCACACAGGTACTGCAAGTAATCCCAAGAATATAGACCTGAATCATGACCGTCAGAAAAGCTAGGCTTTAATGCGTAATGGCCAACAGGCTCAAGGTTCGCAATCAAAACATCACGCTTACCCGTTTGCAAAGTCTCTTGCCCTGGACCATGGCCTTGAACTTCTGCAGAGGGTGAAAGCACCCTCAAAAGCTCAAACGGCAGCCGATAGGTATTACCGTTCTCGTATGAGAGTTCAAGCACCTTAGATTGCTGATGTACCACGATATTATTAGGAATCATTAGACGAGAACCCTTTCAATGCCACCCTGATTTGCTTTAGCAACATAATCTTGCATCCAGTTTTCACCAAGTAATTTTTGAGCCATCTCAACCACAATGTAATCAGCAGTAGTATCGCTATCTGCATCGAAACGGGTTAGGCCTTGTAAGCAAGATGGGCAGCTTGTTAAAACCTTAACGTCACCAGTGAAATTATCCTTGCGTAAATCATTCGCAGCTTTTTCCATCTCAATTTGCTTACGGAATCGAACTTGAGTAGAGATGTCTGGCCTTGTAACTGCTAAGGTTCCAGACTCACCACAGCAACGATCATTCTTTAAAATCGCTTTACCATCTTCCAGTTGAATCAATTCATTTACGGTTTTCAAAGGATCCTGTAGCTTCATTGGAGAATGGCAAGGGTCGTGATACATATACTTCACACCCTTCACTCCAGAGAGCTTAACGCCTTTTTCTGCCAAGTACTCATGAATATCAATAATGCGGCATCCAGGGAAAATCTGATCAAACTGATAGCCAGCTAACTGGTCATAGCAAGTTCCGCAAGAAACTACCACGGTCTTGATATCTAAGTAGTTCAGAGTATTCGCAACCCGGTGAAATAACACGCGGTTGTCCGTAATCATCTTCTCAGCTTTATCAAAATCACCATTGCCCCGCTGCGGATAACCGCAGCATAAATAACCTGGAGGCAGCACTGTCTGCACGCCAACATTCCACAGCATTGCTTGAGTCGCTAAACCCACTTGTGAGAAGAGTCGCTCAGATCCACAGCCCGGGAAATAAAACACCGCTTCGGTATCAGCAGAAGTTGTTTTTGGATCGCGAATAATCGGTACATAGTTTGCGTCTTCGATATCTAACAAAGCACGGGCAGTTTTTTTAGGTAAATTACCGGGCATTTTTTTGTTTACAAAGAAAATAACCTGTTCAGTGATAGTTGGCTTACCCACCGTTGCTGGGGGATGAGCGGTTTGCTTTTTAGCGAACTTACGCAAAACATCATTACCTAGGCGCTGTAACTTATAACCCCAACCAATCATAGCCGTACGAACCAAATTAATAGTCTCTGGACTGGTGGCATTCAAAAAAAGCATTGATGCTGCTGTACCTGGGTTAAAACGTTGCTGACCCATCTTGCGCATCAGGTTACGCATATTCATAGTCACATCACCAAAGTCGATGTTGACTGGGCAAGGAGTTAAGCATTTATGGCAAACAGTGCAGTGTGCTGCCACATCATCAAACATTTCCCAATGCCGAATAGAAACACCGCGGCGGGTTTGCTCTTCGTACAAGAAGGCTTCTATTAATAATGAGGTAGCCAAAATTTTGTCACGTGGGCTATATAAAAGATTAGCGCGAGGTACATGGGTCGCACAAACTGGTTTGCACTTACCGCAACGTAAGCAATCTTTCACGCTATCGGCAATCGCCCCGATATCGCTTTGCTGCATGATGATGGACTCATGCCCCATCAAGCCAAAGCTTGGTGTATAGGCCATACTCAGATCCGCATGCGGCATGAGCTTACCTTTGTTGAAGCGCCCTTCAGGGTCAACACGATTCTTATAACTGCGGAAATCTTTGAGTTCCGCTTCGGTTAAATACTCAAGCTTAGTAATACCAATTCCGTGTTCACCAGATATCACACCATCTAAAGTACGAGCCAACTTCATAATGCGATCGACCGATGAATGGGCATCTTGCAACATCTCATAGTCATCAGAGTTAACTGGAATATTTGTATGTACATTGCCATCACCAGCGTGCATATGCAAAGCTATGAACACACGTTTGCGCAAAATATTTTTATGAATCGCTTCAAGCTTAGCAAGAATAGGTTCGAATACTAGACCCCCAAAGATAATGCGCAATTCAGAACGCACTTCTTCTTTCCATGAGGCGCGCAAACTGTAGTTTTGCAGTTGTGGGAAATAGGTATCCATCTGCGTAAGCCAATCAGCCCAGCGAGTGCGAACTTTAGTAATGAGCTCCAGAGCCTGCTGAACACGATCTCCTAAGATTTCTGCAGTTGGAATCTCATACTCTTCATCGCTCTTACCTAATGGCAGAGCACTCTTTTTCAGAAATAACTCTAGGCCATCAAGAACTTGTAATTTATTTTTTAGAGATAACTCAATATTGATGCGCTCAATACCATCGGTGTACTCGCCCATCCGTGGCAAGGGAATGACAACGTCTTCGTTAATCTTGAATGCATTGGTATGGCGAGCAATAGCCGCTGTGCGGGCACGATCTAACCAAAACTTTTTACGAGCCTCTGCACTAACTGCAACAAAGCCTTCACCACCGCGCAAGTTTGCCATGCGCACAACTTCGCTAGTAGCTGCTGCAACTGCTTCTTCATTATCGCCAGCAATATCGCCTACCAAGACCATTTTGGGCAAACTATTGCGCTTGGATTTTGTGGAATAACCAACTGCTTTTAAGTAACGATCATCTAAATGCTCAAGACCAGCCAAAATCGGGCCACCATCTTTACTCAAGACATCTAAATAGGCTTTGATCTCCACAATACTGGGAATAGCTTCACGCGCTTGGCCAAAAAACTCGAGGCAAACAGTGCGCATGAACTTAGGCATGCGATGCAAAATCCAAGTGGCGCTAGTAATTAATCCGTCGCAACCTTCTTTTTGAACGCCAGGCAAACCAGATAAAAATTTATCTGTGACGTCTTTACCTAAACCTTCTTTACGGAAACGTTTGCCTTCAACTTCTAATAATTCGGTTTTCAGAATCCGTTGGCCAGGCTCACTATTGCCATCAGACCATGTCAGCTGAAAGCGGACAGTGGCAACATCGTGAATCTTGCCAAGGTTGTGCTCAAGACGCTCCACATCCAACCAATTACCTTGCGGATCAACCATGCGCCAGCTTGCAAGGTTATCCAAAGCGGTTCCCCAGAGAACAGCCTTTTTACCGCCGGCATTCATGGCGATATTGCCACCAATACAGCTTGCATCAGCAGAGGTGGGATCAACTGCAAACACTAGTCCAGCATGCTCTGCAGCATCGGATACACGACGGGTTACCACTCCAGCGCCAGTAAAAATCGTAGGTACTTCATGATCAAGGCCTGGTAAGCGCCTGCTCTTCACACCATCAATTTGCTCGAGCTTCTCGGTATTAATCACCGCAGACATAGCGTACAGAGGAATAGCGCCACCGGTATAGCCAGTGCCGCCTCCTCGAGGAATGATCGTAAGGCCTAGCTCTACACAAGCCTTAACCAATCCAGGAATTTCAGATTCGTAATCAGGCTTCAAAACAACTAATGGATACTCCACTCGCCAGTCAGTCGCATCTGTAACGTGTGCGGCACGTGATACGCCATCAAAACAAATATTGTCACTAGCGGTATGGCGTCCCAATACCTTGTAAGCACGCTTACGAATTTGTTCAACTTCTTTAAAGCCGTTTTCAAAACTTTCAATAGCGCTGTAAGCAGCACTTAATAAAATTTCTACTTGATCGGCAGAGTCGCCACTGTTCCGTTTTTTGACTTCGCCCAAGCGATGCCATAAAGCATCGATCAATTGCTTACGACGATCAGGACTATCTAATAAATCGTCCTGCAAAAACGGATTGCGCTGTACTACCCAAATATCACCCAAGATTTCAAATAACATTCTTGCAGAGCGGCCAGTACGACGGACGCCACGCAAGACATTGAGAACACGCCATGACTCCTCGCCCAGCAAGCGAATAACAATCTCTCGATCTGAAAAGGAGGTGTAGTTGTAGGGGATTTCACGGAGACGAGGGGAATCTGCCTCAGCGTCCAACAACTGGTTCAAAGCTAATGGGGCATTCATAGCAACATATTTGATAAATAAGCATTTTAATAGAGCGAGCCTGATAGTGGCAGGAAACGGGGAAAGCTGCTCCCTAAAGTAATAAACCCTTGCAAATCTAAGGGCTTAGGGGCCATCCGTGGTACGCTCATTGGATGGCAACGAACTATTTAAAGAAAATTTTATCGGCTCGCGTCTATGACGTAGCCAGAGAAACGGAGCTCCAGCTCGCCCCTGAACTCACCAAACGCTTGGGTAATCAGGTCCTCCTAAAAAGAGAGGATAACCAGCCAGTTTTCTCATTCAAACTCCGGGGTGCGTATAACAAGATGGCCCATTTACCCCCAGAGGCCTTAAAGCGCGGTGTGATTGCAGCCTCTGCAGGAAACCATGCTCAAGGAGTAGCCCTTTCGGCAGCCAAAATGAAATGTAAGGCTGTCATTGTGATGCCCGTGACCACGCCGAGCGTCAAAATTGATGCAGTCAAGGCTAGGGGTGGTTCTTGGGTAGAAATCATTCTGCATGGCGAGTCCTATAGCGATGCCTTCTTGCACTCAGAACTTTTAGGTAAAAAACGGGGTCTCACTTTTGTCCATCCCTTTGATGATCCCGATGTGATCGCTGGGCAAGGAACCATTGCTCATGAAATTTTTACCCAGTATGAAAAGCCTATCGATGCAGTATTTGTAGCAATCGGTGGTGGGGGCTTAATTGCAGGTATTGGTGAATATATTAAAGCGGTGAGCCCAAAGACAAAAGTTATTGGCGTTCAAGCTTCTGACTCTGATGCCATGAATCAATCACTCAAAGCAGGCAAACGGATTGAGATGAAAGATGTTGGCCTTTTCTCTGATGGCACTGCTGTCAAATTAGTCGGCAAAGAAACTTTCCGTATCTGTAAAAAAGTAGTTGATGAAATTGTGACTGTCGATACCGATGAAATCTGTGCGGCTATTAACGATGTCTTCACTGATACCCGTAGCATCCTTGAGCCTGCTGGCGCCTTAGCTATTGCGGGCATGAAGAAATATGTTGAGAAAAAACATATTCAAAAGAAAACTCTGGTAGCGGTTGCCTGTGGCGCCAATATGAACTTTAGCCGCCTACGTTTTGTAGCAGAACGCGCAGACGTTGGTGAGTTCCGTGAAGCCGTATTTGCAGTCACCATTCCTGAAGAGCGTGGATCCTTTAAGCGTTTTTGCCAATTACTCGGCAAGCGTAACGTAACAGAATTTAACTATCGTATTGGTGATCAAAGCGAAGCGCATATCTTTGTTGGTGTGAGTACTCAAAAAGCAGGTGATAGTGAGGCAATTGCAAAGCATTTCCGCAAAGCCAAGTTTGCAACTATCGACTTAACGCATGATGAGTTGGCAAAATCTCACCTCCGCCATATGGTGGGTGGTCACTCTGTACTAGCTAAAGATGAATTGCTCTACCGCTTTGAGTTCCCAGAACGTCCAGGGGCATTGATGAAGTTCTTAACCAGCATGGCGCCCAACTGGAACATCAGCCTATTCCACTACCGCAACCATGGAGCTGACTACGGCCGTATCCTGGTGGGCATCCAAGTTCCTAAGAATGAACAAAAGAAATTCCAAGTATTTTTAGAGAAATTAGCTTATCCGCATTGGGATGAAACCAATAATCCCGCTTATCACCTTTTCCTGAAATAAAATTGAATACGTAAGATGTAATACATACATGTCATACACACTCACCGGAAAACTTGTCGTCGCAATTTCTTCGCGCGCCCTGTTTGATTTTGAAGAAGAGAATCGCATCTTCGAATCGACTGATGATAGTGCTTATATGAAATTGCAGCTCGAGCGCCTTAGTGAAGCAGCTCAAAAAGGTGTGGCATTTCCCTTAGTTAAAAAACTCTTAGCCTTTAATGAGGAAGGTGAGCAACGTGTTGAGGTAGTAATCCTCTCGCGCAACGATCCAGTCAGCGGCCTAAGGGTGTTCCGCTCGGCAGAGCATCATGGTTTACATCTTGAGCGTGGCGTATTTACAAGAGGTCGCCCACCATATCATTACCTACGGTCATTGCATGCCAACCTTTTCTTGTCAGCGAATGAAGATGATGTGCGCGCTACGATTGATGCTGGCTTTCCAGCTGCACGCGTCTATCCAGAATCAAGCAAAACAGCGGAATCCCATCCAAATGAAATTCGGATTGCATTTGATGGAGACGCTGTACTCTTTTCAGATGAAGCAGAGCAAATCTTCCAGAAAAAAGGTCTTGAGGCTTTTGTAGATCATGAAAGCAAGAAGGTTGATATTCCATTACCGCCCGGCCCCTTCAAACCCTTACTTGAGGCGCTACATAGACTACAACGCTCCACTAGCGAAAATGGTATGCGTATTCGTACTGCATTAGTTACTGCACGCTCTGCACCTGCGCATGAACGCGCCATTCGCACTCTGATGGCATGGGGCATCGATGTAGATGAGGCAATGTTCTTAGGCGGCTTATCGAAGAGCGAGTTCTTGCGAGAATTCGAACCAGACTTCTTCTTCGACGATCAAACTGGTCATTGCCAATCTGCAGCATCTGTTGCGCCTACTGGTCATGTTGTATCCGGTGTGTCAAACAGACCCAAAGAAAAATAAGCATCATGGCAACAATTCCACTTGGGCAATCTACGCAATATCCAGATCAATACGATCCAAGTTTGCTATTTCCTATTCCAAGATTCCAGAATCGTGCAAAGCTCGGCTTTAAAGAAGGTCAGGCCCTACCTTTCGTAGGCGTTGATATTTGGAATGCCTTTGAGCTTAGTTGGCTTAATCAAAAAGGTAAGCCGCAAATTGCATTAGCTGAATTTCAGATCCCTGCAGACTCACCCAACATGATTGAGTCCAAGTCCTTCAAGCTCTATCTCAACAGCTTAAATAACGTTCGCTTTGAAGATGAAAGCAAAGTGAAAGAGAGGCTCATCACTGATTTATCAATAGTTGCTGGCAGTAAGATCACCACTCGGATCAATCCAACAGAATCCATTTCAAAAAAAGGGATGCAAGAAATGGGTGGCATCCTGATGGATCGTCTCGATATTGAAATAGATCCGAATCTGCCTGCAGACCCAAGCTTGCTCGGTGTGAATGAATCTTTTGGTCCGATTGAACAGTGCCTAGTCTCCCATTTACTGAAATCAAACTGCCCCGTTACAGGTCAGCCAGACTGGGCCAGTGTGCAGATTCGGTATCAAGGACGTCCAATTCTCGAAGAGGGTTTATTGCGCTACCTCATTGGCTTCAGACAACTGGGTGAATTTCATGAGCACTGCGTTGAAACTATCTTCACCGATATCAAGCGCCATTGCAAACCTGAAAAACTCTCTGTCTATGCGCGCTACACCAGACGGGGTGGGCTTGATATCAATCCGTTTAGAACTGATCACAATTCTCCTTGGCCCGAAAACATTCGCCATGCACGGCAATAAAATGCGTAGGCAAATAAAAACCCCTTGTAGGAATTCCTAGAAGGGGTTTTTGCTATTACGGTGTCTAAGATTTAGAACGGAATATCGTCATCCATTGCACCCAGTGATGCGGCATTAGATGCTGCGGGGGCAGACTGCTCAGCCGGCTTTGAGCGAGCATAGCTCTCGCCACCGTCACCACTTCCGCTTACTGGCTTACCGCCAAGCATTTGCATTGTTTCTGCAACGATCTCAGTGGAATACTTTTCTTGACCACTAGCATCAGTCCATTTACGAGTACGCAAACGGCCTTCACAGTAAACCTGGGAACCTTTTTTAAGGTACTGTCCAGCGATTTCTGCAAGCTTGCCAAAGAATGCAACACGATGCCATTCTGTGGTTTCTTTCATTTCACCAGTTTGCTTATCTTTGTAGCGATCAGATGTTGCTACTGAAATATTTGTAACGGCGTCGCCGCTTGGCATGTAACGTGTTTCTGGATCGCGCCCTACGTTACCTACGATGATGACTTTATTTACCGAAGCCATGTTGTCTCCCGAAGAAAAATACTGCTGTTATTACTACTAGAAATAAACTGCTCGCTTTAATTAAATCGATGATGCTACAGCGCTGTCTTTGTGGCTACACCCTTTGAATCTGTTGTTCTCACTGGCATTTCACCCATCGACCAAGCAATTATAAGCCAGCAAACTAAGAGCGCCGTACCGGCTGCAAAGACCGATAAATCACCATGGCTATCCATTAGCCAACCACCTAACAATGCACCAGAGAAGAGGCCGATGGATTGGGTTGTGTTGTAAACCCCTAAAGCAGTTCCTTTGGACTCTTTTGCATAGCGAGTAACCAATGAGGGTTGCAGGGCCTCTAGTAGGTTAAAGCCTATAAAGTAAATTAGTAATGCCACAGTGATGAGCGTCACAGTTGAAGCTTGCGTGAAGATTGTTTCAGCAATAATCAGAAGAATGATGGCAATTAATAGGATAAGTCGTATGCGCTGTTTTTTCTCGCCATAAATTAATAACGGAACCATAAACACAAAAGAGAGCAAAACGACGGAGAGATAAATTTGCCAATGTGAAGCAAGCGGAAATCCTGCTTGTTCTAGTAAACGTGGAACTACTAAGAACATTGCAACTTGGGTAGCATTTAATACAAATACGCCTATATTTAGACGCATAAGCTCTGGACGCAGAAACACAACTTTGATTGAATCTTGTTGCGCAGGAACTTCAGGTTTGTTATCTGGTAATACAAAATAGGCTACTACCATCGCTACAACACCTAAGATTGCTAACACCACGAACATGCCGCTTAAGGTAATCGTGCGATAAAGCGGGGCAGCAGCAACCAGCGAAATAGCAAATGAAAGAGAAATGCTGGCGCCGACTATGGCCATGGCTTGACTGCGAACTTGCTCCCTAGTCAGATCGGCAACCCACGCAGAAACAGCCGCAGAAATGGCTCCGGCACCCATCACGCCCCTACCAATGGAGATCCATAGCAAATCATCCTTGGCAGCACAAATTAAGGCTCCCACAACAAACAAGGACAACCCCCATAAAACGACCGTTTTTCTACCAATTCGGTCAGACAGTCTGCCCAAGGGAATATGGAAGCAGGCCTGAACAATATTAAAAATTCCCAATGCGAACCCTATTAAGAGCGCTTGCTCGCCTCCAGGCAAGTCTTTGGCATGAATACTAAAAACGGGCAAAAGCAAGAAAAGACCCAGCATACGAAGGCCAAAGATGCCTGCTAAGGCCAGAGCGGAGCGGAGTTCAGAAGGATTCATCGGAAAGAGCTATATTAACAAGTTACGCTAAAAAATCATGAATAACGAAATTAAGATCCGTGGTGCCCGCACCCACAACCTCAAAAACATCAATCTAGATATTCCTAGAGAGAAATTAGTCGTCCTCACTGGATTATCTGGCTCTGGCAAAAGCTCATTAGCGTTCGATACCCTCTACGCCGAAGGTCAGCGTCGCTATGTTGAATCACTTTCTGCCTATGCACGACAGTTTTTGCAGCTCATGGAAAAGCCAGACGTCGATACTATTGAAGGTCTTTCACCAGCAATCTCAATTGAGCAAAAAGCAACTAGCCATAATCCACGCTCAACTGTCGGCACCGTTACTGAAATTCATGATTACTTACGTCTGCTATTCGCACGCGCAGGTACACCACATTGCCCTGATCATGATCTTCCATTAGAAGCACAAAGCGTTTCACAGATGGTTGATACCGTGCTATCAATGCCAGAAGATACGAAGCTAATGATTCTTGCGCCAGTTGTCAGTGAGCGCAAAGGTGAGTTTGTTGATCTCTTTCAAGACCTTCAGGCACAAGGTTTCGTGCGCTTTCGTGTGCGCTCTGGCGGTGGTACAGCTAATGCTGCTAAAGCGGAGATCTTTGAAGTAGATCAACTACCAACACTTAAGAAAAACGATAAGCACTCTATTGAAGTTGTAGTTGATCGTATTAAAGTACGACCCGATATTCAACAACGTCTTGCAGAATCTTTTGAGACAGTCCTGCGACTAGCTGATGGCAAGGCTATGATTGTCGATATGGATAGTAGTAAAGAAATGATTTTCTCAAGCAAGTTTGCTTGCCCAGTTTGCTCATACTCTTTACAAGAGCTAGAGCCGCGCCTGTTCTCATTTAATAATCCCATGGGTGCTTGCCCATCCTGCGATGGCCTTGGTCATCAATCCTTCTTTGACCCAAAACGCATCGTTGCTCATCCCGATTTATCACTAGCCTCTGGTGCGATTAAAGGCTGGGATCGTCGCAATCAGTTTTACTTCAAGCTACTGCAGACCTTAGCCAAGCATGGCGGCTTTGATGTCGAGAAGCCGTTTGAAACACTCTCTAAGAAACAACAAGACTTGATCCTGTTGGGCTCAGGCGAGGTAACCATTCCTTTTGAGTACATCAACGAGCGCGGTAAAAACACGACTCGAGAACACGCCTTTGAAGGCATTATTGCCAACTTTGAGCGTCGCTATCGCGAAACTGACTCGATGACAGTGCGTGAAGAATTATCGCGCTATCAAAATATACAAACTTGCCCTGAATGTAATGGCAGTCGCTTGCGTAAAGAAGCGCGCTTTGTCAAAGTCGGCGAGAAAAAACAATCGCGTGCTATCTATGAGATCAGCGCATTGCCCCTAAAAGAAGCGAAAGAGTATTTTGAAGCCTTAGATCTGAAGGGTGCCAAAAGAGAAATTGCGGATAAGATTGTTAAAGAGATCAGCGCACGCCTACGTTTCTTAAATGATGTGGGCCTTGACTATCTCTCTCTTGAGCGAAGTGCAGATACTCTTTCTGGTGGAGAAGCGCAGCGTATTCGCCTTGCAAGCCAGATTGGTTCTGGCTTAACTGGCGTCATGTATGTTCTCGATGAACCATCTATTGGATTACATCAGCGTGATAACGATCGTTTAATCGGTACCCTGAAGCACTTACGTGATCTAGGTAATAGCGTCTTAGTGGTTGAGCATGATGAAGATATGATTCGTGCCTCTGACTGGGTCATCGATATTGGTCCTGGTGCGGGTATCCATGGCGGAGAGATTGTTGCCCAAGGAACTCCTGCAGAAGTTGAAGCAAATCCGAATTCTTTAACTGGCGCCTATCTTGCTGGTCGCGAAGCTATTGCAGTTCCAGAAAAACGCATTCCAGTAAATGATCGGTTCCTAGAAATTCTCGGTGCCCGCGGCAATAACTTGCAATCAGTCCATGCCAAAATTCCAGTAGGCTTACTCACTTGTGTAACCGGTGTTTCAGGATCTGGTAAATCCACATTGATTAATGACACCTTGCATCATGCGGTGGCTCAGCATCTCTATGGGTCTATTGCGGAACCAGCAGCCCATGATTCAATGAAAGGCTTAGAGCATTTTGACAAAGTTATTAGCGTAGATCAGTCACCGATTGGTAGAACACCACGGTCTAACCCAGCTACCTATACTGGTCTGTTTACACCAATTCGCGAACTCTTTGCTGGCGTGCCAGCATCACGTGAGCGTGGCTATGAAGCTGGTCGCTTCTCTTTTAACGTGAAGGGTGGTCGCTGCGACTCTTGTGAAGGTGATGGCGTACTGAAAGTAGAAATGCACTTCTTGCCAGATGTGTATGTACCTTGCGATGTTTGTCATGGCAAGCGTTATAACCGCGAAACTTTGGATATTCGTTATAAAGGTAAAAATATTCATGAGGTTCTGTCGATGACGATCGAGCAAGCACATGAATTCTTTGAGGCTGTACCCATTGTCAAACGTAAACTCAAAACGCTTCTCGATGTTGGCTTAGGTTATGTCAAGCTTGGACAGAGTGCTACCACCCTCTCTGGTGGAGAAGCGCAACGCGTAAAGCTTTCTCTTGAATTATCTAAACGGGATACCGGAAGAACTCTGTACATCTTGGATGAGCCGACCACTGGCTTACATTTCCATGACATCCAGCTATTGCTGACGGTGATTCAGAAATTAAAGAAGCAGGGCAATACTATCGTCATCATTGAGCACAACTTAGATGTGATCAAGACTGCTGATTGGATTATTGATCTAGGGCCTAAAGGTGGCGCTGGTGGCGGGGAAATTATAGCCACTGGAACACCAGAAGATGTTGCTAAAAATGCAGCGAGCTTTACTGGTCATTACTTAGCTCCTTTACTGACACGCAAAACTGTTGCCAGTAAGAAAAAGAAATGAATCCAGAATTTGAAGTGGCTGATGGATCTTAAAGCAATTTAGCTTCAGCTAAATCAGTTGCCTCTGAATTGCCTGAGATCACTAAAATATCGTTTGCATCAAGCTTCAGCTCAGGAGTAAGAGCTAGCTGCACATAATCAGAACTTGCTGTTTTTCGGCGGACAGCCTGAACACTGACACCCTCATTCTCAAGATCAAGCTCACCCAGAGTTTTACCAACTGCCTGGGAGTGCGGTAACAGCGTAATCGCATGCAGACGCCAAGACTCATTGGATCCAAAGTCATCATCTGCTGAGCCCCGGAAATAACCCCTCAGTAAGCTATACCGCTCTTCACGTGCAGTAGTGATTCGTCTTACTACCTTACGCATTGGCACACCCATAATTAGCAAAACGTGAGAAGCAATCATCAGGCTACCCTCAATGAGTTCTGGAATCACTTCCGTCGCGCCAGCAGCTTGCAGTTTCGCAATATCAGCATCATCTCTAGTGCGAACCAATACCGTCATTCCTGGTCGTAAATACTCTACTTGTCTTAGTACACGCATACTTGCTGCAGTATCCGCATACGTAATGACTACCGCTTTTGCCCTAGAGAGGCCAGCAGCAATTAGATAGTTTTCACGGCTAGCATCCCCATAAGCAACGTTATCACCACCAGCGGCTGCCTCTTTAACGCGATCAGGATCTAAATCCAGAGCAATGTAAGGAATTTTTTCTTGATCAAGCATCCGTGCCAAACTTTGGCCTGATCGGCCAAATCCACAAATCACAACATGGTTTTCATTGCGTACACTCTTTGCTGCCACCCGTGTCAAAGCAAGTGATTGCAATAACCATTCATTACTAGAGAAGCGCATTGCAATTAGATCGCTGTATTCAATTAAGAAAGGTGCGCAGAACATCGAGATCAGCATTGCCGCTAATACTGCTTGACTCAAAGTTGGATCAATTAAATCCAAGCCATCAATTTGAGTCAACAAAACAAAGCCGAATTCTCCTGCCTGAGCCAGACACAGGCCAGTTCTGATAGAGATGCCAGTGCTTGAGCCAAACACTTTAGAGAGCAAAGCAATCAGGCTGAACTTAAATACCAGTGGGCCTATTAGCAAAGCCAAAACCAACATCCATTGCTCTCGAATAACGCTGAAATCCAGTAGCATGCCAATCGTAATAAAGAAAAGTCCAAGCAAAACATCGCGGAAAGGCTTAACGTCCTCTTCCACTTGATGGCGGTAGGGTGTTTCAGAAATCAACATGCCTGCTAAGAATGCGCCAAGCGCTAAAGACAGTCCGAAATATTCGGTCAGCCCCGCCATACCCAGCACAATTAACAAAAGATTGAGCATGAATAGTTCTTGGGAGCGGAACTTAGCTACTAACTTAAACCAATGACTCATAAGTGATTGGCCTATAAAGAAAATCAGTACCAAGGCCACAATGATTTTGATTGATGCAGCTGTTAGAGCAACAAATAAGTCTGTAGAATTTTTTCCGAGCGCTGGCAACAAGATTAATAAAAAAACTACTGCCAAATCTTGGAATAACAAAATGCCAACGACATTACGACCATGCTCTGTTTCTAATTCAGCTCTATCAGAAATAAGCTTAGTCACGATGGCGGTAGAAGACATTGCCAGGGCTCCGCCCAAGGCAATCGCTGCACTCCAAGAGATCGGGTAAATCCAGTTCATGAGAAGACTAGCTGGAACTGCCAAGAGCATGGTCAAAATTACCTGACTAGCGCCAAGGCCAAATACGATCTTGCGCATGGCTCGTAGCTTATGGAGGTTAAATTCCAGGCCAATCGAGAACATTAAGAAAACAACCCCAAATTCAGCTAGATATTTGACTGTGGCTGAGTCGCTAGCTAAGCCTAGGGCATGGGGCCCAATCAACACGCCAATGGCCAAATAGCCCAAAATAGGGGGTAGGCCAAAATAGCGGAAAATAAGCACTCCGGCCACACCAGAGGCCAAGAGAATGAGAGTTAACTGAAGGACTGACGGCATATACTTACTTGATGATAGCTAAGACTCGTGAACGAACCCTAAAGCTTGCCCGCGACACCCTCACTATTGAGGCTGCTGCACTGCAAACAATGCGCGACCGCCTTGAAGGCGCCAATGCTGATGCCCTAGTGCTTGCCGTTGAACTACTCCATGGCTGCAAAGGCAGAATTGTGGTGTCTGGCATTGGTAAATCTGGTCACATTGCCCGCAAAATTGCTGCTACTTTTGCTTCTACCGGTTCCCCTGCTTTTTTTGTGCACCCTGCTGAAGCCAGTCATGGTGATTTGGGAATGGTAACAAGAGAGGACGTATTTGTAGCCCTCTCAAATTCCGGCGAGACCGATGAGTTGTTAACTATTCTTCCTATCATCAAACGTACTGGAGCAAAACTCATTGCATTGACTGGTGCTCCGAATTCATCTCTTGCAAAATTAGCAGATGCACACCTTGACACTAGCGTTGAAAAAGAAGCCTGCCCACTCAATCTGGCGCCAACCACAAGTACTACTGCTGCATTGGCAATGGGTGATGCATTGGCAGTTGCATTGTTAGATGCAAGAGGATTTGAGGCTGAAGATTTCATCCGCTCACATCCAGGTGGTAGGCTTGGTCGTAAACAACTCACGCATGTCAGTGAAGTGATGCGTAGCCTTAATGACACTCCTAAAATTTCTGTTGAAGCATCATTGCAAGATGCCCTGCTTGAGATGACTTCCAAGAGGATGGGTATGGTTGTTGCCTTAGATAAAGACAAAAAGGTATTTGGTATTTTGACCGATGGTGACCTACGCCGCTTATTGGAAAAGAAAACTAATCTTGATGGCATCACCCTGAAAAGCGCTACCATTCCAGGACCTCGTACTATTCCACCAGAGCTACTTGCAGAAGAAGCCATTGAGATGATGGAGAAACATCGCATTAATCATTTAGTTGTTACCGATAGCAATGGGCAGCTGTTAGGCGCACTTAATCTGCATGATTTATTTGCAGCAAAAGTGATTTAATCTTTCATCTAATTCAATTTCAATGTCGAGCGCTTTTAATACCCATAAAACCAATCCTCTTGCTAGTTACCCACAAGCCTGGGAGCGCGCAAGCAAAGTAAAGCTCTTAGTTCTGGATGTTGATGGTGTATTGACTAACGGACAAGTATGGATTGGCTCTGACGGCAAGGAGTCACTGAAAGCATTTGATATTCAGGATGGTTTGGGTATTAAGTTATTAGAGCAATGTGGAATCCCGACCGCAATCATCACTGGCAGAAATTCAAAGATGGTTCTAGCCCGTTGCGAAGAGTTAGGTATTAAGTATGTGCACATGGGTGTTGAAAATAAAGCTATTGCCTTAGCTCAAGTGGTCAAATCCTTAGGCCTTTCTCTGTCAGAGTGTGCTGTCATGGGTGACGACTGGCCAGATTTACAGATGATGAAAAACGCCGGCTTTCGGATTTGTCCTGCGCAAGCTCATGAAGCAGTAAAAGAATCTGCACATTTCGTAAGCAATCATAGTGGGGGGAACAGGGCTATACGAGAAGTGTGCGATCTGATTCTGAAGGCACAAAACCGCTACGAAGGATTACTCAATAAAGCGCGCAACTAAGTAATGCAACTCAATCCTCAAAAAATAAAACTCGGCATTGGTCGCACTCTTTTACGTCTGACGCCCTTGATTTTGATGGGGGGTTTAACGCTAGTCACTTTTTGGCTAGTGCAAAAAGGGGCTCCTCCTGAAAAATCCATGTTGGAGCGTGCAAGACTTCATGAGCCCGATTACACGATCACTAATGGAGCACTCTCAGCACTCAATGAAATTGGTAGTACCAAATATCGAATTCTAGGTAAAAAAGTGATTCACTATGATGATGATGCCTCGATTGATATTTTGGCCCCCCGCATGCGCCTCTTCCAGCTTGATAAGACTCCAGTAACCGTCAAATCTGATACAGGTCACCTTGATGGTGATCTAACCATTTTAGACTTGATTGATAATGCATCCATCTTTCGTCCAGCCCAAGCAGCAACAGAATCACAAGCTGCAACCCTGAGAATGCTTGCCTCTTCAAGCTATTTCAAAGTGCTTATCAATGACGACATTATTGAAACTAATAGGCCCATAACACTTGAGCAAGGCATGTCAACCATGCACTCTACCGAAGGTGGAATATTTAATAACGTTGAGCAAAGCATGACCCTTTTAGGTCAAGTTAAAGGACGTATTGAGCGGGCACCGCGGAGTACTCAATAAAGATCATGAAAACTTGTTTAGTACTTCGCTTCATTACTACATTGTTATTTCTAAAACTCAGCCTAGTTGGACTTGCGTTCGCAGAGAAGGCCGATCAAGATAAGCCCGTCATACTCGAAGCCGAAAAGGTTTCTGTAGACGACGTCAAGCAAAGCTATGATCTGAAGGGGCAAGTATTACTTATTAAAGGAAGCATCATCGTTACTGGCAAGGATGGTCATATTCAAGTCGATCCTGAAGGTTATGAATTTGTTGATGTTAAGGGCACACCAGATACCAGAGCGAGCTTTAGGCAGCATCGCGAAGGACCTGCAGATGAGTTCATGCAAGGTTTGGCAACTCAGGTTGTCTACAACGCTAAAACTGAAGTTCTCACATTAACTGGCGACGCCAGTCTCAAACGCCTCTTGAACATGCAAATGCTAGACCAATTACGCGGTTGGAAAATTGAATACGATGATGTAAAGCAGTACTATCGAGTTACACCCCCTAAGGATGCAAAGCTGGATGATCTGCCCTTGGCTAGATCAATCCTTTCACCAAGACGAAAAGCCACATTAGAGAAATGACAACGGATTTAGCTCAAACTAATAGCGCAGCAACTCTAAGCGCACACCATCTACAAAAACGTTACGGTTCTAGAACAGTTGTTCGAGATGTTTCCATAGAAGTGAAGTGTGGTGAAGTAGTTGGTTTGCTTGGGCCCAACGGTGCAGGCAAAACAACCTCGTTTTATATGATTGTTGGCTTAGTTCCGCTTGATGGGGGCAATATTGTTCTGGATGGTACTGACATCACGCATTTACCCATCCATGAACGTGCTCGCATGGGTCTATCTTATCTACCGCAAGAAGCTTCCGTTTTTAGAAAACTCAATGTTGCAGAGAATATCCAAGCCGTCCTTGAACTTCAAGCTCAGGGTGGCAAGCCGCTGACTAAAGTTGAAATTGCTAATCGACTAGATGAGCTATTGGGTGAGCTACAAATTAGTCATCTGCGTAACAACCCAGCCCTCTCCTTATCCGGTGGTGAGCGTCGCCGAGTTGAGATTGCTAGGGCTTTGGCCTCCCAACCCAAATTTATCTTGCTAGATGAACCATTTGCTGGCGTTGACCCTATTGCTGTTGGGGAAATTCAGCGTATCGTCCGCTTCTTGCGAGACCGTCAAATTGGTGTTTTGATCACCGACCATAACGTGCGGGAAACACTGGGTATTTGCGACCATGCCTACATTATTAGTGAAGGCAGCGTTCTGGCCGAAGGCAAACCCGACCAAATTATCCAAAATGATGCCGTCCGTAGAGTCTACTTAGGCGAAAACTTCCGGATGTAATCTGGGAGCCTTCTGGACCGTTTAACTAATAAAAATGCTTTTCCCTCTTGGTTTTCAGTAAATTCGCTGATACGCTGGAGGTTCATGAAGTTCCTTTCCAAAAATACTACTCAAACGATTTCAGGGGCCTGCTGCGCACCCCGGGTATTAGCATGCGCAAGCGTTCATATGAGGAGATGCTGATGAATTTGAAAATTAATAGCCGCCATCTGGAAGTAACCCCTGCCATGCGCACGCACCTTGAAGCTGGAATGGCCAAAATTCGTAAGCACTTTGACCATGTCATTGATGCTTCCGCCTTTCTTGTAATTGATAACGCCAAAGAAAAGGAGCTTCGTCAAAGCGCTGAAATTACCATTCACCTTAAGGGTAAGGAATTATTTGCCGAGGCTCATAATGCTGACCTCTACCACGCGATGGATGCCGTAGTCGAAAAACTAGAACGCCAAGTTGTAAAACACAAAGAAAAAATCCAGGACCATCACCACGATAAGCACTTTGAGTGATCTCTGTAGTCAGGACACCTATAATCAATTCCCATGAATGCCCTGACTAATCTTTTTACCCCTGACTGCATTGCATTAGATAACCCTGCCACTAGCAGAGCTGATGCATTTGCAGCAGCGGGACACCTCTTCTTTAAAAAAGTAGGGATTGATGCAGCTTCTGTAGTGGAGTTTTTAAACGCACGCGAAGATTTAGGGTCTACTGCACTTGGTGCCGGCGTTGCAATTCCTCATGGGCGTGTTAAGGGCCTTAAACAGCCAAGCGCCGCTTTCATGAAACTCAAAAGCCCAATTGAGTTTGCTGCTCCTGATGGTGAGCCAGTATCTATTCTGATTTTTTTATTGGTTCCTGAAAAAGCGACTCAACAACATTTAGAAATTCTGTCTTCTATTGCACAGCTACTATCTAATGCAGATACTCGTCAATTCTTATCGTCCGCTAGTGATCCGGCTAAGGTATGTGAATTATTACAACAGTGGGATGCAACAAAATGACACAGCCCTTGCTCCTTGAAGGAGTAACTGCACAGCAGATTTTTGATGATAATGTTTCAGATCTAAAGCTTTCTTGGATTGGTGGATTAGAAGGCGCAGATCGCACCTTCCCGGCAGAGGCAGTCAAAGCTGCTGCTGCTAGCTCAGACTTAGTGGGGCACTTAAATCTCATTCACCCAAGTCGCATCCAAATTTTTGGCGAACAAGAAGTTGACTATCATGCAGCGCTAGAGCCTGAACAAAAACAAGAGCAGATCGCCAACTTAATTTCTAAAACACCACCTTGTGTCATCGTAGCCGATGGCAAAGCAGCTGATTCAGATTTACAGCTCTATTGTCAGCGCACCTCCACGCCTTTATTTACTACAGTCATATCTGCAGCAGAAGTCATTGATCATTTGCGTATCTACCTGACTAAAATTGGTGCACCTAAAATCACGATGCATGGTGTATTTATGGATATCTTGGGCTTAGGCGTATTAATTACTGGTGAATCAGGTTTAGGTAAAAGTGAATTAGGTCTGGAATTGATTTCTCGTGGCCATGGCTTGGTAGCAGATGATGCCGTTGACTTTGCCCGCCTTGGCCCAGACTATATTGAGGGGCGCTGCCCGGTTATCTTGCGCAACTTACTTGAGGTTCGCGGCTTGGGCTTACTCGATATCCGCACCATCTTTGGTGAAACTGCAGTACGTCGCAAACTGAAGTTGCGCCTCATTGTTCAACTTGTTCGTAGAGCCGACGGGGAGTTTGAAAGGCTGCCACTTGAAGCCCAACACATCGATGTCTTGGGCATTCCTATTCGTACGGTAAAAATACAGGTTGCCGCTGGACGTAACTTAGCGGTACTAGTTGAAGCTGCTGTACGTAATACCATTTTGCAATTACGCGGTATTGATACCTTAAAAGAATTCATGGAACGTCAACGTATTCAAATGAATGCTGAAGCTGATTCAATCAAATCTCAGGGTCGCTTACTCTAAGCTATGCAAATTAATCTGATTACCGGAATCTCTGGCTCAGGTAAATCAGTTGCCTTGAGAGCTTTTGAAGATGCAGGCTACGACTGTGTAGATAACCTCCCAGTCTCCCTCCTTGAGAGTCTCATCACTACCCTCGAACAAGAAAAGAGTGAACGTGTAGCGGTTGCGATTGATGCGCGTCGCGGCCAATCCATTGCTGACCTGCCATCAATTCTTGAGAACCTCCGTCGACATCATCAAGTCAGAATTGTTTTCTTAAATGCTGACACCAATACCTTAGTACAGCGTTTTTCAGAAACCCGCAGACGCCATCCCTTATCAACTAATGTTGAACAATCACAGTCTGCAACATTAATTGAGGCAATTAATAAAGAGCGTAGCTTACTTGAACCACTACGCACCCAGGCACATAGTATCGATACTAGTAATCTACCTGCGCACGCACTACGCTCTTGGATTCAAGATTTTCTCAAAGATAAACCCCTTGGGCTATCCATCATTTTTGAATCCTTTGGTTTCAAAAAGGGAGTTCCTAGTGAAGCAGATCTTGTATTTGATGTACGCTGCTTGCCAAATCCCCATTACGACAAAGACTTGAAGCCTTTAACTGGCAACGATAAGCCTGTTAAAGAGTTTTTAGAAAAAATTCCTGAGGTAGTCAGCATGGAAAGTGACATTATTCATTTTATTGAGAAATGGTTACCACACTACATTGCCGATGGTCGCAGCTATTTAACAGTGGCGATTGGATGTACTGGTGGACAACATCGCTCAGTCTACTTAGTTAATCGCATCGGCGAACACTTTCGTGCACAAAAAGATTTAATTGCTCTACAACTTAATTTTTTAGATCGTCATCGCGAGCTAGACTCAATCCCTGCAGCAAAATCTTAATTGGCTGCGGCAAACCATATCGCCCTAGCTGACTGAGTGGCACCCATTTCAGGTCAGGGCTCACAAACTTCAAAGTTTTTAAAGATCTGCCTTCCCAAATCTGTATCCATAAACGACGATGGGTGAAGATATGCTTAATTTGATTACCCTGCTTTAATTCTTTAATGGATTTTGCTAAACCAAGAATATTTTCCTCGGGCAAAGTCATCGTCAGCAGCTCTTTGAGAGAGGAGGTTCTCTTACGACTCTTTTCAGTTTTTGGTCTCCATACTGACTCTGGTAAAGACCATAGCCCACCCCAGATTGCCTTACTAGGTCGCTTTTGTAAAAGAACAAAATTGTCTTTTCTAACCAACAACATATCGCAATCAAATTCGGGTGACTTTGCTTTGGCTACCTTCTTTGGCAAAGTAAGTACCTGATCACTTAAGTTTGCTTGGCATTCTTTTGCAAATGGGCATTTTTTCTCCACACCCATACACACTGGCTTACGTGTAGTACACCAAGTAGCTCCAAAGTCCATTAAGGCCTGCGTATATACCGGCATATTTTCTGGCTGAGTTGGCAATAAATCACTTGCTAATTGCCATAGGCGATCATTTACTGTTTTCTCTTGTATTGCACCATCAATGGCAAATAAACGTGCCAAAATTCTTTTGACATTCGCATCGAGTATTGGCGCCCTTTCATGGAAGGCAAAAGCGGTAATCGCACCCGCTGTTGATCGACCAATACCCTTTAGCTGCTCAAGTAAGATTGGGTCATTCGGAAACTTTCCAGAAAATTCTTGCATGACTTGTTTCGCACATGCATGCAAATTCCTAGCGCGAGAGTAATAACCTAAACCCGCCCATTCCGCTAATACTTCATCGATATCAGCTGACGCTAATTTCTTCACGGTTGGAAATCGTTTCATAAAGCGTGGGTACCGCTCTAACACTGTGGCGACCTGAGTTTGCTGAAGCATGATTTCAGAAACCCAAACTGCATATGGATCGCGATTAACTTGCCACGGCAAACCTGAGCGGCCGCTGAGTCCATGCCAAGCAATTAACTTTTTTGAAAAAGTATTCATTACTGTTTTTGGCATTGGGGGCAGAAATAGGTAGAGCGTTGGCCCTGAACAATTTGAACAATCGGCGTTTTGCAAACCTTACAGGGCAGGCCTTTGCGGTCATAGACCTTGGTTTGCACCATGAAGTGACCGGGATCGCCTTGGCTATTTACAAAATCTTTTAAGCTACTACCACCAGCAGCTATCGCTTTCTTCAGAATAAGTCTGACTGCATTTGCTAAGCGGGCACACTGAGGTTTGCTTAACTTACCAGCAGCTTTTGCAGGATGAATACCTGCTTCAAATAAACTTTCTGAGCAATAAATATTTCCAACTCCCACTACTGCCTGACCAGCTAGTAAAAATTGCTTCACCGCAACACTGCGCTTACGTGAGGCTTTGTAAAGAATATCGGCGCCAAGATGAGCTGCGAACTCAGCCGAAAAAGGCTCAACTCCTAACTTTTGTAAAAGCGTATTTTTCTCGAGCGGCCCCTTTGTATTGGCATGCCATAAAACTGCGCCAAATTTTCTGGGGTCGTGTAATCGTAAGCTTAGCTTGCCAAATTCAAAAGTGACGCGATCATGCGGCTTCAAAGAATCGGTGCTTGGCAAGACCCGTAAAGTTCCAGTCATACCCAAATGGATGAGCAGGTGGCCCGTATCCATTTCAAGTAATAAGTACTTCCCGCGCCTTGTTATAGAGCTTACCTTTTGGCCTGGCAGAATCTTTGGCAAATTACTAGGCACAGGCCAACGTAAGCGCCCATCCAGAACTTTGACGGCGCTCACCTTCCGCCCCTCAAGATGGGGGGCAATTCCTAATCTGGTGACTTCTACTTCTGGAAGCTCTGGCATAAATGGATTGTAGATTCGCAGATTAGAATATGCTTATGAGTAAATTCATACGCAAACCCCTTTTGCAGGGCTTATTCCTTTTAGCCCTATCTAGTGGGCTAGTCTTTTCTAGTCAAACCCAGGCGCAAATGGATGGCTTAAAGACTGGTGAGGGTGTATTTGAAGTGCTTGCCTCTGAGATTGCCCTGCAAAGAGGTGAAGCTGGACTGGCTTACAAGACCTATCTGGAAATGGCCCGCCAATACAAAGATCCTCGTCTCGCGCAAAGAGCGATGGAAATTGCTATTAGCGGGGGCTCGCCTGATTTAGCACTTCAAGCTGCAAAAACTTGGGATGAACTATCTCCAAGCTCTGAAACCAAACCCAAGGAAGTGCTCATTACCCTCCTGGTTTTAAGCAATCGTTGGCCTGATGCTGTTAAACCAGCAATTTCTTTACTTCGGCAACAAACTCCTACGCAACAAGAAAATACTTTATTGCAGCTACAGGCATTGCTTGCAAAGTCAAAAGATGAAACTGAGGCTTTGCGTGCTTTCTACGAAATTGCATCAACCGTCAAGGTACCCTTAAAAGACCCCGGGCTGCTTTATACCTATGCCATGTCCGCAGAAAAAGCGGGCCGCATCGATGTGATGGAAAAAAATTTGCGTGAGACTTTACGCAAACAACCAAATGATGCGAACTCTCTAAATGCCTTGGGTTACTCCTTAGCTGATCGCAACATCAAACTTCCTGAGGCATTTGCGCTCATTAGTAAAGCACATCAACTATCACCAAAAGACGCCTTCATCTTAGATAGTTTGGGTTGGGTGAACTTTAGACTTAGTAAAAATAATTTGGCATTAGAGCAACTACAGCAGGCATTCACGATGAAGCCTGAGGCTGATATTGCTGCTCATACTGGTGAAGTCTTATGGGTCATGGATCGTCGCACTGAGGCTGAAGAGATATGGAGCCAAGGGCAAAAATTAGATGCCAATAATCCAACCCTCAAAGAAACTTTAAAACGTTTCAAGCCAGACTGGTCTACCCCAGAAAAAGCTCCTCAGGGTTCATGGGATGGTCGTTTTGCAGTAAAGGTAATCGGTATTACTGAATCACAAAATCAAGGTGGCTCAGGTGGTTTTACATTGAATCAAGATGCGCTCAAAGATGTCTTGGAAATTCGAAATCCTCTTGGTGGCTCTATCGCCAAAATTACAATTGCTCCTAGTGAAGCGACTCTAGAGCGTGATGGTCAAGTAGTCACCGCAATTGATGCAGATACCTTAGTACAAAACACTCTAGGCTTACCTTTACCTGCGCGCGGTCTATCAAATTGGCTAAGAGGTGAAGTCAGGCCAGGCAGCGAAGCTAGCATTGAAAGAAATACCACAGGACAAGTGAGCAAAATTAATCAGGATGGTTGGGAATTAATTTATACCTGGGGCAATAACAAGCATCTAGATAAACTCACCATGACCCGAAGCTCTAACATTGGGTCGATTGATATTCGTTTAGTTTTCGATCGCCCAAATGACTAAGTCTTCTTTGTTGCTGCGCTCACCAGCAAAGCTTAATCTTTTTCTCCATATCGTTGGGCGTCGTACTGATGGCTATCACCTACTTCAATCTGTTTTTCAACTGATTGATTGGTGCGATACCATCACCTTAAAAGTCATTCCAGAAAATGAAGTGCGCCGAATCAACCCAATAGCTGATGTACCGCCAGAACAAGATTTGGTTGTGCGCGCTGCAAAATTATTAAAGGATTTTTGCAAATTTGAAGGTGGGGTTGAAATCAGTCTTCAAAAAGAAATTCCGATAGGTGGTGGATTGGGCGGTGGGTCATCAGATGCTGCATGCACCTTGATCGGACTTAATGCACTCTGGAATCTAAAATTGGATAAGGAAACTTTAATGAGCTTAGGTCTGCAACTTGGCGCAGACGTGCCCTTTTTCATTTATGGCCAAAATGCTTTTGTAGAAGGCGTAGGCGAAAAAATCCAAGGGATTGAGCTCGAAAATCGTGATTTTTTGGTGATTTTTCCCCAACAAGGAATTACCACAGCAAGTATTTTTCAAGCCCCAGAATTGACCCGAGATCATGCTCAGATTACAATTGACGGCTTTCTTGCGTCGTCATGGTCAGACTTATCAAACGATTGTCAGGCAGTAGCGATGCAGATTTGTCCTCAAGTGATGCAAGCTTTGGATTGGATTAGCCATGCAGTACCGGGCTCAGAGCCCCGTATGTCAGGCTCTGGAAGTAGCGTTTTTGCCGTCTTAAACCCTAAGACCGATACCGCAAAACTAGAAAATCTTTTACAAACTCTTCCTAAGGGGTGGGTAGGTCGGATTGTTAGGGGCTTAAATAAAAATCCCGCTTACAATTTGATTTCTTCAGAATGAGCTGTAGGGGAATCGCCAAGCTGGTTAAGGCACTGGATTTTGATTCCAGCATGCGAAGGTTCGAATCCTTCTTCCCCTGCCAAATACTGTAGAAACGATAAAGATAACCTTTACACCTGACAAAGCCCTTGATCCTATGACCGCCTCTACCCACACAGATTTACTGACCCTATTCACAGGTAACGCAAATCCCATTTTGGCAGAGGCTGTTGCCAAAGAGCTCAAGCTTACCATGGGCAAAGCCTTTGTAGGCCGATTCTCAGATGGCGAGATCCAAGTCGAAATTCAAGAAAATGTCCGCGGCAAAAATGTTGTCGTCATTCAATCGACCTGTGCACCAACTAATGACAACTTAATGGAGCTCATGATCATGATTGATGCTCTTAAGCGTGCGTCAGCTGGTCGTATCACTGCCGTGATTCCCTACTTTGGCTATGCCCGCCAAGACCGCCGCCCACGCTCTGCCCGAGTTGCAATCTCCGCCCGCATCATCGCCAATATGCTTCAGTCGGTTGCCGGTATTGAGCGAGTTCTTACAATGGATCTGCACGCTGACCAAATCCAAGGTTTTTTTGATATTCCAGTAGACAATATTTATGCCTCACCAGTGCTCTTGGCTGACCTAGAGGCTCAGAAGACCCAAAAAGATCTCATCATCGTCTCGCCAGATATTGGCGGTGTAGTTCGTGCTCGCGCCATGGCCAAGCAACTTGGTACTGATTTGGCAATTATTGATAAACGCCGCCCCAAGGCAAATGTATCTGAAGTCATGCATCTGATTGGTGAAGTTGAAGGCCGCCATTGCGTCATCATGGATGACATCATTGATACCGGTGGAACCCTCTGTAAAGCTGCTGAAGCGCTTAAAGAGCGCGGTGCTAAGGGTGTTACCGCCTACTGTACCCATGCAGTTCTATCCGGCGGTGCAGTCGCCCGTATAGCGGCCTCTGAACTAGATGAATTAGTTGTTACTGACACTATCCCTTTGACCCCTGAGGCCATGAAAGTAGCCAAAATTCGTCAATTGACAGTAGCCCCCCTCCTAGCCGAAACCCTTTCCCGCATTAGCAAGGGCGACTCGGTCATGTCGATGTTTGCCGAATAGGCCAAAAATCCCTGTTTTACCCCGTTTTTTGGCAGTTTTGAGGTGTTTGTAGGCAAAAACTCCCTTTCCCACGATATAATTGAAGGCTTTTCTGTTTGGTCGCGAACGGAAATTAACCTTAACTAGGGAATTTAATATGAAAGTAGTAGCCTTTGAAAGAAGCGTACAGGGAACGGGTGCGAGCCGCCGTCTGCGCAATTCCGGAAAAACTCCGGGAATCGTTTACGGTAGTAAAGATGCAGCCGCTGTTATCGAGTTAGACCACAACGCACTGTTTCATGCTCTCCGTAAAGAAGCATTTCACTCATCGATTTTGGATTTGGAAATCGGCGGAAAAACACAAAAAGTGTTGTTGCGTGATTACCAAATGCATCCATTTAAGCCATTGGTTTTGCACATTGACTTCCAGCGCGTATCAGCGACTGAGAAAGTTCATATGCGCGTTCCATTGCATTTCACTAACGCTGAGGTTTCAACAGCCGTGAAATTACAAGGTGCCGTTATTAGCCATATCCTCAATGACCTGGAAATTTCTTGCTTACCAGCAGACTTACCAGGCTTCCTTGAAGTGGACTTGAGCAAAATTGAAGTGGGTCACTCCATTCATGCTAAAGACGTCATATTGCCAAAAGGTGTTAGCTTGGTATTGCACATTGAACAAGAGAATCCAGTGATTGCAAACGCACGTATTCCGACTGTTAAAGCTGCTGAGACTGAAGAAGCTGCTCCTGCAGCTCCTGCTGCTGATGTGGCGGCTGCTCCTGCAGCTGCTGCAGGTAAAGATAAGTCTTAATTCGCTTAAGCTGCATCCCTTGCATTAAGAAAGCCCGCGCAAGCGGGCTTTCTTTTTACTTTTTTGTAGAAAAGCTTTTAAGTCTTTAAACTCCTATCATGACTAAATTAATTGTTGGCCTTGGCAACCCTGGAGATGAGCATGAAGAAGATCGGCACAACGCTGGTTTCTGGTTTGTCGACGCTCTTGCAAAACAATTGAAGGTTCGCTTTGAGTCTGAAAAACGCTTTCATGGGAAAGTGGCAAAAGCAAAATGGGAAAGTGAAGACCTCTTTCTACTTAAGCCTAGCACTTACATGAACCTGAGCGGTCAATCAGTCGGTGCACTTTGTCGCTTTCACAAAATTACCCCTGTAGATATTTTGGTCGTTCAGGATGAACTTGACCTAAAACCTGGGACTGCTCGGATTAAATTAGGTGGTGGTAATGGCGGCCACAATGGCTTAAAAGATATTCAAGCGCACTTAGGAACGCCGGACTACTGGCGTCTTCGCTTGGGTATCGGTCATCCACGAGATGTGGCTGGCGATGGTCGCATCATGGATGTAGCTGACTATGTATTGCGTAGACCACAACTGGCAGAACAAAAGTTAATTGATAGCAGTATTGAAAATGGCCTACAAATCTTGCCGCTATTTATGAAGGGCGATACCCAAACTGCCATGCTAGAGTTGCACTCTAAAGGCTAGGCGGTATTTACTTTTTTACTTACAGTTATTAACTTATATTTAGCCATTAACTGCTCTTGAGATTCCGTGTACTGCGGATTGAATGGGATGCAGTCTACTGGGCAAACTTGGCGGCACTGGGGCGCATCATAGTGTCCAACGCATTCTGTGCACTTATCAGGATTGATCTCGTAAATCTCAAGCCCCATATAAATGGCATCGTTGGGACACTCAGGCTCACACACATCACAGTTGATGCATTCGTCCGTAATCATTAAGGCCATGTCTTACTCGCTAACCTTACTTTTTAGCCTGGCTATTGCTTGCTATTTTTTTAACTAACCATTTCTCAACCGATGGGAAAACAAACTTACTCACATCCCCACCCATCGATGCAATTTCACGAACAAAGGTACCAGAAATAAATTGATATTGATCAGAAGGTGTTAAGAAGAGGGTTTCAACATCAGGCAGAAGATAACGATTCATACCGGCCATTTGGAACTCATACTCAAAGTCAGATACTGCCCGTAAGCCACGAACAATCACACGAGCATTGTGGTCGCGAGCAAAATCCTTTAACAAACCATCAAAACCAACTACCTTCACATTAGAGTAGTGACTCAGGACTTCAGTGGCGATGTCAATCCGCTCTTCTAAAGAGAAGAAAGGATGCTTACTGCGACTAGAAGCAACGCCCACAATGAGCTCATCAAAAATACTCGATGCGCGGCGCACCAAATCCTCGTGACCACGAGTAAATGGATCAAATGTTCCTGGGTATACAGCGACAGTCATAACTCTCCTAAGGCTTTATCAGCTACAGGTATGAGTTTAGCCTCTTCCACCACGAAATAGACAAGCTTTTACCTGGCCTGCCTCTAAGTATTTTCCACAATGCCAGTCTGGCAGTAGGGCTTCTATTTCCTCGCGAGCACGACTGGAGGGAAATTCGACATAAATGCCACCCCCACCGGAATCATCGCAAATCCGACCAGCTTCAATGACACTTTGATCTAATAGGGCCGATTCTTGAAAAGGGGGGTCTATAAAAATTAAATTGCTTGAGCCGTCAGCCCGCTGCTTGAGATATTCGAGGCTATCTCGATGCAAAATTTCCACCTTACTGCCAAGGGGTGAAGACTGCAGCAAAGAAAAATTACTCAATAGATTAGCGTGAGATCTTTTATCTTTTTCTAACAACACTACGGTATCAGCGCCCCGAGAAGCTGCCTCAAAACCCAATGCCCCGGTGCCGGCAAATAGATCTAGACAGTGCAGTCCTGTTAAATCTTGACCAAGCCAATTAAATAAAGTTTCTCTAATACGATCAGTAGTAGGACGTAATCCAGGTAAATCTAAAACGGACAATAAGCGACTTCTCCAAACGCCACCGATGATGCGCACTTTCTTTGGTGGCTCTACCTTTGAAGTCTTTGTAGACTTATTTATTTTGTGCTCCTAGCACCACAATCTTCATACGATCCATCGCTAGATATTTTTGGAATGCAGCGCTCACTTGCTCCAAAGTAACTGCCTCTACTTGCTTAGTCCAGATCTCCATTGTGTCCAGTGGTAAATCATTCCAGGCAATCGATGAAACGTTATCTAATAATTTACGATTGTTATCAATGCGCAATGGATAGCCGTTTATCAAATTAGATTTGGCAGCAAGCAACTCAGATGGCGTTGGTCCATCAGTAATAAATTTTGCAATGGTTGAGCTCATCACTTCCAGCGCCATTGCAGCTTGATCGCTCTTGGTCTGAAGGCCAGCTTTGAAAATGCCAGTATCTTTACCAGGGGCGAAATAACTGGAGACGCTATAGGCAAGACCGCGTTTCTCGCGCACCTCTGCCATTAACCGAGATACAAAGCCACCGCCACCTAGCACGTAATTGCCAACTAAAAGAGGAAAGTAATCTGGATTACTACGAGTTACCGCTGTCATACCCATCGCAATATGCGCCTGCTGAGAATCAAAAGGGATCTGAATTTCACGCTGCCCCAAAGGTTCTACTGGTGAACGTTGCAACTCTGGTAGCTTAGCAATAGGATTGCCAGACTGGGGAATCATTTGCAGTAGAGTCTGCACGATTTCATTAGCCTGGGCTCGATCCACATCACCGACAATGCTCACAATCATGCGATCACTGCGATAAAACTGCTGATGAAATTGGATTAAATCCTTTGCGCTGACTGCAGCCACTGATTTAACCGTTGGAGTATTTCCGAGAGGATAATTACCATAGATGGACTTTGTAAAACGGCGCTCTAAAACAAACTCTGGCTTTGTTTCAGCCTCAAGTAAATTGGTAATTATCCTTTGCTTTTCTCGCTCTACTATTTTTGCTTCATAAGTAGGTAAACTTAGCATGGCTGCAGCTAATTTCACCGCCCGATCTCGCAAATCTTTTCTACTTAAGCTGCGTATCCGTAAAATAGCGCGTTCGCCACTAACAGATAAGCTAATATTGGCACCCAAATCTGCGATCTCATCCGCGATTTGAGCTTCGCTAAGTATGCCTTGATCACCCTTCACCCCATAATTCATGAGGCCCGCTACCATATCGGCCAATCCGCTCTTGCCAGATGGGTCAAAGCGATCGCCAGCATCAATACTGACTTCAATATCGACCATGGGCAGCGCTTTAGTTTGAACTAAATATCCTTTACTACCTTTAAAACTGTCAAGTTTCTCAATCGGTAAAATAGCGTGTGCAGTAGCAAAGTAGCCGAATGTAATCAAGCAAACCAAAATACTATTTTTGAGAGCATTCATTATTTACCCTCCTTACTAGCTTCAGATTTACGAGCCTGAGGATCAAGCACGGCAATTGTGAGGCCCTCATCCACCAAATATTTCTTAGCAACCGCTTGAACCTGTGCAGGCGTAATCGTTTGCATTTTTTCTAATATGTAATCGATATCTTTCCAAGAGAAACCTACCATCTCGGTAGTACCAATTTCCATTGCTTGGCCAAAAATACTATCGCGCTTATAAATTTGATCGGAAAGTATACGAACCTTGATACGCTTTAGCTCAGACTCTAAAATCCCTTTTTTCTTTAAATCTTCCAAGGCATTGCGAATGCTTGCTTGGGCTTGAGCAACCGTCTTGCCCTTTGCCGCAGAAACGCTGATCAAAAATAATTCTGGTCCGCGAGAAATCATGTCATAAGAAACGCCAACATCATTGACTACTTTTTCTTGTTTAACTAAGGTTCTATTGAGACGGGCGTTGTCATAACCATCTAGCACAGCAGTCAAAAGCTCTAGTGCATAAGGCTCAGGATCATCAAGCTTGCCAGGCTCTAAGCGAGGTACTTTCCAGGCCATAGCCAATTGGGCGCTATCGGCGGGTGCCCTCACCTGCACTTGCTTGATTCCTTTTTGGGGTGGTTCAATTTGCGGTTTGCGTACTGGCAACTCTTTCATAGCAACTGCGCCGTAATACTTTTCAACCACTTTCAGAATTTGCTGAGGGTTTACATCTCCACTAATGACTACAGTTGCATTATTTGGTGCATACCAACTGCGATACCAATCACGCGCATCATCGGCCTTCATATTTTGCAAATCATTCATCCAACCAACTACCGGATGACGATAAGGCGAACTTATATAAGCAGTCGCCATTAGTGATTCATTTAAGAGGCTGCCCGGATTATCTTCTGTACGCAAGCGGCGCTCTTCCATTACCACCTGAATCTCTTTTAAGAATTCAGCATCATCAAAATTGAGATTAGACATACGATCTGCTTCAAGCTTAATCACTTCATCTAGCTTGGATTTTTCAACTTGCTGAAAATAGGCTGTGTAATCGCGAGATGTAAACGCATTCTCGCGTCCACCAACCGCAGCCACTAATCGAGAGAACTCTCCGGACTTCACTTTGTGAGTCCCCTTAAACATCATGTGTTCGAGAACGTGAGCGACACCTGTACGACCATTTACTTCATCCATTGAGCCTGCGCGATACCAAACCATGTGAGCAACGGTGGGAGCGCGATGATCCTCGCGAACAATGAGTTTTAATCCATTGCTGAGCAAGGATTCGTGAGTATCCGCAGAATCGCCACTGGCAGCCCAAGATAAAGGGGTACAAAGCAAGAATAAAAAGCAAATTCGGAGTAAATTGGAGCGCATCTGCTAAATCACCATTTCCCAAAAATTAAATTGATAAGATGCAAGGTTTAAATTGTATCGATTATGTTCGGCTTACGTAAAACCCTCGGATCCCTTTTTAAATCAAGCAAAACAGATGAAGCTTGGTTTGATGCATTAGAAGAATCACTGATTCAAAGTGATGTGGGTTTGCCAACGACCGAACAGTTGATTAGCAGGCTACGTAAAGCGGCTAAATCTGAAAAAGCCTCGAGCACACAAGAGCTCCAAGCGCTTCTCATTGGAGAAGTCAGCGCTCTATTAAAAGTTTTGGAACCCTCACCGAATCCACTCTTTGAATCTAGTAAAGCGAATATCCCAGAGGTATGGTTAGTAGTAGGGGTTAATGGAGCTGGTAAGACAACTACTATTGGCAAGCTTTGCAGGCTCTTTCAGACTCAGGGCAAATCAGTCCTCTTGGCTGCAGGTGACACCTTTAGGGCTGCTGCGCGCAATCAATTGCAAGAATGGGCTGGTCGCAATCAAGTAGATGTCATTACCCAGGAAGGTGGCGATGCCTCCGCCGTTGCTCACGACGCTATTCATGCCGCGATCTCCCGTAAAAGCGACATCTTGATCATTGATACTGCCGGTCGTCTTGCCACCCAAGACCACCTCATGGAAGAACTGAAGAAGGTCAAACGCGTCATCGCTAAGGCCCTTCCTGGGGCGCCTCACCACACCTTGCTAGTACTTGATGGCAACACTGGTCAAAATGGTTTAAGCCAAGTGAAGGCCTTTCATACAGCCCTAGGTCTTACTGGAATCATTGTTACTAAGCTCGATGGCACCGCTAAGGGCGGTGTTATCTGCGCCCTGGCACATACCCTTCAAGATGGCCCAAAACCAGTTGTCTTAGCGCTTGGTAAAGGCGAAGGAATTGATGATTTAGCCCCATTCACAGCGGGGCAATATTCATCAGAATTGTTTAATTAAATCAGTTACTTAGTGACTATATAAACCCTTAGCACTCTCTTGACAGGAGTGCTAAAATAGACTTCTGTTAAGACCACATATTGATAAAAATGCTTCAACAGAAATTCGACAATCCGAACAAACAAAGACTGCCTGTCACGCAGACTGCGACGGCGTCTGCATTTCCCATGTTGCCATCTCTTGGGGTTGGCACTCTTGATTCTTACATTGCGTACGTGAATCGCGTACCCATGCTGAGCGCTGCAGAAGAGTTACATCTTGCGCAAGAATTTCGTCGTACTGAAAATGTCGATGCCGCTAAAACTTTAGTGCTCTCACATTTACGTCTCGTTGTTTCTGTCGCTCGCCAATATCTTGGTTATGGCATTCCACATGCAGACTTAATTCAAGAGGGCAATATCGGTTTAATGAAAGCCGTCAAACGCTATGACCCAAACAATGGTGCGCGTTTAGTGTCTTATGCGATCCATTGGATCAAGGCTGAGATTCATGAGTACATTCTTAAGAATTGGCGCTTAGTTAAAATGGCAACCACAAAAGCACAACGCAAGTTGTTCTTTAACTTACGCAGCAATAAACCCACTTTGAGTGCTCTCACCCCCAGTGAAATCGCTGCTTTAGCTAAAGCGCTAGATGTCAAAGGTTCTGACGTTAAAGAGATGGAAATGCGTCTTGCTGGTGGTGATGTTGCCCTTGAAGGTGATGATACTAATGAAGATGCAGCCTATGCACCGATTCAATGGCTTGCTGATAATAGTCAAGAGCCGACAGAACGCATTGCCAGTAATGAGGCTGATGCACTGCAAGGCCCCAAGTTAGATCAAGCTTTGATGGCTTTAGATGAGCGTAGTCGCAACATTGTTCAGTCACGCTGGCTGGCAATGGACGCAGATGGTAAGGGCACAAAAACATTGCATGACCTTGCCGATGAGTATGGCATCTCAGCTGAACGCGTTCGTCAAATTGAGACAGCTGCTCTCAAAAAGATGCGTGGCGTATTACAAGCCCAAGCAGTTTGAGCGCCTAGGCTTACTTCAAAAGCTCTTTCAAGTCATGTGCCAAGGTCTCAGGGCCTTGAGCATGCTTGATATATAAACGTAAGCGACCATCTGGATCAAATGCATAGCTGCCTGCTGTGTGATCCATCGTATAAGAATCAGGACTTGTGCCTGGCACCTTCTTGTAATAAATCTTAAAGTCTTTGGCGACCTTTTCTAAAGCAGCGTCATCTGTTGGACGTAGTCCTAAGAAGCGTGGGTCAAATGCGGGAACATACTGCTTCAAAATCGCAGCAGTATCTCGCTGGGGATCAACGCTCACAAAAAGTACTTGCACCTTATCTGACTGAGGTCCTAGGATGCTCATTACTTGCTGCATCTCAGTCAAGGTGGTTGGGCAAATATCAGGACACTGTGTATAGCCAAAAAACATCACAACTACTTTACCTTTAAAGTCTGCCAGCGTTCTCACCTTGCCGTCTGGATCTAATAAACTAAAGTCCTTGCCAAAGGCGGTGCTGCCAGTGATATCAATATTCTTAAAGTCTGGCTTTGGACTACACGCTGTCAAAACCAACAATAGAGCAGTAATACAACAGGTACGTAAAAAGGTGGTGTTCATCTTAGAGGAAGTAGTGATCTATGAGTAGTGCTGCAAACAGCAAAGACAAATAGGTAATTGAAAAGCGAAAAGTTTTTTTAGCTAAGGCATCGCTATAAGAAATAAATAAAGCAATAGCATAGCCCAAGAAAATGAATCCAAGAATAGTGGCAGAAACTAAATACACCATGCCGCTCATACCGTAGATATAAGGCAGTAGCGTTGCTGCAATCAATATCAGGGTATACAAAAGAATATTGAGTAAGGTAAAGCGCTCACCATGGGTGACTGGCAGCATCGGCAAGCCAGACTGCACATACTCCTCGCGACGATACAAAGCTAGGGCCCAAAAATGTGGGGGTGTCCACGCAAAAATAATCAATACCAAGAGCCAGGCTTCAGCAGGTACTGTATTAGTTACCGCCGCCCATCCGAGTGCTGGAGGCATTGCTCCAGAAAGGCCGCCGATCACAATATTCTGAGGTGTTGCTGGCTTTAGCAACCAGGTATAAATCACTGCATAACCTACAAAGGTCGCCAAGGTTAGCCACATCGTCAGTGGATTGCAAAAGTTCCACAAAATAATCATTCCAAGTGAGCCCAGAATGATCGAGAAAATAATAATCTGAAACGGGGTCACCTGACCAGTTGCTGATGGGCGCCAAGAGGTGCGCCTCATCTTTGCATCCACTGCTTGCTCAATTAAACAATTCACAGCAAACGCTGCGCCTGCCAATAACCAAATACCGATCACTCCACCAATGAGAACGGGATAAGGAACCATTCCGGGGGTAGCTAGAAACATGCCAATCAAGGCGCAAAATACGGCGAGCTGAGTCACTCTGGGCTTGGTCAAAACCCAGTATTGACGCCAACGCGGCATTACCGCAGGCCTGACTGTTTGAGGAGTACTCATAACTTTGCCATCTTCTTTTGAGTAGCTGAGTGCCAAGATGCCCAATAACTCATTCTGACTAAACAGAATACTAGAGCTGCTGAGCCAGCAGTATGTAATAGAGCAGCCAACAATGGCCACTGAAATACGACATTTGAGATCCCAGTAACGACTTGTAGTAAGAGTATCGCTAGCAAAAGTTTTGCAAAGCGCCCAAGGCTATATAAGACAGGGGTTGTCAACTGCAAAGCTTTCCAGCCCAAGATGCCTAAGACAATCAAAACTGCCACAGCAAAGAGACGGTGCGCCCAATGAATTGTTTGTAATGCGGTTGGGGAAATGAATTCACCTTGAGCATTAAGGCCCAATTGACGCCAAAGCGCAAAACCTTCCTCCCAATTGGTTTCTGGCCACACGCTTCCTAGACAAGTTGGAAAATCAGGACAAGCTAATACGGCGTAATTAGTGCTGACCCAAGCACCCAAAAAGATTTGGATAGAAAGTACTACAAAAGCAATCAGTAGTAGTTGGGCTGGTAAAGGACGAATGCGCAGAGTATGAATAGAAGAACTCTGCTCCCAAGTCTGCTGAGCGTAGATAGTTAAACAGCTTAATAAAAGCAAAGCGAGCATCAAATGAATCGTCACAATAATGGGCTGTAATTTCAGTGTCACGGTCCAAGCACCAAATGCCCCCTGAATACATACCAGCAAGAGTAAGCCTATGCTACAAAACAGAGGGAATTTTCCTAAGGACTTCAGCTTGCTGAAAGCTACCCCTACTTGCACCAAAATTAAGGCGCCTACTGTCATTGCGAGATAGCGATGAATCATTTCTATCCAAGCCTTGATCACCGTGACAGGCCCAGTAGGCATGGCAGCTTCAGCTTGTTGTATTTCTCCGAGGGCATTAAAAGGGTTGGAGACCCCATAGCACCCAGGCCAATCAGGACAGCCAAGTCCTGAGTCTGTTAGGCGGGTAAATGCGCCAAATATAATCAGATCGAAAGTCATGAAGACCAGTACCCAATTGAGTTTTTGAAAAAAACTATACCCTGGTCTTGTCCAAACATAGGCTAATGGTAAGCCGGCAAAAATAATTGCTATGGCAGCTAACTCCAAGAACAAAATAATAGTGGGCATTACAGACTCTCACCCTTATGATTGAGCTTCAAGAGTTTTTCCAAATCTTTTTTGATGAAAGCAAATTCCTTTGGGGAATTAGTGACTGGGAAATACATCATCTTTGCTGGACTTGGGTCAATCAACTGAATTTGTTGACCGGCGCCCTCTTTATTAAGCCAAGCTTCAAACTCAGTCCTCAGTTTGGGATCCCTTGGTAGTGCAACAATCTTGAACCCGGCAGATTGCTCGTCATAAGCCTTTATAACTTCAGGATCGATAGGATTACTATCAGTATTGATCCATAGCAGCTGAACGCGCTTACTTTCTCTGCCCATAGCAACCTTCACTTGACGCATCAAAAAGAAAGCTTCAATACATTTTTCATCTTTAATTTGACATTCGCCTGCAGGCCGCGCAATTAATAAGGTCCATTTGCCTTGCACTGGAACATCTAGCCATGCGGAATTGAATTCTTGAGCTGGGTAAATCAAAGTTCCAAAGTTCGTCTTGCCCCAATCAGGCTTAATCACGTAGTACGTCAAATAAGAGGCAATCACAGGCGTAGCACACGCAAGTAACAACAAGAGCATTTGGATACGACCACGACGAGTCTGCGCATTGATCGCCACCAAATCAGTCTGCGAAGCCGGAATTAATAACTCTTTATCACTCACTCTTGATCCCCATTCATATGCTGCCGCTGATACTGCCGCAGGCCAGTAATTAACCAAAATAAGAAACCACAAACCGCTAAAGCAAACCACTGGAATGCATAAGCATAATGGCGATCGACCCCAGTCGTCAGCGGAGCCCACTCACGCAGCAAGCCATCGTCAATACCAGCATCAACCTCTCGCAAAATAAAAGGGCTTTGCACCCAGGCCCGTAGCTTGCCTTCAGCTGATAAATCAAAATTCTGTTCAATGCGTGGCTTACCAGTATCTATAGCGGCTTTACCTTCACCTAGGGAATAGACCTTACCGGGATGGGCAAACACAACACCTTCAATGCTAGCCACATTGCTTGGCGTTTTCACCGGCGGTAAAGACTCTCGGTCTTCATTATTACGAGGCGCCCAGCCCCGATTGATCCAAAGAATCTCATCACGCCCAGCAAGCTGTAAAGGCATCATGAGATAAAAGCCAGACTGCGAGCTATTACTCCCAGCCGAAGGAATTGGTCTTGGCCGGTTGTCTAACCAAATAGCTGCCTCTGGAATATAGTGCCCACGAGCAATCATGCGACGCTCAGTCGCATCCTCTAAGGTTAAAGGGCCAATATTTGCACTCAAAATTGGCAACTGTTGACGAGCCAATAAATTAGCAGCTAAAGCAATCTTGGTATCTGCCCTGTTTAGCTGCCAAATACCAGCAGTACAAGCGATTACAACGACCAGTAAGGCTGATACAGTAGCAACTATGCGTTTAGCAATGAGGGCAGTAAACAGGTTATTCAAGAGAAATAAAAATAAGGATTTAAGATGAAGTGGATTATTCCGATTTTCCTACTAATGATTGTTGCTAGCTTAGGATCAGCTCTGTATTACATGATGAAAGACAGGGGCAATAGTTTCAGAATGGTTTACTCGCTCATGCTACGGATCGGACTATCGCTTGTGCTATTCATTGGGATTCTTATAGCCTATTACTTTGGCCTGATTGAAGCTACTGGGATCAAAGTAGGCACAAACTAAAATCTGCTTAATTAATAGATCACCTAAAAATCAATCGAGGCTTAAGGCCCCGATTTTTTATGCAACTTACATCCAGTAGACAGCAATATAAAGACCAAGCCAGACAACGTCCACGAAGTGCCAATACCAAGCGGCCCCTTCAAATGCAAAATGATTATTAGAAGTAAAGTCGCCACGAATCATCCTGCGCAAAACAATCGCTAACATGGTGCCACCAAGGAACACGTGGAAGCCATGGAAACCTGTCAACATGAAAAAGGTTGAGCCATAAATGCCAGAGGTCAATTTCAAGTTGAGCTCATGGTAAGCATGGTAGTACTCGTAAACCTGGAAGCCTAAGAAGATAAAGCCTAAACCAACAGTTGCAGCAAGGGCAATGATCGCTTTCTTCATGTGATTTTCAACAAGCGCATGATGCGAAATCGTGATCGTCACACCAGAGCTCAGCAACAGTAAAGTGTTGATAGTTGGAATTGGCCATGGGCCCATAGTAGTAAATTTCTCAACCAAACCAGCAGGCCCATCATTAGGCCAAGCTGCTGAGAAGTTAGGCCAAATCAACTTACTTTCAACATCACCCAACCAAGGCATTGCAATATTACGTGCATAAAACAATGCAGAAAAGAAAGCGGCAAAGAACATAATTTCAGAGAAGATGAACCAAGCCATCGACCAACGATAAGAAACATCTACGTTGACACCATTCTTCCCAGAATTTGACTCGGCAATCGTATCGCCAAACCAGTTATAGAGCACGAACAAAATCCATGCCACACCAGCTAAACTCAGAGCACCCCCCCAAGAGGTTTGATTTACCCAGCCAGACATACCCGCGCCAAAAGCGATTAAGCCGGCTGCTGCCATAGCAGGATGTCTAGATAGCGCTGGGACAAAATAGTATGGGGTTGAATTGGATGACATCTTATTCTCTCTACTCAATCAAAAAATAATCAATGGGATACAACTACTTTCACTATCAATAACAGGATGGCCATGAAAATCAAGGCACCAATGACACCTGCAATGATAATGTGCACAAAACTCAGTGAAGCTACATCTTCCTGCAAACCTGCTTTTTTACGCACTCCCAAGAAGCCCCACATGACGGCTTTCATAGACTGCATAAAGCTACTTTTCTTCTTCATAGCAATACCTTCGATTTAGGCGCAGGCGGTGTACCGCCCAATCCCAACTCAAAGAAGGTATATGACAAGGTGATTGTCTTCACATCATCAGGCAAGCCTGCATCAATCACAAACACTACCGGCATCTTCTTCGTTTCATTTACTACAAGCGTTTGTTCTTGGAAACAAAAACACTCTAATTTAGTAAAAAACTCCGTTGCACTTTTAGGTGCGTAACTTGGTATTGCTTGAGCCCGCACTGTACGACCCAGATTGTTTGTCACTTCATACACAATTTCAGTCATTTCACCGGGATGGACTTCCAAAAAATTCTTTACCGGCTTAAAAGTAAATGGCCCGCGACTATTGGAATCAAATTCAATAGTCACCGTACGAGCATAGTTCACTTGCGTATTACCAACTCGATTAGGGCTAAAGGCTCGGACACCGTAATCATTCTTGCTGGTGACTACATTAATTCCAGTGACCTCACACAAGGCCTTATACATGGGAACTAAAGCATAACCAAAACCAAACATCATCACAGCTGCAATTAAGAGCTTTAATAAAATCTGACGATTTAGAGTTTGAGTAGTAACCATCGCAATAGCCGGGATCAACCCAACCAGCTCCGTTTAATCATAATTCCAATAAAAAAGACCAGAACAACACTCAGAAGAACAAACCCCAATCTACGATTACTCGTAACTAGGGCTTGTTTTACCGAAGAATTAAATTCCTGCTTCACGCATTTGCTCTGCACTAGGCGGAGTCTCAAAAGTATGATGTGGTGCTGGTGAAGGTATTGTCCACTCCAAACCTTTAGCGCCATCCCATGGGTTCATTGCTGCTTTTTGGCCCTGACCACGATAAGCAGGCATTACTACGAAGAGCAAGAAATACACTTGTGACAAGCCAAAGCCTAAGGCGCCAATCGATGCAATTGCATTGAAGTCAGCAAACTGAGTCGGGTAGTCTGCATAACGACGCGGCATACCAGCCAAGCCCAAGAAGTGCATTGGGAAGAAGGTCAAGTTAAAGAAAATCATGGAAGACCAGAAGTGGATCTTGCCACGAGCTTCACTAGCCATATAGCCTGTCCACTTAGGACACCAGTAGTAAAAACCAGCAAACATTGCAAACAATGAGCCTGCTACCAAAACATAGTGAAAGTGCGCTACAACGTAGTAAGTGTCTTGAACACCAATATCAATTGGCGCCAGCGCCAAAATTAATCCAGTAAAGCCACCCATCGTAAAGACGAAAATAAAACCGATGGCCCACAACATTGGAGTTTCAAAGGTCAGGGAACCTTTCCACATCGTTGCAACCCAGTTAAAAATCTTCACACCAGTTGGTACAGCAATCAACATCGTTGCATACATGAAGAACAGCTGACCAGTCACAGGCATACCAGTTGCGAACATATGGTGAGCCCAAACGATAAATGACAAGATCGCAATAGACGATGTTGCATAAACCATGGAGCTGTAACCAAACAATGTTTTTCTAGAGAAGACGGGAACGATTTCACTGACGATTCCAAATGCTGGAAGAATCATGATGTAAACCTCTGGGTGACCGAAGAACCAGAAAATATGCTGGAACATCACTGGGTCACCGCCACCTACAGCAGAGAAGAATGAGGTACCAAAGTGACGATCGGTCAAGACCATGGTGATTGCCCCAGCTAATACAGGCATCACAGCGATCAACAGGTAGGCAGTAATTAACCAAGTCCAGCAGAACATTGGCATCTTCATCAAAGTCATACCAGGAGCACGCATGTTCAAGATGGTCACGATGATATTGATCGAACCCATGATGGAAGAGGCGCCTAATAAATGGAGGGCAAAAATTGCCATGTCCATTCCAGGACCCATCTGCAAACTCAATGGAGCGTAGATTGTCCAGCCGCCTGATGGAGCACCGCCAGGAACAAGGAATGAACCAAATAACAGCATTGCAGCCACTGGCAGAATCCAGAAGCTAAAGTTATTCATCCGAGCAAATGCCATATCGGCTGCGCCGATTTGTAAGGGCACCATCCAGTTAGCAAAACCAACGAAGGCTGGCATGATCGCACCGAACACCATCACCAAGCCATGCATGGTAGTTAATTGATTAAAAAATTCTGGGCGGAAGAATTGCAAACCTGGCTGGAACAATTCCAAACGAATTCCCAAAGCCATCACTCCACCAGCTAATAGGCTAACAAACGAGAAAATCAAATACATCGTACCGATGTCTTTGTGGTTGGTTGCGAACAACCAACGGCGAAAACCATGTGGCGTGTGATCATCATGTGCATGATCGTGTGCGTGGTCTATGGTAGTAGAGACTGTGCTCATGGATTACTCCGGTTTCGTTTTATCTGTATTAATGAATGATTTACTTGCCACCACGTGCGGTAATAATTTCTTGGGTCTGAATAATTTCGCCCGTCTTATTACCCCATGAGTTACGGGTATAGGTCATTACTGCAGCAATATCGCCATCAGAAATCACGCCAGCCCATTTCGGCATTGCATTTTTACCGTTGATAAGAATGTCGTATTGACCCACCTTTGGACCCAACACGACTTTGCTGCCATCTAAAGCTGGGAATGCGCCAGCGCCCTTACCAGTTGCTTGGTGACAAGCGGCACAATTAGCTGCGTATACTTTTGCGCCGCGCTCTTTTTGCTCGTCCATGGTGTAAGCCTTAGATGGATCTTCGCCAGCGCCGCCCATTTCTTTTTTCTTTTCAGCAACCCAAGCCGTGTAGTCCTCTTGTGAAACAACTCTCACAACGATAGGCATAAAGGCATGCTGTGCGCCGCATAACTCAGAACATTGGCCGCGAAATGTACCGATAGTTTCAGCTCTAAACCAAGTATCACGAACAAATCCTGGAATCGCATCTTGCTTTACGCCGAACGCTGGAATAGTCCAGGCATGAATCACATCATTTGCAGTGGTAATCAAACGAATTTTCTTGCCAACAGGCACAACCATTTCGTTATCTACTTCCATCAAATACGTATTTGATTTTGGCGCAAGGTTATTAATTGCTTCCCGTGAAGTTGACAGAGTAGACAAGAAGGCAATACCCTCACCCTCACCCTTAATGTAGTCGTAACCCCATTTCCACTGATAGCCAGTAGTTTTAATGGTGATATCTGAATTAGTTGTATCTTTCATCGCCACAACTGTTTTAGTTGCGGGTAATGCCATACCGATCACGATCAGCAGTGGAATGACTGTCCAAATAATTTCAACTGTTGTGCTCTCGTGGAAAGAAGCTGATTTATGTCCCAATGATTTGCGGTGTTTCAGAATGGAATAAAACATCACCCCAAATACGCCGACGAAAATCACTGCGCAAATCACCAACATCATCCAATGTAACCAATGGATTTCTTGCATGATTTTGGTGGCAGGTGCAGGAAAATTGAGCTGGTATAGAGCTGGGCCGCCAGGCATGTTTTCCGCCGCCTGAGCAAAAGCAGTGCCAAAGGCTGCTACTAAGTAGAGCGAAGCCCTAGTGACTTTTCCAAATAAATTCATCTTATTCTCTGTTTATTGTCGTGAGTAAAGTTCTCAAAAACGCCACAAAATGCCCAAAAAAAGCGGTTTCAAGCCATTACGTACAGCGATGATTATAGGGTTAATTGTGCACAACAACAAATCTGGCTAAGCTGGTTTAATTCAATCTTGATAAAGCTTAAAATGATAGTAAGTACTTACACTTAAGCAGAATCTGAGCTAGTCTTGCGCCCAATTTGGTTTATATCAATATAGGCGACACTATCCTGCGCCTTAGCGAGGTGCTTTCCGATAGCCCACGCATGTCCATAGACCACCTCTAAAGTCATTTTTTTTGGTAAAAAAGCTTTTTTTGAAACTTCAGATGCAGGCATTTGCAGTAATTTCAGCGCCCCTGCATCAACCAGCAAAAGTTCATCTGATTGGTAGTCAAGGCTTATAAATTCCATATCCATTACGGGATCAGAAAAACGCTCCCCCTGCAGAGCATCCCCCATATCGTGCATATCCCAAGGACTTAATAAATTCCTTGATTTAATCAGGCTGGGCTCAATAGCACGGAGCTCCTTTCCAGTATCAGGACCTAAATAAGCAAAAGTGATCAGGCCACCCTCTCGCAAAACACGCCAGCACTCTTGAAGAAAATATTGTGGATGAGGTAAGTCCTGCAATAACAGATCACTAAAAACCAAATCAACAGAATTATCAGGAAGATTAAATTTACCTTTTACCAAGTAATCAGCCAAGGAGCTTACATTCCCACGAAATAGAGAGCGCCAATTGACCATCACTTTTGATCGCCACATTTCAAAAGTATTAATTCCTGGCCCCGTAAGGCTATGAATGTTTGCGTTGGGATAGCGTTTTGCAAAAGATGTTAAATGCTTTCCAGGAAAATCTGGAGCGATTAATACATCTTTTACATCGAGTTTGACGATATCGAGTTTTTGCAACATGCGGTCTGCAATTTCGTCTTGTAACCATCTGATCGGCTGGGTCATATGATCAGTATACTCAGCGCCCTATGCGATTTCTAGAGAACATTTTTCAATTCCTTAGTAGGCAAATTTTGCCAAGCGCTTGCATCGTATGTGAGCACTTCCAACAGGACACCATATGTACAGACTGCTTAAAAGCTTTAGAGACTGAGGGCCTGTTAAATTATGAATGCTGCTACCAATGCGGCATCGCCTTAAGTAACTTAGAGCTCGAAGAACAGCGCTGCCAAAAATGCAGTATTGATCCTCCCTACTTTGACCAGACATATTGCCTAGATCGTTATGATGGAGCACTACAGCATGCGATCCATCAACTGAAATATCAGAAGCGTCTAGCCTATGCGCATGGGCTTGCAAATGTATGGAATCACATTTTTTCAAATCAACTCAAAAATATTAGAGCAAACTATCTTCTTCCTGTACCACTAAGTACTCAAAAATTATCTGTACGAGGCTTTAATCAAAGCTGGGAAGTTGTACGCAGAATCACTTGCAATCCTAGTATTAGAAAATTACCTCATGCAGTTAAGCGCCACCACCATGAATTTCAACAAGCAGGGGGCAAGCTTGCTAGCCGGAATTTAGCAATTCAGGGCGTCTTTTATATTGATGATCACTTTATTGAGCCTTTGCGGGATCAAAGCATCATTATTTTTGATGACGTGATGACCAGTGGAGCCACTCTGAATGAAATTGCTCGCGTTCTGAAGGACAATGGTGCATCACACGTCACTAACTGGGTTTTGCTGAGAACAGCGAAAGCACCGCATGTTTAATATTGTTTTATTCGAACCAGAAATCCCGCCAAATACAGGCAATATCATTCGACTCTGCGCTAACACTGGGGCAAAGCTCCATTTGATTGAGCCCTTGGGTTTTCCCATGGAAGATGCCAAGCTACGAAGAGCGGGGCTTGATTATCACGAGTTTGCAAAAGTAAAAGTTCATGCTAATTGGGCGCAATTTCTGAAAGATGAACAACCAGATCCACAACATCTTTTTGCTTTAACAACTAAAGGGAGCGGTAAGTTTCATGAGGGCAAATACGCTCCCAATGATTACTTTATTTTTGGTTCGGAAACTAAAGGGATTACTGATGAGGTTCGCAACTCCATTCCAGAAAACAATCGAATGCGCTTAGCTATGCAAGATAGCAGCCGTAGCTTGAACTTATCTAATACTGTAGCGATTGTGGTGTATGAAGCCTGGCGTCAGAATGGCATTATAGGCGGCAAGTAAGTGCTCAATTAAAACTGGGGTATTACTAGGTTTCTATTTTTGGGTCACGCCCCATTAACTTCTTCAATGCCTCCTGTGGAGAAAGTCTGTCAGCTAGCACCTCACCCATCATCGCAGTAATTGGCATCTCTACACCCAAGCGTTTTGACAAATCAGCAACTGCAGAGGCACAGAGCACGCCTTCAGCAACATGTCCTAAGCTAGACAATATCTCAGGCAATGACTTACCCGCAGCAAGCTCAAGACCGACTCGTCGGTTGCGAGAGAGATCTCCAGTGGCTGTCAATATTAAGTCGCCGACACCTGTAAGACCCATACAGGTTTCTGATCTACCGCCTGCCGCTTTCACTAAACGCATCATCTCGGCAAGACCACGCGTAAGGACTGCAGCACGGGCATTTAAACCTAAATCTAAGCCGTCGCCAATACCAGCAGCAATTGCTAAAACGTTTTTAACAGCGCCGCCTAATTCCACGCCAACCAAATCATCACTTGAATAAATACGCATGCTGCCATGATGAAAGGCTGCTTGAGCTACTGCACATAAATTTGTAGAAGAACTGGCAATTGTTAATGCGCATGGCATTCCAGAGCCCACCTCAGAAGCAAAGCTAGGGCCAGACAATGCGCCATAGAAATGTGAAATGCCATGGCTATGCAAGCTATCTTCACGCTCAACCACTTGATGGGGTAGTAATGCCGTAGCCGGCTCCAAACCTTTACACAGCCAAATAATATTTAAAGGATGTTCTGCAATTTTTAATGCCTGAGCAATTGTTTCTGAGAGTGCGGCCATTGGAGTTGCAATTACTAATAGATCATCATTACCAAGTCTTTTAATTGCGACTGAGAAGTTACTTTCTAATGTAATGTTCTTAGGCAACTGAATGCCTGGCAAATAAGTGTGATTCTCACCGCTCTTCTCAATATCTGCTAACTGATCTTTATTGCGCGACCATAAACAAACATCCCCATCCTTAAGGTGGCGTGCTGCTTGCGAGGCCATCGCTGTTCCCCAAGCTCCAGCACCAATCAGGGTCACTTTCATGATCTGTGGGCTCGCTGTTTAGATCTAATGAGGAAGAATTATTTTGCTCTCATCAGCGGCACCACTCTTTTCGCCAGCTGCCTGTTGAGCTTGCATGAGTCGGTGCTCATACATGCCGTGGAAATTGATCTCGTTCAGATGAATTGGCTGGAAGCCAGCACGACTAATAATATCGGCAATATTCGAACGAAGATATGGATATAAGATAGTTGGGCAAGTAATACCCAACATTGGATCTAGTTGTTGAGGCGGAATATTACTAAACTCAAAAATACCAGCTTGCTTTGCTTCAACCAAAAACAAGACTTTTGAATCAACTTTTGAGGTAACAGTAGAAATAATTGCTACCTCAAAAATACCATCACTTAAGGGAGTTACTGCAATATCAAGCTCTACTTCTACTTGAGGCTCAGATGCAACCAATAAAATTTGTGGCGCGTTAGGCTGCTCTAGGGAGAGATCTTTAAGATAAATGCGCTGAATTCGAAATCCAGGCTCTTTTGAGTTATCAGCCTCTGCTTGAGGTGCAGAAAATTGTTCAGTCATTGCTATCTTTCTTGACGAATTAATACATTAAACTAATAAAGGATCGAGCTTGCCTGCACGATCTAAAGCTACAAGATCATCGTATCCGCCAACGTGGGTCTCGCCAATATAAATTTGCGGGACTGTGCGACGGCCAGTACGAGTCATCATGAGCTCGCGCTGCGCAGGATCACGATCAATCAAAATCTTTTCTAAATTACTAACGCCTTTTTTGAGTAATAACTTTTCAGCCATAACGCAATATGGACAAACTTGGGTGCTATACATAGTTACTGGAGGCATAGATCTATTACTTCACCAATGGAAGAGCAGCCTGTTTCCAAGCTTGTACGCCACCGTCCAGGGTTCCAACTTCCGCAAAACCGAGTTTTTTAACCTCAGCAATAGCCTTACGAGAGTGGGAGCCGGTTTCGCATACCAGTACTACGGGGTGCTTGCGATCTAGCTTGAGCTTCTCAATCGCAGCTGAAATCTCAGATGGCTTTATGGATTTAGCCCCAGGCAGTCGGCCTACTTTAAATGCATCTTCGGGGCGTAAATCCAAAACATGGGCCTTGCGACGATTAATCCAAATAGTGGCCTCGGTAGGCGACAGGCCCTTTCCGCCAATAAGCGTAGATAATGTGGGTAGGAAAAGCGCGGCGCCCGATACTAAAAGAAGGGCAATAAGCGCTAAATTATCAATTTGAGTGAGAAAGTTCATCACCGGATTATAGAATGGCTCTATGAAACAACTTGTCCTTATTCGTCATGGCGAATCTACCTGGAACCTTGAAAACCGCTTCACTGGCTGGGCAGACGTTGACTTAACCCCAAAAGGCATCCAACAAGCCATAGTGGCCGGTGAATCTCTTAAAAAAGCAGGTTATGAGTTTGATGTGGCCTACACCTCAGTTTTAAGACGTGCTATTCGCACGCTTTGGCACATTCAAGACTCTATGGATTTAATGTGGCTTCCTGTGGTTCATAGCTGGCGGCTGAATGAACGTCATTACGGCGCCCTTACTGGCCTTAATAAAGCAGAAACTGCGGCTAAATATGGCGACGAACAAGTCCATATCTGGCGTCGTTCCTATGATGTTCGCCCTCCATTGCTAGAGTCCAGCGATGAGCTTCATCCTAAAAGTGATCACCGCTATTCAAAACTCAATGCTGCTGACATTCCCCTAGGCGAGTGCCTGAAAGACAATGTCGAGCGCGTGCTTCCTTTGTGGAACGAGTCTATCGCGCCAGCACTCAAAGCTGGTAAGCGCGTGCTCTTAGTCGCGCACGGTAACAGCATTCGCTCCTTAATTAAATACTTGGATCAAATGTCTGACGAAGCCATTATGGACGTAAATGTCCCTAATGGCGTAGCACTTGTGTATGAGCTTGATGACAATCTCAAACCCATTCAACACTTTTATCTTAACTAGGGTCAAATAGGAACATGCGCCAATTTCTGAAAAATTTCGCTCTCATCGCAGTCGGTTTGATTGCTGGAATAGCAGCAACTATTCAACTGTCAGCAACCGCCCAGCAGGGCGCTCAGCTCCCGCTAGATGAAGCTCGCACCCTGGCGAATGTCCTAAGTTACATTCAAAAAGAATATGTCGAACCGGTAGATGATAAGAAATTACTCACCGAAGCTACCAAAGGTATGGTCAGCAGCCTTGATCCACATTCCACCTTTCTCGATAAAAAAGATTTTACTGAGATGCAAGAGGCAACTTCAGGAAAATTTGCCGGCCTCGGCATTGAAATTACCTCCGAAGATGGTGTTGTTAAAGTTCTCAATCCGATTGAAGATAGTCCTGCTGCACGTGCAGGATTACAAGCAGGCGATTTAATTACCCGCTTAGATGACAAACCCGTGCGCGGCATGTCACTTGATAAAGCAGTACGCACAATGCGTGGCACTCCTGGTACCAAAATTACATTAACCGTATATCGCAAGAGTGAAGAGCGTAGCTTTCCAGTCACCATCACTCGTGCAGAAATCAAAGTGCAGTCGGTTAAAGCAAAGATCTTAGATAAAGATATCGCGTGGGTTCGGATCACCAGCTTTCAAGAGCGCACTATTCCAGACCTTGCTAAAAAATTGACGGAACTGGCTAATCAGGATCCAAAACTCAAGAGCATTATTCTTGACCTCCGAAATAATGGTGGCGGACTTCTTCAAGGTGCTGTTGGCGTTGCTGCAGCCTTCTTGCCTGCCAATGTCGTGGTGGTTTCTACCAAAGGCCAAGCGCCAGACTCCAAACAAGTATTTAATGCCTCACCAGCCATGTACCGCCTAAGTGAGCCTGGTGATCCATTAGCGGGCGTTCCTGAGATGTTTAAAAAATTACCTATGGTTGTATTAGTCAATGCCTATTCTGCTTCTGCTTCAGAGATTGTTGCTGGCGCATTGCAAGACTACAAACGCGCAACCATTATTGGCAAGACAACCTTTGGTAAAGGTTCTGTACAAACGGTACGCCCACTGACAAATGATTCCGCACTAAAAATCACTACTGCTTACTACTACACACCAAGTGGAAAATCGATTCAGGCATTTGGCGTTAAGCCTGATATCCCAGTGGATCAAAATAAAGATGGCGATCCGGATGATGTACTAATCACTCGTGAAATCGATAGTGAAAAACATCTTCGCAATAAGCAATCTGCTGAAGATAAGCTCATCAAAGATCGCGAGCAACGTCGCCTTGAAGAGTTGCAGCGCATTGAAGAAAAGAATGCGAAGAAAACTCCCGAAGAAAAAGAAAAAGATAAGAATAAGAAGCCGCCTGAGTTTGGTAGCGCAGATGACTTCATGCTCTCACAGGCTGTCGCATTTATTAACGGCCAGCCAGTGAAGCGCTCTTCATCTAAGCTTGAGTAATTTACTGGTCTGCACATGAATGATGAGCAGTTACTTCGATACTCAAGGCACTTACTGCTTGAGGAAATTGATGTTGCAGGCCAAGAAAAGCTCTTAAGCTCTCACGTCCTAGTAATCGGTGCTGGCGGCCTGGGAAGCGCAGCAGCACCCTATTTAGCTGCCGCCGGTATTGGCCACATTACGCTGATGGACCACGACCAAGTTGAACTGACTAATTTACAGCGTCAAATCATGCACACCGATAAAAGTATTGGTAAGAGCAAGGTTAGTTCTGGAAAGCAATTCTTACAACAGCTTAATGCAGGCATTCAGATTGAAACTATTGAAGCTAAAGCATCAACAGCTCTTCTTGATGACTTATTGCCAAGCGTTGATGTTGTTTTGGATTGCACCGACAACTTTGCTAGCCGCCATTTAATTAATGCCAGCTGCGTAAAACATCACACTCCCTTAGTTTCTGGATCAGCGCTCCGCTTGGATGGACAAATTAGTGTGTTTGATCACCGTAATGCCGCATCGCCCTGCTATGCCTGCATCTTCTCACCAGATGAAAATTTTGAAGAAGTCAGTTGCTCTTCAATGGGAATTTTTTCACCCCTGGTGGGCATTATTGGCGCCATGCAAGCAGCACAAGCAATACAGGTGCTACTTGGTTTTGGGGAGCCCTTGATAGGTCGGATGCTGCTTTGGAACGCGCGCACAACCCAAATCGATGAATTCAAAATCTCCCGCAATCCTGAGTGTTCGGTTTGCGGTAAAACGCACTAAGCCATTAAACGCTCTAAGGCCTTAGCCTGATCCTCGGGCTCATATGCCTTCAAGACTCTTGGAACGCGGGACTTTAATAACCCTACGTTCGCTTTTAATATCTCGCGCTTGACCAACAATAGCTGACTAAAGTGCATCGAGAAGTCGGTTAATCCCATGCCAAGCAATAACCTTGTTAAGGAAGGATCACCGGCCATCTCGCCACATACCGCAATTGGAACCTTGGCACGTTTTGCTTGCTCAATAATATTTGCAATCAAATGCAAAATTGCTGGATGCAATGGATCATATAAGTGAGCCACAGCATGATCGGCACGATCAATTGCTAAGGTGTACTGAATTAAATCATTCGTACCAATGGATAGAAAATCAAAACGATTGATAAACAGGGGTAAGACTAATGCGGCGGCCGGGATTTCAATCATGGCGCCCACTTGAATATTGGGATTAAATGCCTGGCCACGTTGATGCAATTGTTGCTTGGCTTTTTCAATGAGACGGAAAGTTTCATCAATTTCTTTAGCGTGAGCCAACATCGGGATCATGATGCGAGCCTGACCATGTGCAGAAGCCCGCAGAATTGCCCGCAGTTGAGTTAAAAAGATTTCTGGCTCAGTTAAGGACCAACGAATCGCTCGCAAACCCAATGGTGATGTGCCAGTTTGAGAGACATCGCTACCGCCTGCGCCCAATGCTTTATCGGCACCCACATCAATCGTTCTAATATTGACAGACAAGCCTTGCATCAAGTCGACTACACGGCGGTACTCTAAGAATTGTTGCTCTTCGTCTGGTAACGCTTGCTTACGATCCATGAATAAAAACTCAGAGCGAAACAAACCGACACCTACGGCGCCCAATTTCAGGGCCTGAACAGCGTCCTCAGGCAATTCAATATTGGCAAACAGCTCAATCTCAACGCCATCCGCTGTTTCAGTTTTGGTATGTTTGAGTTGCTTTAGCTTACGAGCGTCTTTTAAGTCCTGAGTTTGTAACTTTCGATATTCATCAAGTAGCTTCTCATCCGGAGCAACAACTACAACACCTCGCTCGCCATCCAAGACTAACCAATCGCCATGACGAATCATTTCGCTAGCATGACGAACCCCCACTACTGCAGGAATTTCCATGCTGCGCGCCACAATAGCAGTATGAGATGTCTTACCGCCGAGATCTGTTACAAAGCCTGTGAAAGCAGACTCCTTAAAGCGCAGCATATCGTGAGGAGCAATATCGTGTGCCACGATAATAGAATCAACACCAAGATCGCCAGACGACATAATGTCAGCGCTATCTAGCGAATCCTTTTTCTGAGTATTTAGGGCCTTAATAACACGCTCAGCTACTTGTCGAATGTCATTAGCGCGTTCTTTTAAATACGGGTCTTCGATTTCAGAAAACTGCTCTAACAAATCATTTAATTCCGTTGTTAGAGCCCAAGCGGCATTCATGCGCTGAGAGCGAATCAATTTCATTGGCTTCTGAGCCAAAGCAGGATCAGCCAGGATCATGCCATGCACATCCAAGAACGCAGCCATCTCTTGAGGCGCATCTTTTGGTAAGCCTTGGCGAAGTTGGTTGAGCTCTTGACTAACTTGATCAAATGCATCTGATAACTTTTGTACTTCTGCCTCTTCTTTGCCAGGCTCAACTAAATAGTGACTAACCTCTAATGCTGCACGCGAAATCAGTACCGCCTTGCCAATGGCAATGCCTTTCGATACTGGAATTCCATGCAATGCAAAAGTCATGCTTATTCGCTTTCACCGAAGCGGTTATTGATTAATTCTGTCAAGGCTTGCATCGCTTCATCAGCTTGATCTCCAACAGTCTCAAGTGTTACCGTGCTACCAATCCCAGCAGCCAACATCATGACGCCCATAATGCTCTTAGCATTAATTTGACGCCCATTGCGTGACAACAGTATTTCACATGGAAATTGAGCAGCCAATTGAGAAAGCTTGGCAGAGGCTCGGGCATGTAAACCTAATTTGTTAATGATCTCAATTTCAGCTACTGGCATTGCGTATAGCGCCCCTCAATTATTGTTCTGCAACTTTTATACCAAGCCGTAAGATTCCATTTTGACCTCCAGCAAGCGCTTTTTGAGCCAGATCTTCCAAAGTCTCTCCGCGATGAGTAATGCAACGCATCAGCATTGGTAGATTTAAGCCAGCAAGTACAACAACTGGCGCGCTTAATCCTGATAAGGGGCCGAGGGCCTCTAATTTAGAGGCCACATTAGCTGGTGTTGCGCCCATCACATCAGTCAAAATGAGAACGCCATTACCAGTATTTACAGCATAGGCTGCTTTCATGACTCGATCAAAACTGGCTTTAGTGTCCTCATAGGGCGGGATATCAACTGCTCTCACACGCTCAGGCGAAGCGCCATAGGTATGTTCAGCAAATCCCAGCATTGCACTAGCAACAGGCGTATGAGCAACAATTACAATTCCAACCATTTTATGACAATGCCTTCTCAAGCGCTTTTAAGAAAAACTGTGAAACATCAAACCCACTTTGCTCAGTAATTTCAACAAAACAAGTGGGGCTAGTAACATTAATTTCTGTAAGGTAACCACCGATTAAGTCTAGTCCTACCAAGAATAAACCACGCTGATTCAGGATGGGTGCAAGTCTTTCTGCAATCTTTTTCTCAGCATCAGTCAATGGCATTGCTACACCTTTGCCTCCAGCCGCTAAATTGCCGCGGATCTCATTACCCTGAGGGATACGAGCCAAACTAAAAGGTACTACCTCTCCGCCTATCAGCAAAACCCTTTTATCGCCTTGAGCTATTTCTGGTAAAAAGCGTTGCACCATTAGGGTTCTAGAGCCGTTCTCGCCAAGTGTCTCAACAATACTGGCTAGATTTAAGCCATCTGACCCAACACGAAAAACACCCATGCCGCCCATGCCATCTAAAGGCTTAATCACAATATCGCGATGCGTTTGATGAAACCCCTCCACTACGCTTAATTCACGAGTGACTAATGTGGGCGGAATCAGTTCTGGAAATTCAGTAATGGAAAGTTTTTCTGAATGATCACGAATAGCCGCAGGATCATTAAATATTTTTGCACCCTGACGGACTGCGGCAGATAACAACCAAGTTATATTGAGATACTCAATATTAAATGGTGGATCGGTGCGCATCAATACTGCAGAAAATGACTTTAGGGAGCGAGGCTCCATGGCGCCCAGCTCAAACCATGAGCCAGAGTTTGGTTTAACTACCAGAGTTTGACAATCTGCAACAACGAGATCATCTTTCCATAAAATATTACAACTCTGACAAAACCATAAATGATGCCCGGCTTGCTGAGCCGCTCGCATCATCGCCAAAGTGGAATCTTTTTTTATCTTAAAAGATTCAAGGGGGTCGGCAATAAATAGTAAGTCCATATTCTTTTATATTAATTAAGCCTCTTCAGCATCAGGATCAGTGCGCTCGAGTTCTAATGAGGCTGCTAGTAATGCTAAGCGCGCAACTACCCCATATAAATAGAAGCGATTTGGGGCAGCACTACCTGGCTTGGCACTCATATCTGGCATCGAATTTTGTTCAAAAGCGAGGGGTACAAAATGCATGCCAGGTGCGTTCAGATTTTCATCATGCCCACGATCAGTATGAACACGATAGAAGCCGCCAATAACGTAGCGATCAATCATATATACCACTGGCTCTGCTACCGCTTCATTGACTTTCTCAAAGGTATATACACCCTCCTGAATCAATACATCACTTACTTCCAAGCCTTCTTTAACCACGCTCATTTTATTGCGGTCTTTGCGGTTCAAATCCTTAAGCTGTGAGGGATCATTGACCACCATGATCCCCATACCGTAGGTGCCAGCATCCGCTTTTACAACAACATAGGGCTTCTCTTTAATGCCATATTCACGATATTTTTTTGCCGTCTTTTTCAGGATTTGCTCTACTGCTGTCTGAAGCTCTTCCTCGCCTTTGCGCTCATGGAAATTTACATTTGAGCAACTTGTAAAGTAAGGATTAATCATCCAAGGATCAATATCAACTACCTTAGCAAACTTCTTAGCAACCTCTTCATAAGCAGCAAAGTGATTGGACTTACGACGAACATGCCAACCAGCATACAAGCCAGGCAATAGATATTGCTCGTACAGGTTTTCTAAAATCGGTGGGATGCCAGCAGATAAGTCGTTATTCAACAGAATGGAGCATGGATCAAAATCTTTTAAACCCAAGCGTTGTTTTTTTAAACCCAAGCGCGAGAGTGGTTCCATCAATAGACGATTGCCCTCTGGTAGCTCTATCCAAGTCGGCTTTTTAATCTCTTCTGAGAAAGTACCTAAACGTACATTAAGACCAGCTTGACGCAAGATAGATGATAGACGCGCAATATTTTGTAAATAGAAAGTATTGCGAGTATGACGCTCTGGAATTAATAATAAATTTTTAGCTTCTGGACAAATCTTTTCAATTGCCGCCATTGCTGCCTGAACAGCCAAGGGCAACATCTGTGGAGAAAGATTATTAAAGCCACCCGGAAAGAGATTGGTATCAACCGGAGCCAGCTTAAATCCTGAGTTACGCAAATCAACTGAGCAGTAGAACGGCGGGGTATGTTCTTGCCATTCCAATCTGAACCAACGCTCTATGGTTGGGGTCGCTTCTAGAACCTTTGACTCTAATTCGAGCAAAGGGCCGCTTAAGGCAGTAATGAGATGTGGAACCATCCCACCATTGTAAGATTATTAAAAGAAAGACGCGGGATCCTAAGATCCCGCGCTTAAAACCAGGCAGCGAACGAAAGCCGCCTAGTGAGGGGTAAATCTATAGATTAAGACTCGTAAGCAGTCTCGCCATGTGAGCTGATATCCAAGCCTTCGCGCTCATCTTCTTCCTTCACACGCAAACCAATCACCATATCGATCAATTTGAATGCAATATAAGAAACCACGCCAGACCAAATCAAAGTAGTAATCACGCCTTGAGACTGAATCCACAATTGGCTAGCAATCGAGTAATCAGGGGCAACAGCATTTGCTACGTAGTCCCAGATGCCAGAACCACCTAATGCTGGATCAGCGAATACACCAGTCAACAAAGCACCAGTAATACCACCAACGCCGTGAACGCCGAATACATCTAAGCTGTCATCAGAGCCCAAGATTCTCTTGAGACCTGTAACGCCCCAAAGACAAGCTACGCCAGCAACTAAGCCGATGACAATCGAGCCCATTGGACCAGCAAAACCAGCAGCTGGAGTAATCGCGACTAAACCAGATACGCAACCGGAAGCAGCGCCCAACATGGAAGGCTTACCTTTGAGAATCCACTCAGCAATAGACCAGCCCAATACAGCAGCAGCAGTTGCTAAAAGGGTATTCACGAAAGCCAATGCTGCGCTACCGTTTGCTTCGAGTGCTGAACCAGCATTGAAACCAAACCAGCCGAACCACAAGAGTGCAGCACCAGCCATTACATAAACTAAATTATGTGGCTTCATTGCTTCTTTACCGTAGCCAACACGCTTGCCGATAACGTAGGAACCTACCAAGCCAGCGATAGCAGCATTGATATGAACAACGGTACCGCCAGCAAAGTCGAGCACACCTTTTTGCCATAACCAGCCCGCACGAGCAGTAATAGCTTCGAGAGATGCAGCATCTTTGATGTCATCAGGACCAGGCCAGAACCAGACCATGTGAGCAATTGGTATGTAGCTAAATGTGAACCAAAGGATCATAAATATCAAGATTGCGGAGAACTTAGCGCGCTCAGCAAAGGATCCAATGATCAAGCAGCAAGTAATGGTTGCGAACACTGCCTGGAAAGCCATGAATACAAACTCAGGAATCACAACACCTTTACTAAAGGTAGCTGCTACTGATTCTGGCGTCATACCACCCAAGAACAAACGATCAAGTCCACCCACAAATGGCCCGCCCTCAGTGAATGCAAAGCTATAGCCGTAAATAGCCCACAGCACAGTAATCAAGGAAAACACCATGAAACACTGCATGCAGATCGACAGGATATTTTTACTACGTGTTAAGCCGCCGTAGAACAAAGCCACACCAGGGAGCGTCATTAACAGCACTAATGCTGTACATACCATCAGCCAAACGGTATCGGCTTTATTGCACTTTTCAGAACAAAGAACGGGTGCAGGTTCTGCTGCAGCAGGAGTTACAGCTGGAGCAGTGACTGCTGGCTTTTTAACTTCATCAGCAGCATATGCTGGCGAAGTCACAATTACACCAGTAGCGCCAATGGCCAAGGCCATTGCACCGCCAGCTAGGAGTTTTTTCATCCAAGTTAACATTTTGAACCTCTCTTTAAAGTGCTGACGCGCCGGTTTCACCGGTGCGAATACGAATGACGTGCTCAACTGAAGAGACAAAAATCTTGCCATCACCAATCTTGCCTGTACGTGCAGATTTTTCAATTGCTTCAATCGCACGCTCCAAAATGCCATCTTCAACAGCAGCTTCAATTTTTATCTTCGGCAAAAAGTCGACTACATACTCAGCACCACGATACAACTCGGTGTGACCTTTTTGACGGCCAAAGCCTTTAACTTCAGTGACGGTAATGCCCGAAACTCCCACTTCTGAGAGAGCTTCGCGTACTTCGTCAAGCTTGAAGGGCTTGATGATTGCGGTGATTAATTTCATACGTTTCTCCATTCAGGGAAAGAATTAGAATACTTTTGTTAGAGAGATCAAGCCAGTTGATCTACCCAAGTTTTTGCCAGATGGGTTTGAATAAGAGTAGCTACCCAAATAAGTTGCAGCATTCGTGCCAACATATGCCACGGAGCCTGACAAGCCGCCGCCAAAATCTTTGGTTACTCCAAGCTTCCAGTCTGTGTATGAATATAGTGTGCTATTGCTAACATTGGATACAGATTTACCAAGGTAGTTTGTTGCGCCAACTGGTGCATTTCCTGCAACATACTGATACCCAACGTGACCATTTAATGCGAGACCCCATACCCCAGTATCATAGTTAACAGTCAAGTCAGGGTAGTAAGAGCCAGTGGAATTAGCAGTACCGAAAAGCGTAGTAACCGCATAAGATACTTTTGCAAATCCAGTTATTGGGCCAAAGGTAAAATTCTGTGCAACATAGAGTTCAGTTGAATTAGGATTTGCAGTCAAGCCATTGGTATTGGGAATGCCTGAGGTTGGATAGTAGTACTGCAAGATACCTAAGTCAGAAGCAAAACCTTCGCCAATGAGTTCTTTCTTGATACCGCCATAAAAGTCCATTTCAATTGGGCCTGAAACGGATGAGCCTGCGCTACCTTTGCCACCAACAGAACCATTCTGGCCATAAGAATCACTGATCCAGCTAATTGAGCTGTTCCAGTTACCAATGTATAAACCGCTTTCATGTGCATAATCAAATCCGCCCTGAATCGCCGGCTTGCCGTTAGATTGACTGATACCACGGTACATGTAGTTATTGACTACAGTAACGTTAGCGGCAATAGGACTTGATGCTGATGTGTCCTCTGGATTTGTTGGGGTATCAGCTGCAAAGGCAGATGCACTGGCTAAACCAGTCAATAATGCAACTGCTGCTACAGAGATTGCCTTCTTACGCAATGTTTTCATGTGTTACTCCTTACTGGTTGTAATAAAAAAGGGTTGAATGCTTAATACATGGACTGATCATGAAGGTCGGTCTGTTTTGCGAATGAGGGCCATTCCCTTTATTAAGGCATTTGCACTTTTTTAGTGCCTCATATTGCACCATCCATGTGAATTTTGGCCCTTTTAGGCCCTTTTTAGCCTTTTTACCCATTTTTGGCCGCCCAACATAAAATACCAATATGTATCTTTTATGCAACTTTTCATAGAACTGCGAAACCCCAACATGCAAAAACCAGGTGAAATCCTCGAACAAATTCAGCGTATCGCTAGTGATATGCAAAACAAGGTAGGCGATGCCATTCGGAATTCACCAGCACAAGAGATTGAAAAGAATGTGCGCGCGATGATGAACCAAGGTTTTCAGAAAATGGATTTAGTTACTCGTGAAGAGTTTGACTTGCAAACTAAAGTTCTTGCTAAGACAAGAGAAAAATTAGAGGCGCTAGAAGCAAAAGTTGCAACGCTAGAAAAAAGTACTACTTAATATTTTTCTAATTCTTAACCTTTAGTAATGGCTGTGCTGGGGAAAAATTTCGGCGCAATTAAAAACCAAATGTACCCAAGTATCTGCAAAGCTAAATAAATTCCTAAGGCTAAATCAAACGCACTTGCGCGTGACCAACCAGCCTCAATACCAATATCTAGCAGATATCCAATTCCCCATTGCACTAAAAAAGCACCAATAAAAAGTGCCAAGTTATAAGTAGTGCTGACGCGCCCAGAAAACGCTTTTGGAAAGTTAGTGACAATTAAACTTTGCGCAAGAACAAAAGAAGCACAGGTTATTGCGAATAAAAACCACCAGACTAAAACCCAAGAGTTACGTAGATAAAAAGCGCAAGCCTGAAATATTAATGCGGCTGCAACCATCCAACTTAAGTAACGCAAAGTAGTAATGCCGCGTTTAGCCAACTTCGGCAGTAAGACGGTATTAAGGACATACGTAAGTAATAGAACTCCGTTAAACCAAAATATGATTTGAGCAGCACTACTGGATGAATACTCCATCACACTCGTGAGCCATGGCCCCAGCCAGAGAGTTTGAATCGCAATAAACCCACCATAACAAAATGCACCGATCGGAAACATTCTCCAAAAAAAAGCATTTGTCAGAATGGGTCTGTAGCTAGCCCATGAAAGACTAACAGTGCTACTTTGTGCTTCATTATTGGTAGCACTGGATTTAGGAGTCTTAGCCTTTACTGGCAAACCAAAATACAAAGTAATAATAGCTAAGCCAGTAAATACCGCCATCACCATAAAAACACCGCGCCAGCCTAAATAAGGCAATACAGCGTGTGCTGGCCAAGAAGTAACTAAAGCGCCTGAGGTCCCAAAAATCAGCATGCCTGAAGCTAACTGAGCCTGTCTATCCGATGGAAACCAATAACGAAAGCCAGAAAATGATGCCATCAAGCAAGCTGAAACACCCACTCCAATCAGAACTCTACCAATCACTAGACTAGTAAAACCATCAGCCCAAGAAAAAATCAAAGCACCTGCGATTGCAAACATCATCAACACCATCTCCGTCAGTCGCGGACCAAAGCGATCCAAACCTAAGCCGACTGGAATCTGAGTAAACCCAAAACCAAAAAAATACGCTGCCGACAAAAATCCGAGCTGTGCATTACTCAGATGTAAATCACTTATTAAATCAGGCGCAATGACAGCATTGATCGACCGAAATGCATATGAAATAAAATAGGCGCAAGCAAAGCTTAGAAAAACTCTGGTAGCTGCCCTATTCTTGAGTGGTAACTCAATAGCAATATGAGGATTAGAGCGCCAGTGTGATGACATCGTTAGTTCGGATGAAATTCATCAAAGAAATTAGCGCGATCTTCTGCAAGGAAAAAGGCTCTAACATCTGGCTGTACTGGCCCCGTATGCAAAATAGATACTTGATAAAGCCAAATACCGCCATTCACCGTTGGGTTTGTGATCCAGCGCATACGCATTGACTGCTGAGCAGTAATGGTCGACTTAAATTCTAAAAAATAGTCTTTCGTTGGCATACGTTGATGATTGGCTGTTTGATATACGCCATCTGAGCTGACTACTGTTAACTGATCTACACCTGCATTCCGAAAAAGATTACCTTTTAGCTGCTCTAACAATATTGCTAACAAGTCAGTTTGTTGCTTGCTTAAATAAATAGCGCTAATAGAGTAAATATCTTCGTCAATTTTTACTGCTTCGAGTGTTTGCATCAATTCTTGAGCTTGATAAGAAACTTTACGCTCAATCTTATCTGGCTTACCTGGAAATAAGGCGGTATAGCCCTCTTGGGGAGATTGCACTGTGCGCCAATCTAACTTTGGGCTACAGGCCATTAGAAGAATTGTCACTACTATTAATGCAACAGCTTTGATGCCACCTTTAAACAATGCCTGCTCCGTGAGCTTGTTGGTCAGCATGGTAGCTAGAGCGCACCATTGCGCCTACTGCTGCATGGGAGAAGCCCATTACATAGGCTTCCTTTTCAAACATCTTGAAAACATCAGGATGAACATAGCGGCGTACTGGCAGGTGGTGGCCTGATGGCGCCAGGTACTGACCAATGGTGAGCATATCAATATTGTGTTCACGCATATCGCGCATTACTTCAAGAATCTCTTCATCTGTTTCACCAAGGCCCACCATCAAACCACTCTTAGTCGCAATATGGGGGAAGCGCTCTTTGAAGTCTTTTAACAACTTTAAGGAGTTAAGGTAGTCAGCTCCTGGCCTTGCTTCTTTGTACAGACGTGGCACGGTTTCTAGATTATGGTTCATCACATCTGGCAAACCATTGGGAGCATACTCCGAAAAAATATCCAATGCCTTATCCAAGCGACCACGAAAGTCTGGAACTAGCACTTCAATCCGTGTGGAAGGAGAGAGGTCACGCGATTGAGAAATACAATCGACGAAATGCATTGCGCCACCATCGCGTAAATCATCTCGATCTACGCTGGTAATCACGACATAATTTAATTTCAGCGCCGCAATGGTACGAGCCAAGTTAGCTGGCTCTTTTTGATCGAGTGGATCTGGTCTACCGTGGCCTACATCACAGAAGGGGCAGCGACGAGTGCACTTATCTCCCATGATCATGAAGGTAGCAGTGCCTTTACCAAAGCACTCACCAATATTTGGGCAACTTGCTTCTTCACAAACAGTGACGAGTTCATTTTCACGAAGAATCTTTTTAATCTCGTTAAAGCGCGAGTTTCCAGAAGCGGCCTTTACTCGAATCCAATCTGGTTTTTTGAGGATCTGCTCTAGAGGAACAATCTTGATCGGAATGCGCGCTGTCTTCTCGCTCGACTTTTGCTTACGTGATGCGTCGTAATTAAGGTCTTGACGTAGCTCTACAGTCGTCTTGGTATCGGTCTTATTGGTGGTCATGATGGCATCAGTTGCTTTTGTAAATGCTCTAAAAGCCTTTGGCTAATAGTGTCTCCATTGTCCTTGATCCCAAGGGTTTGCATATCAACTGTCTTTAAGCCCTCATAGCCACAAGGGTGGATACGTCTAAAAGCCTCAAGATCAGTTGCCACATTGAGTGCTAGACCATGATAGGAGCAGCTTTTAGAGACCTTGAGGCCTAAGGCAGCCACCTTAGCCCCAACCCACTCCATTGGCACCCCAGTCTGCTCTAAAACATAAATCCCGGGAGCCCCTGGATGTCTTTCTGCCTTAATCCCAAAATCTGCCAAGGTATCGATCACCGCCTGCTCAATACGAAAAACTAATTCTTTTACAAAGATCCCTAAGCGTTTGAGATCAAGTAAGAGATAGACAACAATCTGACCGGGGCCGTGATACGTAATCTCACCCCCACGATCAACTTGCACTAGTGGAATTTGCTCACTAGGTGAATGTAAATTACTCGCATCACCCGCAAGTCCCAAAGTAAATACGGGGGGATGCTCTAAAACCCAAATCTCATCAGGTGTTGCGCTATTACGCTCTTTAGTAAACAGTCGCATCGCCTCATAGGTAGAGACGTAGTCTGCTAAGCCGAGATGTTTTACTAAAGCAGACATAAAAATGAATTACAGAACAATGCTAACTAGCGGATGTGTGGACAAAGTTCTGTATAACTCATCTAGCTGTTCACGACTAGTAGCTGTAATAGGCAAAGTGATGCCTAAGTAATTACCATCCTTAGAGGGTCGCTGCTCAACTTTAGTCTCATCGAAGGTAGGATCAAATTGTTTGGCAATATGAATGATCGCTGGCAGATATTCTGGATTGGCCTTGCCCATCACCTTAATTGGAAATTGGGAAGGATATTCAATGAGTGATTTTTCTTCGGCCATAGTTTTATTGAATTTCTCTTATTGTTTGCGATGGTCTGGCATACCCAGCCAGGCGCCCGTAATGATGTTGCGAATGCAATGCAATCTACGATGAAAAAAATGATCGGCTCCGGGAATCACTTGCACAGTAAGTTCTTGAGGACGAGCCCAATCTAAAACATTCAACAAAGGAATAGTTTCATCTAACTCACCATGAATGAGGATGGTATCTGCAGGCACGGGGGCTAATGTCCACTTACCAGCTGCACTTCCCACCATCACTAAGCGTTCAGCAGGGCGACCCAGATCAGCCAGTCTTTGGACTAAGTGGCTACCAACAAAGCTACCGAATGAAAATCCGGAAACTACCAGCGGCAAAGTATTGGAACTTGCAACCCAAGTTTGGTTGGTAGTAGCCTCAAATTGCGCCCAACTTGAAGGGGTGCACATCCAATCAGTGACGTGTAATAAATCTTCCAACTCACCCACACCTTCATCATGCACGCCAGCGGTACCACCTACACCCCGAAAATTAGGGCGCACGCTGACATAACCTAATTGATTGAAAGCGCGCGCCATGGTCTGTGCCACTTTGTTATCCATGGTGCCGCCCATCAGTGGATGAGGGTGAGCAACTAATGCTAAACCACGAACACTAAAGGAGGGGTCACTTTTTAATTCATCTGGTAAATCGATGGACATTTCTATCGCACCAACAATGCCTTCAATATGAATTACTTTTGTGCGGCTATTCATGGGAAAACTTTCAACTGAACTATGACAACTCTAGGCGTTTCACTGGGTGCCCAGCGATTAAATGGGATTGGATGATTTCTTCTACATCATCCTGATCTATCAAGGTATACCAAATACCTTCCGGGTAGACCACCATCACAGGGCCATCGGCGCAGCGATCCAAGCATCCTGCTTTGTTCACGCGGATCTTTCCAGGGCCGGCAAGTCCAAGTTCTTTGACTCTACTTTTTGCATATTCAAACAATGCAAATGCATTATGACGATCACAGCAATCCTCGCCATTACTACGTTGGTTCAAACAAAAAAACAGGTGGTGTGAAAAGCTCATAAGAAAATTATATTCTTCAATGTTTTGGTTTCAGTTCTACCGCGTTACGAATCATCCAAACTAAGGCAATAGGTAACCATACCACTGATACCCATTGCATTAGCTCATTAAAGTGTAATAAGCGCCCCTGATGCCAATGCCGCAAGTTCATGATGAAATAGGGATTATCGGGCAACACATTAATAGCGATAGTGGCAGTAACCAAACAAAATAATGCTAAGCAAAGCCTTCTTTTTTGATTAAGGCGTAAAGCCCAACTTAATAAAGCGCTTGCCAATACCATTCCCCACAGAGCACCAGCTGTTAGCCATATCAAGCTAAATTCTCCACCAAACTGAAGAGCAGTAAAAAAAGTTTTCATCACCACGGTTAAATAAAGTAAGCCATTTAGAATTCGCCACTGAGGAGCGTTAGTGCGTAGGCCTGAAGAAAGCAATAAAGCAACACCAAGCCAACAGAGCGCTGTAATCAGAGTTTCTTGCGCCACCTGATTAATGACCAAAGTTCCCCAATCAATCGAACCAAAAATAGCGTGACCCCATACACCAGTGCCCAGCCATGAGCTTTGGGGATAAATTTGTGACCAAGGAAATAATAAAAAGAGAGCACATGCAGACCAGTTCAGACCAAACCATTGATCAAACCGACGGCGAATTACACTACCTGACAACCATTGCGGTCCCAGGGGTATGGCTAATAAGCCCCCCAATGAACCCCCAAAAATATTTGCCCACCAATCCATCTGACTCGGGATTCGGGTTGGTAGCCAGGACTGCAGGGTTTCCACACTCAATGCCAGTAGAGCACTTAGCACTAAAGCAATACTTAATGCCTCAAAGTTACGCCAACGCGGATAGGCGGCAAAAACAAGCAGAAACCCAAAAGGGATATATGCCAAGATATTGATTGAAACGTCGAATAGGGTGATAAACCGAGGTAGTGGCGCCTGCACCCAAGCCCAAACGTCAATGCCGTTACGGAAATCAAAATCAAAAGGATTAAGGCTCACATAGATAATCAATAGCGCATAACTTAGGCTCATTGCCCTAGCCAACGGCATGGCCTGTAGAGGCAATAAAAGCTTATGGGGGCGCTGGTCTTTTTGATCCATCCCACAATTCTAGGTCAGACCTTTCTACAATGGCGAAATGACTGCTAATTGCATCCTTGAACGCGTTGTACAAACCAAATCTACCAATGACGATCTTTTGGAGCGCTGGCGGGCGGGGGAGCTAATCGACCCGATAGCTCGTATTGCTCACAAACAAACTGCCGGAAAAGGCAGGGCTGGGCGCACTTGGCTCGCTAGGCCAGAAGATTCGATCTGCTTTTCTTTAGCCTTTCCATTTAAGAGAAAGCCAACTGAGCTCACTGGTCTGAGCCTGTTGGTTGGATTAGCGGTGATTGCTGGAATTGCAAAAGCATGTGATTTGACTGAAGCTGCACTTTTTCAAGCCGGTCTCCGATTGAAGTGGCCAAATGATCTACTACTCAACAACACCAAACTTGGCGGCATCTTAATAGAAGGTGGCCAAGCAAAAGCAAATGATCTCACGTGGATGATTATTGGTATTGGCATAAACTTACACAATGCTCAGGAAATTGAAAGTAGCTTAGGAAACCAAGCTGCTTTCAAGGTTGGCGCCCTTGATCAACTTCTTTCATCGCAATCAAGCCTACCTGACGTGGAATACCTTTGGTTAAAACTTATTGCCTCTCTAGAGCATCATCTGAGTGAATTTGATCAGCACGGTTTTGGGATGTATCAAGAGCAATGGAAAGAATGGGATGCCTATCTAGGCCAGACGGTATGCATATCTGGCACAGGTAAGGAGCCTATCTATGGGATTGCTCAGGGTATAGATCAAGCAGGCGCATTACTATTACAACAAGATAATCGAATGATTGCCATACACGCAGGCGATGTTTCCTTAAGAGTACAAACATGAGTCTTTACTTACTATTTGATGTTGGTAATACGCGTCTTAAATGGGCTGCCGTTGAATCAACACAACAGCCATCTGACCGACAAAAAAAATTGTGGGCTTATTCTGGATCCATCAGCAGTAAATCTTTAGCCTCGCCTGAACATAGAGTTGAGCTAGCAGATTACATTGCTAAAACATTACCCAAACCAGATGCCATTGGGTTTACTTGTGTTGCTGGTAAAGACGCAATTGAAAACCTCCAATCACTATTTCCACAATGGAATAATATTTCTTGGAAACAGCTCAGAGGTGATAGCCAATATAACGGTGTACGCACTCTCTACCAAGACCCAAGCAAACTTGGTGCGGACCGCTGGGCTTCGGTTATCGGGGGGCGCGCCCTATCTAACGCCAACACACTCATCATTAATGCTGGCACAGCAACAACTATTGATTTGCTTGGCGCCAATGGTGTTCACTATGGCGGATGGATATTGCCTGGACTTGATTTGATGCAAAAAAGTCTAGAAGGTAATACTGCTCAATTACCACTAGCAGTGCGTAACGAGACTAGTGATGGTTTTGGCTTATCAACAAATAAAGCAATCATTGGTGGCTGCGATGCTACACAAATCGGCGCTATTCAATATGCCATTCAATTGGCAAAAGAAATGAATCATCCTGTTGCAAGAGTTTGGATCGATGGTGGTAATGCCAAGATCTTGGCAGCTCAGATGAGTAAGGCAGTAGAGGCAACCGAAGTAATTGACGGCTTGGTGCTCCGGGGTATTTGGGCTTGGTTACTACAGAGTCTTTAAGAACGGATCTTACTTAATAGGCTAGTAGTGGAACGCTCATATAAAAATGGAATGGCGATCGCTTTCCCACCCCAAGTCTTTACCAAACGCGTTTCCGCAAGAGTATCAATTTCATAATCACCGCCCTTAACGTAAATATCAGGACGGATTTTCTCAATCAAGCTGACTGGTGTTTGCTCTGTAAAGAGCGCGGTCATGTCCACACTTTCAAGAGCTGCTAATAAAGCCTGACGATCTACTTCAGAATTAATTGGTCTGTCGTCGCCCTTACCCAGCAGCTTGACTGAAGCATCTGAATTCACGCCGACTACTAAGCTAGCTCCTAAAGCACGGGCCTGGGCTAAATAGCTAGCATGCCCACGATGAAGAATGTCAAACACCCCATTAGTAAAGACCAGGGGTCTAGGAAGTTTTGCAATACGAGCAGTCAGTTGATCTAAGGGACAAACCTTAGACTCAAAAGAAGGTGGGGGCAAAGAAGTCATAGCTCAATATTAATGGCTTTAGCTAACTTCCAGCGATATTGCCCAGAATGTCTTAGACTTGAGGGCTAATAACTCAATAAAAAAGTTGCTACATGCCCCCCGAGACAATCCGACTAGTTTTTACCTGGGTTTTCACCCTGCTTGCCTTTTTCTCGGGTGCTCACCTTGTAAATGCTGCACCTAACTGCAGCCCTCTGCTATCCCAAACCTTTCTACGCCTTCAGGATGAGGCGCCCCAAAACCTATGCCAATACCAGGGTAAAGTAATTTTGGCCGTAAATACCGCTAGCTTTTGCGGGTTTACAAGCCAATATGAGGGCCTAGAAAAGGTCTACGCCAAATACAAAGATCAGGGCCTCGTCGTTTTAGGCTTTCCGTCGAACGACTTTGGCCAACAAGAGCCGGGCAGTAATAAAGAGATCGCTGACTTCTGTAAAAATACTTATGACGTCAAATTCCCAATGTTTGCAAAAAGCTCAGTTACAGGCAGTAATGCAAACCCTCTCTTTAAAATGTTGATTGCCAAAACTGGTACAACACCAAAATGGAATTTCTATAAATATTTAATTGACCGAAATGGGAATGTCGTTGATTCGTATGGCAGTATGACCAAACCAACAAGTAGCGCCATTACTGCAGAGATTGAAAAACTCTTAGGAGAAAAGTCTCCGTGATTAAAAAAAGAATTGCCATTGTTGGTGCCGGTATCTCTGGTCTTGGGTGTGCTTACGCTCTAAGGCAGCATCCTGAATTTGATCTGACCTTATTCGAGGCTGGCAATCATATCGGGGGTCATAGTAATACAGTCGACTTCAAATGCAATATTGCTGGCCAAGAAATCAGTCATGGCGTTGATACTGGGTTCTTAGTTTTCAATCGCAAAACCTATCCGCGCTTAGTGCGTCTGTTTGAAGAAATTCAAGCGCCGGTAGCGCCTTCTGAAATGTCCTTTTCTGTATCAATTGATACCTCCGATAAAAAACATGCTCATCAAAATATTGAATGGGCAGGAAACGATCTGAACTCTTTCTTTGGGCAAAGATCGAATCTTTTATCTCTCTCCTTCTGGAGAATGGCTTATGACATCTTGCGCTTTAACAGATTAGCTTCCCGGCTAGCTCATCAGCAAATTGAAGCGGGTCATCTTTACAAAGAGCCCGATGAAACCATTGCTAATTTTTTAGATCGCAACCGCTTTAGCCAAAGCTTCAGAGAAAATTATTTTCTGCCAATGATTGGCGCTATCTGGTCATGCTCTGTTGGGCAGATGCTCGAGTTCCCGATTCAAACGATGGTACGCTTTTGTCATAACCATGGTTTGTTACAAATTCAGAACCGTCCACAGTGGTTGACTATTCAAGGCGGCTCTCGAGAGTACGTTAAGCGGATTGTTACCGCTCTAGAAGAGTCTAAAGTGAAGATTGTGCGCGAAGGTGTTGTGCGCGTTAATGCAAAGCGAGATAGTGCATCTCAAGCTGAAGTGGTCACTGCGTCTGGGTCTATTTTTTTTGATGAGATTGTGATGGCCTGCCATAGTGATCAAGTGCTTGATCTGGTTCATGGCATTGCCCAGCAGGCTAAAAATATTTTGGCAGCAATACCATACCAAAAAAATCGTGCCATCCTGCATACAGATGTACGCTTTCTACCAGAGGCAAAACGTTGTTGGGCTGCCTGGAATTACACCGCGAAGTCTGGTACGAAACCCTCATCACAACAGCACGTGAGCGTGAACTACCTCATCAATCGCCTGCAACCACTACCCGCTCAATTAAAAGACATACAAATTATTGTCAGCCTAAACCCTGCATCAGAGCCAGATCCAAAACTAGTGCATCAAGAAATTCATTATTCACACCCAGTATTTGACATGAGTGCTATCAAAGCACAGAAAGAATTACCACTCATTCAAGGTGCAGCATCAATCTGGTATTGCGGTGCCTGGACTGGATTTGGCTTTCATGAAGATGGCTTACGCTCTGGTGAATTAGTCGCAGAAGCCTTAATAGAAAGTATCCATTCGCCGCAAAATACTCATCCCAAGCAAAATGCACAATAAATGAATCAACCAAAGATTAACTTTGGAGTTGTAAAACATCAGCGTCTCAGGCCCGCTAAGAATGCGTTTGGCTACGGTGTTTTCACATTATCAATTCCTATGCGGGCTAGAAAGCACAAGCCTGACATCCTTAGCCAATATGGACTGAATGACAATCGCCTGGGACTATTTTCATTCTTTGATAAAGACCATGGCTTAGGTCAAGGAGATAGTCTGCAGTGGATTGAAAACATCTTGCAAGAAAACCAAATACAAAACATCGATGGAGAAATTTGGTTACATACATTTCCTAGAGTCTTAGGTTATGTATTTAATCCAGTCAGTTTTTGGGTATGTACCCGTGCAAATGGCCAAGTGCAAGCAGTGTTGGCTGAGGTAAATAATACCTTTGGCGAGCGTCACTGCTATCTGTTACATAAAAATGCTGGTGAGGTGTTACGCTCTGGTGAAACTCTTCGTAGCCAAAAAGTATTCTATGTTTCGCCATTTTGTGAAGTACGTGGCGACTACCATTTTCGCTTCCTATTCCCGCAAGATAGTAATAGCGGCAAGAACTCTGTTTATCGGATTGAGCTACACGAAGATGGGCAACCGCTGATTAACACCAGCATTAGCGGCGCTAGTCGCCCCTTAAGTCAATCTATGCTTTGGCTAGCATTTTTGCGCTACCCACTCATGAGTCTTGGAGTAATCTTCCGAATTCATTGGCAAGCATTAAAATTATGGGTAAAAGGTGTACCCTTTCACTCAAAGCCTAATCCACCGGAATTTGAAGTTAGTAAATGAATCGTCCTGGACAATCCTTACTCTCACGCCTGAATTTTGCAAGGCCACAAAGCCGCGCTCAAGCACGTAAATCTCGCCTAGGAACAGAGACGCTATTAAGTCTCTTATCTCAACTGAGTAGCGGTCACCTTAAGATGACTCTACCTGACGGCAATATTAGAGAGTTTGGCAATAAATCGGATGCATTACATGCCGAGATTCAAGTTTTGGATTGGTCTGTGTTTAAGCAGGTGTTATCCCATGGAGATATTGGTTTTGCTGAGAGCTATATCCGTGGCGAATGGAACACTCCAGACCTCAAAGCGATTTTAGAGCTTGCGATTCGGAATCGCACCATTCTGGAAAAAGCAATTTATGGCAGTTGGTACGGATCTATTCTTTACCGTATCAGACATTGGTTGCGTGATAACAGCAAAAATGGCAGTCGCAAGAATATTCATGCTCACTATGATTTAGGGAACGCTTTTTATACTCTGTGGCTAGACCCCACGATGAGTTACTCCAGCGCTTGGTTTTCGGAGGGTGAGAAACAATCTCTCGCTGATGCGCAACGCGCTAAAATCAGACGTATTCTTCAATCTCTAGACACTAAGCCTAGTGATCATGTTTTAGAAATTGGCTGTGGTTGGGGTGGCGTTATGGAAGAAGCTCTGCGCAACAATATTGCAATTACTGGACTTACGCTTTCCACAGAGCAAAAAGTATTTGCTGAAGATAGGCTGCAAAAGATTCAGTCCCAAATCGAGCAAGTAAAGCCTTTTGAAGTTCGGCTTCAGGACTATCGCGACTGCCAAGAACAATTCGAGGGCATTGCCTCTGTAGAAATGTTTGAAGCAGTCGGTGAAAAGCATTGGCCCGAATATTTTCAAACGATTGCCAAATGCCTAAAAACTGGCGGCAAAGCATGTATTCAAACTATTGTGATTGCCGAAGAGCTCTTTGAGCGTTACCGTCACAATACTGATTTTATTCAGCAGTACGTCTTCCCTGGTGGCATGCTACCTTCACGAGTTAGCTTTAAAGAAAGCGCTACCAAGGCTGGACTTCAAATTGAAGGTGAATTTGCTTTTGGGGCTGACTACGCTAAAACACTTTGCCTATGGCGAGACAATTTCAATCAGAAGCTTGATGAAGTTCGTCACCTAGGTTTTGATGAAACCTTTATCCGGCTCTGGAATTTCTATCTCATGTATTGCGCTGCTGGATTTGCAGAGCGCAATATTGATGTTGTGCAATTCACGCTGAGCCATCATCCTATCAATTCATCATCGGATGGTTTAAGGATATGAAGCAAAGAGGAATTGCAAGCTTCTCAGGAAAACGTGTCTGGCTAATTGGCGCCTCCAGTGGAATTGGTGAAGCTTGCGCTCAAGCATTGATCAAGGCCGGGGCTAAAGTAGCTCTTTCTAGCCGAAGAGTTGAACGCCTAAACCCACTAGCAGCACTTGGAAATCCAGGGCAAACATTGGTATTGCCACTAGATGTAACAGATGACTCTCAGCTCAAAAATAGTTACCAGTCAATTCTAAGCAGCTGGGGTGGAATTGATTTATTACTCTTTTCATCTGGTATTTATTCGCCACTGCGCGCAGACAATTTTGACATTATTACCGCAGAACAAATCATTGATGCAAACTTACTAGGTCCAATGAGAGCTGTTGCGCTCGTACTGCCTGAAATGCTAAAAGCTCATACAGGTCATATTGCTATAGTGGGTAGTGTTGCAGGCTACAACGGCCTTCCCAAGGCCTTGGCATATGGACCCAGCAAGGCAGCGATCATCAATTTCTGTGAGACACTCTACTATGACCTACTCCCTCAGGGGGTTAGTGTTCACATGATTTCTCCAGGCTTTGTGGCTACCGAAGCAACGGCTCAAAATGATTTTGAAATGCCCGCCTTACTCAGTGCGCAAGAAGCTGCTAGTGAAATTTTGAGAGGTATTGAGAATGGTGAGTTTGATATTCACTTCCCCAAGAGATTTTCGAGATTCCTAAAATTTCTCAGAATCCTACCTTATCCAATTTACTTTTGGATCGTGCGCCGCTTCGTCAAAATCTAAGAAGCAGCTAAAGCACACAATTACTGCTTGTATTTATCTTTACGAATTTTTTCTTCAAGATGGTCCATTACCGCTATTGCCTTAGCCTTGGTCCCAGCAATTGAAGGGGAAGTTACGTACTTGCCTTGCATCACAATCGTTGGTACACCATCAATACGATAAGCTTCTGCCAATTGTTTTGATGCTCGCGCCTTAGAAACCACAGCAAAAGAGCGATAGGTAGCTAAGAAGGTATTACGATCAATGCCCTGAGATGCAACCCAATCCACAATCTCTGGCTCAGTCAATAAACGCTTGTTCTCTTTATGTATGGCATACATGACCTTTTCATTCAGAGCATCGCCCTTGCCCATTGCCTCAAGTGCATAGAACAATTGGCTATGTGGCATAAGGTCTTCACGAAATGCAACTGGCACTCTACTGAAAACGACATCCTTAGGCTGACGCTTTACCCAACTACTAAGCTCTGGTTCAAAGTCATAGCAATGAGGGCAACCGTACCAAAAGAACTCAATAACCTCCACTTTGCCCTTTGACTCAAGGGGCTGAGCAATCGGCAGGATGCGGTAATCAAACCCTTCTTCAATCTTTTGGCCTTGAGCAGCCACAATTGCGCTAAGACAAAACAATGTCAGTAATGTAAATACTCTTTTGCTAAATGAGATCATGATTTGCTAGACTTAATTAGGGTTGGTTTAATGCCTATGCTATTTAACTTATCACGCACAGGATTGCTTTCGTCAGGACTGTTATAGGGCCCGACACGGACACGCCATAAAGTATTTCCATCGGCAGTAACTTCACTTAATTGCGTCTGAATTCCTTGAATAGCTAAACTTGCTTTTTGTGCATCAGCATCAGCACGTTTTACAAATGCGCCTACTTGTAGGAAATAAATTGCATCTGATTTTGGAGCGGGTGTGGCTTCAACTGATTTCTTGCTGTTTACCAAATCTGTAATCGGATCAGATGGGGCAGTGGCAGGCGACTTGCCTTGTAGGGGTTTATTCAAGTCTAATTGCTCAACAGGAGCAGCAGTCTCACCTTCAGCCGGCGCGCTAAAGGGTTTGATTGTTAAGGGTAAATTGGGTGCACGAACCCCAGGTCTTTCTTGGGGCGTGTTTTTAGAAAGGTAAAAGGCAATTACAAAGGCAATGCCTAAACCTACCCCCAAGCCCAAAATAAAACCTAAGATAGTACCGCCGTATTGGGCGTTTTTATCTTCGATCTTTATGAAGCCAGTTCGTTGATTCGGTTTTTTCATAATTGCCTCATCTTACCTTTTCACTGCGTACCCTGCTACTACATCTTAGCGGGCGCAGATACCCCTAATACTTTTAAACCATTTTGCAGCACTTGACGAGTAGCCAATAGTAGCGCTAAGCGAGCTGCCTTAAGGTTTTGATCATCCACCAGCACGCGGTCTGCGTTATAGAAGGTATGAAAATCCCCTGCAAGATCTCGCAAGTAGAATGCGAGAGCATGGGGGGCCAACTCGGCTGCAGCATCGGTTAGCACCTCGGGATACTCAGCCAAACGACGCAACAAGTGGTCTGAAGCTTTACTTTGCAATAAAGACAAATCGGCAGAAACTAAATCAGAAATTTGTCCACCCCATTGCTGCAAAATGGAGTTAATGCGCGCATGAGCGTATTGAACATAAAACACTGGATTCTCATCGTTTTGCTGCAAAGCTAGATCAATATCGAAAACAAATTCAGTATCCGCTTTACGTGAGATCAAGAAAAAGCGTACTGCATCTCGACCGCGTTGTAGCGCCAATTCTCTTTCTGCTAGGCTCATCTCTGGAGTAACACCGCCAGACCACTCAACCAAATCACGTACAGTGACATAAGAACCTGCGCGTTTAGATATCTTAACCTCTTCACCATGACGCATGACGGTCACCATCTTATGCAAAACATAATCTGGATAAGTCTTTGGAATATCCCAGCCACGTTTTTGCGCTACACCCTGCAAGCCAGAACGGACACGGGCTATCGTGCCATGGTGGTCGCTACCCTGAACATTAATTACTTTATGAAAACCACGATTCCACTTACTGGTGTGATACGCCACATCAGGAACGAAATAGGTAAAGCTCCCATCAGACTTACGCATCACCCGATCTTTATCATCGCCATCATCTGTGGTTTTTAACCATAATGCACCCTCAGATTCATAGGTCTTACCAATACTTTGTAAGTCGCCCACAATTTGCGCAACACTGCCATCGGTATACAAAGAAGATTCTAAATAGTAGCAATCGAATTGAACGCCAAATGTTTTTAAATCGATGTCTTGCTCATGACGTAAGTAAGCAACTGCAAATTGGCGAATGGCTTCAAGATCATCTTGATATTTTGGAGAGGCATTAAAAGCAGCTGCAATCTCAGCAATGTATTCGCCGTTATAAGCCTGCTCTGGCCAAGCCGCATCGCCAGGCTTTAAACCATTTAAACGGGCTTGAACAGATAAAGCTAAATTAGCAATTTGCACACCAGCATCGTTGTAATAAAACTCACGATGTACTTTGATTCCTTGGGTAGTCAATAAATTTGCTAGGGCATCACCGAGTGCTGCTTGCCTGCCATGACCTACATGCAAGGGGCCAGTAGGATTTGCTGAGACAAACTCAATCATGGCACTTGCCACCGGGGCCTGATTTTTTGGAAGCTCACCAAAATGAATACCTTCCGCAAGGATCTCATTAACGACTGCTGTTTTAGCAGCATTAGTTAAGCGGAAATTGATAAAGCCTGGGCCAGCTATTTCACATGAAGCAATGAGATTGTCATAACCCGACTTTTTTTGCAGACGCTCAACCAAGGCCTGTGCCAACTCCCTAGGATTAAGCTTCCAAGCCTTAGATAACTGAAGTGCAATATTGCAGGCAACATCACCATGATCTACGGCCTTAGGGCGCTCCAAACGGGGCGCAGAAGGCTTCTCTAAGCCGCCCTCTTGAGCAAGGCTAGTGAGGGCGCTACCGAGCATCTCAATTAAACGATTTTTATTGGTTGACAACATAGAAGAGTGAGTTTATCAGGTGGTAAGCTATCAATATGATCTATCAATTTCGCTCAAAAGCAGGTCCAGATGTCATTATGCTGGCTGACCTCAGCAAGCGAATCTTCGATATTTTTAGTCGTCCGCTAGAGCCCCGTGGCATCCTCACGGTTGAGCAACTTCCCACTCTGATTACAACCCTAGAAACTGCCATTCTGAAAGATCTGGAAGAGCGCTCTAAGTCGCAAACTGACGAGGGGGCAGAAAAACTCAGGCTCGCTGATCGCCTTGGACAACGAGCCTACCCTTTTCTAGAACTCATGAAGCAGGCCAATGGAAAACATGAGCCCATCATGTGGGGTATTTAGTCTATTAGGCTTGCTAGTTGGCGGCGCACGTCTTCAATAGATTCGCCACGGCGTTTAGCCAAGTCCTCAAGCTGGTCTACTGAAACTTTTCCAACGTTGAAATAACGGGCATCTGGATGAGCAAGATAAAAACCGCTCACGCTAGAAGCTGGGTTCATCGCCATCGACTCGGTTAAGGTCATACCAATATCTTCAGAGCCGATCACTCTCAGTAAATCTTTTTTGACTTCATGAGCTGGGCAAGCAGGATATCCGGGCGCAGGACGAATACCGCGATACTCTTCATTGATCATTTGATCGTTTGTCAAAATCTCATCTGTAGCATAGCCCCACAAATCAGTTCGAACACGGTGATGCATGAGCTCAGCAAATGCCTCTGCTAAGCGATCAGCTAAAGCCTTCAACATAATTGCACTGTAGTCATCATGTTTTGCTTGGAACTCTGCAACTTTCTTTTCTACACCATGGCCAGTTGTTACTGCAAAACAGCCAAGATAGTCAGCTACACCAGAATCTTTTGGAGCAACATAATCCGCCAAGCAACGATTTGGTCGGCGAACGCCATCAACTACTGGTCGCTCAGCCTGTTGACGTAGGCTATGCCACACAAACAGTGGATGCTCACGCGCTTCATCACTATATAAAACAATATCGTCACCAACCGTGTTGGCAGGATAAAAGGCAACTACTGCATCCGCTTGCAGCCACTGACCCTTGATTAATTTATCAAGCAATGCCTTAGCATCTTCATACACCTTACGCGACTCAATCCCTACAATCTCATCATCTAAGATGGCTGGGAATTTACCAGCAAGATCCCAGGTCTGAAAGAACGGCGTCCAGTCAATATATTTAGCAATCTCACTCAGTGCAAAGTTCTTAAATACACGGCGACCAATAAATTTTGGCTTTTCTGGAACATAAGAAGACCAATCAATCAGCTCGCGATTTTTACGGGCTGCTTCTAATGAAATTGTGGGTGCCGCTTTCTTATTTGCGTGCTGTTCACGAATGCGCACATAGTCATCGCGTAAGTCTTGGATAAACTTCTTGGCACTCTCATCAGAAAGCAAGCTAGAGGCAACTGATACCGAGCGAGAGGCATCTGGCACATAGACTACCGGGCCATCGTAATGTGGCGCAATCTTGACAGCTGTATGCACACGCGAGGTTGTAGCGCCACCAATCATCAATGGAATTTGGCGCTCACGGAAATAATCGTCTCGCTGCATCTCTTGAGCAACATAAGTCATTTCTTCAAGCGACGGTGTAATCAAACCAGAGAGTCCAACAATATCAGCATTCTCTTCTTTGGCACGTTTCAGAATATCGGCACAAGGAACCATCACACCCATATTGGCAACTTCAAAGTTATTGCATTGCAAGACGACAGTCACAATATTTTTACCAATATCATGCACATCACCCTTTACCGTGGCCATCACGATCTTGCCTTTAGCTTTGGCTTCACCACCACCAGCGATGTGCAGGCGTTTTTCTTCCTCGATGTAAGGAATGAGGATAGCAACCGCTTGTTTCATTACGCGAGCACTTTTAACTACCTGGGGCAAAAACATTTTGCCCTCACCAAACAAATCGCCGACGACATTCATGCCATCCATCAGTGGACCTTCAATCACTTCGATGGGTCTACCGCCAGCGCCCATGATTTCAGCGCGTAATTCTTCAGTATCCTCTTCAATAAAAGTAGTAATACCATGCACTAGGGCATGGGTTAGACGCCCACGCACTGGGTCTTCACGCCAAACTAAGTTTTCAACTTGTTTAGCGCCACCACCTTTAAATTGATCGGCAATATCCAATAAGCGCTCTGTTGGGGTTTTGCCATCTTTCTCTTTAAAGCGGTTCAGAACCACATCTTCAACTCGCTCACGTAGCTCTGGGTCTAAATCTGCATAGACACCCAACTGACCGGCATTCACAATGCCCATATCCATGCCAGCCTGAATCGCGTGATACAAAAATACCGTATGAATCGCTTCACGAACACGATCATTACCGCGGAAGGAGAAGCTCACATTAGAGACGCCGCCGCTCACTTTAGCGCCAGGAAGATTTTCTTTTATCCAACGAGTAGCGTTAATAAAATCCACTGCATAGTTATCATGCTCTTCAATACCAGTGGCAATTGCAAAGATATTAGGATCAAAAATAATATCTTCTGCAGGAAAGCCAATTTCATTCACTAAGATTTCATAACAACGCTGACAGATTTCTGTCTTTCGTTTAAATGTGTCTGCTTGCCCTACTTCATCAAATGCCATCACTACGGAGGCAGCCCCATAACGACGAATTAAGCGCGCCTGCTTTTTAAAGGACTCTTCACCCTCTTTCAAGGAGATGGAGTTAACGATTGGCTTTCCTTGGATGCATTTCAAGCCTGCCTCAATCACGCTCCATTTGGAGGAGTCGATCATGATTGGAACTCGAGCAATATCAGGTTCAGAAGCAATCAGATTTAAGAAGCGGGTCATGGCCGCCTCAGAATCTAGCATTGCCTCATCCATATTGATATCGATGACTTGTGCGCCATTCTCAACCTGCTGACGAGCAACTACCAGTGCCTCATCAAATTGATTGTTCAGAATCATGCGGGAAAATGCTTTAGATCCAGTGACGTTAGTACGCTCACCGATGTTCACAAAACGAATATCCGCAGTGACGTTAAAGGGCTCTAACCCTGAAAGCTTCATTGCCGGCATTGGTTTTTTATCTAACTTGGTCATGCTGACGCCTCAGCACTTTCTTTGTAAAAAGCGCGTGGCTTGCGCTTTGCAACTGCGTTAGCAATGGCACGAATATGATCAGGCGTAGTACCACAGCAACCGCCAACTAAGTTCACTAAGCCGTCTTTAGCAAAACCATCTATTAGGCTAGAAGTAATTTCTGGGGTCTCATCAAAACCAGTGTCGCTCATCGGATTAGGAAGGCCGGCATTTGGATAGCAAGAAACTGCGGCATCACAAATGCGTGCAAGCTCTGCAATATAAGGGCGCATCAAGGCGGCGCCCAAGGCACAGTTCAATCCAAATGTCAGCGGCTTGATATGGCGCAAGCTATTCCAAAAAGCCTCAACGGTTTGTCCAGATAAAATTCGTCCGGATGCATCGGTTACCGTACCTGAAATCATTACTGGCAAACGCTCGCCAGTCTCTTCAAAGAATTCATCTAATGCAAACAAGGCAGCTTTGGCATTGAGCGTATCAAAAATAGTTTCGACTAAAAATAGATCTACGCCACCCGCAAACAAACCTTCAATCTGCTCACGATAAGAAGCGCGCAGAGTATCAAAGGAAACATTGCGCGCACCCGGATCATTGACGTCTGGAGAAATACTAGCTGTCTTTGGTGTTGGGCCAATTGCCCCAGCTGCAAAACGCGGCTTGTCAGGTGTACTGTATTTTTCACAAGCTGCGCGAGCAAGTTTTGCAGAGACTTCATTCATCTCACGCGCAAGGCTAGCCATTTTATAATCTTCTTGAGCAACTGAAGTTGCACCAAAAGTGTTTGTTTCAATGATGTCAGCGCCCGCATCCAGATACTGCTCATGTATCTTGCTAATAATTTGTGGCTGAGTCAAAACCAAGAGCTCGTTATTGCCCTTGATATCTCCGGGATGATCAGTAAAGCGGCTATTACCAGGCAAGCCGCGGTAATCAGCCTCAGTCAATTTATGCTGCTGAATCATTGTGCCCATTGCGCCATCTAAAATCAGGATGCGCTGCTTCAGCAGCTCGGGAAGCGCCTGACCACGGGTGTAAGGCTGGGAGATACCATTAGATTGCATTGATTAACCGGGATAAATCTCTAGAATCCCTTATTCTATTGGAAAAGCCACTTTTAATTTAACTCGGAGTAGGTATGTTTGGAACAATTCCAGAATTTAATCAAAGCCTTGAAATGTTTAAAACCATGTGGGGGCAAGGTGCAACAGGTCAAGCTGGTCAATTTCCCTTCACTACGGATGCCTCTAAGGCTGCTGGTGGCTTTGGCTCAGCATTCCCAGGCCTAGATGTTGATGAGCTAGAAAAGCGTATCAAGGACCTCAAAAGTGTTGAGAACTGGCTAAATCTCAACCTCAATATCCTCAAATCGACCATTCAAGGCTTGGAAGTGCAGCACGCTACGATGATGGCCCTGAAATCATTTGGCGACGCAGTATCTGCAGCAAGCGCCGCAGGAACTGCGCCAAAAGAAGAGACGAGCACTAAAGCAAGTAGCTTTAAAGCTAAACCACGGAAAACCGCAACACCCCGTCGTCGCAAAGCTGGCGATGCAACTTACCTCGACGAAGTAGGTAATTCAGATGAGCAATAGCCTCACCCATAGCAAAAGTAAGCTGATGAATATCTAATTCACGCTTAAATAAAACCGGCACTATCTCCCTAGCATGTGCCGGTTTTTTACATGCGCCGAGTGTGTCAGCCAAACGATCATCATGATGTGCTTTTAATTGGGCAATACGTGGCTTCATACCCGTGAATGGTTTGCCATGTGAAGGCAATACCAAGGTATCGTCAGGTAAGGGCAAGTAATAGTCCAGCGAACCTAAATAAAGGCCCAATGGATCAGCATCTGGGTCGGTATCGAACACACTCACATTCGTGGAGATGCGGGGCAAAAGCATGTCCCCAGAAATTAAGACTCCCAAGTCTTTGCAAAATAGTGATGCATGTTCAGGTGCGTGACCATATCCCATGATTACCTGCCAGCGCTTACCACCAATCGAAATATTTTCGCCATCCATAATGCGGCGATATTGTCGCGGTACACCTGGAACCATATTGCTGTAGTAATTAGAGCGTGCCCGAATTTTTTCTAAATCTTCTGGTGCAGTTAAGCCATGCTTCTGAAAATGGTCTGCAGATCCACCACCGCCAGCACGTGCCCCAATTGCAGCGCCACCTTCTTTACAGCTTAACCATTGGGCAGTTAAATAATCTGTCATCGAAATCCACATAGGCACATTCCATCTCTCACACAACCATTGAGATAAGCCTACGTGATCTGGATGCATATGCGTTACCAGAACTCTGATAACTGGCAAACCTTCTAGCTGGGTAGCAAAAATCTTCTCCCATGCTGCCTTGGTCTCATCATTCGCAATGCCACAATCCACAATCGTCCATCCAGAAATGCCATCGATTTCATCGCGTAAAAGCCAGAGATTAATGTGGTCCAAAGCAAATGGTAGCTTCATTCTGAGCCAACGAACACCTGGCGCGATCTCAATCGTGCTGCCAAGATCAGGAAGCGCCTCTCCTAATGGATAATGAATAGCGCTTTCAGTTTTTGCCTGATTTTGTGTGCTCATGGTTTGAATTTTTTCTTTTAATTGCTATTGCTTTAGGTTTATTTTGACAACTATTCCATCACCTTGTACAAATTGGTGCGATATTAATCCCGAGAATGGTTACTGTCGGGGATGCTATCGCACGCTTAATGAAATTACGGATTGGTCTGATCTTTCTAATTTGGAGAAGCTTGAGGTTTGGTCAAAACTAAAAATACGCAACCCACAAACTGCAGAATAACTTCTTATTTCTCTTTTACTTGTTCACATCAACAATTAAGCGACCACGCACATTGCCCGCCATCAACTCTTGTGCATACTTCAAAGATTCTTCTAAAGTAATTTCGTGAGAGATCTCATCTAGGGTTTTAAGGTCAAGTAATTTACTCAATTGTTCATAAGCGGCGATCCGTTTTGCACGCGGTACAGTTACGCTGTTAATTCCATACAAAGTTACGCCACGTAAAATAAATGGTGCCACACTAGATGGGAAGTCCATTCCCTGCGCAAGCCCACAAGCAACTACGGCACCTTCGCCCTTAGTTTGTGCGCATGCATTAGCTAAAGTATGGCTGCCAACGCTATCCACTACCGCAGCCCAGCGCTCTCTCGCTAAAGGTTTGCCTGGGGAAGATAAAGTAGCGCGATCAATTACTTCGACCGCACCCAGTTTCCTTAAATAATCGGCTTCAGCTACTCTGCCAGTGCTCGCAACAACAGTAAAGCCCAGCTTGCTTAGCAAGGTAATAGCAAAACTGCCTACACCACCCGCAGCACCAGTCACCAATATCTCCCCATCGCTTGGCTTAAGACCGTGCTTTTGCAAAGCCATGACACAGAGCATGGCTGTATAACCAGCCGTTCCTATTGCCAAAGCTTGCTTTGCTGTAAATCCCTTAGGAAGGGGAATTAACCAATCTGCCTTTACTCTGGCTTGCTGTGCTAAACCACCCCAATGTCCTTCGCCTACTCCCCAGCCATTCAAGAGCACCATCTCGCCCGTCTTAAAATCTGGGCTAGTACTTTCAATCACTTCGCCCGCAAAATCAATCCCGGGAACCATTGGAAAACTTCTAACCACAGGCCCCTTGCCTGTAATGGCTAGGCCATCTTTGTAATTGAGGGTGGAATAGAGCACCTTAACCCGAACCTCCCCTTCCGGAAGGCTGGCCTCATCTGCCTGACCCAGCTCGGCGCGATAGCCTTGATCATCCTTATTTACCAATATTGCTCTAAACATATCTCTTCCTTTTATAACTGACCGTTTTCCCGCAACAAAACCCTAATAGGTTTATCCTATCGAGCATTGCTAATTATGGAGGCTTCCATGAAAAAAATTCTACTATTAACCGCGATTTCTGGTTTGATGCTCACTGGGTGCTATTCCACTCGAATCAATATGTCTATGGGCAATATGCGATTAATCACTTCTTCCGCAGATCCACAGTATGTAATGGACTTTGCAACGAGCACCTGTAAGAGTGACTTTTATGAAGGCGCCAGCTTCCTATCTAAGGCAGGCAATGAGTATCGCTTTAAATGCGTAAAAGCTGAAGAAAATGAAATATTGATTCCTATTCCAGGAACCACTCTTGGTCCTGTAGTTAAAGCAGAAGCAAAGTAAAGCTTGATGACCCCGTTTACCTCACAGGAGTTGCGCAAAGGATTCGCATCATTTGCAACCGGGGTCACAGTGATTACCTGTCTTGATGAAAATAATGGTCATCATGGCATCACGATAAGTTCATTTAATACAGTATCTCTTGAGCCCCCACTGATTCTTTGGAATCTTAAGAAACATTCTCGTTTAATGCCCTGGGTGGAGCTGGGTAAGAAACATCTTATTCATGTGCTTGAGCGCTCCCAAGAAGATTTGGCGATGCATTTTGCCACCGTCAAGCAGGATCAGTTTGCTGGGGTTGAGCATAAGCTTGCTGAAAGCGGCTTAACTCAAATTGAGCACTGCGTTGCCTACTATGAATGTGAGACTATTTCTGTGCATACTGGCGGAGACCACAACATCATTCTTGCTAAAGTCATTAACTTAAAAAATCATCCAGAAAAAGAGCCGCTCATTTTTGCTCGCAGTAAATTTGTCGGTCTTGATTTTACGGAAATAAAAACTACTTAAATAGCCTTTCAAGGAAATGCCATGATGCGTTTATGGGGTCGCAAAAGTTCTATCAATGTTCAAAAAGTATTGTGGTGCCTTGCTGAATTGGGGCTTAAAGAAGGTAAGGACTTTGAGCGCATTGATGCAGGGATGCACTTTGGCATAGTTCGCTCACCAGACTTCCTAAAACTAAACCCGAATGGCTTGGTTCCGACTCTAGAAGACGGTGATCTCGTGCTTTGGGAATCTAATACCATCATGCGCTACTTGGCGTCACAGCACGATAAAAACAAACGTTTTCCATCGGGTATCGATACTCAATTTAGCTCTGAAAAGTGGATGGACTGGCAAGTTGGCACTCTTTGGCCAGTTCTGCGCCCTACCTTTCTTGGCCTTACTAGAATTCCGGAAGCTGAGCGAGATCATGCTGGCATTCAAAAAGCGTATCAAGATACAAACCAATTATTCGCCTTACTTAATCAAACATTGGAGTCTCAAGCGTATTGCTCAGGAGAACGATTTCATCTTGGCGACATTGTGCTGGCCTTATGTGTGCATCGCTGGATTTTGCTGAACGAGACTTTCCCAAAACAAACCGGTGAACGTACTAATCTCAAAAATATTAATCGCTGGCTAAAACAACTTGAGGCTGAAACTTACTTTCAAGAATTTGCAGAGAAAGAACTTAATATCATTAGTAAGTGATATTAGCTTTAGTCAATCTTTGTTATTACTCTTGCTTAAACTTCTTTGAGTGATGGTCGGCGCCAATAAAGAGGTACATTGCAGGCACCACAAATAAAGTAAATAGCGTACCAATTGATAAACCGGTAAAGATCACAATACCCATCGATTGACGACCTGCAGCACCTGCTCCGGTAGCAATTACCAAAGGCAAGACCCCCAATACCATTGCTGCAGTTGTCATCAAAATTGGTCTTAAACGAACACTGCTTGCCTCAACAATGGCATCTAACTTACTTCGGCCCGCTTCTTGCAGCTCATTAGCGAACTCCACAATCAAAATACCGTGCTTACTAATAAGCCCCATGAGTGTGACTAAGCCTACTTGGGTATAGACATTCAAAGTAGTAAATCCTAAATTGATAAAGATCAGTGCGCCAAATAAAGCAAGCGGTACCGATACCAAAATCACGATTGGATCACGGAAGCTTTCGAACTGCGCAGCAAGCACTAAGAAGACTATCAAGATAGCAAAGAACATAGTGACTAAGAAGCCACCAGATTCATTCATGAACTGGCGTGATGGGCCAGCATAGTCCATATTGTAACCACTAGGCGCAACCTCTTTCAGGGTTTGACGCATAAACTCCAATAAGTCAGCCTGGGAGATAAATGGTGTGCTGACACCTGAAATAGTGGCAGAGTTTAATTGCTGAAAATGATTGATTGATTGAGGAACAACGCGCTGCTTAATGCTAGCAATCGTCCTTGCCTGAATCATCGCACCACTGGGCGTACGAATGTAGTAGTCCAAAATCTGATCTGGGTTTAAGCGATCAGTCTGCTTGACTTGCGGAATCACCCGATATGATCTCCCTGCAACTGAAAAGTAATTCACATACCCACCACCCAAGGCAGCAGATAATGCCGAGCCTACTTGTTGCTGGGTCATGCCCAAGGCCGCTACTTTCTCGCGATCAATGACTAGAACATCTTGAGGCTTATCAATCTTTAAATCTGAATCCACAAAGAAGAAGTGGCCAGAACGACGAGCCTTATCTAATACCGCCTGAGAGACCTCATTGAGCTGATCGTATGATTCAGTAGTGTTAATAACTACTTGTACTGGCAAGCCCTGCGCTCCAGGCAAGGCGGGGAACTGAAAGGCTGCTACGCGTACGCCAGCAATCGTATTCCATTTCTGCTGCATATCTTGTTGGAACTTCGTGGCATTACGACTACGCTCCATCCAATCTTTTAATATGATGCCGCCGAAGCTTGAAGTTGGACTGGTGATTTGAAAGGCCTGCTCATAATCCGGCTCTGCACTCGCAATTGCATAAATTTGGTCGGCATAGGTTTGCATTTGATTAACCGTACTATTAGGCGGGCCAGATGCCTGCATCAAAACAATCCCTTGATCTTCCGTTGGGGCTAGCTCAGTTCGCGCAGTAGCATAGAGATAAGCAACCCCACCTAGCAGAATTGCGCCCATCACAATAATGACCTGCCATGTACTTAGCAAATCTCGCAGGGTGCTTTGGTAGCTATGATGTACCTTATCAAAAACCCGATCAATCTTTTGTACAAAAGAAGATGCCTCTTGTTTTTCCGTAAAAATACGTGAACACATCATCGGCGAAAGTGTTAACGCAATTAGACCAGAGACAGCAACTGCACTAGCTAAAGTAAAAGCAAATTCCGTGAAGAGTGCGCCAGTTAATCCACCCTGGAAGCCAATTGGGATATATACCGCAATGAGGACAACCGTCATTGCCAAAATAGGACTCCCTAGCTCGCGAGCAGCAATCAAAGAAGCCTCTAGCGGAGATTTGCCTTCCTTCATATGGCGATCGACGTTTTCAACCACGATGATGGCATCGTCAACTACTAGACCAATTGCTAAAACTAGGGCCAAGAGAGTCAATAAATTAATTGAGTAGCCCAGAATCTGCATTAAAAAGAATGTGCCGATCAGAGAGAGTGGCATAGCAATCACTGGTACAGTAACCGCACGTACGCTTCCCAAGAAAAGATATATCACTGCCGTAACAATTACTAAGGCCTCGATCAATGTCAAAACTACTTCATCAATAGAACTAGTAATGAATTTAGTAGAGTCATAAACAATCTTGCCAGTCATGCCGATTGGTAGCTGCTGCTGAATAGGAGGGACCGCATCTCTTACGCGCTGCGCAACATCCAATAAATTAGCCTGGGGAGCAACCTTGATACCTATAAATACAGACCTCTTGCCACTAAAAGCTACGTTAGTGTTGTAATCCTCGGATCCCAAAGAGACTGTTGCTACTTGATCTAAGTAGACAATATTGACGCCATCTTTTTTAACAACTAGCTTACGGAATTCCTCTAGGGTATGTAAGTCAGTACCAGCAACCAGATCGACGGCAACCATATCGCCCTTGGTACTCCCGACTGCTGACAAATAGTTATTTGCAGACATCGCAGAAAATACATCATCAGCACCAATCCCAAGTCCAGCCATCTTCTCGCGGTCCAGCCATGCGCGCAGTGCAAATTTTCTACCCCCAATAATTTCAGCGTTTTGTACACCCTCAACTGAATCTAGTTTTGGCTTTACAACCCGTAATAAATAATCAGTGATCGCATTATTAGGAAGCTGGTCACTATAGAAACCCATATACATCGCTGCAGTAGACTGCCCAATCTGAACTGTCAATATTGGCTGCTGAGCCTGGGGCGGTAGTTGATTTTTAACCGCGCTAATTTGCGTCTGAATCTGAGTTAATGCGGAGTTTGAGTCATAGTTCAACTTCAAGGTAGCAGTAATTGTAGATATACCACTTACGCTAGTTGAGGATAAGTAATCAATACCTTGTGCCTGTGCAATAGAGGCTTCAAGTGGCTGCGTAATAAAACCAGCGATCGTTTCTGGGTCAGCGCCATAGTAAGCAGTACTGATTGTGACAACTGCATTCTGTGTTTGTGGATACTGGTTAACCGGCAAAGAACCAATTGCTTTTAAACCAAACACGAGCACGAGCGCACTCACTACCAGTGAAAGTACTGGTCTGCGAATAAAGATATCAGTCCAATTCATTGGCTAATTATTCCTGCGGCTTTGGATCGGGTGAATTTGCCGGTTGCACCTTGTTATTAATAATGAGTGGAGTACCGTTCTTCAGCTTTAACTGCCCACTCGTAACCACAGTAGCGCCCTCTTCAACCCCTTTTAGAATTGCTACTTGGTCACCGCGAGTGGTGCCAGTAGTCACAAATACCTGTTGGGCCTCTAAGGCAGGATTACCTTGTTTATCTTTCTTGCCGGTAGGCTTAGCAATAAACACCGTTGAACCGTAAGGGTTATAAGTGACTGCTGTTTGTGGCAAGGTGAGTAATTTCACTTGATCGCCAAGCTTGATGTTGACATTAGCAAACATCCCAGGAAGAATTTTTTTATCCGGATTCGCAAGCTGTGCCTCAACTTGAATATTCCGAGTATTGGTATCAACTTTTGGGCTAACAGCTGTAATCTTGCCCGTAAAGCTTGCATCTTTAAATGCATCCGTTGTCACAAACACTTCTTGACCCACTTGAATTTGCTCAGCATTGCTTTGGGGTAAGTTGAAATCAACAAATATAGGATCTAAAGTTTGTAATGTTAAAAGCTTATCGCCAGGATTAATGTACTGACCAGGGTTAATAGATACGATACCAACGCGCCCACTGAAGGGCGCTGTTAGATTCTTTTTTGCTACTAACGCAATCTGTGCCTCAACCTGTGCTTGCTTAGACTTCGCATCTGCAGCGCTGGTATCAAACACGTTGTTACTAATTGCCTGGATTGCTAACTGCTGTCTATCGCGCTCATTGATGACTTTCGCAAGATCAGCCATTGCTTTTAAGGATTTAAGTTGTGCAACATCAGATGCATCATTTAATTTAATTAATAAATCGCCTACTTTGACATCTTGACCGGACTTAATTGGTACAGCAACTACCAGTCCACTAATTTCAGTACTTAACTCAACACCTCTAAACGCACGGACGTTACCAACACTACTCAGTTTGGGCTGCCATTCAGAAGTAGAGATAACCATCGTTGAAACCGTCGCTGGAGGCAAACCCCTTCCAGAGACAAAATAGTTAAACATAGCAGTCTTTAATTGATTGATGGCAAAAATCAAACCTAGCAATAAAAAAACACCGCACAACATAATGGTCATACGACGCTGCAAGGGCTCCATAGCCATGAGCTTTTTATAAGCCTTTGTAGCGCGCCATTTTTGACCCATGCGACTCCAAAAGGCTTTTACCTTTTCCCAGAGAGCAATCGCTTTCTCACGTAACTTCCACTCTACTGCCTGCAACTTAAGCCATGCCCATAAGGTAAGAAGCAGGGCAATAAGTTTGTTCTTAATTTTTTCCAGAAGTTTCATTTTGGTCTTTATTCGCTATGTCTTTTGGTTTAAAGGCGGGGCCTTCACGATTCCACCAGCCGCCGCCCAATGCTGTAAATAATGCTGCGGTATCAGAAAAACGAGTTGCTTGGGCCGTAACTGATTTCACCTTGGCTTGTTGATACTGATTTTGGTAATACAGAACTGCTAAATAACTGGCAGTCCCTAATTTATATTGTTGCTCAACTAGGTCTAAGGTCTCATAGGCATAACGCTCTGCATCTGATGCTGCCTTGAGTGCTTGCGCTCCGGTTTCGAGTGCACGCAATGCATCCGCAACCTCCTGAAAGGCCTTTAATACTGTGGCTTGATACTGATAAACCGCTTGTTCATAATTAGCAATTGCGCCTCGACGCTGAGCTAAGAGTTGACCACCCTGAAACAAGGGCTGAAATATTCCACCGCCAATTGACCACAATGCGGCATTAGGCCCGAATAGATTTGCTGAAGACAGAGCTGCAGATCCAATTGCACCCGTGATATTAAATTGTGGCAATAAATTTGCGGTAGCAACGCCTACCAAGGCATTAGTTGATTTAATCATTGCTTCTGCTGCACGTACATCAGGGCGCTGACGCACCAAGCTTGATGGTACTGAAAGCGGTAGTTTCTCAGGTAAATGTAAATTAGAGAGATCGAACTTCGAAATATTGGCATTACTAGGTAGCTCACCAACTAGCACTGCTAACTGATTACGAGCAAATGCTAAATTACGCTCGTAATTAAATAAATCAACTTGTGAACTTGCCACTAACGTTAGTTGAGAGGTGAGGTCAACTTTATTCACTGTTCCAATTTTTAATTGCTTTTCTGTCATCTCTGCAAAATTGATTTGAGCCTTTAAGATTTCTGCAGTTGCCTCCATTTGTGCACGCAGTGACGCCTCTTTGACTGCGCCAGTTACAACATTGGCAGTTAATGAAAGGTAAGCTCCTTCTAGCTGAAATTGCGCAACCTCTGCTTTAGCTCTAGCGCCCTCTACAGCTCGCCGTGCGCCACCAAAGACATCTAACTTATAAGTTACATTGACAGAGGTGTTGTAAAGATTGTAAGTATCAGAACCGTATGGAAGACCATAAATTCCTGCTGGTTGTAGCTGACGCGTAGCAGCACCACCTAAACCTACCGCTGGAAAATACTGACCACCTATTTGGGCGCTTACGTTCTCTTGGGCGGAACGTAAGGCTGCGTCTGCAGCTCCTAAATTAGGATTTTGAACTAAGGCTTTTTTAATCAGCGCATCTAGCTCAGGTGACTTATAAAGCTCCCACCATTGCGCTTCTATATCTGCACCCTCAGCAAATTCTTGCGCAGTTCCACCAGGGACACCAGGTGCAGTAGTTAATTTTTGGGTAAGTGGACTATCGGTGTAGCTTGAAGTCTTAGGGGAATCCGGCTGCTTAAAATCAGGGCCAACCGCACACGCAGACAACAACCCTGCACAAATCGAGAGAAGTAAATTTAAACGTAAGGGTGATGCCAATTTCGACAGAAACATGAATTGCAACAAATATCCTATTCTATAAGGCCTATTTGAACACAAAAAGGGCCTCATAGCGTCGTAAAGTCCTGATTTAAATGCTTAAATTTACTTATAGATTTGAGTCAATGTCAAATCTGAAAATTATTCGACCGTGACGCTCTTGGCTAAATTTCTTGGCTTATCAACATCAGTACCGCGCGCACAAGCAGTGTGATACGCCAGCAACTGCAGAGGTACTACATGCAAGATTGGAGAGAGATTACCGTAATGCTCAGGCAAGCGAATGACATTAATCCCTTCGGTGCTAATAATATTCGTATCTTGATCAGCAAAGACATATAACTTTCCGCCACGTGCTTTCACTTCCTGCATATTCGATTTGAGCTTTTCAAGTAGGACGTCATTAGGCGCAACCGTCACCACTGGCATCTTCTCTGTGACTAATGCTAATGGGCCATGCTTCAACTCTCCAGCAGGATAGGCCTCAGCGTGAATATATGAAATCTCTTTTAATTTCAATGCACCCTCAAGGGCAATTGGGTAATGCAAGCCACGGCCTAAGAAGAGCGCATTTTCACATTTAGAAAATGCATCACTCCAAGCAATAATTTGTGGCTCAAGCGCCAATACTGCATGCAATGCTTTTGGAAGATGGCGCAAGTTTCGCAGTAGCTCTTTTTCTTTTTCAGCAGAAATCTTGCCTGCACGTTTAGCAAGCGAAACAGCGAGAAGATACAAAGCTAATAGTTGAGTAGTAAAAGCCTTGGTAGAAGCTACGCCAATCTCAGTACCAGCCTTGGTTAAGAAATGCCAATTCGTTTCACGAACCATTGCGCTACTAGCAACATTACAAATTGCGAGAGTATATGGATGTCCTAAGCTCTTAGCATGACGAAGTGCTGCCAAGGTATCTGCTGTCTCACCTGATTGAGAAACTACTACGATCAGTGTCTTTGGGTTGGGCACCGTACTTCGATACCGATACTCACTAGCAATCTCTACTTGAGTTGGAATACCCGCGATATCTTCTAACCAATATTTAGCCACGCATGCAGAGTAGTAGCTTGTACCGCAGGCCAGAATCAAGATTTGATCAAACGCTTCCCAATCTTTTGGGTTAGCGCCGAATAACTCCGGTCCAAAGGAAGCGATATTAGCCAAAGTATCGCCAATTGCTCTGGGTTGCTCGAAGATCTCTTTTTGCATGTAATGCCGGTAAGGGCCAAGATCTACAGAGTCGGCCTGCGCAGGCATCGGCTTAAGATCTCTTTGTACAGACTTGCCAGATTGATTAATCACTTGCACGCTATCAGCCTTCAGAATGGCGATATCACCTTCCTCTAAATACATCATTGAGCTAGCGCGCCCAGCTAAGGCGAGAGCATCTGAGGCTAAAAAGTTTTCATGCTCACCAAGAGCCACTACCAGAGGTGAGCCAGCACGAGCGCCCACGAGCGTAGTTGGATTATCTTGCGCGATTACACCAATCGCATATGCACCATGCAATTTAGGTAAGACCTCCCTTACTGATTGCATAATATCTTTTTGACCACTTGCAACATATTGCTGATGAATCAAATGGGCAATGACCTCTGTATCGGTCTCAGAGGTAAAAACATAGCCAGCGGCCTTTAACTCTGTACGTAAATTTTCATAGTTCTCAATAATGCCGTTGTGCACCACTGCGACCAATCCATTGGAAATATGGGGATGTGCATTTTGTGTATCTGGCTTTCCATGTGTTGCCCAGCGTGTATGGGCAATTCCAATGGTGCCAATAAATTCTTTTCCCTGATCAGCCAATTCAGAAACACGGGCCGTAGTACGAGCTCGTTTAATTGTGTGCTTGGCGTCATTACCATCAATGACCGCAAAACCACAGGAGTCATAACCACGGTACTCAAGGCGGCGTAAGCCCTCAACTAGAGTATCAACAATATTTTGATGGGATGCTGCACCAACAATACCGCACATTATTTTTTACCCTTTGCGGTTTTTTTAATGGCCATCTTCTTGCTGGCTGTCTTCTTTGCAACGGGTTTTTTGGTTTGCTTTACGGGTCGCTTCCACTGCAAAGAAACTTGCCGAGCTCTTGATACAGTCAACTGATTTGCAGGCGCATCTTTTGTTAGGGTCGTGCCTGCGCCTAATGTAGCGCCACGTCCAACACGCACTGGCGCAACCAACTGTGTATCTGATCCAATAAAGACATCATCTTCAATAATGGTCTGGTGCTTGTTCACGCCATCGTAATTACAAGTAATCGTGCCAGCACCAATATTGACTCTAGAGCCAACAATGGAATCGCCTACGTAGGACAAATGATTTGCCTTGCTATTGGCTGCAATCTTACTGTTCTTGACTTCGACAAAGTTACCAATATGGACGTCATTTGATAAGTCAGCGCCTGGGCGTAAACGTGCATACGGACCAATCACTGATTGATTGCCTACTTTAGCGCCATCAATATGACTATATGCATGCACTGCTACAGATTTACCAATCACGCTATTACGAATCACGCAGTAAGGACCAACCTTTGTACCAGCTGCCAAAGTAACGCAACCTTCAAAGACACAGCCCACGTCAATGAATACATCAGTCCCGCACTCAAGGTTGCCGCGCACGTCAATACGTGCAGGATCAGCAAGTGATACACCCACGTCCATTAATTGCTTCGCAATACTCAGTTGGTATATACGCTCGAGAGAGGCTAATTGATCACGGCTATTGATGCCGATAGTTTCGAATTCGTCATCTGCTTGTGTAGTGCGAATGGGTACACCATTCTTAACCGCCATCGCAATCACATCAGTTAAATAGTACTCACCCTGTGCATTACTAGCACGCAAAGCTTTAAGCCACTTCTTTAATGTATTGGTTGGTAACACCATGATGCCGGTATTAATTTCTTGAATGGCTTTTTGGGCAGCACTTGCGTCTTTTTCTTCAACAATTTCTTTAACAGAGCCATCCGCATCGCGGATGATACGGCCGTACCCAGTTGGATTAGCAAGATTTTGGGTTAATAATGCCAAAGCAGAATCTTGACCACGCACGCCGTCAGCTAATTTAGCAAGCTTGCTTAAAGTCTTCTTACTAGTCAGTGGTACATCGCCATACAAAACCAAAGTGGGCTCTTGCAAGTCAAGCTTTGGAAGTGCCTGCAAGAGTGCATGTCCTGTTCCTTTTTGCTCAGCCTGAAGTACAGTGCTCACTTGGCTAAATCCAGGATCTTCTTTACTCACATTCTCTAAGAATGCTTTAACGTCGGAAGCTCCATGCCCAACCACCACAATCGGGCCAGTTTTAGTCTGTTTATTTTGTAAAGACAGAGCAGTAATAAGAACATGCTGAAGAAGTGGTTTGCCCGCTAAAGTTTGCAGGACCTTGGGCAAGGCGGATTTCATCCGCTTTCCTTGCCCCGCAGCCAATATGACGATATTCATAAAAGGGGATTATAAGTCCCTTGAATGAGGGTTCCGCAAGCCAATTCGTCTAATTCAGCCTCATCAATCGCCCTATCCCCAGAGGATCTAGCGGCGATACCAGATAGCTCTGTAGAAATTTCTAAGTTTTGGAAATCAAAAGCCTCTCCATCCATCAAATGGGATGGAACGATGTGGTGCATTGAGCGAAAGAGATTCTCAACTCGACCAGGGTGCTTTTTCTCCCAGTCACGTAACATTTCCTTCATGACTTGGCGCTGAAGATTAGGCTGACTGCCGCACAGATCACACGGAATAATTGGAAAATTCATATCCCCTGAATATCTCTCTAGCAATTTCTCGGGAACATAAGCCAAAGGACGAATAACAATATGCTTGCCATCATCAGAACGGAGCTTAGGCGGCATAGCTTTTAATTTGCCTGCATAGAACATATTGAGCATCAAGGTTTCCAAGATGTCATCGCGATGATGCCCTAAGGCAATCTTGGTGGCACCCAGTTCATCTGCTACGCGATACAAAATACCGCGACGTAAACGAGAGCATAAACCACAAGTTGTCTTACCCTCTGGGATAACACGCTTCACAATGCTATAGGTATCTTGCTCTTCAATGTGAAACTGGATGCTCAGGCTTTTTAAATAGTTAGGAAGTATTTCTGCTGGAAAGTTAGGCTGCTTCTGATCGAGATTGACGGCTACGATCTCAAAGTTGATCGGCGCGCGCTCACGTAACTTCATCAAGATATCTAGCATGGCGTAACTATCTTTGCCGCCAGAAACACACACCATCACCTTGTCTCCGTCTTCAATCATGCCAAAGTCGCCAATAGCTTGTCCAACTAAGCGGCAGAGTTTTTTCTCTAGCTTGTTTTCTTCGAAGATCGCTTTACGAATATCACCCATAACAAATCACTTATGCTTGCTTAATCCGAAACACTTCAACACCTACAGAATGGCAGTCTGGATAGACGTCCGGCTTTGCAGTGCTAACGCGTGCCGCCAATACCTTAGGATGAGCCAGCATTACAGCAACAATGTCGTCGCAAAATGTTTCTTGAAGGTGAATATGGCCTTTGGAAGCCCGCTCCTTTATTGTTTCACGCATAAAGTCATAATCAACTACTTCATCTAAGTGGTCGTTTTCTGGCGTATTCATAGCCAATGGAATATAGAGATCTACATTGAGAATGACGCGTTGTTCTGCTTTTTTCTCAAAATCATGAACGCCGATGTTGATATAGATTTCATAGTCCCTTAAAAATAAACGGCGGCAATCAGCTAGGGCGGGATAGGAAAGAATAGCGTTCATAAATAGTCTACTTAATTTGTCTTAAACATCACATCGCGTGATGATGGTAATAAATGTTGGCCGCCATCAACATATAAAGTGGTTCCTGTAATAGCGTTTGCTTGCGCCAGAAATACAGCTGCTTTAGCAATATCCTCTGGAGTTGAAGACTTTCCTAATGGTGTCATTTGATGTGCTTTCGAAAAGCCATCATTAGTTTGATCCCCAGAGGGCAAAGAAATACCTGGCGCCAAGCCAAGTACCCGTAGATGGGGAGCAAAATCGAGAGCCAATATTTCCACTGAAGTTGCTAGCGCAGCTTTTGATAAGGTGTATGACAAATAATCTGGGTTGAGATTGATCAACTTTTGATCGAGCAATTGAATGACCGATGGGAGCTCTCCGCCGGCTGCTTTGTTTGCATTGTTTTTCAGATGCCCAAACATCAACTGCGAGAGCAAAATTGGCGCCGTCAAATTAACCTGCATATGATTTTGCAAACTTCTAGCACTAAGGGGCGAAGTCGAATTAGCCCGATCGTATTCAAAAATGGATGCGCTATTTACTAGGCAATGTAGATTGATAAATTGCTGACTAACGCTGGCAAACAGCTTTTTGACAGCAGCCTCGTCTGCTAAATCTGCCTGGAAAGCTTGGGATTTAACCCCCGTCATCTCGATTTCTCTGACAGTTTCTATGGCCTCTTGCTCGGATTGCCCATAATGAACGGCGACATCCCATCCCTGGCGTCCAAACTGCAAAGCAATTTCTCGACCTAGGCGCTTGGCGGCGCCAGTCACTAAAACTGCTTTCGGTTGGTGGGGTAAGGGTGAGTTCAATTAAATTCTCTTAGACTAGCGAGCTATGGATATTACCTTGACCAGCCTAGAAACGGAGCATAGCGAGCTCCTCAAGGGCAAAATAGCGTCCCAGATAGCCTCTCAAGGCGGCTATCTGCCATTTTCTAGGTATATGGAAATGGTTCTATATGAGCCTGGAATGGGTTATTACAGCGCCGGGGCCCATAAATTAGGCGCTGGCGGCGACTTCACAACGGCTCCTGAATTAAGTCCTCTTTTTGGAGCTGCAATTTGCTCCACCCTCTTTCCAGTTCTTGAAGGGCTTAAAGAAAAAGGTTTGCCTACCCAGATCCTCGAATTTGGTGCTGGTAGCGGAAAATTGGCCACCTCCATTCTGAATCGCTTAAATGATCTCGGGTTTGCCTTGGATCGCTACGACATCATTGAGATTTCTTCAGACTTGGCGCAACGTCAGCAAAAACAGATTGGTGACGCACTTAAAGAATTAAAGTTATCAACGCAATGCAGTTGGCTTAATGAGTTGCCAAAAGACTTCAAGGGCATTATTTTGGCTAACGAAGTGATCGATGCAATTCCTTGCGATGCCATCATCTATCAAAACGGATTTTGGTATTGGTATGGCGTTAGCTTTGAGAATAAAAAGCTTATCTGGAAAATAGGTTCGCCAGTAGAGCAAGGGCTCTTGCCTGAAAGCCTCTTAAGTGGAGATTTTTCTGAAGGCTATGTCACTGAATTGCATATACCTGGCAATTCTTGGATGCATCAAGTAGCTAAGCACTTGGATACAGGCCTATTTTTAACTTTCGACTATGGCTTTCCAGAGAGCGAGTATTACCATCCACAAAGACTAGAGGGAACATTGATAGCGCATCATCGTCATCATGCGATTCAAGATCCATTCTATCTACCAGGACTTTGTGATTTAACGAGTCATGTTGAGTGGTCACAAATTGCTCGCAGTGCCCTCGCAGAAAATGCTGACGATGTGTATCTCACTAATCAAGCTGCTTATTTATTAGATGCCGGCATTGGAGATTTCGCGCTAGAGATCGGCGATCCTAGTGATGCTCAAACTTTTCTACCGATTTCAAACGCATTGCAAAAATTACTCTCTGAAGCTGAAATGGGCGAGCTCTTTAAGGCGTTTGCTTTCTCAAAGAATTTGGATGCTGTGTTGCCTGGATACTCCTTAGAAGATCTGCCCGGACTTCGTGGTAGAAACAGGCTCTAAGTCTAAGACTGAAGTGCGGCAGTAATTGCAGCGAGTCTGGCAGCTTCAAATGCACTACCAATACGCTCGCCATTAGAGCGGTCCTGCGCCTCAACCCCAGCAATAATCTGTGCTGTATTTAATGCCTGAGCATTACGCATTGCCGCTAACAATGCTGAAACATTAAATCCAATTTTGTCAGCAAGATTTAGCAATACTTGACTGCGATCGGGTTTACGCCAAACATCAGCGCGATTAAACCAAGCCAAGACATCAACAGATTGATAATTAGCTTCTTCATACTTATTAAGTAATCCTCTCAGCTCACTGAAGATCTCGCTAAAGTCACGCACCTCAATGGGCATACGCACACATTCAGCCCAAGAGCGGATATCACCAACTGGTAAATCCATCAAAGTAATAGCGCAACGTTCTTCTAGAGTATTACTAGCTAAATCAAAATGGGCAATCAAGCTTTCTCGAAATGATTCTTCTGCGAGTTTTGTAGTGAGCATATTTGGCAGCAAAGTTTTGGCAGCACCAGTATTAAGCAATACCTGAAACATATGCATGGGCTTTGAAGCAACTAAGCCTCTAGCCAACTCTTGCCAAATTCGTTCGGCTGAAAGTGCATTTAATTCACCTGATTGAACAATCTCTTTTAATAAGGACATCGTTTCATCGGCAATCCTAAATTCCGGAAAGCGTGCAGCAAAGCGAGCAATCCGCAATAAGCGAAGTGGGTCTTCAGAAAAAGCACTGGATACATGACGAAATACTTTTGCAGCCAAATCTTCTTGGCCGTTATAAGGATCGATGATCGGTCCAAACTGTTTTCCATCAGTACGGACTTCTTGTGCCATGGCATTGATCGTTAAATCACGCCGCTCTAAATCTTGCTCCAAGGTAACTGAAGGATCTGCATAAAAATGAAAGCCTTTATAGCCTTGGCCTGTTTTTCGTTCAGTCCGGGCTAGCGCATACTCAGCTTGCGTTTCTGGATGTAAAAAGACTGGAAAATCCTTGCCTACTGGACGAAAGCCTTTAGCAATCATTTCATCAACGCTAGAACCAACGACTACATAATCGATGTCGTGCACAGGCAAACCCATTAAGGTGTCGCGTATTGCACCCCCGACTGCGAAGATCTTCATTACTTCATGCCCTCTAAGCTTCGCCGACTCAGTCTGAACACTTCAGTTAATGCATCCTGCCCATTTACTGGAAGTACATTAGGTAATTGCATTGAAGCAATATTGTCTCGTGACATCAAGGTAGGGACTGGCAAGAATTCAAACGCTAGGGCTTGTAGATAACCTACAAAGGCTGGCATTGGAATAATGGCGCAAGAGGTTTTGGCTTTGCGTGCAGCAAACTCTACAATTTCTTTCATAGAGTAGATCGTAGGCCCAACTAAATCATAGGATTGATGAATGATCTGGGGCATTTTTAAAGACATTACAAAAGCTTTTGCTACGTCGTCCACGCTCACTGGCTGAAACTTTGCCTGATGGTTTGCCAATGGCAGCACTGGAGATAATTTTGTTAACTTAGTAAATAAATTAATGAATTGATCTTGGGCACCAAAGATAACTGAGGGCCTAAAAATAGTCCAATCTAGACCACTTGCCTTCACTGCTACTTCACCATCTCCCTTGCTACGCTGGTACATGGATGGCCCATTAGAATAAGCCCCTAGGGCACTCATATGGAGATAGCGCTTGAGGCCATGTAATTGCATCGCGGTAATAATATTTTTTGGCAAATCTACATGGGCTGCTTTAAATACTTTGCCATAAGGCATTGCCGGCTTATCGTGTAAGACACCAACTAAGTTAATCACAGCGCCATTTGACTTGATGCGCGCGCACAAGGATTGCAGCTCATCAAAATCATGAACGTCAGCATCTTCTAAATGCACTTTAGGCAACATTCGTAAGTCACGACCTGAGGCTAGATGGCTTGTAGGCAAAAGAACTGAGTAACCCTCAGCTTGTAATTGCGCGGCTAAAACTCGACCAACAAATCCATTACCACCAATCAGAAGAATGTCGTATTTCATAGGCTCTCGTATTAATGAATGCTAGTTAAGGTAATTCAGATTGAGTAGCTGCCTTAGGAGTAATTACTCCTAAGCGCTGCTTCAAAGATTGTGTTTGACCATTCATGACTGATGAATAGTAATTTGCATTTGAGAGTACATTTTTAACATAAGTACGTGTCTCATTAAATGGAATGGTCTCTACAAAGATTGCGCCTTCAGTTGGGCTGGTTAATTTCTCGCGCCATGCTTTTGAGCGAGAGGGTCCGGCGTTATAAGCAGCAGAGGCCAATACCCAAGAGCCGTCTAAGTCAATCAAAACCATATTGAGATAATTGCTACCTAAGGTTAAATTTGTATTGGTATCGCTTAACTTGTCATTGGTATAGTTCAGCATACCAATCTTTTTAGCAACATACTTTGCTGTATTTGGCATTACTTGCATCAGGCCAGAAGCGCCTACTGAAGATGACGCATTCATGATGAAGCGCGACTCTTGACGAATTAATCCATAAGCCCATGCAAGATTCAAATCAATTTGTCGGGCAATTGGTGAAAGCTCGTCTCTAAATGGCGTGGGATAACGTAAACTAAAATCATGTTCTTGCTTTGTGCGATCGGCGGTATTCACTACACGGTCATATAAATGAACGCGCTTAGCGTATTCAGCAGCAGCCAGTAACTGCTTATCGGTCATATTGCGCAGCTCCCAATTCCACTCGCGGTTACCTTCAAAACGTAAATTCATGGCATACAAACGCTCACCCCTCACAAAGCCTTTGCGATCTGCCATTGCATCAATCTCTTGCTCAGTCACTTTGGTACGTGCCGGAGCTTGATTAGACTTACCCAACTCTTCACGTGCGAGTTGTCCATAAAAATTGTATTGCTCATCAATCAACTCAAAGCTCTCTTTAGCTTTTGCATCCTGACCTTCGGCTTTTAAGGCGCGGCCATACCAATAAGTCCATGCAGGATCTTTGCTGCGCACAATGGGATTCATACCCTCTATGGCATTTTTTACCAAGGCCCAATCTTTAGCGCGTAAGCCTGCTCGTACCTTCCACTCTTGCGACTCAACTGAGAGTAGCTCGTTGTAGCCAAGCTCTTGCTGAAGGCGATAAGCATCATCTGCATTGGGGTCTAATTTCTTTGCCAGAAATTGACCAATGACACCCCAAGCTACTGCTTGATTTTCTTTACTATAACGTGATGAGCTTTGTAAAAAATCCCGATATGCTTTAGAGGGTTCTACTTTTGCAGCCTTGACGATTTCTCCGATAGGATCTTCACCACCCAAACGACGCGCCATAGTATCAAAACCTCGCTCACTAGCAGCGCGACCAATTGCTTTTGCTTCACTGGGCGTCATGCCACCTGCCGCTACCAAAGAGGGGACCAGCTCTTGGCAGGCAAATCCAAAGTAACTTGGATCCAGCAAAACTGAGCGAGAGTCGATCGCTAATTTAGTTGGGTTTTCACCTTGAGATAATTTTGACAATAAGGAATAACACTTCACCTGAGTGTCATCATCTAAAACAAACTTGGCGTACTCTAAATCAAATCGCGCCCAGTCTTTTCGCTTGCCCAATACCAATAGCCAATCGTTACGTATACGATCAGCTAATGCTGCTCCTTGATACTGATTTAAGAATGCAACGACCTGGGCATCGGCACTGTAATCGCCACGTGGCGAGCCACTGCTATCAAATAATTGCGGCTTAATGCGAAAGTACGTTACATAGTCCTCAAACGGATAAGCCGCTAGATTGGCTGAAAGCTGTTGTGTGCGGAAAACATCATTCTTGCGGGCTGCTTCACGTAAATCAATAAACATTCGATCTATATCAGTGATTTCAGCGAGGGCGGCCTTGCTTTCATAGGATTTAGGCAGGCTTAGTTTTTTAGACTTTTCGGCAAAAGCACTGGGCATAGCTAAGGCCAGCCCCAGGATCAAAATCTTGATCCAGTGGAGCTGGTTCAGTTTGAGAATTTCAGACTTCTTTTTCACTATCTTGCCCTGTACATATTTGCCAGCATTTACTTGGCATTAACTTGTTTACCATATGTTCTAATTTTCGCCTGATAATGGACGTTATGCACGGTAATTCGCCAAAAACTCTTCGTCAAGATTTGTTAAAGCAACGTAATGAATTTGCTGCTGGGCAAACTTACGCTCATGCTAAAGATCGGCTCATTGCCGCTCTAAATCAGTTTTTAGCAAAAGATGGCAATTCACTATGGGCTATAGCAGTGTATTGGCCTATCCAAGATGAGATCGACTTACGTCCAACATTAATTACGTGGGCCAAGCAAAGACCTGAGCGACGCCTAGCACTTCCATATGCCCGGCCTGATAAACACCTTGACTTCTATGAATGGCAAGATGGTGATGTTTTAATCCCCAGTCAACATGGTGTGCCAGAACCAAGTCCCAGCAACCCTTTAAGACCGGCAATCACCCCTGATTGCATCCTTATTCCCTGTGTAGGCTGGTCTAACTCTACTAAGAATGGCAAAACCTATTATTGGCGCTTAGGTTATGGCGGAGGTTACTTTGATCGCACCTTAGCAATGCTCAGAAAAAATAATCCCAAACTCATCTGTTTAGGGATTGGATTTGATTGGCAAAAACTCAACGATCTTCAGTGGGTGGCTCAAACACATGATGAGCCTTTAGATATGCTGCTTACGGAGTCTAGCTTATTGCGCTGATACTTTGCTAACTTACTTTGCTAAGTCTAAGTTATCAGCAATCGCTAAAACAGCATCTGCCTGATTTAAAGAATAAAAATGTAAGCCTGGTGCGCCAGCAGTTAATAACTGATCGCATAGATCTGTCACCACCTCTTCACCAAATGCACGAATAGAAGCAATATCATCACCATAGGACTGAAGGCGTAAACGAATCCAGCGCGGAATTTCAGCACCACAGGCATCAGAAAAACGCAGCAACTGACTGCTATTAGTAATCGGCATGATGCCTGCAACAATTGGCTGCTCTACACCTAAGTCATATGCTTCATCTACAAAGCGAAAGTAAGCATCAGTATTATAAAAATACTGAGTAACCGCAGAATTCGCACCAGCCTTCATTTTCTGCACAAAGAAATGGACATCACTTGCAGGAGACTTTGCCTGGGGATGACATTCTGGATAAGCAGCTACATCAATATGAAACCAATCGCCAGTCTCTGCACGAATAAATTCCACTAACTCATTGGCATGGTGAAACTCGCCGTACTGACCCATGCCCGAAGGTAAGTCACCACGTAAAGCCACAATGCGCTTAATGCCTAAAGCTTGATACTGCTTCAACATCTCGCGCACGCTTTCACGTGAGCTACCAACACAAGATAGGTGGGGGGCAACCGCTGCACCAGCAGCATGAATATCGCTTACTACTTTTAAGGTGCCAGACTGCGTAGAACCACCAGCACCAAAGGTCACAGAATAAAACGAGGGCTTAAGCATTTCAGTGAAACGCTCGCGCACAAGTTGCAGCTTCTTCTCGCCTTCAGGTGTTTTTGGAGGAAAAAATTCAACGCTTAATTCCATGATTTTGGGCCTAGGTATCAATTAAAAAATTGGATTAATAACGATAGTGGTCAGCCTTGTAGGGGCCTTCCTTCGTTACGCCAATGTAACTAGCTTGCTGATCACTTAAAACAGTCAACTGAGCATTCAATGTCTTGAGCTGCAAGCGTGCTACCTTCTCATCCAAATGCTTAGGTAATGTGTAAACACCAACTGGGTATTTATTCGTGCCAACTGCATTCCATAGCTCAATTTGTGCAATCACTTGGTTTGCAAATGAAGAGCTCATTACGTAAGAAGGATGGCCTGTACCACAACCAAGATTAACCAAACGGCCTTTAGCCAAGATGATGATGCGCTTCTCAGGATTGCCATTAGCTGCCGGGAAAATCACATGATCAACTTGTGGTTTGATCTCTTCCCACTTGTATTTCTCAATACCAGCGACATCAATCTCATTATCAAAGTGACCGATATTACATACAATGGCTTGATTCTTCATCTTCGCCATGTGGTCATGCGTGATCACATGGTAGTTACCAGTTGCAGAAACAAAAATATCTGCTTTATCTGCTGCGTAATCCATTGTGACAACACGGTAGCCTTCCATTGCTGCCTGTAACGCACAAATTGGATCTACTTCAGTAACCCATACTTGAGCAGACAAGGCCCGCAATGCTTGAGCTGAGCCCTTGCCCACATCGCCATAACCACAAACCACAGCAACCTTACCGGCCACCATAACATCAGTTGCGCGCTTGATTGCATCGACTAAGGACTCTCGGCAACCATAGAGGTTGTCAAACTTACTCTTAGTGACAGAGTCATTCACGTTGATTGCTGGGAATTTCAGCTCGCCTTTAGCAAACATTTGATAGAGGCGATGAACGCCAGTAGTAGTTTCTTCTGTAACGCCTTTTACTTTTTCTAAACGTGTGGAATACCAAGTTGGATCTTGCGCTAGTTTTTTCTTAATAGCAGCAAACAAAATGGTTTCTTCTTCGCTGGTTGGATGATTTAAGCAAGCTTGGTCTTTTTCGGCACGGGTACCAAGGTGTAAAAGTAAAGTAGCATCGCCACCATCGTCCAAAATCATATTCGTATAACCGCCATCCGCCCACTCAAAAATACGGTGCGTGAAATCCCAGTACTGCTCAAGAGTCTCGCCCTTAATTGCATATACGGGCGTGCCATTAGCAGCAATGGCAGCAGCAGCGTGATCTTGGGTTGAGAAAATGTTACAAGAAGCCCACTGCACATCTGCACCGAGCGCCTCAAGGGTCTCGATCAATACTGCAGTTTGAATGGTCATGTGCAGTGAACCAGTAATACGCGCACCACGTAATGGCTGTTGTGCCGCAAATTCATCACGAATGGCAATCAGGCCAGGCATCTCGGTTTCGGCAATAGCGATTTCTTTACGGCCAAAATTAGCCAAAGAAATATCAGCAATCGCGCAACGGGTTGCAACAAAGTTATTTAAGTCAGAAACGGTATTCATTAATGCTCCAGCTAAATACGATCCAATGCTGGAGTAGAAACTCGCTAGCCATTGAATCATGGGTTAGCGAGCGCGGTTGCAATTAGCAAACTCTATTTAAGAATCTGCTCCCTTCAAGCCTGGGGAAGCGCTGGTTCTCAGCACTCCTTGCAACGCTCCTTGAAGGTATGGCGAAATTGTAATCAATTTCGCCATATTTCGCCTCAATACATCTTTAAACTGCTTTTTAATACCTTTAGATGCTTATAAACCAGCGGCGGCACGTAATGTTGCAGCCTTATCTGTCTGCTCCCAAGTAAATTCTGGCTCCTCACGGCCGAAGTGGCCATAAGCAGCAGTCTTGCGATAAATTGGGCGCAATAGATTAAGCATCTTCACAATCCCTTTTGGGCGCAAGTCAAAGTGCTCAGATACCAATTGCGAGATCTTCTCATCAGAAACTTTACCTGTACCAAACGTACTTACCATCACTGAAGTTGGTTTTGCAACTCCAATAGCGTAAGAGATCTGTATCAAACACTTACTTGCTAAGCCAGCAGCAACAACGTTCTTAGCAACGTAGCGACCTGCATATGCAGCAGAGCGATCAACCTTAGATGGGTCTTTACCTGAGAAAGCGCCGCCGCCATGAGGAGCTGCGCCACCGTAGGTGTCAACAATAATTTTACGGCCAGTTAAACCACAATCGCCCTGTGGACCACCAATAACGAAACGGCCTGTTGGGTTTACTAGGAAGTTAATTGCGCCCTTCACTAAATGCTTGGGCAAAACTGGCTTAATGATTTCTTCTATCACCGCTTCACGTAATTTTTCAAGAGAGATATCTTCATCATGCTGAGTTGATAACACTACTGTGTCAATCGAATCAGGTTTACCATCCACATAACGCAAGGTTACTTGTGACTTTGCATCTGGACGCAACCATGTTAAACGGCCATCACGGCGCAATTGCGATTGACGCTCTACCAAGCGATGTGACAGGTGAATTGGCAAAGGCATGAGCTCAGAAGTCTCATCACAAGCATAACCAAACATCAGGCCTTGGTCGCCAGCGCCTTGGTCCAAGCCATCATCGTGCGCCTTATCAACGCCTTGAGCAATGTCAGGACTTTGCTTGTCATAAGCAACCAATACCGCACAACCTTTATAGTCAATACCGTAAGCAGTGTTGTCATAACCAATTTCGCGCAATGTATTACGAGCAACTTGAATGTAGTCAACGTTTGCGTTAGTAGTGATCTCACCAGCGAGCACTACTAGGCCGGTATTACACAATGTTTCTGCTGCAACACGTGCAGTAGGATCTTGGGCCAAGATGGCATCCAAGATAGCGTCAGAAATTTGGTCTGAAACTTTATCGGGGTGACCTTCAGAGACTGACTCTGAGGTAAAGAAGTAATCGTTTGCCATTGCATATTCCTTTAAAAAATTAACACGTTCTATGGGACAACTCGACGTGCCAGGAACCACAACGGCGACGCTTTAGCAGAATTTATGAATCGCCCTGCAAGTTGTCTTAACTCAGCGATGACACAATTCTATCCGAAAAGTGCTGAGCCCATCTAGGCAGACTTAAATTTGGCCCTAATGGCTGTATTGAATATCATTGAGGCATGAGAAAATTAATCCTCAGACTGATCCTCAATGCAATTACTATGCTTCCCCTTGCCTTAGTGCAAATCATTGGGGCTTCTATGGGCATCTTGGCCTACATAGGCTCAAAGCAATATCGCTCATTCTTTCGCCCTCAATATGAAGCGGTAGTTAGTGCTCACAAACTCCCATTCAAGCTCTGGGAAGCCATTAGAGCCTCTGGAATGCTGTTTTCAGATAGCTTGTGGATTTGGCGTAACCCCCAGAAAGCACTTCAATTGGTTGAAGTACAAAATTGGGATGTAGTGGAGTCTGCCATCAGTGAAGGTCATGGTCTAGTGATGTTGACCCCCCATCTTGGAGGCTTTGAAATCATTCCTCGCGTCTTAGCGCAGCATTTCCCTGCCACTATTTTGTATCGCCCCTCACGCCAAGAATGGCTTAATGAATTAGTAGAAGAGGGGCGTGCATATCCCAATATGCATTTCGTACCCACTAATCTTCATGGCGTTCGACAAATGACGAGAGCGCTAACTCGTGGTGAAGCCATTGGCATTCTTCCTGACCAAGTACCGAGTGGAGGCGAAGGAGTGTGGGTACTATTCTTTGGGCGCCCTGCCTACACGACTCCCTTGCCTGCTCGCTTAGCGAATCGGAATAAGACTCCGGTTGTCATGTTTACAGCTAAGCGTAAAGGCATTGGTGAAGGCTGGCTAATGCAAGCTAATCGACTGGCCCCTTTGTCTGAAGATGCCAATATTGCAGCCACCGAACTTAATGTAGCCATAGAAAATGCAGTCCTAGTTGCTCCTGAACAATATATTTGGTCCTACAACCGCTATAAGCATCCCGCTGGTGCAGAATTGCCTCCCAGTAATTAGTTATAAACTAATCTTGTCGAGAAAGGCTGGCAGAGTACTATTGGTTACATAAGCGTTTTAAACACAGACCTCCTGGCCAAGCCAGTCTTTACGATTAAGCAGAGATATTTTGAGTACTAATCCACCGCTACGAAAATTACGCTTCACCAAAATGCATGGTGCAGGTAATGACTTCATTGTGCTCAATGGCATTGATCAAGACCTGAGTACCATTACACGCAAGCAATGGCAAGCCTTAGCGCATCGTCAATTTGGCATTGGCGCTGATCAAATTCTCATCGTTGAAAAAGCCACTCGTCCAGACGCTGATTTTCGTTATCGGATTTTTAATGCCGATGGTGGCGAAGTGGAGCAATGTGGCAATGGGTCACGCTGCTTTGTACGCTTTGTATTAGATCAAGGTTTATCTACTAAAAATCCATTACGTGTTGAAGTTGCGCACACTGTGCTTACCCTGAAGTCTCTTCCAGATGGTCAGGTAGAAGTTGATATGGGTGCACCTATTTTTGAGCATAGCCAAATTCCATTTAATGCAAGCGGCTTAGCAAGCATGCAAGAGTTTCAAGAGATGCTCTATATACTTCCTCTAGATCATCCCGCCTCACATGATAGTTTTGTTGGTGTGCTTTCCATGGGTAATCCACATGCCATTCAAGTCGTTGCAAATATTGAGAGTGCGCCTGTTCTTGAAGAAGGTCCTGAAATTGAAAAGTACTCAGCATTTCCAAACAGAGTGAATGCTGGCTATATGCAGGTACTCAATCGTAATGAAATCAAATTACGCGTATACGAACGTGGAGCAGGGGAAACCTTGGCGTGTGGCACCGGTGCTTGTGCAGCAGTAGTTTCTGGTATTCGTCGAGGCTTACTAAATTCACCGGTGGTAGTACATACCCGTGGTGGCGATCTACAGATATCCTGGAGTGGTATCGTCAATAATGTTACTCAGCCAGTCATCATGACTGGGCCAGCAGCAACTGCGTTTGAAGGCGAAACAGAAATCTAAGTAAGCTTCTCTTAGATACCGTATTTATCGCGGTATGCTTTTACTGCGGGCAAGTAATTAGTGAGTTCCGTATCGCTAGATGCCGTTAAGAAAGTCATCAAGTCGGCTAAGTTGGCAATGGCAATTACTGGCAAGCCAAACTCTTGCTCAACATCCTGCACTGCAGACTTCTCGCCAATTTCAATGGCATTACCAGAGCGTTCCATACGATCCAAGGCAATCAATACCGCGGCTGGCTCTGCGCCAGCGCTGCGAATCAAATCCACCGACTCTCGAACTGAAGTGCCGGCAGAAATTACGTCATCAACAATCACTACCTTGCCTTTGACGGGTGCGCCAACCAATGTTCCGCCTTCTCCATGATCTTTCACTTCTTTACGGTTATAGGCAAACGGAACATTTAAGCCGTTATCAGCCAAAGCAATAGCAGTAGAAGCGGCCAAAGTAATGCCCTTATATGCAGGGCCATAAAGCATGTCGAAGGAAATCTTGGATTCTTGCAAGGCTTTTGCGTAGTAACAGCCTAAAGCACTTAAGCGTGCGCCATCATTAAACCCACCCGCATTAAAAAAATAAGGCGAGAGTCTTCCCGCTTTAGTTTTAAACTCCCCGAAGGACAAAACCTTTGCCTCCAAGGCAAAACGAATAAAGTTATCTTGATTTGAATTATTTGAGCTCATAGGCCTACATGTTACGCATCATTTCCGCGAACCTCAACGGTATCCGTTCCGCAGTCAAAAAAGGCTTTCTGCCATGGGCTATTAAGCAAAAAGCTGACTTTATCTGTATGCAAGAGCTCAAAGCTCAACGTGATGACCTGGAAGACTCCATCCTCAACCCTGATGGTATGCATGGCTTTTTTCACCATGCGCAGAAAAAAGGATATAGCGGCTGCGGCATTTACACCCCCCACAAGCCAGATGAAGTCTTATATGGCTATGGTAATGAAGAGTTTGATGCTGAGGGGCGCTATGTCGAAGCACGTTTCAAAGGGCTTTCAGTAATTTCGGTTTACATGCCCTCAGGCTCTAGCTCTCCTGAGCGTCAAGTGGCCAAATATCGTTATCTTGATAGCTTCTTGCCCCACCTGATTAAGCTAAAAAAATCAGGGCGTGAAATCGTCCTCTGTGGTGATGTCAATATTGCCCATCATGAAATCGATCTCAAGAACTGGAAAGGCAATCTTAAAAACTCTGGGTTCCTGCCAGAAGAGCGCGCATGGCTCACTAACTTGTTTGATAAGCTTGGCTACGTAGACGTGTATCGCAAGTTAGAACCTAAAGCTGATGAATCTTGTTACACCTGGTGGAGCAATCGTGGCCAAGCCTATGCCAAGAACGTTGGCTGGCGCATTGACTATCACATCAGCACGCAAGGTATTGCTGGCTCTGCCAAAAAAACTTCGGTCTATAAGGATGAACGCTTCTCAGATCACGCACCACTCACCGTGGACTACGATTGGAAGCTTTAATTTAAGACTAGCTTTAGTCTTTCTTAATCTGAACGATCTTAAAATGAATGGTTGCCCAAATTAAGAGTAAGACTGGTACACCAATAATCGCGGTGCCATAGAAAAAGGTCTGGTAACCGAAGTGATCAACAAATACTCCGGAGAAGCCTGCCAACCATTTTGGCAACAACAACATCATGGAGCTAAATAGGGCGTACTGAGTAGCCGAGTAACGAATGTTCGTGAGCGCTGATAAGAAGGCAATAAATGCAGCGCTAGCAATGCCTGAACTCAAATTATCAGCAGAGATTACCCAAATCAAGCCATGCAAATCATGGCCTTGGGTTGCCAACCAAGCAAATAAGAGATTGCTGACCGCGGATAACACTGCGCCCAAAAATAAAATACGCAGAACGCCAAATCGTAAGGTCAGAACGCCACCAACAAAAGCACCCACCAAAGTCATGATCACACCGAATACCTTACTCACTGCCGCAACTTCATCTTTAGTGTAGCCCATGTCCACATAAAAAGGATTGGCCATAATACCCATCACCACATCACTAATACGATAGATAGCAATCAAAGACAAAATTAACACTGCGTGCCAGCGATAGCGTGCCAAAAACTCAGCAAAAGGCTCAATCAAAGTTTGATGTAACCACGCTTTAACATTCCGCGCTTTTGGCAAATCGATTTTCACCGGTTCTTTGCTTAGTAAAGTAGTAATCACACCCACACTAATAGATGCAGCCATACATAAATAAGCGAACTGCCAAGCACCCGCATCATAACTACTGCCCGTCTCTGCCCGGGCAGCGAGCCAGAGAACGCCTGCGCCAGCCCAGATCAAAGCAAGCCGATAGCCTGTTTGATAAGTGGCCGCTAAGGCAGCCTGGTGATCGCTATTGGCTGATTCAATGCGAAATGCATCTAATGCAATGTCTTGTGTCGCCGAGCCAAATGCGACTAGTAGTGCGCACCAAACTACGGAGTTCAGCGCAAGCTTGGGATCCAGAGTAGACATTCCTACCAGACCCAAAATAATGAGTGCTTGTGCAAACAACAACCAGCTACGACGACGTCCAAATAATTTTGTCAGAAAGGGAATTGGTAAACGATCAACTAGTGGAGCCCACATCCACTTGAATGCATAAATCAGCCCAACCCAAGTTAAGAAGCCAATAGTGCTGCGATCAATGCCGGCTTCACGCAACCAAAAGCTTAATGTTCCAAGAATCAGAAGAAGTGGAAGGCCAGCAGAAAAACCAAGGAACAGCATCCGAAGACATGGCCATTCGAGGTAAACCCGAAAATCAGTAAGCCACGACTGAACCGCTTTCAGCACGGCTCTATGCGCTGCGAACGCGGAAAAGCGCCAAACTACCGAAGAAATTAGGCATCAAGCTAACTTGCTGACCATCGTGCAAGATACATTGATCGATCACCTTTAAACCAAGACTAGAAGCCAACTTCTCAAAGTCTTCTACGGTAAGTACGCGCACATTAGGGGTGTTGTACCACTGATACGGCAAGCTCTTTGATACTGGCATGCGACCCAGCCCTACCGCCAAACGATGTGACCAGTGACCAAAGTTTGGAAAAGACACAATCGACTCTTTGCCAACGCGCACTACTTCCCGCAAGATTTTTTCAGTCTGATGAATGGTTTGCAATGTTTGTGATAGCACTACGGTATCAAAGCTATTGTCTTCAAAAAGTGCTAGGCCACCCTCTAAGTCTTGCTGAATCACGTTAAGATCTTTTTGTACGCAAGCAAGAACGCCTGCATCATCAATCTCTACCCCATAGGCGTGTACAGGTTTTTGCTTTTGTAAGAACTCTAAAAAGCTACCATCGCCACAACCTAGGTCAAGCACCTGGCTGTTAGGGGCAATCCATTTGGCAATTGCTGCGAAGTCTGCACGCATATTCAGGGTGCTCATGATTGAGGCTCCAGTATTTGCGCAAAATAAGCTCTTATTAAATTGTGATAACGCTCATCATCTAACAAAAATGCGTCATGCCCGTGCGGAGCATCAATCTCTGCATAACTAACTTCGCTTTTATTACTCAATAGAGATTGCACAATCTCACGACTACGATTAGGGGGGAAGCGCCAATCTGTTGAGAAACTCACTACCAAAAACTTTGCTTGCACTTCTGCCAAAGTACGGTTCAAGCTACCGTCATAGCGGCGTGATGGGTCAAAGTAATCCAAGGCACGGGTAATCAAGAGATAAGTGTTGGCATCAAAGTAAGTTGAAAACTTATCTCCCTGATGGCGCAGATAACTCTCTACCTCAAACTCCACATCAAAGCTAAAGCGATAGTCATTTGATTCGCCATTAGGGCGCTGTAACTCACGTCCAAATTTTTCGGCCATGTCATCGTCAGATAAATAGGTGATATGACCAACCATTCGGGCTAAACGTAAGCCACGCTTTGGCACCACGCCATGCTCATAATAATTGCCCCCATGAAAATCAGGGTCTGACAAAATAGCATTGCGCGCTACCTCATTAAACGCAATATTTTGTGCGCTCAGTTTTGGTGTTGATGCAACCACTACACAGTGATCTAAGCGCTTCGGAAATTGAATTGCCCAAGCCATTGCCTGCATACCTCCTAGGCTGCCACCCATCACTGCAGCAAACTTCCGAATCCCTAATTTATCTGCAAGACGCGCTTGAGCGTTTACCCAATCTTCAACCGTTACCACAGGAAAGTCAGCGCCATAAGGCTTGCCAGTTTCCGGGTGAATGCTCATGGGTCCAGTAGAGCCAAAGCAAGAACCCAAATTATTCACGCCAATAACGAAAAAAAGATTAGTGTCTACAGGCTTGCCTGGGCCGATCATATTATCCCACCAACCTATATCTTTTGGATCGTCCGGACTAGGGCCAGCGACATGATGTGAAGCATTGAGCGCATGGCAAATTAATACTGCATTACTTTTATCTGCGTTAAGCTTGCCATAAGTCTCAATGACTAAATCATAGGCAGATAGAACGGCGCCACTCTGCAAAGGCAGGGGCTCGGCAAAATGGATAGTATTTCTAGAGAGGTGTAGCTCGCTCATTCTGAAAGGAGGATGCGCAAACTAATATCAGAGGCTTCGGTTGGTAATTTCTTAAAGCCACTGCGGGCAAATCGATGCCAACGCCCCAAAACGAAACTCATCAACATCGCGGCACGAATACTGACTTCTTCTTGACCAACTCCAGCCCAGGCTCCACCTTGGGTTTGGGCAATACGTAGTGCTTGCTTTAAGGATGCTTCAACGCGATCTAAGACCTGAGTAATACGCTCTTGTAAACGATCATCTTCTTGCAGCAAAGCATCCCCCAAAAGAACTCTAGTCATTCCAGGATTCTTCTCAGCGAAGAACAACAGCATTTGTAATATTCCGCGAGCCTGAGCAAGACCAGATTCTTCTTTTTGATTAATCTGATTGATCAACCCAAAAACTGTTTGCTCGATAAAAGAAATCAGCCCCTCGAACATCTGCGCTTTACTAGCAAAATGACGATAAAGTGCAGCTTCAGATACTTGAATTTTTGCTGCCAAGGCTGCTGTTGTTACGCGCTCACCTTTGGGGTTTTGTAACATCTCTGCAAGTACTTGCAGAATCTGTAGACGACGCTCTCCAGGACGCGGACGCTTACGCGCCTTACCAGCATCAGCGCTACTGCCCTCGATATTTGTCGGCTCTATAGATTGGCGCATATATTTGCTTACCTAGAGCGAATCATCGTACCGAATGCTTGCTCGGTCAGAATTTCTAGCAACAAGGAGTGCTCAATACGGCCATCAATAATATGGACTGAATTTACTCCACTTTTCGCAGCATCCAATGCAGAAGAAATCTTCGGCAACATGCCTCCAGAAATCGTGCCATCGGCAAATAGAGCATCAATCTCTTTTGCAGTGAGATCAGTGAGGAGCTTGCCATCTTTATCCATGACCCCAGGAGTATTAGTCATCATGACCAATTTCTCTGCATGCAAAATTTCAGCCATCTTGCCAGCCACCAAATCGGCATTGATGTTGTAGGCCTGACCCTCTTCGCTAAAGCCAATCGGAGAAATCACAGGAATAAAGGCGTCATCTTGTAAGGCTTTTACAACCGCAGGATTAATGGCTTCAATCTCACCGACAAAACCTAAATCAATTTTTTTACCAGGCTCTTTATCGCTAGGTACCAGCATTTTCCTAGCATGAATTAAGCCGCCATCTTTACCAGTCAAGCCAACCGCCTGGCCACCAAATTGGTTAATCAACATCACGATATCTTGCTGCACTTCACCGCCCAGAACCCACTCCACCACTTCCATGGTTTCTTCATCGGTAACCCGCATACCCTGAATAAAGCTTCCGGTCTTACCCATCTTTTTCAAAGCTTCATCAATTTGTGGGCCGCCGCCATGAACAACAACCGGATTCATGCCAACCAATTTCAGCAAAATCACATCGCGCGCAAAACTTTCTTTGAGGCGATCTTCAATCATGGCGTTTCCACCATACTTAATCACAATAGTCTTACCATGGTATGAACGGATATACGGCAAAGCTTCAGCCAGAATCTGCGCCTTTAACAAAGGTGAGATATCGCTAAGAGTAGGTAAATGCTTGGTCATCGCAAATAAGATTTATTCGCCAAATAATTTTTGACGTAATTCACGACGCTCTTGAGCTTCAAGAGACAAATTGGCTGTAGGCCGTGCAATCAGACGGTTCAAGCCAATTGGCTCACCAGTTTCTTCACACCAACCGTAGTCACCAGACTCAATACGAGCCAAAGCTTGCTCAACTTTTTTAAGCAGCTTACGCTCACGGTCGCGCGTGCGCAATTCCAAAGCATGCTCTTCTTCAATCGTTGCACGATCAGCTGGATCTGGCACCAGAATATTTTCGCGAAGATGTTCGGTAGTCTCTGAAGCATTCTTCAAAATGTCGTCTTTAAGAGTCTGTAGTTTTTGACGGAAAAAATCTAACTGCGCAGCATTCATATAGTCCTTTTCGGACATCTTGAGTAATTCTGCTTCAGTTAGGGGCGCACCTTTTACAGTCTTGGTGCTCGCAGCCCTACTACTAACTTTTGCAGCAGTTGCTGGTTTTGTTGCTGTTTTTACCGTCATCTCATTCTTTCCTAGATTTGAAGCATTATTGCCTCATTCTGCCAAACTTTTACAGTGCTTTAATCAATATTTTTTAATATTGACCGTGGCGGCGGATTGTACCCGAAACTTCCTATACCAAACATCCCTCAAGCCCAGCCAGTAGGGTGTCCTTAGGCAAATCAATGCCTATGAAGACCATCCGGGTTTGCTTAGGTTCAGCGCCCCATGGGCCAGCCAAATCACTGCCCATCATTTGATGAACCCCCTGAAACACTACTTTTCGGTTGCTTCCCTTCACATAGAGCACACCTTTATAGCGCAGCATCTTTTCACCAAAGACCTCCAAGATACCTCCTAGGAAGTCTTCTAACTTTTTGTGATCAAAGGGTTTATCACTACGAAAAACAAAGGACTGAATGCGGTCTGTGTGCCCTGCGTGACCATGATGATGCTCATGGCTATGGTCGTGCCCACAAGTGCTGTGGTCATGATCGTGACTGTGATCATGAGCATGATCGTCCTGCTCTAAGAAGTGAGGATCAATATCTAACTTAGCATTGAGGTTGAATCCCTTGAGATCTAATACTGCATCGAGAGGCACAATTCCTTTAGAGATCCCAGTAATCGGTGCTCTTGGGTTCATATGCATCAAGCGATTACGCAAAGTCTCAACTTCAGCCGGTGCTACTAGATCGGTCTTGGTAATGAAGATCTGGTCCGCAAAGCCTACTTGGCGCTGCGCCTCTTCGTGTTCAGTTAACTGGTGTGGGCCGTGCTTGGCATCCACCAAGGTCACAACAGCATCTAAGACGTAATGGTCGGCGACATCGTCATCCATAAAGAAGGTTTGGGCCACTGGGCCAGGATTAGCAACACCGGTCGTTTCAATCACAACACGATCAAAACTAATCTTCTTATCCTTACGCTGCTCCCAAAGCTCATTTAAAGCATCAACGAGATCGCCACGAATGGTGCAACAAATACAGCCATTGCTCATCTGCACAATATTTTCTTGGTTGTCTTGAACCAAAATATCGTTATCGATGTTCTCCTCGCCAAACTCATTCTCAATCACAGCAATTTTTTTACCATGTTGCTCGGTCAAAATATGTTTGAGTAAGGTCGTTTTACCGCTTCCTAAGAAGCCAGTCAAAATAGTTACCGGAATTAATGCCATAAATAATCCAATCAAAATCTAGAAGTAATACATCCCTAAGGCGGGAAACCCACTATCTTACCGAGTTCCTCAGCCTTTACCAGCCTTGGCGCGAGGATGCGCTTTATCGTATGCCTGGGCGAGGTGCTGAAAATCCAAAGAGGTATAAATCTGGGTGCTGGCAATGCTTGCGTGCCCCAGCATTTCTTGAACAGCCCGCAAGTCTTGGGAGGATTGCAAGATATGACTAGCAAAGCTGTGGCGCATCATATGCGGGTGTACATGGGTAGGGAGCCCTGCACGCATAGCTAAAGTGCGCAGGCGCGCCTGTACCGTACGTGGTGATAAGCGTTTGCCGGTGGCAGATAAAAAAAGTGCATTTGATTGCTCAGCATAACTACTGGCATCCCGAATCTGCCGCCATTCCTTGAGTGAGTGCATCGCTGGTGCACCAACTGGTACTGAGCGTCTCTTGCCACCCTTACCTAAAACGGTGACTTCAGCAGCATCCCAATCTACCCATCCCGCAGATTGATTCTGGCGATCTTTACTTTGCATGACATCGATACCCAATAATTCAGAAAGACGTAAGCCTGAGGAGTAAAGCAAATCAATAATCGCTGCATCCCGAATGGATTCCAAATCCTTTTTCTCTTGCGACTCTGTAACAGCTTGATTCACTAAAGCAAGCGCTTGCTCCACCGACAGGGCTTTAGGCAAGGACTTAAGGCGCTTAGGGGCCTTTACATCATCAACTGGGTTAGCTACTAGGTTGCTAGTCAGTTTTCCAGCGCGTGCGTCTCGCCTCGCATCTTTCTCGGTTAGCCAGTGATACCAACCACGCCATGCTGAAAGTGCCCTGGCAATACTTCTTGAAGACTTTCCCTTGGAATGCAAACGACCAGCCCAACGACGCACATGACCATTGCTAACCTTTAAGAGATCAATCGAATCTTCAAGAGCAAAATTTTCCAGCTCCCCAAGATCCATGCCATATGCCTTGAGTGTATGCGGCGAGAGTTGCCGCAATACATGTAGCTCGTGCAAATACTCTTGCACGAGGGGATGCAGATCAGTCGCTGGTAATTTCATAGGCCTGGATACGATCCAAAGCTGCAGCAGTGAGTTCTGCAATCTGGCGTAAATAGAAGGCGCCCATATCTGCAGTAAAACGGGTTTCATCTTTGCTAGCTAGCAATAAAACTGCGGGGGATTGGGCAGCGTTAATACTTTTACCCAGCGGCAAACCAATAGCCACCATGCTTTGCCAGCTTGGATCAATGGTGGTTTGACTCGCTAACAAATCCACGCTCGCAGCTGCAAGCTCTTTGGCTGAACCGCATAGAGGTGTATCAATCCAAGGGCCAAATGCAGAATTTGGGGCCAGCAATTGTGCAGACTCAACCTCAAACACCTCAGCCAATCCAGAAGTAATTGCACCTTCAATGTCAGCTTTGTTGTTTGCCTTCATTAAACGTAATAACCAAGCAACTAAGCTTTGTTGGGTTTTATCGTTACGACTTCCAAAATGCAGCATCTCACTTAAACGACGATTGAGCTCTTGATTTTGAGTGCGCAACACCGTCATCTGACGCTCCTGCAATGAGATGGCGCGATCCTCATGCGGATGTTTGAGGCGAATCTCATTAAAGAGGTTGGCATAGCGATCGAAGAAGCCTGGGGTTGCTCGTAGCCACTCGGCAACTAACTCTTCTTGTTCAGCCTGCTTTGGATCTATTGCGCTCATCTATTTCTTTCTTAACTTACTTTAAGTTAACTCAGTTTTTTACGTAAGAGTTCATTTACTTGACCGGGATTGGCCTTACCTTGAGAAGCTTTCATAATCTGGCCCACAAGCGCATTAAAGGCTTTTTCTTTACCAGAGCGGAACTCTTCCACTGACTTCTGGTTTGCCGCCAGCACTTGATCAATGATTGCTTCAATAGCTCCACTATCGCTAATCTGCTGAAGGCCTTTGGCATCAATCACTTGGTCGACAGTGCTAATCGCCTTACCAGCAACAGCTTCTTCCCACAAAATTGCAAAGATATCTTTAGCGATCTTATTAGAGATAGTGCCATCAGCCATACGGGTCAGCAATGGGGCTAAATGCGATGCCTTAAGTGGTGCATTCGCCATTGCAATGCCAGCGCGATTGAGAGAAGAGGCAAACTCACCAGCAATTAAATTCGCAGCAGCCTTTGCTAAAGACTTGTCAACAATTGCCAATAGCTCCTCAAACACTTTTGCAGTATCACGGTCTTGCGTCAACAATTGGGCGTCATAAGCACTCAAGCCATAGTCTGCTTGCCATTGCTGGCGAAGTTGTGCTGGAAGTGTCGGCATCTGATTTCGCACATTCGCAATCCACACATCATCAATTACAACTGGCAATAAGTCAGGATCTGGGAAATAGCGATAGTCGTTAGCATCCTCTTTACTCCGCATACTGCGTGTTTCGCTACGATCGGGGTCGTATAAACGGGTTTCTTGAACAACCCTACCGCCATCTTCAATTAATTCAATTTGGCGACGCACTTCATATTGAATAGCTTCTTCTAGAAAGCGGAAGGAATTGAGGTTCTTAATCTCGCAACGGGTACCGAACTCTTTTTGCCCCATTGGGCGAACAGACACGTTAGCATCGCAGCGGAAAGATCCCTCTTGCATATTGCCATCACACACCCCTAACCACACAACGAGGGTATGCAAAGCTTTTGCATATGCCACTGCTTCTGCGGCACTGCGCATGACAGGCTCGGTAACAATCTCTAGAAGTGGGGTACCAGCACGATTTAAGTCGATGCCGCTAGAAGGCTCAGCATGAGGTCCCATAAAACCCTCTTCGTGAACTGATTTACCAGCATCTTCTTCCATGTGGGCACGAGTTAATTCAACGACCTTTACTTCATCGCCAACTAAGATCTCAAGATGGCCGCCAACGACTACTGGAAGATCCATCTGACTAATTTGATAGCCCTTGGGTAGGTCTGGATAAAAATAATTTTTGCGAGCGAAAATACTGGCTGGCGAAATCTTTGCGCCAACGGCTAATCCAAAACGAATGGCATGCTCAACTGCTTGACGATTAAGCACTGGCAACACTCCTGGCAGAGCCAAATCAACTGCGCATGCTTGCGTATTGGGTTCTGCACCAAAGCGCGTGCTTGCACCACTAAATATTTTTGAATTAGTTTGTAGTTGAGCGTGAGTCTCTAGACCAATAACGACTTCCCATTGCATCATGCCACCCCACTAGCTTGTCGCAAATGCCAATCTGTGGCATGCTGATACTCATGTGCCACTTGTAATAAGCGCGCCTCAGAAAAGTAATTACCAATGAGCTGCATGCCGATAGGTAAATCATTTGCATTAAATCCGCAGGGTGCGCTCATTGCTGGTAGCCCAGCCAAATTCGTTGAGAGCGTATAAATATCTTCTAAATACATCTGTACCGGATCTTTTGACTTCTCCCCCAGACGCCATGCCACATCAGGGGCAACAGGCCCAAGGATCACATCACACTCTTTAAATGCTGCCTGAAAATCTGCCGCAATAATCCTGCGAATTTTTTGTGCTTGCAGATAATAAGCATCGTAGTAGCCATGACAAAGAACGTAAGTTCCAATCATGATGCGGCGCTTTACTTCCGCACCAAAACCTTCGGTGCGAGACTTCTGGTACATATCACCAAGATCTTTATATTCAGTAGCGCGATGGCCATAACGAACGCCATCAAAACGACTCAAATTACTAGAGGCTTCTGCTGGTGCTAAGACGTAATAAACAGGGATAGATAGCTTAGTTTTAGGCAGGCTAACTTCAATTAACTTTGCGCCTAAGCCTTCAAGAGTCTTTGCGGCTTCACCTACTGACTTTGAAACATCACTGGCTAACCCTTCAGAAAAAAATTCTTTGGGCAAGCCAATTCGCAAACCTTCTAATGGTTTGGCTGCATTCGTATTACCTTCTTGCCAGTTCTGATTAAGATAGCGTCCATAGTCCTCACCAGAATCAGCTAGTGAAGTGGAGTCACGCTGATCATGTGATGACATTGCAGAAAGGACTAGGGCGCAGTCCTCTGCCGATTTCCCTATAGGGCCAGCCTGATCCAATGAAGAAGCGTAAGCAATAATTCCATATCGAGAAACACGCCCATAACTTGGCTTAATGCCAGTCAAGCCACAAAATGCAGCGGGTTGACGGATTGAGCCCCCAGTATCAGTACCAGTTGCAATCGGAGCTAAGCCAGCAGCAACCGCAGCAGCAGAGCCACCTGAAGATCCACCGGCAACATAGGCCGGATTCCAAGGATTTAATACTGGTCCATAGGCAGAATTTTCATTGGAAGAGCCCATGGCAAATTCATCCATATTGGTCTTGCCAAGACAAACCATCCCAGCTCCATGAGGATTGCTTTCATCGGGAATTCCGAGATTGGCAACCACCGTAGCATCAAAGGGGCTCTCGTAACCAGCTAAGATTTTGGAGGCGGCAGTCGACTTCCAGCCCCGGGTTACAAAGACATCTTTATGGGCAATTGGAATGCCAGTCAACTTGCCAGCCTTACCAGTAGAGATTAACTTGTCTGCTTTAGATGCTTGTTCTAAACTTAAGTGAGTATTCACATCTAAATAGGCATTCCACTGCTTTCCAGCCTCAATTCGGTCTAAAAAGTACTGGGTTAATTCAGTACTGGAAACCTCCTTAGCGGCCAAGGCTTTTGCCATGAGTGAGATAGGGGTGTTCTGCCAACTCATTCAATCACCTTCGGAACCAAAAAATAGCCCTCTAGCTGAGCGGGGGCAGACTTCATATTCTCCGTACGGTGATCAGACTCACTCACTTGGTCAACGCGCAGAGGCTGAGCCAAATCACGCAAAAATAGGATTGGGTGAGCAAGTGGCTCCAAGCCAGTGGTATCGACCGCCTGCATTTCCTCAACCAGAGAAAAAATGGCCTGCAATTGAGGTAAAACTGCCTCGGCTTCTGCCTGACTTAACTCAAGCCTAGAGAGGTGCGCAATGCGCTGGACATCATCAAGATTCATAGGGCGCTAGAGTATCATTCCTATATATTTTTATTAACAACTTCTATTTTCCCACTACATCATGTTTGGTTTTTTCCGCAGCTACTTTTCTAATGACCTAGCCATCGACCTAGGAACCGCCAACACCTTAATTTATATGCGTGAGCGGGGTATTGTCCTTGATGAACCCTCGGTTGTGGCTATTCGCCAAGAAGGCGGCCCAAATGGCAAAAAAACCATTCTAGCCGTTGGGAAAGAGGCAAAAGCGATGTTAGGGCGTGTTCCAGGAAATATTGAAGCAATTCGCCCTATGAAGGACGGTGTTATTGCCGACTTCACTATTACAGAACAAATGCTTAAGCAATTCATCAAGCTTGTGCATGAAAGCAAATTATTAAAGCCCAGTCCACGCATCATTATTTGCGTTCCTTGCGGATCTACTCAAGTTGAGCGTCGTGCTATTCGTGAATCTGCATTAGGCGCAGGCGCATCACAAGTATTTTTGATTGAAGAACCAATGGCCGCTGCAATTGGATCTGGCCTGCCAGTTTCTGAAGCAGCAGGTTCAATGGTTGTTGATATCGGTGGTGGCACGACTGAAGTTGGCGTGATGTCACTAGGCGGCATGGTTTACAAAGGCTCTGTTCGTGTTGGTGGGGATAAGTTTGATGAGGCGATTACCAATTACATTCGTCGCAACTACGGAATGTTGATTGGTGAGCAAACTGCCGAGATGATCAAGAAAACAATCGGCTCTGCATTCCCTGGGGCAGAAGTGCGCGAAATGGAAGTTAAAGGCCGCAATCTTTCAGAAGGTATTCCCCGTAGCTTCACTGTTACCAGCAATGAAATTCTCGAAGCATTAACAGATCCACTTAATCAAATCGTGACTGCAGTAAAAGCGGCCCTTGAGCAGATTCCACCTGAGTTGGCCTCTGACATTGCTGAACGCGGCATGATGCTTACGGGTGGTGGTGCCTTATTGCGTGACCTTGATCGCCTCTTGCTTGAAGAAACTGGTTTACCGATTCATGTAGCAGAAGATCCTTTAACTTGCGTCGCTCGTGGTTGTGGCATTGCACTTGAGCGCATGGATAAGTTAGGCGGAGTGTTCTCGCACGAGTAAGCGACATACACGTCGATCAGGGAATTGCGACATAGCGCTCCACCACTTTTCAGACAGGGCATTCCGGCCTTACTCAAACTGATTGTCTGTCTATCAATCAGCATCGCTCTGATGCTGATTGATTTCCGTTTTAAAGCTCTCGACCCGATTCGCAATAATGTGAATTGGATCTTGCGGCCACTCGAATATGTCATGATGGCGCCCCGTAATATTTTCGAAGCCACTTCAGAGTATTTCACTACTCGGTCATCACTTGACCAAGAAAATCAAGTGATGAAGGCACGCCAAGCAGAGCTCTCCTTGTTAGCAAATCAATCTGAATTCTTGATGGTAGAGAATCAAAATTTGCGTGAGCTGATGGCACTTCAAAAACAGGTCACCTTTAAAACCTTACCTGTTGAAATTCTGTTTAATCCACCCAATCCCATTTCACAGCGCATTGTGATCAATCGGGGTAGCAATGATGGTCTAAAGTTAGGCAACCCGATTGCAAATGATTCTGGCATTCTTGGTCAAGTTGTACGCCTATATGAACGTTCAGCTGAGGTTTCCTTACTGGAAGATCGTGATTTTGCAGTTCCGGTTCAGGTAGCCCGTAATGGTCTACGTGCCGCAGTTTTTGGAGCTGGCCGCGGCAACCCCCTAGAACTTCGCTATTTACCAGTTGCGAGCGATTTAGAAGTGGGGGATATTTTGCTTACCTCGGGAATTGACGGGGTATATCCGCCTGGCTTTGCTGTGGCAGTCATTAGCAAGATTGAGCGTAATGCAGATAAGAACTCCTCGAATGTATTTTGTGTACCCGTAGCAGCTGTAAATCGCTATCGTCAAGCCCTAGCCTTTTTGTATGACCCACAATTCGATGCAAAAGCGCCCGTCATTGATAATAAATCTGCTACTGGAGCGCCTTTAACAAATACCCCAGGCCGTCGTCAAACTCGCTCGCGAGGTATGCAATGATCGATATCCAAAGTGGCTATATTTTGCGCCCGGTAAATCCAGTCTTTATTTATTTCAGCTTATTGTGTGCACTGCTATTAAACCTCTTGCCAATTGGTAACTATGGGTGGGTACCAGACTGGCTCATTATTTGTATTGTCTTTTGGAATATTCATCAGCATCGCTATGTCAGCATCATCTGGGCTTTCATACTTGGCTTCTTAATGGACGTACACAATTCAGATATTTTGGGACTTCATGCCTTTAGCTATTCATTTGTCGCTTATCTAGCGATCTCTTGGCATAGACGAATTGTTGCGCTAAGTGTCCTGTCACAAGCCCTACATCTACTTCCTATTTTCTTATTGGTTTCTTTATTTCCCGTTTTGGTACATTTGCTTCTTACTGGAGAGTTCTATTGGTGGGCCTTAACCGGCGCTATTCAAGCGCTGATTGAAGCAATGCTTTGGCCATTAGCAACGCGTATTTTATTGTCACCTCAACGTCGTTCAATTGACGTCGATCACAATCGACCACTCTAAGAAGCTGTATGGTTTCTTATAAAAAACCTGACCTAAACTCATTTCAAGAGCGCATTCATATTGCGACTTTATTTGTCACTTTTTGTTTCCTGCTTTTAGTGACGCGCTTGGTATGGTTGCAATTAATTAGTCATGGAAAATATTCGGTGCTTGCTGAAAGTAATCGCATTGCCTTAGTACCAGCCCCTGCTAACCGTGGACTTCTAATCGATCGAAATGGCATTGTGATCGGTAGAAACTACTCAGCCCTAACCTTGGATGTGAATGCGGAAGAGGTGAAGGGGAACGTTGATCAACTCATCAACGGACTTGCAGAAATTATTGATATTTCCCCAAGGGATCGCCGCAATTTCAAACGCTCCCTAGAAGATTCCCGAAATATGGGTACTTTTCCCCTGCGATCCATGCTCAATGAGGCTGAAACCGCTCGTTTTATGGCTAATCGCTACCGCTTCCCCGGAGTAGAGGTCCGCGCCAGAAGCTTCCGTGAATATCCCTACAACGAATTAGCCTCCCATCTCATTGGTTATATCGGACGAGTTTCCCAAAGAGATAAGGAGATAATGCAGGCAGAAATTGAGGGGGCAAAAGCAGATGATCCTGATGCATTGCAATCTTCTTTTTTGCCGGGTATTCAATACGTTGGCAAAATTGGTTTAGAGCAAAGTTATGAAACTGTTTTGCGCGGTGTGCCTGGATACGATCAAGTTGAGATCACCGCCGGCGGAAAACCAGTGCGCACACTTTCAAGCTCACCCTCAGTGCCAGGTAAAAATGTGGTGCTCTCAGTGGATATCAAATTGCAATATTTGGTTGAGCAACTTTATGGAAATTTCCGCGGGGCTTTTGTTGCTATTGAACCAGAGACTGGTGATGTACTTGCGTTTGTTTCTAAGCCAAATTTTAACCCAAATGACTTTGTTGAGGGCATTGATTCAGTAACGTGGAAAGAGTTAAATGACTCTCCACAAAAGCCACTCTACAACAGGCCCTTAAAAGGTATTTATCCGCCAGGGTCAACCTACAAACCGTTTATGGCGCTTGCTGCTTTGGAGAATAAGAAACGCACACCTTCACAAACAATTTCTGATCCTGGTTATTTTAATTTCGGTAACCACACCTTTCGCGATGATAAGAAGGGGGGTCACGGCATCGTAGATATGCAAAGGTCTATTGTCGAATCTTGCGATACGTACTACTACACATTAGCTCGTGATATGGGCGTGAACATGATGCATGACTTTATGAAGCCATTAGGCTTCGGTCAAATTACTGGAATTGATTTACAAGGCGAATCAAGGGGCGTCTTGCCATCTACTGAGTGGAAGAAAACTACCTTCAAGAAACCTGAGCAACAAAAATGGTACGAGGGAGAAACGATTTCATTAGGCATTGGTCAGGGCTATAACGCCTTTACTATTTTGCAATTGGCGCACGCAATGGCTAATGTTGCAAATAACGGTATTGTGATGAAGCCACACCTAGTTAAAGCAATTGAGGATCCCTTCACTCGCAACAGAGTGCTAACTACACCGAAAGAAAGCTATCGCATTGATCTCAACCAAGAAAATATTGCTTTTATTAAAAAAGCAATGGTTGAAGTAAACATCTCTGGCACATCTGCTACCGCATTCAAAGGAATAGGCTATCAAGTAGGTGGTAAAACTGGTACTGCACAAGTCTTTAGTTTAAATTCGAAAGAGTATAAACATGGCTCCACTGCGGAATTTTTACGAGACCATGCTTTATATATTGCTTTTGCTCCAGCAGAAAAACCGACGATTGTGATTGCAATGGTAGTAGAGAATGCAGGCTTTGGTGCGCAGTACGCCGCACCAATTGCGCGTAAAGCGTTAGATTTTTACATTGAGGGCAAGTGGCCCAAGGAGGTTCCTGAATGGAAAAGAGCCCCTTAACAAAAATAAAAGATATTTTCTTTGGTATTTTTTCTGGGTTAGATCGCCAGCTAGGCTATATTCTACTTGGTCTGGCAGCTGTTGGGTTTTTTACATTCTTATCTTCTAGCCAAAATACACCAGTTCTCATTACTGATGAGTTACGTAACCTTGCTCTCTCGTTTGTGGTGATGTGGATTGTTTCGCGTATTCCGCCAAAATGGTTAGAGATGGGTGCCGTTTGGATTTATGGCTTTGGTGTTGCACTATTGATTGCAGTTGCTGTATTTGGATTGATTAAAAAAGGTGCGCGTCGTTGGCTTAATATCGGCATTGTTATTCAGCCATCTGAAATCATGAAAATTGCAATGCCGCTCATGCTTGCGTGGTACTTCCAAAAGCGCGAAGGCATTCAGAAAGGCTGGGACTATGCAGTAGCAGCCATTATTTTGGCTATTCCAGTTTTCCTAATAGCACGCCAACCAGATTTAGGCACGGCACTCCTAGTATTTGCAGCTGGTCTTTACGTCATCATCTTAGCTGGCTTGCCATGGAAATGGATTCTTCCTTTTGTGGCTCTTGGTGTTATTGGCATTCTGCTTATTATTATTTTCGGCAGCACGATTTGCGCGCATGATGTTGCCTGGCCATTTATACACAACTATCAAAAACATCGCATTTGTACTTTGCTAGATCCTACTAGCGATCCACTTGGAAAGGGCTTTCATACCATTCAATCCATGATTGCAATCGGCTCTGGTGGATTTTTTGGCAAGGGCTGGTTTCAGGGGACGCAAGCACATTTAGAATTTATTCCAGAAAAACATACTGACTTTGTATTTGCAGTTTTCTCAGAAGAATTTGGCTTGCTTGGTAATTTAATATTGATTGCCTTGTTCTTTGCACTGATTAAAAGGGGCTTAGCAATCTCAGCAAGTGCGCCGAACTTATTTACGCGTCTACTAGGCGCTGCAGTAACGCTCATTTTCTTTACTTATGCGTTTGTGAACATCGGCATGGTGAGCGGCTTACTGCCAGTTGTTGGAGTTCCATTGCCATTTATAAGCTACGGTGGCACCGCCTTAGTTACTCTTGGATTTGGTGCGGGGATACTAATGAGTATTCATCGCCATCGACGCCTAGTGCAAAGTTAATTCAAAAATGGATTCTGAAGTTCTTTAGATTCTTTAGGTAATAAAAAAGCCCGGCACGCCGGGCTTTTAAATCAACAAATAAAGAATTACTTCTTACGCTTGTTAACTGAATCTTTAAATGCTTTACCAGCAGAAAACTTAACAGTTTTAGCAGCGGCGATTTTGAGTGGCTCACCAGTTTTTGGATTGCGGCCCATACGCGCAGCACGCTTGCCAGATGAGAATGTCCCGAAACCGATCAGTTGTACTGAGTCGCCTTTAGTAACAGCTTTGATGATTGTGTCGATAGCAGAATTCAATGCAAATTCAGCTTTTGCTTTAGAGATCTCGGCGTCGTCAGCAATTGCTGCGATTAGTTCGGCTTTGTTCAAGTGAAGCTCCTTATAGATATTGATGTCAGCGCACATTACGCTTACATGATTTTAACCACAAAAAATTACAAAAATAAAGCTGCGTTACATTAATTTTTTACAACCACTACAAATTAGTCAGCCAAAACGACTATATCGGAAACAAAATATTCGGTATCCCCAAAGCAGCTTGTTGGCAAACCAATGTGCTGATCGTATTTTAGAGCTACTTTTTTACCTAAATTAGCATTTATTTTTTGCGCCACAGTATCATCACGCACCGTAAAGAGGAATTTTTCCGACATTGTTCCAGGCATCGAAACCATCGCCATTTCTCCTTCCCAGGTTTTGCAAATATAGCCACGATTGGAGAATTTTTGTACATATCCAGCTCGTTCGCCGTTTCCATAGCTCCAATTAAGCATGACCCAAGTATATGCTGAAATACCCACAAACCCAATTAAAACAAGGCTTAAGAGCCACTTTATAAACCCATTCATACGATCATCCTTGATCCATGTCCACATAAACCCTAACTGGGTACCGAAACCTATCTTGCCTAAGTATATGAGTATCCCTGAGCAAGAAATAGTCCATCAAGGGCTCACAGACAAATTAAAATGTGAGCAATCACCTTACATTGGTAAGTTCCATGCAAATTCGTCACATCATCTTTTTAATTTTTGTAGCCTCAGCTCTTTATGTTTATTTCAGAGGTAGGGTGCGCTTTGGATTGGTGAGATCACTAATGGACTATCAAGTACTTTTAGCCCCCATTAATGCACTTTTATATTTATTTTCTAAAGTAAAAGCGACTGCTTTTATTCCAGTAAGCCAATTTCCAGAGATGAGACCGTTGCAAGATAACTGGGAAATCATCCGCCAAGAAGCACTTTCATTAAATGCAGACGGTGCTATTGCTGTGGCAACAGGCTATAACGATATTGGCTTTAATTCCTTCTTTAGAACGGGTTGGAAGCGTTTTCACCTCTATTGGTACGGCAAAGATCTGCCTTCCGCCCAGGCTAGCTGCCCTAAAACGGTGGCATTACTTAAATCCATCCCCTCTGTCAAAGCAGCTATGTTCGCCTCCCTACCCCCTGGAGCTACTCTAGTACGTCACCGCGACCCTTATGCAGGGTCCCTGCGCTATCACATTGGCCTAGTGACTCCAAATGACCCCAAATGCTTTATTGAGGTCGATGGAGAACGCTATTTTTGGAAAGATGGCGAACCCGTCATGTTTGATGAAACCTATATTCACTTTGCTGCTAACGAAACCGATCATCAACGTATCGTCCTATTTTGTGATGTTGAGCGGCCTGTTTATACAAAAGTCGTGCAATGGATCAATCGCTGGTTCGGTCGCTACGTTATGAGCGCTGCAGCATCCCAAAACGTTGAAGGTGAAAAAGTTGGCTTTGTGAATGTCGTCTTTAAATACTTTTACCAGCTCAGGGCGCAAGCTAAAAAACTGAAGGCCAAACACCGCAGCGTTTATTACGTCAGCAAATGGATCTTAATTTTAGGAATTTTGTGGGCAATCTTCTGGTAATTTAGGGCTTGAGAGCCTGAATAATTTGCTCAAGGCTAATAGGCCCCCAGACTTCGACCCTTTTATGCCTACTGTTTTGCCCTGAAATGAACTGAATCTGCTTTTGGGGCACTTTTAACTGCTTCGAAAGCCAGACTAATAACAGCTCATTAGCCTTGTTTTCTATGGCAGGCGCCTGAAGAGAAATCTTAAGACAACCATCATGCAAGCCCACAACTTTGGTGATCTTTGCGCCCGGCTGGCAATGGAGATTTAAGGTAATTCCGTTGGGGGTTTGTTTTAACCAAATAGGCGTCATTAAAGTACTTTAAACTTAAACCATGATTATGAAGAGCTCTAAAACGCTAGACCACCTGTTTGCAAGCAATCGCAACTGGGCTGAAGGCATGATCGCTAAAGATCCTGATTTTTTTAAACGCTTAGTGAATCAACAAGCCCCAGAATACCTCTGGATTGGGTGCTCCGATAGTCGCGTGCCCGCAAATGAAATTGTTGATCTTTTACCGGGCGAGCTATTTGTTCATCGCAACGTGGCTAACGTTGTTGTCCATACCGACTTAAATTGTTTATCTGTTATTCAGTTTGCGACTGACTTACTGAAAGTAAAACACATCATTGTAGTTGGACATTATGGTTGTGCGGGTGTGCATGCTGCATTAAGTGACCGCCGCGTAGGTCTTGCTGATAATTGGTTGCGTCACGTTAAAGATGTTCACCAAAAACATGAACGCTATTTAGGGGAAGTTTTACCCACACCGAAGCGCCAAGATCGTTTATGCGAATTAAATGTGATTGAGCAGGTTGTCAATGTGTGCGAAACCACCATCGTTCAGGATGCTTGGCTCCGCGGCCAAGATCTAACGGTGCATGGCTGGGCATACCGCCTTGATACAGGAATCGTAAAAGATTTAGGAATGTCCTGTAGCTCAATTGAAGAGATGGAAATGCGCTACAAAAAAACCTTAACTCGTTACGACACTGAGTAAATCGCATTTGCTCAAATCCTTTGCTAATCATGCAGTAGTTGCTTTTCTTAAGCTACTTTCTATCCTGCCCTATCCACTTTTAGTGTCTATTGGCTATGGCTTAGGCTATATCGCTGCACGCATTCCGGGGGACCGAAATCGAGTTGTAAAAATAAACTTGCATTTGTGTTTTCCCCAATTGAATACAACTGAAATTGATCTTCTGAGCAAACAACACTGGCGCTTGCTTGGTCGCAGCCTAGTTGAGAAAAGTATTATTTGGCTAGGCAGCAGAAAACAGCTGGCCGACATGATTGAGGTGAAGTCTGCCGTTGATCTAATAAGCAGAAAGCCTCGAATTCTGGTGAACATGCATTTCACTGGGATTGAAGGCAGCATTATTTTGAGTGCGCTTGCAAAAGAGCGGGGCTGGCCTCGAACTTCAGGATTTTTTCAGAGAATGAAAAATCCTTTCTTCAACCAAAAAATTATTGAATGGCGTAATCGCTTTGGCGGAAACTCAATTGACCGCCAAGGAAATTCAAAAGAAATCATCCGAGAGATTCGTAATGGTGATTTCATTATCATTGCTCCAGACATTGATCTAGGCACAAAAGATTCTGAGTTTGTTCCCTTCTTTGGAATTGAAACCAATACTATTACTACTGTGTCGCGCCTGTCCAAGATTACCGGGGCTGATGTTTGCATGATGACTACAACTTTAAAAGCGGATGAATCTGGCTATCTTTGTGAAATCAGTGAGCCCTTAAAAGACTTCCCTGGACCCGACCCTAAAATAGATACTGCTCGCTTAAACCAATGCTTTGAAAAAGAAATTCTTCTTCGCCCAGCCGAATACTATTGGGTCCATAAGCGCTTTAAAAATCCTCCTGGAAACAAAACCAACCCTTATACGTCTTCTATCTAAAGAAAGGCTGGTAATAAGGTCCGCTTCGGGCAATTGCCGGATAATATGGGCATGGAAGATAAAGTACGCGTTTCGAAACTGTTGTCTGAGTTGGGGCTATGTTCACGTCGTGAAGCAGACTCCTATATTGAGCAAGGCTTAGTTACGGTAGATGGCGAAGTAGTCAACGAGCTTGGCATACGTGCTTATCGACATCAAAAAATTGAATTGCAGTCTGGCGCCAAAGTACAGCAGGCTTCTCGTATCACGGTAATTCTAAATAAACCTGTTGGCTTCATCTCACACTTCGATGATGAGCAGGAATACCAGCCGGCTGCTTCATTGATCACGCCTGATAACTACTTTGGCAGCCCCCTTGATAAGGGTCGCAACCCCCGCTTTAATACTAAAGGATTAGCTCCTGCAGGTAGACTCGATATTGACTCTACTGGGATGCTGGTGTTAACCCAAGATGGTCGAATCGCTAAATTATTGATTGGCGAAAATAGTCCGATTGAAAAAGAATATTTAGTCCGCGTTGAGGGGGCTCTTTCTTTCGAAGATTTAGATCGTCTTAAGCATGGTCTATCTTTAGACGGGGTCTCACTAAAACCAGCACAGGTGAGTTGGCAAAATGAAGATCAACTCCGCTTTGTGTTGCGCGAGGGACGCAAGCGTCAGATTCGAAGAATGTGTGAAATGGTTGGACTCAAGGTCATTGGTCTTAAGCGCGTCAGAATGGGTCGAATTTCACTGGGCCCACTACCGCCGGGACAATGGCGATTTGTAAGGCCAGAAGAGCAATTCTAAGTAAGCTCACCCGCTTATAATTGCGTCCAAACTAGATTAATAAGCGCAGAATTACCATCGATACCACCACCTCCAGTACTCCGGGCTCAGAAGTATTACGACGTCGTAGCTTTGCCATCATCTCTCACCCCGATGCTGGCAAGACCACGCTCACTGAGAAATTATTACTTTACGCTGGCGCAATTCAAATTGCTGGCAGCGTTAAAGCCCGTAAAGCAAGCCGGCATGCAACCTCTGACTGGATGGAAATTGAAAAACAGCGTGGTATCTCTGTCGCCAGTTCTGTGATGCAAATGGAATATCGGGACTGCATCATCAATCTACTTGATACTCCGGGCCATCAAGATTTCTCTGAAGATACATATCGCGTTTTAACAGCAGTGGATTCTGCTTTGATGGTGATTGATGCGGCGAATGGTGTCGAATCACAAACCTTACGTTTACTTGAAGTATGTCGCGCTCGTAATACACCTATCGTTACCTTCATCAATAAGATGGATCGTGAAGTAAAGCCCCCTATAGAATTGATGGATGAGATCGAAACTGCTCTTGGCATCGAAGTTGTTCCCTTTACTTGGCCAGTAGGCATGGGCAAATCTTTTGCGGGCGTGATTGATATCGCCAACATGCGCATGCGCATGTTTAAAGCAGGTGAAGATCGCGTTACCGAAGACTCACATACTGTGGTTGATGTAAATGATCCAGCGCTCAAACAGCGCCTGGGCAGTGACTTAGAAAATGCCTTGACAGAAGTGGCGCTTATTAAAGAAGCAATGCCTACATTTGATCGTGAAGCTTTCTTGGCAGGTCGCCAGTCTCCCGTATTCTTTGGCTCAGCCATTAATAATTTTGGCGTACGAGAAATTTTGAATACACTAGTTGAGCTTGCGCCATCACCAGGATCACGCAAAGCGCTGCAACGCGAAGTAAGCCCTGCTGAAAATAAATTCTCTGCTGTTGTCTTTAAGATTCAAGCCAATATGGACCCAGCACATCGTGACCGCGTAGCATTTTTACGCATCTGCTCAGGACATTTTCAGCGTGGCATGAAATTAAAGATTTGTCGCAACAATAAAGAAGTGCGTACTAATAATGCATTGTCTTTTCTTTCACAAAGACGCGATATTTTGGATGAGGCATTTCCGGGAGATATTATTGGCCTGCCTAACCATGGCTTACTTCGCCTAGGTGATACGCTTACTGAGGGTGAGCAATTGCAATTTACAGGTCTACCATTTTTTGCCCCTGAAATTTTTCGCATGGTTGAATCAGCAGATCCCATGCGCTCTAAGCAACTCCGAACTGGCTTGATGCAACTTGGCGAGGAGGGTGCTATTCAGGTCTTCCGCCCTATGGCTGGTGGCACGATGCTCTTGGGAGCCTTTGGTCAACTGCAATTTGAGGTCGTGAGTCATCGCCTACAAACGGAGTATGGCGCTGAAGTGCGCTTGCTGCCAGCGCGCTATAACTTAGCTCGCTGGGTAAGCTCAGATGATTCTGTTGCTTTGAAAAAATTTACCCAAGAAAATATTCATCGGATGGCAGAAGACGTTGTAGGAGCATCTGTTTTCCTTGCCTCACATAAGTCAGAGCTTGATGTAGCTCAACAGCGCTGGGAATCCATTCAGTTTCACGCCCTTAGAGAGCATGCTGGCCTAATTTATCAATCAGACTTGGCTGGTTAATTATTTGCTTTTACTCTGAGGGAACTTGCAGTCAAAAACTGCCACTAGCGGTGTATCCGTATTTTTAACAGACGCAATCTTGCCATATTGTGCGCAATAGTCGCTGGCCTTCTTAGTTAATTGTTCAATAGACTCACCACTGCTATTCAAAAAAGTGACATGATTTGCATCAGATGCATCCGTATAAACGGCTGCACAAGCACTTAATAGAGATAAAAACAATACCCCAAAGATATAAGTCTTCATAAAACAGATTCCTTGTTGTTTGATAACTAGATCGGCCACGGATCAAAGCTCTGGCCATACTGAAAAGAAATTTGCCGAGTGCCCAACGCGTATAAAAGTGGTTACAAGTGTGCTGTTAGAAGGCATCAGAAAGCCCATCACTAGAGAGAAGACGATATTTGGAAGATTAATCATGTCCTAATCATAGCGCCTGGACTTTTAAGCTGTTATTCTGAACTGTGATCACTATTGTGCGCCCTAGATAGGGGGATCTCTTGAGCATCCCTCTTGAATTCATCATTTCATTAGTCTAGGAAAACTCATGGCTGCAGGCCAAAATCAAAGAAACAGAAAAAACGATCCCATGCTCACCAAAACAGGTAAACCACGCCTTGGGCCACTAAATGCTATTCAGCTCAATAAGTTACTCGAGGCTAGCACTAAGCCAAAAGAGAAAAGTAAGATCTTGCGAGCGATTCAGAAACAAGCGGTTGTTACTGCATAAATACCAAGCCCCGATATTTCGGGGCTTTTTTTATTATGTGGCGAAAAGTATTTAAGCCCGCTTAACCAACATCCTCTTTCCCAAGATAACAGTAGAGACCACCAAGAAGGCGAAAACTAAATTCATGATTGTGAGCGCATCCCCAAGCAAAATACTGGCCACTACAAGCGTGCAAAAAGGCTGAATCAACTGCACCTGACTGACTCTTGCAATACCACCAATAGCAAGCCCCTCGTACCAAAAGAAGAAACCAATAAACATAGGGAACAAGCTTAAATAAATCAAAATAATCCAAGCCATAGAGCCTGCATGAAGGTACTGCATCTCAAATGTGAAATAGCTCATCACAATGTTAATAGGCAGTGAAATCACAAGTGCCCAAGAGATCACAGAGCGTGGATTCATCTTTCTTGATAGCTCGCCACCCTCTACATATCCGATACAAGCACAAATGCCACCGAGTACCAATAAGCCATCTATATATGTAAAGCTTCCTGCGTTTTTTAATAAGGCATAAGCGACGACCAACGCGGCGCCTAAAAGGGAGACTAGCCAAAATCCTAGAGATGGTCTTTCTTTAAAACGAACCACGCCAATAACGGTTGAAGCTAAAGGCATCATGCCTAAAATCACTGCGCCGTGGGATGAGGACCCTTCAGTCATGGCAACGGTAGTAAAGATTGGAAAGCCGAAAACTACGCCCAAAGAAATCACTACGAACTTCATAAAATCACTCTTAGATGGTGTGCACTCTTTTTTATATAGCAGATATGCCAAAGCAACTAAGCCGGCGAGTGTTGCCCTACCAAATGCAATGAAGTATGGATCAAAGCTAAGAACTGCAATCTTGCTTATCGGCAAAGTCAAGCTAAAAATCAAAATGCCAATAAAGCCAATCAGCATCCCTTTGGTTTCTTTATTCACTATCGCCCTTTGCGTATATAAAGCCATTGTATTGAGAAATCTATAGGGGCTTATGCAATATTGGCGCTCTTGGGCTCTCAAGAAATCATTAGCCCTTATGATTGCTGTATGACTAGGACTCGCTTTTGTTTAGTGCGCCACGGAGAAACCGATTGGAATAGCGCGCGCCGCCTGCAGGGCTATACCGATATTCCTCTAAATGCCCATGGCCTTGCTCAGGCAGCCCAGATTGCGAAGACCCTTAAGAAGAGCAATTTTCAATTTGATGTTCTCTACACTAGTGATTTGCAAAGAGCAAAACAAACCGCCAATGCAATTGAGGACTTATATGCGGTTTCTGCCATTAGTCATAGCTCACTAAAAGAGCGTCACCTTGGTGCCCTACAGGGGCTTACCATTACCGAAGCACCGCTTGCAGAACCAGAGCTTTGGCAAATTCACCTCAGCCGAGATATTCATCACGAATTGGACGGCGGAGAAAGCATCTTGCAATTTGCAAGTCGTATCAAAACTGCGCTTCAAGAAATTCAAGAAAAACATACTGGTAAAACGATTTTGGTAGTTAGTCATGGTGGGGCTTTGGACATGATGTATCGAATAGCAAGCAATCAAGCGCTAGATACCGAGAGAGTGGTAGCCGTCCCAAATGCATCACTGAACTGGATTAGTTGCGATGGGTCCAACTGGAAAGTTGATAGCTGGGCTGACATAAGCCATCTTGATGGTTTGGCCTTAGATAATTTAGGCCTATAAACTACTGAATATGAAACTATTTCTCAAGGTGCAGGTCTATCTACTAATCGCACTCCTATCGATACCCCTATATGCCATGGATGATGTGCCTGATAGCCTACCAGATCATATTGTTGGCGATATTGGCGTAGCGGTCTACACCTCAAACCTGCATATTGGCACCGAAGGTACTCAATCTCTTTTTCTGCCCTATGCTTTTTTTGACTACCAGCGCTTTTTTGTACGCATTGATGAAGTTGGTATTAAAACTTTCAAAATGGGTTACGGCTACCTTGAGGTCATTGGGAAAATTAATCTGGACACTTATAAAGTGAGATCGCCATTTAATGGCACATCTATCAATCGGGGAGATCCTATACCTCTCGGCTTAGGCACATTTCAAGAAACCCCCATTGGTGGATTTTTTGTAAATGCTTATCATGATTTCGGTAAATCTAAAGGAGCGCTTTATGAGTTCCTCTATTTTGCAGAACTAGAGACTTACAGGAAGATCGTTGTTTATCCTCAAGTGGGGGTAGAGAGGCAATCAAGTCAATACGCCAACTACTACTATGGTATTAACACTGGGGAATCACAGCTCACAGGCTATAACGCCTACTCCGCACTAGCCACCAATAATTTACTAGCGGGCGTTATGGTAGAAATCCCTGTGATTGATAGCTGGTATATCAATATCTATGGCAAACGAAAATGGATGGGTAATGGGATCAACAATAGTCCCGTGATGAATCGCTCATTCCAAGACAATGTTTTTCTAGCGCTAGCCTACCGCTTCAAATAAAGTCTTAATAAATAAGCCACCTAAGCAGTGGCTTATTTTTATTACTTCACTTACCTGAATGTAATTTATTCTGCTGTGACGCACAGAAGTCAACAATCACATCTGCAAAACTCAAATAACGAGAATTGCTCTTTCTAAATTGATCAATTTCTACAGCAAGCGGTGAAACCCCGTCCTTAAAAGCTACATCCTCGTAACCAGGATGGTATGGCGCCTCTTCAACAAATTTGTTTGTCATACATTAACCTCATTTAGTAGGTGCTCAAAAGCGTTATCGCTATTAAGCAATTTAGAAATAGAACTACCCTGGCAGACCGATCAATTTGCTACTGAATTATTTGCAAAGGTTTTGCATAAAAGACTCTCCTAGAAACAGCCCATCAGTTTCATAGCCATTGCTATGCAGATGGATGCCGCTCCCCCTGTCCCTGATACCTGAGAGATTCACCCTAAGCCTGGCTTAGGGCTTGCTCCTTCGGTGCACCATAAAAATGGTGGCTCTCCAGACGGCTATTTAGGATAAGCAGTACCTTCCTTTGGGATACCTGAGCGTTCATGGGAGTTTGCGCCTTCGGTGGAGGGTTGCCCCTCACTCTCCTGCTTGAAAAAATTATATCCCGACACTCTAAATTATGGTCTAAATATTTATAACAGTTGCTTTAAAAAGACATGACTAGGATGGATGACCCCGAAATTAGCATCACTAGCTCCATCAGCAATAAAAACTTCTTTTCAGGCAATGCTAAAACAATCTTTTTGGAAAAAACGGAGCCCAATAATACGCAACTACCAATCAATAGACCCTGAATAATGGCTGTAGTATTTAAAAATCCTAGCTGATGAAAAGTAATGCCTTTGGTAAATAAAATCGATAAGGTACTGGCAGCTTCGGTACCTAAAAAGGCGCCTTTGCTCAGACCAAATGCCAAAAAGAACGGTGTATTAATCGCACCCGTTGTGGCTACTATGCCAGTGAGATAACCAATTCCAGCACCCACTAAACTCATTTGCCATAGCTTAAGATAAAAATTTTGTTTACGCATCCATCTGCGAATAGGAATGAGCAGAATGAGGAAAAGACCAAGAGTAATTTCAACAAGTCGATCATTCAGGGTGACTAAAGTATTCACACCCAATATCACTGCAGGTATTGCGGTGATGCTATAGACAAAACATACTTTCCAATTAATGGCGCTCCACCACAACAAAATACGAGAGAGATTTGCGACAGTGGCGACTAGTGCAATCACTGGAATTGCTTGAATTGGGCCATAAAAATACACCAAGGCTGGCATTAAGATAATCGTTGTTCCAAACCCAATTACCCCTCCCAAAACGCCTGCGCCTAAGCCTAAGAAACCAAGGACAAAAGCTTGAATGAATAGTTCTTGGAAAGTCATGCTATCTGGATGACTTAAAAATTAAGAAAGTAGCTCGCTAATCTCAATCAAATTTTGATCGGGATCGCGAACGTAAACTGAATTAATTTTTGCAGTTGCTCCAGTACGAACAACAGGGCCTTCAATAATCGGCCAAGCCTCTTTCTCTAACCGAGCAATCACTTCCGTAAGTGGTCTATCAGCAAGAAAGCAGAGGTCCAGCGAGCCTGGGGTTGGGCTATTTGCTTTGGGCTCAAACTCCTTACCCTTAATATGCAAATTGATCTTTTGAGCTCCAAACTTTAATGCTTTGCGCTCCACCGGGGGAGTTCCGCCAATGAATGCTTCTAATTTCATACCTAATACCCGAGTATAAAAATCAATGCACTCAGCCTCTTTTGCTGTAGTTAAAACAAGATGGTCTAAATGATCAATCATCTTGGTGGCTAGGAAGATTAGCTGGACGCTCGTTAATGTTTGTCATAAACAAGCCTTCAAGCATACTGTTAGCAATGACTAACCTAAGAGGCCGCCGACTAAACTCATTGTTAGGCCCAGCAAGGTTGCATTAAAAACAAAGGATAAAAGGCTGTGTGTCGTAACCAGACTTCTAATTTTCTGATCCGCAATGATAACGTCGGCAGTCTGACAAGTCATTCCGATTACAACTGAAAAATGAAAGAAGTCTGCATAGCTTGGGTATCTAGTGCCGGCGAAAATAAGTGGTGTGAGCTCAGCGCTATCTTTGAGGTTCACATAATAAGCGCGCGCATAATGCAGTGCATAAGCCGTATGTAACACCAACCAAGAAATAAAAAAGGTTCCTCCCGTCATCAGTACGCCAAGTATGCGATCTTTTATAGGAATATCGCTGATGCCGCCAACGTGAATAAAAATAGCCGTCAAACTCACGGCGCTTGCAAGTAAAGAAACAATGTAGATAAATGATTGGCCTTCATCTTGATGGTCACTGAGGTGAGAAACTTTTCCCCTATTGAAATACTGCATCATCACAAATACTGAGATCAAGTAGGTTAATGAGGCGCTACTCCAAGCCATTAAAAAACGGGTAGATGGGTGGTGCCCCGCAAGCAAAAAGAATGCGGCAATACCTACAATGGCCGAATATAAAAGTCGAGTCTTTGCCCTAATTAAGAACCAGCGAAATTTTTTATATTCCTTTTGCATAGAATCCTCTAATAAGCACTAGTCATGATATTCGATTGGGGCTAAAAGTAAATATAGTTCAACTTTCGATATGAAGGATCTACAGTAACAGCTGAAACTTTAGAATGCTAGCCCTACAGCAAGATTATCCTAACTAATCAAATCTCATCAGGGCAAGATACAGCAACCCTCAATGAAAAAACTACCCGAAGGTGGTTTTAGTGTTTATTGGCGGCCAAGGTCTTAGATGCCTTTTCCTTGATTTACTTTTGTCTAGGGTCTATATAGACTAGTATTTTTATTCAATGTAAAACTATGAACATTACCTATTTCAGTTCAGCCAAAATTTCTGCTGATCAAGCGATTGATTTATATATTAGGTCGACACTCGGGGAAAGACGCCCTATTCATAATCGCCAAGCATTTGACAATATGTATAAGCATGCCAATCTGATTATTTCAGCATGGGATGGGGATAAGTTGGTTGGTATTTCTAGATCATTGACTGATTTCTCATATGTTGCCTATCTATCCGACTTGGCTGTAGATGTTCAATACCAAAAGCAGGGTATTGGAAAGCAATTGATTGAGAAAACTAAATCAGATCTTGGGCCAGAGTGTATGTTGGTTTTGCTTGCTGCCCCAAAGGCAAGAGAATATTATGGGCCTCTTGGTTTTGAACAGCACCCAAGTGCCTGGACCCTGAAGAAAAGTGCAAAATAAAAATAGCCCAATAAGTAGGCTATTCAGATTCTTGGTGGCCTGGCTTTAATCCGCCTAGCGCTTCAATCTCTCTGGCCATCTCTAGGCTATTAGAATCCCCCACATTCTCCCTTAGATCGTCAATAACACCTTGGCGATCTCTGGCAGGACGATTTTGACTAACCTTCCACTTCGCTTCCATTTTCTCAACTAACAACTCGACCCCCACAATATTTGCCAGCATCGTTTCAATATAATCTTTTGGAGCATCTGTGACTGCCCATGGATCTTTTCTGCTTGACTCCATTTTCTCCGTTAGGATCTTCACAATTTGGTGTTTATCCCTCTCATCTTGGATGGCAGATAGTGTTCCATTGATATGAACGCTTAAATAGTTATAGGTAGGAACAACTTTATGGGTTTCTTTCTTGGTGGGGTACGAAGATGGGCTGATATAAGCTTCATATCCTGAAAAGACTAGCAATACTTTTTGTTTTTTTTCGCCAACTTCCCATATTGGATTTGCTTTAGCTGTATGTGAAATTAACTTGCTCCCAACAGCTATATTTCCATTGGGCACTATAAAAGGGAGGTGGTTTCCCACTAACTCCCCATCAACATTGGCTACCATCAGCCCAAGAGGGTGAGTTTTAATAAATTGAGAGATCTTCTCTAGATCAGTCTCAAGAAAATGGGAAGGAATATACATCTAACAATTAAAACATGTATTAATTAAATCAATACCAAAACCAAATGAAAAAACCACCCGAAGGTGGTTTTGGTTGCCCAGGGTGGAGTTGACTAGGGATTTGGATACTTATGTTGCCGGGGCTAATTCTGCGCCTAGCGGACTTTTATATCGATTGTAGGACCACATATATTGATTAGGCTTTGAAGTAATACTTTCTTCAAAAAATTGATTCATAAGGGCGCATGCCTTCTCTGGACACTCTGGATACCCTTCTGTCATTAGACGGTGCTTGATTACCCAACCTCTTCCAAGACTCAATCTTTCTGCGCTAACAAAGATCGTGGCTACTTCATTTTTACGGGTTAGTTTTACTGGAAATGTAGTTGTATATGCATATTGATTAAAGAACTTAGCCCACACACCATCACCAACGCTGGGGACTTGGTCAGCCAAGATACCAATGACTTCACCCTTCTTCAATGCTCTCTTAATTTTCCGAACTCCGCCCAGATTTGCTTCAACAAACTCTATTTGAGAATGCTGGCGAGATTTAAGCATTAATTCATTAACCCAAAACTTTCTTGCTGGCCTGTACATTACTGTGGCCTTAATGTGCTCCGCAAAAAAACGCGGCACTATTTCAAAGCCGCCTAAATGTGCCGCCAAGATAATGAGGCCCTTTCCATTCTTGGCAAGTTTAATTATTTGAGCTAGGTTATCTGTTGTTACTTTATCTAGTGCAGAGTTTGGATATCGCCAAATCCAAAGGGTATCAGCAAACATCATTCCTGACTCGGCCGCAACTTTCCAAGGTGCTGGCTTAAATCCTGAGAAGGCGGCCGCACTTCGATGATTCAGATTTAATCTTGATCGATAGCGAGCCGAACTCACATAAACCAACAGGCCTATACCAGCCCCAGTAATTTGAAGGGCTGCCAATGGAAGCGAGCTAAAGAGTCTCAATATGAAATACAACATTGGCCATTCTAGACCCTATTCAAGAAACAACTGCCCGAAGGTGGTTTTGGTGTTTCTTAGTGGCGCGGGGCGGAATCGAACCAGGCGCTAGGATGCTTAATCCTAGCGCCTCAATAAGTAACCAAATGAAAGTGGCGGATTATTTCAAAGCCCTCAGGGCGACCAAGAGTGGGTGTCCAGTAGGAAAATTTACATTCTCTACAGCTACAGCTATTTCAGGTAATTTTTTAGCCACTTCTTCACTGCCTTGGAAAACCATAGTCCACTTACTAAAGCTTCTATGTTCAATTGGCTTTGACTCTACGAGATGTATATTTTTATGCCTAGTATCTTTTTGAATTTTTACCCATAGATCTTCAATCTGTGGTCTTGGGCCTTCAATAACTTGACCAAAGCGATTATTTTCAAAAATCAAAGCGCCTGTAACCCCCGCGCTCGTATTTCTCAAATGGGAGTGATAAAGCAAGCGCATCAAGGCCAGAAAAGACATCTCCTGGGCTGGCTCACTCACATAGGTTAATTCGATCAACTGGGTCATATCGAACTAATATATAGAAGTATCTCAACCAATACAGGCAACACTAACAATCCCTCACTAAAAGTAGTGCCAAAAGAAATAGCCCTACAAGCGAGCCAACAACTTCATATCTTTTAACCATAAAATGGCGCATGATAGTTAGACAAATTCATCTAAAAAATAAAGGCATGAAATGAGCGCAAAAATAGACATTGGCATTAGCGAAAAAGATCGAAAAGCCATTACTAAAGGATTATCAGAGCTTTTAGCTGACAGCTACTCCTTATATTTGATGACTCATAACTTTCATTGGAATGTGAAGGGTCCAATGTTTAACACTCTTCACACCATGTTCATGACCCAATATACCGAGCAATGGGCGGCACTGGATTTAATAGCTGAGCGTATTAGGGCGCTCGGGGAGCCAGCTCCGGGAACTTATAAAGAATTTGCCAAGCTCGCCTCAATAAAAGAGGTTGAGGGGGTACCAAAGGCAATAGATATGATTAAGCATCTTGTTAAAGCTCAAGAAGCAACAGCGAAAACTGCGCGTAAACTTTTTCCTTTAGTTGAAAAAGCAAACGATCAACCTACTGCTGACTTGCTCACTCAAAGACAAGATATTCATGAGAAAACTGCTTGGATGCTTAGAAGTTTGTTAGAGGAGTAAATCCTATCAATGTCGTTTAAAACGATATGACCCACACAGGGATATCTAATTGAATTTGCCCTTTTAAAGAACGGTTCTTGCCGGGGATATTCGAAGGAGATGGTACCTATCTCCCGCCAAGCCTAAAAAGAAAATAGCCCAACAAGTGGGCTATTGTGATTCTTGGTGACCCGAGGCGGAATCGACCAGGGCCTAGGATGTCTGGCTCTATTTACAGTTTTTCTTGCTCATCAAATCAGACAGCTTTGTCATTCTTGTATCAGCAGCCACCATTGCTTCATTGGCAATGCCTTTGAAGCAACATCAGTATCTTATTTGGGTATATTCTTCAAGCTTTCTAAGGTAGTCATGAACGGAATAGGCTTAAGCCTTTCTGACCCCTCATAGGGATTACTAAATAAGACGGCGATACCCAAGGCAATCCAGATGCTTAAGCAATAAAGGATTAAGGCGGTAATTCCCGTCTTTATGTTATGCCGATGGACTGCAGCCACGCTTATAACGGATATCAGGCCCAAAAAAATGGCCAAGATCCATTTTCCATCGGCACTACCCACATAACCTAAGGACAGTCTTTGCCTGCGGGCAGCTCGTAGATCATTTAGCGCACCAATAAATGCGCCACTCATTGCTGAATCTATACAAGGAAGACTCTTACCTGATGCTTGACTACAGGCAGCAACACCCCGCCAGATACTGAGCTCCATACTATCGATCGATGCTTGTGCCTTTGGACTGGGCGATTTATTTATTGAATCAGCCCACTCCTCGTTGAGAACACTTTCTAAGTATGCTTGCATGGAGAGCTTGATATTGTTTTGTAGCTCTGGAGTGCCAATAGGAATATTTAAAATACGGGTGATTGCTACAGACTCATTGATGAGCGCTGTTCTTGCATAAGAATAATTCTGCCATGCATCTGAGGACATAAAACCCATTAGAAATGCAAACATGACTGCTGGCAAAGCTAAAAATGGCGGCACAAGCGGAACTTCAATGAGGTGATTGAATAATGAGGTCTTATAAACTAGATAATAAGAGAGCAGCCCCATTCCAAGACTCCATAAAAACGTCGCAATCAGGGGGGCTAGTTGCCCATTAAGAGACTCGAAAGGCATGTGGCTTGTATCCTTAAAAAGTATTCCAATTACAGATCTAATACTGATTACACATAGACTGTAAACAATGCCTACAAATAATACCTATGTTGAAACAGAATACTCACCAAACCAAAAGAAAACAGCCCAACTAGTGGGCTATTCAGGTTCTTGGTGGTCCGGGGCGGAATCGACCAGGGCCGAGGATGTTGAATCCTTTTATGCCACCAATCTCAAGCCACGATAAATTTAAGATTGCCAAGCTTCTCAATGCGCGTTTCAAGTTTATCGCCTGGCTTTAGCCATACCTGTTTTTCTTTGGGGTAGCCTGTAATGACGCCCTCTGGGGTACCGGTAAAAATAATATCGCCTGGCTCTAAAGTAAAAATTTTGGAGGCGTAGCTAACAATCTGAGCACAATTAAAAACCATATCGTTAGTATTGGATGATTGACGAACCTCACCATTAACGTATTGCTCTATCTTTAGTTGATTTGGATTTCCAACTAAATCTGATGTCAAGATATATGGGCCTATAGGCGCAAAACCATCATTGGTTTTGCCAATCATCCACTGACTACTGCGTTGCTGTAAATCACGCGCCGTAAAGTCTTGTCCTGTAGCATAGCCAAATACATATGACAACGCATCGGCCTCACTAACGTTATATGCGCGCTTACCCATCACAATAACTAACTCTGCTTCGTAATCAAACTTTTCTGCGTTGACTAATGATGCCCTTACAACACCATTATGGCTATTAAGTGTGTTATTGAATTTATTGAATAAAATTGGCAATGTTGGGATGGGATTATTAGTTTCTTTGGCATGCTTTGCATAGTTCAATCCCACGCAGATAATTTTCTCGGGGTTGGTAATAGCAGGTGCATATTCGATTTTAGATTCGTCCAAAAACAAATTTGGGCCGCCCTTACTCAATGCCAGGCTCACCAGCTTGCCTAGACCTTGATCACCATTCTGAATCAAATCATCAGTATTAATTGGCGCCTTAACCTTAAACTCTTTTGCTGCTTTAGCAACATCTAAAATCCCTTTGTCTGTCTTTACGCCTAGAACATATTTATTGCCCACTTTATAATTTAGAACAGTCATGTTCTTTGCCATGTCAGGATTAGCAATCCTGATAGCGCCTGCACCAGGTCCAGCTGCCTCAGCCTGATTTGCAATAAAAGGGGCGGTCAGCGCAGCACCGCTTGCTAAGGCAGATACTTTTAGGAATTCACGTCTTTGGTTGCTCATAGTCTCTCCATATTTAATTCTTGTAATTAAAGTTTTTTACTCCGACTAGTAATCTAACATGGGGTTTACATCACTATCCTAGGGATTACCCGTCTCAGACCAAATGAAAAACCTCCCAAAGGTGGTTTTGGTGTTTCTTGGTGGCCCGGGGCGGGATCGAACCAGGGCCGAGGATGTCTAATCCACTTTAAATACTTACTTCGTATGACCCGCATGCTCTGGTGGCACTTCATGATTCATCTCCATTGCATGCGGGGCTTGGTATCCCAATATCGCAGGATCAAGCATGCCGGCAATCATGGCGATGTGTCCAAAGACTAGGAAAAGGGCAACACATATCGCATGAATCTTTAGCTTGCCCATTTGGTCTAGGGCTCGATTAACTAAACCCAGTTCTTGAAGGGCAATCCAAATCAGCGGCAATCCTGCGATGACATAAGTGCTCACGGCAATCACATCTATCACCGTTCTCCACTCACCCGCCTTTGTTATGGGAATGATAGCGTTCGTCACGATGTAATAAATGATCCCAACAAAGTAAATGCCAACAGCGATTCCAGAAAAGCGATTGAGGTAATAGACAGCACCTTCAAACTTGCGAGTAAAGAGTAGATATAACTCAGTGATAGCTAAGGTTTCGGCCAAAACAATCGGTATGGCCATAAAGATAACTAAATTCCAAGGCTGGTTAACAGCCAACAACTCCATGTAGTGAGTCATGTTCATAATATTTTTCCAATAGATTACAGTGGCTAGATGCCACAAAAAATTAGTTAATGCGTAATTAACTAATCAGTCTTGGAGGTTTGAATATATGACTTGGAACAGCCTCAACAATGAGTTGGGGCACTTGAGAAACAAAGTGGTTTGAGAAATCTGGCTGGATATATTGGCTTGTAGATAAGTTTGCTACTACGCCCAAACAGCATTGATGCTGTGCTTGATGATTGGTTGATTGCGACTGCTCAACATTCACATCACTTTTTGTATGGCAATTATGCTGAACTACGTGCCCAGAATGAGCTTGGGATACGGCAGCAGTAGATATAGGCATGCCACCAGCATGAATCAAGCTGGCAAATAAACTAAAACAAAGAGCGATACATATTCTTTTCACTTTTCAATTCTATGCCCATTTGCTGGGATTGTCGTTTTAAACGACATCGACTGGCACGGGGATGGCTAATTGATTTGTCCTTTTAAAGGACGGCTCATGATGGGGGTAACCGAGACTATTGGCTTCTAACCCTGCCAAGCTCTAAAAGAAAATGCCCCGCACAAAGCAGGGCATTATTTTATTTTGGTGGCCCGGGGCGGAATCGAACCACCGACACAAGGATTTTCAATCCTCTGCTCTACCGACTGAGCTACCAGGCCATTTAAGAAAGTAGATTATAGCGGAACTGCTTTTAAGCTATATAAATAGACTTTACTGTGCTTGCTCTGCTTAAAGTCTTATAAATCCTGAAAAGGTGGGACTGGGATCCAATGCTTTCGGCAGATCAAGCCTTTCTGGATTTGAACCCAGCCAGTTGAACCAAAACTACAGCGATAAATCCAATAAAAAAGATTGGCCGGGTTCTTTTTCTAACGCTGCCACTAAAACTGTTGATACAAAGGCTACAAATAAACTAGCCAAAAAGGTTCATGCTGCATGATGTATCAAAATTTGAGGGCAGTGTATTTTTTCTAAACTGATTGATGAGTACATTGATCAACTACACCGACAGGGAAGCTGCGGGGGGATGGTGATGTAGTTTCGCAAGCACTTAATCCAAAAATTAAGATTGGCACTGAAAGTAATTGGAATAATTTTTTCTTCATATGAGGCTTTCTATCGTTATGGAATAAATTTATAAAAAATTGAATTTGCTTTAGGTATTCTTTCCTTTATAACAAAATTTTACTATTTAAGGCCTTCATTACCAGTAGTGGCCACTATGAATGCAGACTTCATACCCGCTCGTTCTTAGTGGTCTACGCCTACTCTAATTTATTCATCATAAGCACTGAGCAGTACTTCTAATATCTTCTAGGATATCAGGCTTCTCTGTTAATAACGCTAACGGGCATGGTGAAAAGACTGGGCGCAAAATCGAACATCGACACAAGGGTTTTCAATCCTCTGCTCTACCGACTGAGCTACCAGGCCAAGACTTTAAATTATAGATAAACTGCGTTTTATCTTGAAAACCAACTAGGCTGTAGCCCTAGACCGAGCTACATGCAATTTTCTATAGCTGTCAATCATACGGCGGTGCCGGTCTAGCCCCTCCAGCCTTAGGCTTGTTGGAGTTAGTCCGTAGAAGCGGACGCTGCCATCCACCGATCCCATTACCGCATCCACCCTCTCATCGCCAAACATCCGGCGAAAATTGATTATGTAGTCATCAAGCTCAAGATCATCTGCCAGCAAAATCTCTAGTACGGCATCTAAAGCCTGATAAAACAATCTACGCTCAATAGTGTTGTCGTTATATTGAAGAAAGGCTCCTACTAACGCATGTGCATCTTCAAATTGCTTCAAGGCTAACTGAATCAGCAGCTTTAACTCCAGCACCGTTAAGTGACCCCAAGGGGTATTGTCATCAAACTCAATACCAATCAGTGTGGCAATATCGCCATACTCATCTAACTCGTTATTCTCTAAGCGCTTAAGCAACGCACTTAGGCTTGCATCGCTTAAGAGGGTCAAGTTCAAAATATCGTTTCGGAATAATAGGGCCTTATTAGTGTTATCCCAAATCAAATCTTCTATCGGATAAACCTCAGAATAGCCAGGCACTACAATTCTGCAAGCAGTTGCACCTAGTTGATCGTATACCGCCACATAAGCTTCTTTACCCATTGTCTTGAGAATGCCAAACAAGGTTGCCGCTTCTTTTGCATTGGAGTTTTCTCCCTGGTCAGAGAAGTCCCATTCTATAAAGTCGTAGTCTGATTTTGCGCTGAAGAAGTGCCAAGACACAATGCCACTCGAATCAATGAAGTGTTCAACAAAGTTATTTGGCTCAGTCACTGCTTCACTTGCAAAGGTAGGCGGGGGCAAATCGTTCAGGCCCTCTAGGCTTCGCCCTTGCAGCAGTTCAGTCAAACTTCGTTCCAGCGCCACCTCTAAACTTGGGTGTGCGCCAAATGATGCGAACACTCCACCAGTTCGTGGATTCATCAAAGTGACACACATCACTGGATAAATGCCACCTAGCGATGCATCTTTAACCAATACTGGAAAGCCCTGCTCTTCTAGCGCCCGAATGCCCGCTAAAATGCCGGGATATTTTTCGAGCACTTCCTGAGGCACTTCTGGTAAAGCGATTTCACCTTCCAGAATTTCGCGCTTCACTGCCCTCTCAAAAATCTCCGAAAGGCATTGCACCTGCGCCTCAGCCAGCGTATTGCCGGCACTCATGCCATTGCTGACGTAAAGATTTTCAACCAAATTGGATGGGAAGTAGATGGTCTCACCATCCGACTGACGCACATACGGAAGAGAGCAGATGCCACGCTGCGCATTTCCGGAATTGGTATCAATGAGATGTGAACCGCGTAACTCACCATCGGGATTAAAAATTTTCAGGCAGTACTCATCCAAAATTTCTGTTGGCAACAAATCATCAATTCCCGGCTTAAACCAACGCTCATTTGGATAATGAACAAAAGCAGCATTAGCAATATCTTCTCCCCAGAACGAACCGGCATAGAAATGGTTATTACTCAGTCGCTCGATATACTCGCCCAAGGCTGATGCTAAGGCACTTTCTTTTGTAGACCCCTTCCCATTCGTAAAACACATCGGCGAATGCGCATCGCGAATATGTAAGGACCACACATTGGGGATAATGTTGCGCCATGAGGCGATTTCAATCTTGATTCCCAGGTTCGCCAACACACCCGTCATATTGGCAATTGTTTGCTCAAGCGGGAGATCCTTGCCCACAATATAAGTACTAGCGTCGGCAGCTGACTTCAACGTCAACAAGGTCTGTGCATCTACATCTAGGTTTTTTACTTCTTCAATGACAAACTCAGGCCCGGCTTGCACTACTTTTTTAACTGAACAACGTTCGATAGCGCGCAGAATACCTTTACGGTCACTTGCAGAAATATCCTCTGGCAATTCAACCTGAATCTTAAAAATCTGTTGGTAACGATTTTCAGGGTCAACAATATTATTCTGTGAGAGTCGAATATTTTCAGTAGGAATATTGCGAGTCTCGCAATACAGCTTCACAAAATAAGCTGCGCACAAAGCGGATGAGGCGAGAAAATAATCAAAGGGCCCGGGAGCAGAACCATCACCCTTATAGCGAATTGGCTGGTCAGCAATCACCGTGAAGTCATCAAACTTGGCTTCAAGACGTAGCTTATCGAGAAAGTTGACCTTAATTTCCATGGGGATAGTTCCGAAGATAATGGGAAAGTAACGTGGGCATCAATGTCCGTTGCAACGACAACGCCTTCATCATTAATGCAAAGAATAAGTGCTAGCTACCAAAGGCCTTATTGTTCGCCCTTATTGCGAGATGTATCGATCCCTAGGGCCTTAAGTTTGCGATACAAGTGCGTTCTCTCCAAGCCGGTGTACTCAGAAATCTTGGTCATGCTGCCACCCATGATTTGCATTTGATGCTCAAAGTACACCTTTTCAAAAAGATCTCTTGCCTCCCTTAATGGTAAATCGAAATATGTTTTTGCAATGCCGCTAATGTACTCACCATCAAGAAGGGCTGGAGCTGGATCATTTAATATCGGCTTTGGAGCGGTAGCCTGATGAGCATTCGACTGAACAGCCCTCTCTGTTTCGGGCTCAATATATTTTGGTGAGCTCTCTAACGCTTTGCTAACTGTCTTCAACAGCTTTTGTAGGGCAATGGGCTTTTCTAAGAAGTTTAATGCGCCAATGCGAGTAGCCTCAACCGCAGTATCGATCGTAGCGTGGCCAGACATCATCACAACAGGCATAGTGAGTTGACCTGTTTTAGACCACTCTTTAAGCAATGTAATACCGTCGGTATCTGGCATCCAAATATCTAACAAGACAAGATCGGGGCGCATTTGTTCGCGGATGGTTCGCGCCTGAATAGCACTCTCTGCTGAGTACACAGTATGGCCTTCATCCGTCAGAATCTCATTGAGAAGCTCACGAATTCCCATCTCGTCATCAACAACCAAAATACTAGCCATGCTTAGGCTGCCTCTTTTGCTAGATTCATAAATAATATTGATACCTGCGCACCAATCACTTCTGCTCCCTGCATACGATTTCGTATTTCAATTTTGGCAGAGTGGTCATCAATAATTTTTTTAACGACTGCCAAACCTAATCCCGTACCTTTACTCTTAGTTGTGACATAAGGCTCAAAGGCTCTTGCCAATATCTTAGCTGGAAATCCTACACCAGAATCACTTATTGTTAATCGCACTGCCTTTTGCTCCATGCCATTGTGCTCTCCATAGGGCACTAACTCTGTTTTTACTTCAACTATTTCGCCAGGATGCGGCCCCTCTAACGTGGCATCTTGCGCATTTTGTAGTAGATTATGAATCACCTGCCTAAGTTGAGTTTGGTCACCCATAATATCTGGGCAACGAGGATCTAGCTGGGTGTGCAATGGGCTGCCCTCATACAAACCCAAAATTTCTGAAGTGAGCATATTAATGGACAAGGGTTTTAGCTGTGGCGTCGGTGTTTTAGCAAAATCCCTAAAGTCATTTGCCATTTCTTTCATCGCCTGTACCTGACCAATAATGGTTTCGGTGCTGCGATTGATCATTTCTTCGTGCTCAGGGGCAAGTTTGCCAGAAAGCTTCTGCTGCAAACGCTCAGCCGACAACTGGATTGGCGTAAGTGGATTTTTGATCTCATGGGCTAGGCGACGAGCAACCTCGCTCCAAGCAATTGATCTTTGTGCACTTACTACGTCCGTGATGTCATCAAACACTACCATGCGCAAATCTGCCGTTAACTCTGTGCCTCGTACAAACAAGGTGACGCCCAACTCATTTTCAAATTCATTAATAGTATGTAATTGAATTTGCTTTTGCCAAACGGGGGTGGCCTTAAGAGCTGCCTGGGGCGTAAAGGCTCCTTCATTGACGACCGCAAGCCTCATTGTTGCAAAGCCTTCTTTAATTGCACCCTCAAACTCAGCAAGTGCGGGATTGCTACTCAATGGCCTGCCATCCAAATGGGTTAAGTCTTGGGCAAAAATACGGTCTGCGCCGGCGTTACTTGACACCACGTTGTAGTGCTTATCAAAAATACACACGCCCGCAGTCAGATTTCCCAAAACTTTCTCTAAGAAAGCCTTTGATTCTTGCAAAGAATCACGCGTATCAGCAAGTTGCCGGGTCATTACGTTAAATTGGCGTGTCAGCATTCCCAGCTCATCCCCAGTATCTAATTCAGGCTTTGGAGATAGGTCACCTTGGGCAACAGCTTGGGTTCCTTTGAGCAGCATTAATAGTGGGCGAGCCAATTGACGACCCAATAACAAGGCCAGGGTGACAGCAACAAAAAGGGCAAAAAACAGGGTGAGTGTTAGCGTACCAACAAACATCTTGCGTAAGCCAGTTCGCCCCAAGGACTTTTCTTGATATTCACTATAGGCTGACTCAACCGCAAAAATATTCTTAGCCAATGGGGTTGGAATAGAGCGCACTAATTGTAAGAAATATCTATCTTCAATATCTTTAGTCGCGCCTTGTTTACTTAGAGCAGTCTTCTTGCGCACAATTGGCACAATCGCCCTTACTTGATAGCCCCGCTGTCCGCCTTCTATTTCAACTTGATCTAAAAAGGTAATGCCTTTCTTTTTAAAGGCCTCCTCCACCACTTCAGCGCTGGGAGCAGGTAAATATTTTTTTGGACTTAACTCGCTAGTCAAAATCAAATTACGCTGCATATTAAAGAGGCTTACCTCTTGAATGCCAAATTGATTGCGAATCTTCATGATCATGGCACCAACTTGGTCAGAGCTCGTACCTGTGGGGACCTGAACGACTTGTTCGGCAATAAAATTTCCCTCGGCCAGAATTTCTTCTTGAGCAATTTGTAAAGTAACGCGCCCCAACTCTAAGCCCGAGTTAAGCGCTGATTCAACCTTCACATCAAACCAAGTTTCAATACTGCGAGATACGAACTGTAGCGAAACACCATACAAAATTAAACCAGGAACAACACCAACTAAGGCAAAAATCATTGCCAACTTGGCAATCAAACGAGTGCCAAAATGCCCCCTGTACCAACGAACGCCAATCACTATTACTAAAATTAAAATTACTAGGGTGAGAGAAGCTCCAATGACGACATTGGCTGCATAAAGCCAAATAAAGTACTTGTCAAAAAACTCTGTGTTAGATGACGCAATTGATAGCAATGCTAGGAGAAATAAAGCGAATACACCAATGGCGCCTATAGCAAGGGGAATTAGCCTCTTTCTCCAAGCCTTTGATATAAAAAAGGCGGACTGGAGCCATGTTGAAAATGCGTTCATCGCTTAATGAGAGTGGGGCCGGTTGGTAAAAATGGAACGCGCAGCCAATCGCTAGAAAGATTCCAATCACGATTATTTAAGGCATTGACTTGGAATGGCTTAGGCAGCTTGCTCAAATCTAAAATCATCCGCAAGGAGGCAGTGTATGACTTACCCGCATCGAGCTGACGATTATCGATCACGGCCCAACCGCCAATACTGCCAACTGCCTGCAATGCTTCTGAAATCGTCTGCGCAGAAAATGTGAAGCCCTCTGAAGCAATTCGATATTGTTGAGCTAGCGGTTGGTAAGAGAGGCGGGTTTGTTTCTGAGCAAGTGCGGACTTTTCATCAAACCAATACCAACGCGAGCGCGTTAAATCAAACTCGGTTTGAAAATAGAGCACCACGCCCTTTTGAACAGCATCTTCCAGGCTAGGAGAAAGTTCAATCTGAAAAGTAGCATTTAAAAGCCAGTCGCTATCAACCCTCTCCAACTCAAAGGATTTGATTTTGATTCCTTCTGCGCTTGCGCTTGTTGAAAACACACTCAACACCATCAAGCATAAAAAGATGAATTGTTTAAATCTATGGCTCATGGCCCGTTTTTCTTAAACAAAGCATAGTAAAAACCGTCACTTACGTCTGTCGGCAGAATCTGCCCTGGAGCGCCTAATCGTACTGCATTGCCATGCTCGGCAGCAAACCAAATTGCTTGCTCCTCTCCCTCCTCAGGAAATACCGAGCAAGTGACGTAGAGCAGCAGCCCTTCAACTTTCAACATTTTCCAGGCCTGCTCCAGAATACCGCGCTGCTTCTGTTGCAAGGACTTGATATCTGCCTCACGCCTTAAAAATGGGATATCTGGGTGTCTGGCCACAATGCCTGAAGCAGAACATGGCGCGTCGAGCAAAATTTTGTCGAAAGGAATACCGTCCCACCAAGATGCTTTGGAAGCATCGCCCCGAAGTACCATTACTTTGTCAGAATGCAAACGCAAGCGGTCTAAATTTCCACCGATTTTGCTCAGACGATCACCGTCGAGCTCTAAGGCCACCATCTCGCAATTGGCTAGCTCCAGCAAATGCGCAGTCTTACCGCCGGGAGCCGCACAAGCATCTAGGATTCGTTCGCCCGGCTGAGGGCTCAAGAGGGCTGCTGCTATCTGCGCCCCCGCATCTTGAACCGATACCGCGCCACTATAAAAACCTGGTAGCTCTGAAACAGGAACTGGGTTAGATAACAACAAAGCAGATGACAACTTAACTCCAGCCACACTCTCAATTGGAGTAGATGCTATTCCAAAATCGCTTAATAAAGTTTGATATTGATCGCGTGAATATTGTTTTTGATTGACGCGCAAAATTAATGGTGCCCGTTTTGCTTGTGCAACTAAAATAGATTGCCAGGTCTTCGAGTAATGCCGTTTTAAGTTGGCGCGCCACCAAGCTGGAACAAACATTGGAATAGGGTCTGGAGGAAAGCGGGCCTCACCGTCTAGCGGCTGGACAATAAGGCTTACCTTGCGAAGTACCGCATTCACTAAACCATTGGCATACATTGTCTTATCGTAGTTAGCACAAGCACTGACGGCTTGATCAACAATGGTATGGGCTGCATAGCCTTTGCCATCTGCGTTTTCATTTAGGAACAGTGCAATAGCAACGCTCAATAAATGATCGACTTCTGGCGGAGGATTCTTGGGAATCAATTGTTTAATTAACTCATGCGATCGCACCCATTTACGCAAAGTATCGAAACTTAAACTCTGCACAATAGGGCGCTCATATGGCTCTAATTGATCTAAAACTTCTGTTAGAGACCTACCACTCATTACTTCGCCAACGGCCTGAGCAGCAATGCTGATGGCTTCAGAAAGTGGCAGGCTATGCGGCGTTTTTTTATCAGTCAAATTAACTTAGTATTGTTTTATTTCGCTTGAAAGCGTAATGCTTGTTCACGGTAACCAAGCGACTGCAAACAAAGGCTGGCATTCATTTTCTTGCCGCCAGTCTTTTGCATTTCTAAAATTTCTACAACACCCTTCCCGCATTGAACGTAAGCGCCCTCTTCGCTGAACCCCAATAATTCTCCAGGGCAGCCGGTTTTACTACAGGCGCCCGCTTTTGGAATACGAGAGCTCCAAAATTTGATCGGTAGCGCTTGTGCATTACTGTTAGCTCCAGGAAAAGGGTTAAAAGCCCGAATCTGTCGATCAATTTCTTGAGCACTTAGATTCCAGTCGATTTCTGCTTCGCTCTTTAATATTTTTTCCGCATAAGTTATGCCCTTCGTTTCTTGCGGGGAGCGAACTAAACCCTTACCTGCTTGTAAGCGATTCAGTGTATCCACAATTGATTGCGCACCCAATTTCGCTAATCGATGGTTCAAGGTACTACTCGTTTCTTCGGGCGTAACTTCAAGCTCATTAATCAGCACCGTGTCACCTGTATCAAGACCGACATCCATTTGCATAATGCAAATGCCCGTTTTTGTATCGCCCGACTCAATTGCTCGCTGTATCGGTGCAGCACCACGCCAACGCGGCAATAAGGATGCATGAATATTGAAACTGCCATGCCTTCCTGGCAGTTGTGTAATGTCTAAAATGTCTTGCGGCAAGATGAGCCCGTAAGCTGCTACCACCATAGCATCAAAATCTATTACAGATAAGTACGCATATGCTTCTTTAGCCTGAGCTTGCTTTTGGGGGTCGCCACTATTGCGCTTAAGCGTTTCTGGCTGAAGCACAGGAATATTTTTTTCTAATGCAAACTCTTTAACGGGGCTAGCTTGTAAGTGCATACCCCTACCAGCCCGGCGATCAGGCTGGGTCAGCGCCAGAACAATTTCATGGCCTGCATCATCAATTGCACGCATTGCTTGCGCAGCAAACTCGGGGGTTCCAGCAAATACAATTTTCATCAGCGGCGCCTAGCGCTCACCTGCTAACTCTTTGGCGCGCTTTTTTAGTTTTTGTGAAATACGTGTTCGTTTAAGTATCGATAAATACGCAACAAACACCTTGCCTTGTAAATGGTCGATCTCATGCTGCAAGCAAACCGCTAATAAACCATCTGCATCGAGTTCAAACTCTTTACCATCAGCATCTAAAGCCTTTACTCTAACTTGTGCAGCTCTTTCAACTTCATCATAAAACTCTGGCACCGAAAGGCAACCCTCACGCCAAGACTTCTTCTCAGCACTTGACCAAAGAATTTCTGGGTTTATAAAAACCATCAAGTCATTTTGCTCATCAGATATATCGATAACGACAATGCGCTCATGGATATCAACCTGTGTTGCGGCTAAGCCAACTCCTGGAGCCTCATACATTGTGTCAGCCATATCGGCGACTATTTTTTTAATACGAGCGTCTACATGCGCTACAGGTTTAGCAACCTTATGCAAGCGCGGATCTGGGTAACAAAGAACGTTTAACAATGCCATATAAGAATTATCCAACAGTGCAATCAGTATGTCCCGATTGCTGAAATTCCCCTAAAGATCAAAATCTTTTAATGCTCCCACTACCAAAACTAACTCAAATCACTTGTATTGCTAGGGGCGATACACGCTACCCATGCCGCCTTAATGATTTATATGATCCGCCCGAGCGTCTCTATATAGACGGGGATCTTAGCTTGCTAAAGATTCCTATGATCGCAATCGTGGGGTCACGCAAGGCTAGCGCTGAAGGTCTTGAAAACGCGGCTGCTTTTGCTAAAGGGCTCTCACAAGCAGGCTTACTGATCGTCTCAGGACTTGCAAGAGGCATCGATGGGGCAGCGCATGAAGCAACCCTCAGGCTTGGCCCTAAGCACTTCACAATGGCAGTCTGTGGAGCCGGTGTGGATGTGATTTATCCCAAAGAACATCTCGATTTAGCCAAAAATATTAGAAAACAAGGGCTTTTAGTCTCTGAACTCCCCTTGGGTGTGCCACCAAAATCAAGTCATTTCCCTAGGCGCAATCGACTGATTGCGGCGCTATCGATTGGTGTAGTCGTGATTGAGGCGGCTGAAAGATCAGGCTCCCTGATTACCGCAAGACTTGCAGTAGAGCTTGGCAGGGAGGTTTTTGCAGTGCCAGGATCGATTCGGCGCCCTCTTTCTAGCGGCTGCCACCTTCTTATTCAACAGGGCGCAAAACTGGTGGGCAATCCCCAAGATGTTCTAGAAGAGTTGGTTTTTTGAGAAAACCCCTATTTAAAAGGGTTTAAATGCTATTTTTTGTCCACAAACTATCCAAAGGGGTCGTGCTTACTTATCAAAAAAGTAGCCTTTTTGGACTTTTCCCAATTTATCGGTTAATAATAAAAAAGGAGCGAGCAATTGACCAAACCCTGATTTGGTTTAAATTGTTCATCCTTTTTACCTATTAGAAACATCATTTCAGGCTCAAATTTAGGCAAACGCGTGGCTAAAGTATCTACCAAAAGCAGCATCAAAACCGCATCTGTGGATCATCCCAAGAC
>Ga0194041_10000002_pt1 | contig 123704 bp, 131 predicted proteins | sample JunL449m_MetaG_FD_160082 | JGI IMG/M metagenome (GOLD analysis project Ga0194041, IMG submission 160082) | Anoxic zone freshwater microbial communities from boreal shield lake in IISD Experimental Lakes Area, Ontario, Canada - Jun2016-L442-9m | ecosystem: Environmental > Aquatic > Freshwater...
CGTCAATCGGCGCTCCCCAAAAAGCCATAATGCAATCACCCATGTACTTATCAATCGTGCCTCGATTGTTATAGATCACTTTTGTGAAGGGCGTTAAGAAAGCATTAATAAATTCCGAGAGTGTTTTGGCATCTAGACTCTCTGAGATAGTAGTAAAGCCTCGGACATCGCTAAAGAGAACAGTCAGTTCTTTGTTTTGACCTTCCATACTAAAATTATCTGGATTTTTGGCCATTTCGTCGACAAGTTCGGGCGGTATGTATTGGCCAAATAGGCCGGTGATTAAACGCTTACTACGCGATTCTATAAAGTAGCCATAGCCAATATTAAATAGGTAAATAGATAGAGCAGCCCCTAAAACTGAAGCAAGGGGTAGCACAATGCCTTTTTCATAGCTGAAAAAGTTCAGGCCCACCACGCCAATAATCGCTAGTAAAGATAGGATGCTGCCCCACAATGGACTCATCCAAGGTAATGCTAGTGCTAGTAGGGCCCCTAACAACAAAACTAAGGTGAAATTGGCAGTCCGCGTCCACGAAGGAGCGTGTTTGATCGTGCCATCTAAAATTCCGGCGATCATATTTGCATGAATTTCTACTCCAGGGTAAACCTTTCCCACAGGAGTTGCTCGCAGATCTAATAAGCCAGGGGCAGTCGTGCCAACAAGGATGATTTTCCCCTGTAACTTATCTTTGGGTACCGTTTGATTTAGGATATCGCTAGCAGAGACATAGTCAAAGCTTTTGTAAGGACCACGGTAGGGGATAAATGCTGTTAGCTCTTCATCCACAGGGACGGAAGCGCCACCAATATTGAGAGCTTCTAGTGAGCCAAAATCATTAAGATTGGGCGAGGGTGGCACAGTCTCTAAGGGCGCACCTCCTAGAAGTGTTTTGACACTTGCTAGGGAGAGGGACTGATAATAGTTACCATTGTGCTCAATCAGCATTGGTATACGACGCAAAATTCCATCTGCATCAACGATTGGATTCAAATGACCACCATCGGCAGCATTTTTTTGCAGGATAGCAAGATTGGCCGTATAGCCTTGGCGTTGCAGGGCATCAACCGATCTAAGTGGCAATTCTTTTGTGCTTAGATCAGCAGTTGGTAACAAACCCTTTTTTTGTTGATCGCCAGGATTTAGAAAACTAAAACTTAAAATGACGGAACGATCTTTAAAACTAGCAGCAAATTGACCATCCAAATCAAGCAGGGGTTTCATGCGTTGGTATTCAGCCTGAAACTGCGCATCATTTTTCAAAGTCTGTTTAGACATTTCCTCCAATGTTCGAATGCCAGAAGATTCGTCACGTTCTGAGAAAATCACATCGAAACCAACTAAGTCGACTTTGTAATCATTAAATAGTCGGTTTGTTAATAGCGCGAGTCGATCGCGTGGCCAGGGCCAACGCCCTTCGCCTCCTGCTTCACGCTCTTGTAAGCTCTTTTCGTCGATATCAACAATAACCACACGAGAATCAATTCCCCCTGGAGCTGTCAAACGCAAACGTAAATCATAAATAATGCCATCGAGTCGATCAATGAACGGCAGGGGGAGCCAGCCCGCAGATTGACTAACAAATAAGCAAGTGAGCATCAGCCCAATTCCAAATAGGGGAAGACGCTTTTTAATGGAAGACAGATTAATCATGATATGTTGGGATTTTTAAAGCCTTGTCTTATTCTCGAGAAATACTAGACTAAAACCCTTATTCTGTCCATGCCCATACTACTTGTGATTTGGCCTTAGGTATTGTGAAATCGAAGATTAAAGGGTGATTATTTGGTACAGAAGCGCATTATTAGTACTGATCATAGTAAGGTGCGAGTCATAGGCACTGGATAAGCTGATTTTTCAGTTCACGGCGCCTGGCATTTCTCTCACCTTCTCTTTAACTTTCTTATGTAAACTCAATCCTGACTATAAATTATGTCGACTATATTAAATGGCTACAAGTAATACACAATTAACTGAAACTAAATATCTAGTTTGTACATTAAATGCTCGAGCTACGTCGAACTGCCCTTGAAATATTAGCAATTACTGATCCGAAACCTAAGGTTAATCGGGTTAAGCAATTGTTTAATGATAACCATCATCAATGCATTGATCTTGATGTTTTTGCAGAGCTAAGTCCAACAGGACTCATTCTTCCTGGACGTCCATCAAAGCCAGAGTTGGTCCCGCCATTGACTGTTCCCAAAAGAAAAATGGATACCCTTGAAGGCAGACTCTCATTACTACACTCACTTGCGCATATTGAATTTAATGCGATGAATCTTGCGCTGGATGCCATCTGGCGATTTGCTGATATGCCTGTGCAATATTATGCAGATTGGTTAAAGGTCGCTAAAGAAGAGGCTTACCATTTCAGTTTGATTGAAAATCATCTGCAATCTAATGGTGTTGCTTACGGTGATTTTCCAGCTCACAATAGTCTGTGGGAAATGGTCGAGAGAACGACAGATGCAGTGATTGCCAGAATGGCGCTAGTCCCCCGAACGATGGAAGCGAGAGGTTTAGATGCCGTTCCAGGTATTCGAGATCGTTTTAAGCAAATCAAAGATCATCAAGTCGTTGAGATATTGGAAATTATTCTCAGGGATGAAGTAGGGCATGTATTCATTGGCAATCAATGGTTTAATTTTTTATGTGCAAAGGAGAGTTTGTCTCCAATTAAGACATATAAAGAGTTGGCAAAACAATATCGTGCCCCCACATTAAGAGGACCATTCAATTTAGAGGCTCGTAAACAAGCAGGATTTACTGCTGAAGAGTTAAGTCTACTAGGAATGTAATTAGAAAAACTTAGAAAATATATGAATCTATCTCGTCGAACATTCATTACATCGGCGGCATTAGCACCAGTAGCATGTGGAGTACCTCTGTCGTATGAGCGAGGTACTTCGGTCGCTCAGCCAAATCCAATTCCTGCTGTTCGTCCGCCGCAAGTTGGTCAGGAGTGGGTATACGTCAAAAAAGATGTTTTTAATGGAAAGATCCTTAGCATCATTACTGAGAGAGTTGCCAGTGTTGGATCAAGCATTACCATTGACCGCTCTGAAAACGGCAGCATGCTTCCTAGCGAGATTCAGTCTTCCTGGGGGTTTGTGACTATTGACCCTCAGTGGTCTAAGTTGATGAGCTTTAATCCGCCATTGCCATTATGGCCGCTAGAGCTATCTACCTCTTGGAGCAAGCAGTTTAATACGAAGTACAGCATTGAAGGCTACTCTGACAGCCGGCTAGGGTGGCAGGAATATATGAGCGCTCATGGCTGGGAAAGCATTACTGTTCCCGCAGGACAATTTGTAAGTCTGAAATTTCAAACCCTCATTAATTTTGAAAGCGAAGATGACAATAAAGTGAATTGCATACGCAAGGAAATTATTTGGTTTGCTCCGCAAATTGGGCGATGGGTAGCGCGCGAATTATCGGGATCCTATCAAATACAAGGCCAAATTGGCACTGTAGTTAATGAAGATAGCTATCAATGGCAATTAACCTCTTACAAATAATGAAAATAAACCGCTGCCGAATATTTTTACTTGCAGCTCTACCTCTTATTTTGGTGGGATGCATTTCTTCTCAAACCTATCCTGTAGGAGTAGTTTTACCTGCACCAGAAGTTGCCCCTAAGATCAGGGCGCCAAAAGTAGGGCAGGAGTGGGTGTATACAGTTCGTAATGTTTTTAACCAGGCTGTTGTCGATACGGTTACTGAAAGAGTTATCGCAGTTGATAAAGAAGTACGCATAGAACGAACTGGTGCGAAGGCTGGTCGATTACCGGATGAGATTCAATCCCCCTGGGGTTATATTTTGCAAGATCCTCACTGGAGTCCTCCGCAGTTATTTCAACAGGCATTACCTTTATGGCCTGAACAATTAACCCCTAAATGGACAGGTTTTTATCGAACCCGTTATCAAGTTCCCGGATACCCTAGCTCGACCTACTACTGGGGACTAAATATCACTTCAGTGCAGTGGGAGCAAATGTCTGTTCCTGTGGGACAGTTTTTGACTCTTAAGTACCAAAATGTATCCCCGTATTTTGAAAGCAATGATCTCTTCAGGGTGTCAAATTATCGTCAGGAGGATGTGTGGCTTGCACCTGAAATTGGTCGCTGGGTGATGCGCAGAGGATATGGGCGTTATATTACCCCTGGGATCTTTTGGGGTAATGCTTATTGGGAAGACTATCTTGAGTGGGAACTTGTCTCCTGGAAGTAATCAAAGCGCTTAAAATAGGCGCACTGTTATGTATACCGTTAAAGAACTCTTTCCTACCCTTCAGGGTGAAGGCGCCCATACTGGACGCGCTGCAGTGTTTTGCCGTTTTGCTGGATGTAATTTATGGAGTGGTCGAGAGGAAGATCGAGCAACTGCAATCTGTAAATTTTGCGATACCGATTTTGTAGGTAGTGATGGCAATGGTGGCGGCAAGTTTGAAACTGCTCAAGATTTGGCGAATGCTATTGAGGCTTCGTGGAAAAGCACTTCAGCAGGACCACAACAGCGCTATGTAGTCTTCACGGGCGGTGAACCACTATTACAGTTAGATGAACAGCTGATTGCTGAGCTACACCAAAAAGGTTTTGAGGTTGCAATTGAGACGAATGGAACAATCAAGGTCCCAACAGGCGTCGATTGGGTTTGTGTCAGCCCTAAAGCAGGCTCTGATTTGATTGTTCTCCAGGCTAATGAGCTGAAGTTAGTAATACCCCAAGAAGGGCACGATTCCTTGGAGAAGTTATTGGCACGTTTTGAGAAGATGGATTATCGAAATCGCTTCTTGCAACCAATGGATGGACCAAACCTTAAAATGAATACTGTATTAGCTGTGAATCTTTGCCAGAAACGCCCGCTTTGGAGATTAAGCCTCCAATCCCATAAACTGATAGGTATTCGCTAAGGCATTTGATGAAGTATTCGATACTCTGGCTAAACCCAGCAATACTATTGATAGATCTAAATGACAATTAAACAAGCTGTAATCTCCATTACCCGTCGCCTTGAATTTGATTCAGGGCACCGCATTCCTAATCATGATGGGCAATGCAAGCATTTGCATGGGCATCGTTATGCTATTGAAGTTACCTTGACTGGTAAAGTGGCAAACCATCCAGGTAAAGCTGATGATGGCATGGTGCTCGACTTTGGGGATATCAAGCGCCTGACAAATCAATATGTGGTTGAACCTTGGGATCATGCATTCTTAGTGGCCAAAGAGGATGAAGCTCTAGTTGCTTTCTTGGCCACTCTGCCAAACCATAAAACAGTGGTGATGGAGCAGGTACCTACTGTTGAGAATTTAGCTCATGCCGCTTTTGCTATTTTACAGCCGGTATTTAGTAAATCCTTTGGCGGGCGCCTTGAGCTTTCAACGCTTCGTTTGTATGAGACACCCAATTGCTGGGCTGACGTACACCATTCCTAATGAAGCAGGCAGAGCTAGATCGCCAGTTCATGGAGCAGGCTTTAGAGCAAGCTGGGCTGGCTGCTCTTGCGGGCGAGGTTCCAGTTGGCGCTGTCATAGTACGCAATGGCGAGGTAATTTCTAAAGGTTTTAATCAGCCCATTACTAATCACGATCCTAGTGCCCATGCCGAAATACTCGCGTTAAGAGATGCTGCCTTATCTGCAGAAAATTATCGTCTACCAGGTACTACCCTGTACGTCACTTTAGAGCCCTGCATTATGTGCGCTGGTGCAATGTTGCACGCTAGGGTTGATAGAATTGTTTATGGGGCCGCAGATCCAAAAACAGGTGCCGCTGGTAGCGTTTTAGATGTATTCTCATCAAAACAAATCAATCATCAGACTGTTATTGAGGGTGGCATGATGGCACAAGAGTGTGCTCAATTGCTGCGTGATTTCTTTAAGGAGCGACGTTGAAATCGATTCACTTGATTGCTCCTTCTGGAGCTAGCTTAGATGATAAAAGTCCTTTAGCTGGAATTGACTGGCTCAAGAGCCAAGGCATTGCGATTCACAATTCAGAATGCGTACAGCGAGTTCATGAGCGCTTCTCTGGAAATGATGAAGCCCGCCTCAGTGAATTAAATGCGCTAGCCACACTCGACCCTCAGACTGTTGTCATGGCTATGCGAGGTGGTTATGGTATTCATCGCCTACTACCAAATATCAATTGGGTCGGCATTGCCAAGGCTATTAGTAATGGTTTACAAATTTCTGGCCACAGTGATTTCACGGTATTTCAGTTGGGCTTGTTAGCTAAGACAGGAGCGATCACTTTATCCGGACCAATGCTGAATTATGATTTTGGCAAGCTCGATGAGAGCAGCAAAGTAATTGCTCCCGATGCATTTATGTGGAAACATTTTCAAGCTGCTATTGAAGAGCGAAAACTAGATTGCAGCATATCAGCACCCCAATCTTTTTTAGCCAAGGCAAAGGGTGGCGAAGTTAAGGGAATCTTGTGGGGCGGTAACTTAACAGTCCTAGCAGGCTTGGTGGGGACTCCATATTTACCATCCCCACAACAAACGCAAAATGGCATCTTATTTTTAGAAGATGTGAATGAGCATCCTTATCGCTTAGAGCGCATGCTCATGCAATTACTAGATGCAAATATTTTGAATCACCAGTCTGCAATCCTGCTAGGGGGTTTTTCTGCCTATCGTCTCTACGATAACGACAAAGGCTATACCTTGGAGCGGGCTATTGAAGCAATCCGTCACCGCTTGCCAGATACGATTCCTATTTTGACGGGCCTGCCATTTGGCCATCAAGCCAATAAGCTAACGTTGCCTATGGGCGCTCAAGCTAGTTTAGATTACAACGCTGCTGGCTTTACTCTCAAGGCGAATTGGTAGATGTGTTTACAGCAGTTTCTAATCAGAACTATTCTGGCTGTTATTACGCTTACTTTTACGGGGGCGGTAATGGCCACTGAAGAACCTCAATTTTCTATTCTTGAAAAAACACCTCCTTTTGAACTCAGATCTTATGCGCCGATGATTTTGGCCGAAGTGAAAGTGGAAGGTAATTTAGACGAAGCCTCGAGCCAAGGTTTTCGACTAATCGCTGCCTATATTTTTGGGCAGAACCAAGTGAGTGAAAAAATTGCTATGACTTCACCAGTGGTAATTGAAGGGCAGACGCCCAAAAGTACAAAAATTGCTATGACTTCTCCGGTCACCATTGAATCAAACGCTGGCCAATGGACTATTTCATTTGTGATGCCTGCTGAATACACCATGGAAAGCTTGCCCAAACCCTTAAATCCTAAAGTGCAGCTTCGGCAGATTCCAGCGGTAAAGCGTGCAGTGATTGGCTTTACTGGTTTTTACAATGAGAATAAGGTTTCCGAAAGAACTCTGGAGCTGGAGGAGTGGATGAAGACTAAAAATCTTCTGGCAGCTAGTGCACCTAAGTTTGCACGCTATAACCCACCATGGACGCTACCTTTTATGCGTCGTAATGAAATTATGATTGACGTTCGCGACTAGAAACAGCTTTAAGTTAAATGCTTAAGCTTCAAAGCTCTTCAGCAAAAATTGAGCACCACTATCTATACCTAATGCTTTAGTAAGAGTAGGCAAAGCCTCTGCCAAATATTTTTCTAGAGTCCATGGTGGATTAATGATGAACATGCCACTAGCTTGGAGACGACGCTCACCAGGCGCATTCTCAACCCTTAACTCTGTATGTAGCCATGAACGTTTGTGGCTTGCAGCAATTTTCTTCATGCGATCTGGTAGTGCTGCTGATTCTCTTCGAGAGAGGATGGGGTACCAAATCGCATAGCAGCCAGTAGCAAACCGTTGCAAAGCTTCTTCTAGCGCTCCTTCAAGATAGCGGTAGTCTTGTTTATCTTCATAAGAAGGGTCAATCAGCACTAGACCACGTCTGCTTGGTGGTGGTAGTAAACCTTTGAGTCTAGCAAAGCTATCTTCAGCATAAACATCAATCTGTTTTGTCTGTTTTAACTGGCTAACATTGTGTCGCAGAATATCAATCTCTTTGGGATGTAGTTCAAATAACTTGAGGCGATCCTGCGGCCTAAGTAAGCGAGCCAAAATAAATGGTGACCCAGGATAGGTGACAAGTTCACCCTCTACGTTTTCTGCTTGTATAAGCTCTAAATATTTTTTAACACTCTGCGCAGTTGGATTACCTGCCTCAATAAACTGGAGTAGTTTCAATATCCCACCTTCAGCTTCTTTACTTACCGCAGCAAAGCCATCTTTTAGACTATAGATACCAGCTCCAGCGTGTGTATCAATGATGGTCAGGGCGCCAGGCTTTTCCTGGAGGTATTCAACTAAATGAATTAGGGTTAAATGCTTGAGGATATCGGCATGACTGCCAGCATGAAACGCGTGTCGATAACTAAACATAGTGAATCACTCTGACTTGGTGAGTGACGTATTCAATTGCGCTTTAATAAAAAAAGCCAAGGTGATGAGTAATATGGCGATAGATGCGTACTGAAGCGGCAGATTCAATTGGTGATCCATGATTTGTGTTAGATGGGCATAAACAGCGGCCACCCCACCAATTGCTACTAGACGTAACCAGGCGCCCTTAACGGTGAAATATCTTTCAGGAATGGAGTTTGCTAATAATGCTCCCAATATTCCGCACCATATTCCAAAGCCTGCACCACCCAATATATCTGTCAGCCAATGTGCTCCAACAGCACTGCGCGACAAACCAACGAAAGCTGCAAGCACAAACAGAAGCAACATTGGCTTACGCTTACTTTTATCGCAAGAAAAATATAAGGCTGTTGCTACAGCAAAAGCCGTTAAGGTATGCCCTGACGGGAACGATTTTTGAAGTAGAGGTTCACCAAGGCGATAAAAGCTACCAGTTTCTAATACTCCAGCTGGCCTTGGGAGATCGAAATAGTTTTTTAAGGAAGTACTTACAATTGCCGAGATAGCACCAGCAATAATCCCAGCAGTTAGTGCACGGGGTGCTATCAAGAGAAGCGGAAATGCAATGGCAAAGACTCCCCATCCATTACCTAGAAATGTGAGCCATGCCCAAAGTGTATCTGGCAGCAAGCGTGCTAATTGATTGATGAATAAAAAGCTGCTACTTTGAAATTCGCCAGAATAGATTGCAAATGCAATGGCTAGTGGGGCTATCGGAACAAACCAGACTAATGTCGGAATTGCTTTGTTACTCATATCGCTTAGCGACCCTTAGCCTTATCTGCGTCTTGTAATTGGATGCCAACTTTATCTAAGACTTGGGCTACGGTGATAGCTTGCATGCAAACATTGTCTTGACACGGTGTTTTGCGATGATTGGCAGCGCTTACACATGGAGAGCACGCTAAGTTAGCAGTAATCGCTATCGAGTTTCCTATGGAGCCATAGAGGGCTGGCGTTTCTGGTCCAAAAAGGACCACTGTTCTTAATGGCGTTACGGCGGAGAAATGGCCTGGACCAGAGTCATTGGTCACCATCACATCTGAGAGAGTGTAGAGCGGCGGTAGTTCTGCAAAGCTGACCTGACCGGCAAAGTTCAAGGCATTCTGGATATCAGCGACTACGCGAACTTTTTCTACATAAGCAAATTCAGCAGGAGAACCAGTAATCAAAATAAGATCATTTGGGTATTGCTGATGTACGCCTTGAATTAATTCAGAAAAACGTTGTTGAGCCCAACGACGTTGCGGTAATAAATCACTAGCATTTGGGTTAATCAAAATTAAGCGACTCTTACCATGCATGTATTCAATACCGGCTTCTTTTGCTAATTTTTCAATTCGCACACGTACTTTTTCAAGCATTGCTGGATCGATAACAGCTTGCTCTAGACGTACTTCAGAATCTGGAATCTGAATTTTGCTGAATGGCACTTCAATCTGTTTAGCAAAAGCTGCATGAATCAAAGAAAGAAAATTCTTAGTAATGTGGATATGGGGGTTGTAGTGGACTTTACGGGTAAGCATAAATCCACGCCATAAGCCTTCACCATGAAAGATGTGATAGCCCACACGACGTTTAGCACCACATAAGCCAGTGAGCAAGGCGGTAAAGCGTGAGAAAAGCTCCAGATCAATCACAGTATCAATACGATGACGACGAGCAACGATTAAAAATCGTAAGGTATCTTTAATTAAGCCGACTAAGCTAGACGAATCAATTGTAAAAATATTTTCTGGCCTGACAGTATTAAGTAAAGTCAGACTCGCGCGGTTGCTCTTAAAGATCAAGAAGAATAGTTCAGCACCACGAGCTTGAGCATTTCGCATTGCAGGGTCAACCAAAATAGCGCTACCCATTTCTGAGAGCTCAATAAAAAGTAATTTCTTGGGGGCCTCTGGATTACCTCCAAAGATATTCTTTACCCCATCCATCAGTGCTACCAATGGGCTAGCGATCGCGCAGAGTGGTACGCCGACCCAATGATCGATGGCACGCATGGTATTGACGCTAATAGTCATCGTTTTTCTCTGAAAGAATTATTTTCGTTTTAGTAAAAAGTATGCGCCAGGTAATACTGATAAAACAGTGATTGCACCATAGCTAATAGACGCCAATACAGTTAGGGAAGGATTAACACCCCACAGCGCCAATACAGAAGATAGAGTAGCCTCACGTAATCCCCAGCCTGAGATGCTAATCGGTAGCATGAGTAATAAACTGAGCGCTGGTAAACCGATCATCAAACTCGATATTGGCGCTTCGGCACCATAGGCTCTCAGGCAAAAGCTAAAAGCCAAAATAATGCAGCTATGTATGGCAACCCCAAATAAGGCCTGGGCGATATTCATCGGCCATGAAAACGCCAACTGAATTCCTGGCATTGCATTATTCATTTGTAGACGGTCTAAGAGCTTTTGCAATAGCTCTCTGGTTTTAGGCCATGCCAAGATGAAAGCGATGATAGCCCCAGCAAGAATCATGATGCAAATTACTGCGTAACCTAAATCTTGGCCCCAAGCAGCAATAGTGGCGCCGCCTAGTATTAAACCAATGCCGCCCAATAAATTATTGCCAGCAAGGCCGAGCAGTCGATCAACTAAAGTCATTGCAAAACTAAGGCGTAGTTTGGGGGTTGCATGTCCCAGATCAACTGCATGATGTAGTTCTTCATCTAATTCTTTTGTGCCGCTAAGCTTGTCGCCATTAGTAAAGTGAGTCGCGGTGATAGCGCGATAGCTATCACCACCCAATGTGCTTGGTAGCCCTTGATTAATTAGTCCGCCTGCGAAATAAAGGGCAATATAACTTTTAAGGCTGCCCTGAAAGCCAGCACTACGCATGATGAAGCCCCAGCGTAAACCGCCACAAATAAATGCAGAGCATATTGCCAGGGCTGCAGCAATTAACCAGGCTGGCTCCATTTTGATTTCAGAGTCAAGTAGGGTATGCCAGTCAATTCCGCTGGTTGCTTTCCATAACAGAGCAATCGACAGCAAAATACGGATAGTGGGCCATGCGCGCTTTAGCATTGATTTCCACCCAGAAGGGGTTTTAGGGGTGGATTGGGGTATTGAACTCATAGGCGTAAGGATAATGCCTTGTGCATCTACGGTCCTGAATTTAGGCTAATTACTTCGCTAAAGCGGGTCCTTGCCAGTTGCTACAGAGGCTAAAGTCAAATTTAGACAATACTTGGCCAAAGCGTTGGATTTCTAGACTGTCTAGGGGCTCGCAGCGTTCAAAGGCTAAGTTGCTACCAACGGGGGGTGAGAAGCTCATGCCAGACCAATTAATGAGCAGAATATTTGCTCCTAGAGGTAGCTGTCCAAACCAAAGGTCAAATTGATCTTTTCTTTCATCTAGCACAAACACTGGAATCGGTTTTGCATACCAAGCAGCACGACTACCCAGAGTCCAGTTTTGGACAGCAATACCATCTGTTTTAGTAGCTTGACTTAATTGGGTAGCTTTTTGCCCTGCAATTTTCCAGCCATAAAGATCGGCAATTGGATTTGATTTAATCGATGCAGAAGGAATGCCGCCAGATAAAACAAATCCAAAGCCAATCATGCACAGTGCAATTTGAAAAATGAATAAAACACGTATGACAGTTTTATGTTGAACAGACCATGCTTTAGCTAACCCAATGCCAGCAAATGGAGCCAAGCAAAACCATGCAGGCGTTGTCCAGTGAGGCAGGCCACCACCACCAGAAAGAATTGCAAATATAACAAAAGGGATGAAGAAGAATCCAAGTAATGACAGTAAAGAAAGCTTTGTTGCATGCATGCAGTCTTTAAGGAAGATATAGCTGCCCAACATGAGCAGGGGACCAAATACGAGAATTTGAATACCAAGGAAGGCGCCGAATCTCCGCCATAACCATTCACCACCGCTGCCATGGGCGATTTGGTACTTAAAGGAAATCCAGTCATTAACCCAATTCCAGTAAAGCACTGGCCCTATCAAGACTAACGCGAGCAAGATTGCTAACCAGAAACCTATTTTTCCAAGCCATGGTTTTCTGCGAGCGCTAATAAATACAAGCAGCAAAGCAAAAGCGGTAAAGATGGCAGTGTATTTACTTAAGCCAGCGAATCCAAGCAGTAGCCCAGTTAAAAGCCAATCCCCAATTGTGAAGTGGTCTTGAACTAACCAACGAAGTGCCATGAACATCAGACCAAGACTTAATGGCGTCAACAAAGTATCTGGCAATAAGCCGATGGCAAGTATGTGCGGCATTGGTGCTGCGATGATAGTGAGAACTGCTATCAGTCCACAAGTATTGGCTGAAGGTAGTGCGCTGGTGAGGTATCCCGAATTGCGACCTTGGATGAAGTGGTGAATCTCCAGCGTCACTTGATAAACCAAAAGACAGGAGATCACCCAAAGCAACTCGGGAACTAAACGAATGAAACCTTCCGAAGAGGTGAGAGCAACTAGCGGCCACTGAATCCAACCCACCAATGGTGGATGATCAAAATAACTCCAAGCTAAATGTTGGGCATATAGTGCGTAATGAGCTTCATCAACCGAAAATTCAACTGAAAATCCCAGGGCAAAATGCACTAGCGCTGCTATGCAAATGCAGATTGCTGCCCAACTTGAGGGTGATTGATGGCGCATAAGCCGATTTTAGACTCACTCGAGCAATTCTTTGGGACAATTAGCAATATGTTGAAAGATGTTTTACGCCCCCTCATTCTCGCCACGCTGATTGCATTAGCTGGCTGTGCTGGTTTTGGCGGGGGGTCAGTTCAGGATGAGTCAGGACAAACTTTTGATCCTAGTGCGCTCCTAGCACAGGATGAGCTCCCGAAGTTTTCTGCGCAGACTGCGCGAAATGGCATGCCTAATGGTTGGAATTTCTATCGTATAGCGCCCTTTAAGAAGAATACGGTTTACCGTCTTGAGAACTACCAAGGCAGAACTGTACTAAGCGCTAACTCCAAAACTTCAGCCTCAGGTCTAGCTGTGAAGTTACGCCCAAGGCCAGCAAATAATTTATGGCTACAGTGGGAGTGGAAGGCTTTGAGTGCTATTCCTGAAGCTGATAATGCTGAGCGTTATCACGACGATGCACCCCTCAGAATATTAGTAGCCTTTGATGGTAATAAATCGAAATTGCCATTAAAAGAGAAGATGAACTTCGAGATGGCCAATCTCATTAGTGGTCAAGAAATGCCTTATGCCACTCTCATGTATATCTGGTCTGGAAAATCGCCAGTAGATACGATTATTAGTAATGCACATACCTCGCGCATTAAGATGATTGTGGTTGATTCTGGTTGGGATAACTTAGGCGCTTGGCACAAGCATCAACGTGACCTTGCTGCTGATTACAAGCTGGCCTATGGAGAGGCTCCTGGCGAAGTGATCGGGATTGCCTTGTTAACGGATACCGATAATACAAAATCAGAAACGCGGGCTCTCTATGGCGATATCGAGCTAGTGCGCAAAAATCCAAAATAAAGTTAGCCTTGAGAAGGGCGCCAGCGTTTGAGTAAGAGTGCGTTACTTAAGACGCAAAAGCTCGAAAGCGCCATGGCGCTACCCGCCAGTATCGGAGATAAATAGCCTAAAGCTGCTAAGGGGATTCCAGTGGAATTGAAGATAAAAGCCCAAAACAAATTTTGCTGAATCTTTCCCCAAGTCTTTTTGGAGATATCAATGGCATCTGCAACCAAAGTAGGATCTCCACGCATCAAGGTAATACCCGCAGCCTGCATTGCAACATCAGTGCCCGTAGACATAGCCATACCAATATCTGCTGTTGCGAGAGCAGGGGCATCATTGACTCCGTCACCTACCATTGCAACCCATTGGCGCTTGCCATCCTTTGTAGATGATTGAAGCTTACGAATTATGTCCGCTTTATTGTTTGGCATGATTTGTGCATAGACTTCATCAATGCCAATGAGGTGGCCTACTCTATTTGCTGCTGCAGTATTGTCGCCTGAGAGCATGACAGTCTGAATGTGTAGCCGATGTAAAGAAGCAATCGCTGCCTTTGCATTACTTTTCAGCTCATCACCAAAAGCGATAACTGCAATCGGTGATGATGTGGATTCATTCATCAAAACAGAAACGGTTTGTCCTGCATCAAAACAAACTTGCGCTTGTTGAATGATGTCTGCGTAATAAATGTTCGAGCTGAGCGACACCACACTTTGCAAGCAGAGATTTTGGCCAATCCAAGGCCCAGCGCTAGGCTTACCGCTGATGCCAATGCCTGGTAAGGCTTTACTCTCAGAAGGCGGGATGGGGCTCAGCCCTTTTTGTTTTGCTGCATCTAGCAAAGCCTTGGCCAAAGGATGCTCGCTACCCAATTGCAAACCAGCAGCACTCGCTAGGATGGCATCTTCATTTACCGAGCTCGTAAATGAAATTAAATTAAGCAGTCTTGGCTTACCAAGCGTCAGCGTCCCAGTTTTATCAAAGGCAATAATATTTAACCGGTGTGCAAGTTCAAGAACCTGTGGATCTTTAATCAGAATACCAAAGCGCGCCGCAATTCCAGTTCCTGCCATGATGGCCGCAGGCGTTGCTAAGCCAAGAGCGCAGGGGCAAGCAATTACCATTACAGACACTGCTCTGAGTATTGCGATCGATGCAGAGTCTAAATAAAACCAATTGGCTAATCCAGTAATGACGGCAATCACAATCACGCTAGGTACAAATACTGCACTCACTTGATCTACTAATTTTTGAATCGGGGCTTTTTGAGTTTGCGCATCTTCCACTAAAGAAATGATTTGAGAGAGAACGCTTTCGATGCCAACGGCTTGTGCTTCAATCACCAAAACACCTTCACCATTGAGGGATCCCCCGATGACTTTTGAACCCATCAATTTTTTAACGGGGGCGCTTTCTCCAGTAAGAAGGGATTCATCTACATGGCTAGTGCCAAGCAAAATGAGCCCATCCACAGGAATACGCTCACCCGGCAAAACCAATACACGGTCTTTAGGAAATACTTGCCCTAATGGTAGGTCGCGATATTGATCTAGTGGAGTGCCTTCTGCAATAAGGATATTTTGGTTGAGTACTTTGGCATGCTCTGGCCACAGTTTCTGTAGTGCTCGAATCGCTGCACTGGTTTGTTGCTTTGCACGAGCCTCTAACCACTTACCTAATAGCACCATACAAATAATTACAGCTGAGGCCTCGAAATACAGTTCATGCGCCGCATGGGGTGAGGCTATCATTTGATACACACTTAAGCCGTAAGCGGCACTTGTACCCAGTGCGACTAGCAAGTCCATATTCCCAGTGCCGGACATCAGTGATTTAAAACCTGCTTTGTAAAAGCGCCAGCCCAAAAAGAATTGCACTGGACTTGCTAACAATAATTGCCATTTTGGAGAGAGCGTCCAATGGGTGGCAAACGGCATGAGCAACATGGGCAAAAATAATGGCGCTGAAAGAGTAAATCCCAATAAGACTCTCCCTAATCCATCTGCACCCCAAAGGGAGTGTGAATGATTTAGTTGGGCATTTTTATGGGGAGTGCTGAGCTTGGCTTCATAGCCCGTTTTTTGGACCAAAGCGATAACGCTATCAATCGTGGTCTCAGAATCCGCACTTAGGCGGACTTTTGCTTGTTCAGTAGCTAAATTAACGCTGGCAGCCTCTACCGCCGGAATGCGTATAAGAGCCTTCTCAACCCTGCCCACACAAGATGCGCAGGTCATTCCACCAATATCTAGGGTAAATAACTCAGAATTCATCTCTTTTGCAGTGCTCATATGGAAGATAATCTACCGTATACCAAACAAAGTCACTTCAAAAGGGTTGATATGTTGAGTCTAAAAGTATCTGGCATGACCTGTGGGGGATGTATTAAAGCTGTTACCAAGGCTATTCAAGCCCAGGATCCGAGTGCAACAGTTCAAGTAGATCTGGATACTCAGATGGTCTCTCTAGAAACTTCCTTATCCCAAGCCCAGGCTAGCCAGCTCATAACAGATGCTGGTTTTCCCGTTGCCAATTAAGCTTTTGTTTAGAATGTCGGCAAACCTAGCAAAACCCATAGTTTTTGTTTCTAAAGGATCGTGATTTATGTTCTTCAGTAAGTTAATGCCTCACGATGGTAATTTCTTCGTACTGTTTAATCAGCACGCTAGCAGTATCGTTTCTGCATCCGAATCTTTCTTAAAGTTCGTTGAGCACTATAACGATGAAGCTCTCCGTACAAAATATACGCAAGAAGTAGATCAGGCAGAGCATGCCTGCGATGACGTCGTGAAAGAGGTTCATCGCCGCCTGCACAAAACTTTTATTACCCCCATCGATCGTGATCAGATCTTCTCACTCATTAATACGACGGATGACGTTGCCGATTTGCTACAAAACGGTACTGAAGCAATGCATCTCTATAACGTCAAGCAGATGACGCCTGAGATATTGCAAATGGCGCAGTTATGTAATCAGTGCTGTATCAGTATGAGAAATGCAGTTGCTACTTTGAAGGATATTTCAGATCCAGAAGTTGCTAAAGCAGCCTTAAAGACTTGTGATGAGATTGATCATCTTGAATCTGGTGCTGACCGTCTCTTGTCTACTGCGATTACTCGATTATTCCGTGAAGAAATTGAGGTTCGCGAATTAATTAAACTCCAGCGTATATATGAGTTGCTTGAGGAAGTGACTGATAAATGTGAAGACGTCGCCAATTTAGTTGAAGGCATCGTTCTTGAAAACTCTTAAGGCGAATTAAGTTGCCAGCGATAGAAGTAGCGTTTTGGGTTGTAGCACTTTTAGTAGCGCTAGCCCTTGCATTCGATTTCATGAATGGTTTTCATGATGCTGCTAACTCCATTGCAACAGTTGTTTCTACTGGGGTACTAAAACCTCAGCAGGCAGTTGTATTTGCTGCCTTTTTCAATTTCTTAGCAATCTTCATTTTCCACCTCAGTGTTGCAGCGACAGTGGGTAAAGGTATTGTTCATCCCGCTGCAGTAGATTTGCATGTGATCTTTGGTGCCCTAGTTGGCGCCATTATCTGGAACATAGTCACTTGGTATTACGGTATTCCATCAAGCTCTTCTCATGCTTTAATTGGTGGTTTGGTTGGTGCAGCCTTACCAAAAGCGGGCACAGATGGCCTGGTTTGGTCGGGCATCATTAAAACAGTTTCCTTTATTTTTATCTCCCCATTAGTTGGCTTCTTGCTGGGCTCCTTGATGATGTTGTTAGTGGCTTGGGCCTGTAAAAATGCCAACCTATCAAAAACAGATCGCTGGTTTCGTCGTCTGCAATTAGTTTCAGCTGGCGCATATAGCTTGGGCCATGGTGGTAACGATGCTCAAAAAACCATTGGCATTATTTGGCTCTTGCTCATCATTACCGGTTATGCAGAGGCAAGCGCCAAAATGCCACCAACTTGGACAATTATTTGTTGTTATATAGCAATTGCTATGGGTACCATGTTCGGTGGCTGGCGTATTGTGAAAACAATGGGACAGAAAATAACTAAACTCAAACCAGTGGGCGGCTTCTGTGCTGAAACTGGCGGAGCCATTACCCTGTTTGCAGCAACTGCCTTGGGTATTCCTGTATCCACTACCCACACGATTACTGGGGCTATTGTTGGTGTGGGCTCTACACAGAGAGCTAGTGCGGTTCGTTGGGGTGTAGCAGGAAACATCCTTTGGGCTTGGATTTTTACGATTCCAGCCACTGCCTTGATGTCAATGATTGTCTATTACCTTAGCTTACTCATTTTCTAAATTCAAAAATGAGATCAATTCATCTCCTTTCAAGAAATTTTTGGCTGACGGGGTTAATCTAAGTGCTATTCATTAACAATTAATAAAAGTAATTCTGAAAATGTCTTCAGAATTATTACGTTTAGGAGAGAGTAGTGTCAGTTACTGTAGAAGCTGTGCAAGGAGCCCTCAAAGGCTTGGTTGATCCAAATACAAAGATCGACTTTGTAACAGCTAAAAACCTCAAAAATTTACGTGTTGAAGCTGGTGATGTCTCACTCGATATTGTTTTAGGTTACCCGGCCAAAAGCCAATTTGATGCCATTCGTAAATTGGTCATTAATGCTGTGCGAGAATTGCCTGGGGTTAAGAATGTCAGTGTGAATGTCAGTAGCCAGATTGTTGCGCATGCTGTGCAGCGCGGCGTTAAATTATTGCCTAACGTAAAAAATATTATTGCCATTGCTAGTGGTAAGGGCGGGGTTGGTAAATCAACAACTGCCGTGAACTTAGCATTGGCTTTGGCTGCTGAAGGTGCGCAAGTCGGAATCTTGGATGCTGATATTTATGGCCCAAGCCAGCCAATGATGCTCGGCATTACAGGTAGACCAGAATCCATCGAAGAAAACACGATAGAGCCAATGGAAGGTCATGGCCTGCAAGCAAGCTCTATTGGCTTCTTGATTGAAGAAGATGCACCAATGGTATGGCGTGGTCCGATGGTCACTTCTGCTTTAGAGCAACTGTTACGCCAAACCCGTTGGCGTGATTTGGATTACTTAATCGTGGATATGCCGCCAGGTACTGGTGATATTCAGTTGACCTTGTCGCAAAAAGTTCCCGTGACTGGTGCAGTGATCGTCACTACCCCGCAAGACATTGCCTTATTAGACGCGCGCAAGGGTTTAAAGATGTTTGAGAAGGTTGGCGTTCCAATTGTCGGCATTATTGAAAACATGAGTACTTATGTTTGCATAAAGTGTGGCCATGAAGAGCATATCTTTGGTAGTGGTGGCGGTGAAAAAATGTGCAAAGAATATAGCGTTGATTTTTTAGGTGCCTTACCACTCAATTTATCGATTCGGGAGCAGGCCGATGCAGGGCGCCCCACCGTAGTAGCTGACCCCGACAGTGCTATTAGTGCAATCTATAAAAATATTGCCAGACAAGTCGCTATACGTGTTGCTACTCTGTCTAAAGATATGAGCAGTAAATTTCCAAGCATTGTTGTGCAAAACACTTAAGGCCTCGAGTATTTATGCGCTTTGCAGTATTAATGCGTAAGCAAAATATAGATAACCCATGGGTTTCATATCGATGGGCGCCTGCGGAAGTGTTGCCTGATTTTGGACAATTCAATCCTCAGAGTCTTGAAAGTAATGCGATCTCAGGTCAATTTTTAGGTAGAGATGCCGATGGAGAATCCTGGCTATTTACTGGCTTTGAATTAAATCTGTTTCCAGATGAGGCTGAAGGCTACTATCTCAATGTCTCTGCGACAACGCCTGCATGGTTTGTCATGTGGAGACTAGAAGAGGATATTGAACGTTACATTGATGAGCAATCTCTTACGCTTGCTAAAGCTGAAACGACAATGGCAGTACCACACCGAATTTGCGTGAGCTATAACGAGGCTGCACGATTGCTGGACGGTGGAGAATCGGTTGACACAGTCACCATGAGTGATGAGCATGCCACTTGGTTACAAGAGTATGTGAATGAAAATTATCGGCCTGAGCCGAAAAAGCGTCATCGTCCTGAATCATTCAAGGGCGCAAATCGCCCAGCGGAGGACTGATGGCAGATGGTTTTTTAAGTCGCTGGTCTAAGCGTAAAACTGGAAAACTAGAGGATCCAGAAGAGCAGCCTAAAGAGGCTGCCCAGACCCCTGCGCCTATCACACCAGAAACTCAGGCTCCGCCACCAGCCTCATTAGACGACGTCGAGAAGATCGATCGTTTTGATCCTGACTTCTCTTCCTTCATGAAGCCAGATGTTGATCCTACCGTTCGGCAGGCCGCGCTCAAAAAGATGTTTACTGATCCCCATTTCAATGTGATGGATGGTTTAGATATCTATATAGATGACTATTCCAAGCCTGATCCTTTGCCGCCGGGCATGCTTGAAAGAATGGTGCAGAGTGATATGCTAGGACTGTTCAGCAAAACTGATGATGCCCCAGTGGAGGGGGAAAAGCAGCCGAAGCAACAAGTGGTGTCATCCCAATCAAACGAGAGCCTTTTAGAGGCTCAGGGTCAAACTGATTTAACATCCACAGATCCCATAATGCAGACAAAAGCTGCTAACTTGGATGAAGTGCCAATAGAGCCCACCCAGAAAAAAACCTAAGAAGATAGTGCATGAGTCAAAAACTAGTTTGTAACTGTAACGGCACCATGCCTTTGGATGCAAAGGCCCTTGGCGTTCCAGTGCATCGCTCTTTATGTAGGCAGGAAGTTGGCTCTTTTTTAAAGGCGCTGGACGGATCCGATTCATTGGTAGTCGCTTGTACCCAAGAGGGTGCTCTATTTAACGAGTTAGCAGAGCAGTCAGAAAAGCCTTTGGTAGCGCCACTACGTTTTGTCAATATTCGTGAAATAGCGGGCTGGACGCAAGAAGCTAAAGCATCAGGACCAAAGATTGCTGCTTTGCTTGCTTTGGCAGATATGCCAGAAGCTGAGCCGGTCCCCGTCGTGAACTATGAAAGCCAAGGCAGACTCTTTATTATTGGTGCAGGATCTTTAGCATTACCTTGGGCAGAAAAACTCAGTGCTTCGTTGGATGTTTCTGTCTTGTGTACTGAGCCTGGTGATTTACCCCTGGCACGTAACTACCCCATCTATACCGGTGCAGTAACTAAGCTAGATGGCTATCTTGGCAAGTTCACAGTTGACTGGGATCTGCAAAACCCAATTGACCCAGAAATGTGTACTCGTTGCGGCGCCTGTGTTGAAGTCTGCCCAGAGAATGCGATTGATCTCTCATTTCAGATTGATATGAGTAAGTGCAAATCACATCGTGATTGTGTTACTGCGTGCGCAAGTATTGGGGCAATCTCTTTTGATCGCAAGGACCGCGAGCGTAATGCTGAATTTGATTTGATTTTGGATCTGCGTGCTGATCCTAAAATGCGAATGAGTCAAACCCCTCAAGGATACTTTGCCCCCGGTAAGGATCCACTAGATCAGGCCTTGGTGGTAAATCAATTATTAGAGATGGTGGGTGAGTTTGAGAAACCCAAATACTTTGTCTATAACGAAAAAATTTGTGCGCATGGCCGCAATGGCAAAGTAGGGTGTAATGCTTGTATCGATGTCTGCTCGACTGGTGCCATTGGTTCTATATTCAAAAATGGTCAAGGTAGTGTTGAGGTTAATCCTAATCTCTGTATGGGTTGTGGAGCATGCTCTACAGCCTGCCCATCAGGTGCAATACGCTATAACTACCCCAGCGTGCCCCATCAAGGTAAAGAGTTAAAGACCATTGCCACGGTCTTTACTGCTGAGGCTAAAAAAATCAGTCAAGCTGCAGCGCCAAGTCTGCTCTTGCATACCTTAAAAGCGGGTACCCAAATGATTGATGGCTTGGGCCGCTCTGCTCATGTCTTGCCTAAACAGTTTGAAGGCTTGCCATCATTTGTTATTCCTTATGGCATTGAGCATATTGCGTCTACTGGTTTGGATTTATGGCTTGGCGCTCTTAGTTATGGATTTGCAGAAGTAGTCTTGCTATTAAGTGGTGATGAGGATCCAGCTTATCGTACCGCGCTTAAAGAGCAGGCTAACCTTGCCAACGCCATCCTTAAGGCTTACGGCTTTGATGAGCGAATTCATTTAATCATGGCTCAATCAGCCGATGATTTACAAACCGTTTCTAAGGCGATGAGTGCATTGCGCCAGCGTGGTGCTCTGAACTCCATTTGTACCCCTGCCAGTTTTGGTTTATCTACCCAGAAACGGGAAACCCTTGAGGCAGTCTTAGAGCATTTGCAAAAACAAGCCAAGACTCCATTACCAGAGGCGGGTATTGCCCTTCCTAATTCATCTTTATTAGGAGGCCTACTGATTAATAAAGATGCTTGTACCTTATGTATGTCTTGTGTAAGCAGTTGTCCTGAGGGCGCTCTCTTAGATAACCCAGATGAGCCGATTCTCTCCTTTATCGAAAAGCAGTGTGTTCAATGCGGCATTTGTGTTCAGACTTGCCCTGAGCAAGCCTTGACTCTGAACCCCCGTTTGCAGACTGTTGAGCAGCGCAAACAAAGAACAACCTTAAATGAGACCCAGGCTTTTAATTGCATTAGTTGCGGCAAACCTTTTGGAACCTTAAAGATGGTGGATCTTATGTTGAGCAAGCTAGGCACTCATGGTGCCTTTGCGGGCGCCGCAATGGATAGGCTCAAGATGTGTAGCGATTGTCGAGTGGTAGATATGGTGAAGAAAGAAACATGAGCGAAATTGAGAAAGCAGTGGCAAAGGATGGTCAGCTCACTGAAGTGGGAGATATAGGCTTGCCAGAGGATTTGGCTAGAGCCGATCTCTACGGCTTAATCGCCAGATTGTTTCATCTGCCGCCAGATCAAGCCCTTTTAGATCAAATTGCTGCTACAGCTGGTCAACAGGATGCTGCTGATCAGGCACCATTAGCGAAGGCTTGGATGGATGTGGTTGAGGTAGCTAAAAATAAGCCTGCCAAGGCTTGGCAGGAAGAGTTTGACCTCAATTTTATTAGTGTTGGCAAGCCTAATGTGGTTCTCAATGCTTCCTTCTATATGGCTGGGCACCTTAATGAAAAACCGCTAGTCAATATTCGCAAAGCTCTTGAAGAGTTTGGTCTTGAGTCTGCCGAGGAAATCACTGAGACTGAGGATCATCTTTCAGCGCTTTGTGAGGTGATGCGTTATCTGATTGCCGGCGATGACGTAGAGATATCAAACCTTACAAATCAAAGGGTTTTTTTCAATGCCCATATACGTCCCTGGTACGACGACTTATGCGATGCAATTGAAGCTATCCCCGAGATGCATCTTTATCACCCAGTAGTCGCGCTGACCCGAGAATTCTTGGCCATCGAAGGGCAAGGTTTTGACATGATTTGATGTTGCAGCGCATATAAGGGATTTCCCTTACTCCCTACTTACTATATAAATATGTCAAAAATGCGAATACGAATTACACTTGTTAGAAATCTAGAATCATTAATTAGGAGCATGCCATGAGCATTAAATCCAAAGTTGCTTTAAGTGAAGAAACCAAGCCATCACGCCGTAAGTTTTTTGTAGGCGCGGGCGCAGCAGTTGGCGCTGTTGCAGTTGCTTCCCAAACATCGATTGGCAAAGCTGTTATTCAGGAAATTGGAAGCACAGTGAAAAGCAAGAGTGATGGCCAGACCATTACTGCACATATGCGTAAGTATTACGAAAGCACCATGCTTTAAATAGATTATTACCGCTAGATATTGATTAATTGTTGTTAAATAAATAAAAAAACTTTCTCAGGGACCACATATGAGTCTGACTCGTAAATCAAATACCCCCCAAAGCAGTCGCTCCTCATCACATCTGATTGGTAGTCTATCCCGCGGCTTAAAAGCAGCGGTACCTACCATGGACCGCCGAACATTCCTCAAGCGATCAGGTGTTGGCGTTGGTGCTGGTATTGCCGCTAGCCAACTGAGCTTGGTGCAAAAGGCATCAGCTGAGCCAAGCAAAGCAATGCTAGATGGCAAAGGCAAGATCGAAGTCAAAAGAACAATTTGCACCCACTGCTCAGTGGGTTGCGCTACAGATGCTACTGTTGAGAATGGTGTTTGGGTACGTCAAGACTCTGTATTTGATTCCCCAATCAACATGGGCTCATATTGCGCAAAAGGTGCTGCTTTGCGTGAGCACGGTCATGGCGACTATCGTTTGCGCTACCCAATGAAGTTAGTTGATGGAAAGTATCAGCGCATTTCTTGGGACCAAGCACTCACTGAAATTACTGCTCAGATGAAAGATCTGCGTACTAAGTACAGCCCAGATTCACTATTCTTTATTGGCTCATCTAAGCACAACAACGAACAGGCCTACTTACTCCGTAAGTGGGTCTCTTTCTTTGGTACAAACAACACAGACCATCAGGCTCGTATTTGTCACTCCACAACTGTTGCCGGTGTAGCGAACACCTGGGGCTATGGTGCGATGACCAATAGCTACAACGACATGATGAACTCTAAAGCTGCCATGTACATTGGCTCAAATGCTGCTGAAGCTCATCCAGTATCCATGTTGAGTTTGTTGCATGCCAAGGAAAACGGCTGCAAAGTCATCGTAGTAGATCCACGCTATACCCGAACAGCTGCAAAGTCAGATCAGTACGTACGTATTCGTTCAGGTACTGACATTCCTTTCCTATTTGGTCTTCTGTATCACATCTTCAAAAATGGCTGGGAAGATAAGAAGTACATCAACGACCGTGTTTACGGTATGGATGAGATTCGCAAAGAAGTGATGGAAAAGTGGACTCCAGCAAACGTAGAAGAGGCTTGTGGCGTTCCAGAAGCAGAAATGTACAAAGTTGCTGAAACCTTGTCGAAGAATCGTCCTAGCACTGTAGTTTGGTGTATGGGTCAAACCCAGCACACCATTGGCAATTCCATGGTTCGTGCCTCATGTATTTTGCAGTTAGCCTTAGGTAACGTCGGTAAATCGGGCGGTGGTACGAATATTTTCCGTGGTCACGATAACGTTCAAGGCGCAACAGACGTAGGTCCTAATCCAGATTCATTGCCTGGCTATTATGGTTTGGCTGCTGGCTCATGGAAACACTTCGCAGCAGTGTGGGGTGTTGACTATGAATGGATTAAGGGTCGCTATGCACCAGACATGATGGAGAAGTCTGGAACCACTGTTTCTCGTTGGGTTGATGCCGTTCTTGAAAATAACGACATGATTGACCAGCAGACAAACGTAAAAGGTTTGTTCTTCTGGGGTCATGCTCCTAACTCACAAACTCGCGGCCTTGATATGAAGCGTGCGATGGATAAATTGGATCTGCTAGTTGTAGTCGATCCATATCCAAGTGCAACTGCTGCAATGGCTGCAATGCCTCCTGCAGAAGGACAATCAGTCAACAAGAATCGCAATGTGTATTTGTTGCCTGCTGCAACTCAGTTTGAGACAGTTGGAACTGCTACAGCTTCTAACCGCTCATTACAGTGGCGCGAGAAAGTGATTGATCCGCTCTTTGAATCGATGCCTGATCATGTGATCATGCAAGCTTTTGCTGATCGTCTAGGTTTTGGCGATGAGCTATCAAAGAACTACAAGATGCTCAACTCTAAATTTGCTGGTAAGCAATGGAGAGAGCCTGAGGTCGAATCTATCTTGAGAGAAATTAATCGGGGTGTATGGACGATTGGTTACACAGGTCAAACTCCAGAGCGCTTGAAGGCTCATATGAGAATGGTTGCTACATTTGATCCGAAGACCTTGAAATCACGCGGTGGTGTTGACCCGGTAAGCGGCTACGATACTACTGGCGATTACTACGGTTTGCCTTGGCCATGCTACGGTACAGCCGCGATTAAACATCCAGGTTCTCCAAACCTTTATGACACCAGTAAGAGTGTGATGGAGGGTGGTGGTAACTTCCGCGCCAACTTTGGTGTTGAGCGTGAAGGTAAGACCTTGTTGGCTGAGGATGGTTCTTATTCCAAGGGCTCAGCAATTACCACTGGCTACCCAGAATTTGATCATGTATTTGTGAAGAAGCTCGGTTGGTGGAATCAGTTGACTGAAGATGAGCAAAAAGCTGCTGAAGGTAAGAACTGGAAGACTGACTTATCTGGTGGTATTCAGCGCGTTGTGATGAAGAATGGTTGTCATCCATTTGGTAATGCAAAGGCCCGTGCAGTTGTTTGGAACTTCCCAGATGCGATTCCAATTCACCGTGAAGCGCTCTACAGCACTAACGCGCCGATGATGCGTAAGTATCCAACGTCTGCAGATAAGAAGAATTTCTGGCGCTTGCCAACTCTGTATAAAACAGTTCAAGATCAAAACTTGAATCAGAAACTGTATGAGAAGTTCCCAATTATTCTGACTTCAGGTCGTTTGGTCGAGTACGAGGGTGGTGGAGATGAAACTCGTTCTAACCCATGGTTGGCTGAGTTACAACAAGAAAACTTTGTGGAAATTAACCCGAAGGCTGCAGCAGATCGTGGCATTAAGAACTGGGATTATGTTTGGGTGAAGTCGCCTACTGGTGCCAAGATCAAGGTGCGTGCTATGTTGACCGAGCGTGTTGACCAAGGTACTGCATTCGTACCATTCCACTTCGCTGGATGGTGGCAAGGCAATGATCTGCGTAAGTATTACCCAGAAGGCGCCGCCCCAGTTGTTTTAGGGGAAGCGGTGAATACTGCGACTACTTATGGTTATGACCAGGTGACGATGATGCAAGAGTCGAAAACCACTATGTGCCAAATCGAAAAATTTGCCTAAGTTAAAAAATAAAGTCAGGAGAACACAATGGCAAGAATGAAATTTATCTGTGACACAGAACGTTGCATCGAATGTAACGGTTGTGTCACTGCTTGTAAAAATGATAATGAGGTACCTTGGGGTGTGAATCGTCGCCGTGTTGTAACGGTGAACGATGGCATCATCGGCCAGGAAAAATCGATCTCAGTGGCTTGTATGCACTGTAGCGATGCACCTTGTATGGCTGTTTGCCCAGTCGATTGCTTCTACCGTACCGATGAAGGTGTTGTCCTTCATGACAAAGATATTTGTATCGGTTGCGGCTACTGCTCTTTTGCTTGCCCATTTGGTGCGCCACAGTTCCTGAGTCAAGGCGCCTTTGGTACCCGTAGCAAGATGGATAAGTGCACATTCTGTAGTGGTGGGCCAGAAGAGAACGGCAGCGTTGCCGAATTTGAAAAATATGGCCGTAATCGTTTGGCAGAAGGTAAGTTACCTCTCTGCGCAGAAATGTGTTCTACCAAAGCTTTGATTGGTGGCGACAGCGAAATCATCTCGGGCATCTTTAATCAACGTGTTGCTATTCGCGAGAAGAATGGTAAGTACGCTGGCTCTAAAGCTTTTGGTTGGACCACTGCTTATGGTGGGCCAGATACTCCGGCACCAACCCCAACGGCAGCTGCAAAAATTCCAGGAGCTAAATAATGAAATTCAATTTCAAATCTCTTGGTCTGTGTTTTGCAGCAGCAACTCTTTTGGCTGCATGTTCTGAGCCACCAGAGATTGCGGCCAAGGCGGCAAAGCGTCCTGATGTTGCCCCATATATGGGCGCGAACAATGGATTCATGACCAAAAACTGGACCCCTGGAAATCAGGGCAGCTGGACTGAATCTGTTGATAAGCGCAATCAGGGTCAGAATGAATACAGTCGCGTTAAGTGATCAACTAAATAACAATAAATAAAACGAAAACGTTTAAGGACATGTGTATGAAACGATCATTTTCTAAAGTTCTACGCACTTTGGTAGTGGCTGCTGGTTTGTCGCTGACTCTGGCGAGCGGAATGAGTTATGCAGAACGCGCTCCAATGGCGCCTTTGCCTTCTCCTAGCGGAGTAGACATTCCCCCTAAATCAGTGCCAGCTAATCCCAATAGCCTAGCTAATGGAACTCAGGCACAGTCACAACCAGCCAATCCATCGATCTTTACCTCTGCTAATAGTGACCCATATAACTTTGTCAGTATCCCAGACAAAGAGGCTAGCGTTTTGATTCAGCGCTCTGGCGAACAGTGGCGCGTGATTCGTAATGGTGTGATTACCGTTTATGGTGGTTGGTTATTGGCGATTGCCTTCTTTGGAATTGCAGCCCTTTTTATCATCAAGGGTCCAATCAAATTACATGCGCCGCTATCTGGGCAAAAAATTAAGAGGTTTAATGGCTTCGAGCGTTTTACTCACTGGGTAATGGCAGCTAGTTTCATTGGACTTGCCTTGACTGGCGGACTAATTTTGTGGGGTAAGTATTTTGCAATGCCCTTAATGGGTGGGGTTGCTTATGGCACCTTCCTCAATATCTGTAAAAATATTCACAACTACTCTGGCCCCTTATTTACGCTCAGCATCATTATTTTCTTCCTCCTGTTTGCTACCAGAAATATCCCGGGACAAGGCGACCTGACTTGGATAAAGTCATTTGGCGGAATGTTTGGTGGAAAACATCCTCCTGCCGGCTTCTTCAACTTTGGTGAAAAAATTTGGTTCTGGTTTGGTATGACCTTCTTAGGCTTAGTGATCTCGGGTTCTGGCCTTGTACTCGATATGATCGTACCGTTTATGCAGGTTGAGTACATCCGCGGAACTATGCAGATTGCTAATATTATTCACGGCGGTGCATCAGTTCTAATGATGACTATGGCCATGGGGCATATCTATATCGGCTCTATTGGTATGCAAGGCTCCTCGGATGGCATGATGTCTGGCTACGTTGATGCAACCTGGGCAAAAGAGCACCATGAGCTCTGGTACAACAAAGTTAATAAATAAGGACAAAGCCATGAAAAAGATCATTGCTTTCACAATTGGCGCATTTGCTGCTGCCTCTGTCATGGCTACATTGCCGCCATTAACTCCGGAAGCACAAGAGGCTGCGACATTGGCTAAGGCAAAAAGCGCATATGGTGACAGGATGGGCGCTTATCAACTCTGCCAAGCTCAAAACCGGGTTGCTGATCGCTTTAAGATGTCTGGTACAGCAGCGCCTGCTGCTTGTACAGCGCCACCTCCATTTGTTGCTCCGGTAGCGGCAGCAAAGTAATTAACTGCTGTACTTATTCAGCGATTAATTCTTGATATAGGTAGCGTTTAGCAGCCTGTGTTTGAGGATTCGAAAAGAAGGGGCCTACGGGTCCCTTTTCTTTTATCTCGCCATGATCAATAAAGATAATGTGCTGTGCAAGCCTTTGTACTTGAGCAAGTTGGTGCGATGAAAAAATAACATCGGTATCTTGCGCGTCAAACTGACGAATCATTTCTTCAACTTGCTCAGTGGTATTGGGATCTAGATTTGCAGTAGGCTCATCTAGCAAGACTAAGTTGGGCTTTTGCAAAATTGCACGCCCCAAGCAAAGCTTCTGTCTCTCACCAGCAGATAGTTTATGGGCAGGTGCAGATGCTAGTTTCTCCAAGCCTACTCGCTCGATCACTTGCTGTATTTCTGCTGTATTAATTTTGGAGTCTGCATCTCTGACCATACTCATATTCGCTCTAGTAGAGGCTTTAATCATTGGAGTGTGATGTAAAACTAATGCAGTCTTATTGGCAAATGAGTAACTCACTGTTCCAGTATCTGGTTTGATGAGGCCATCAAGCAGCTTTAATAGAGTTGTTTTGCCAGCACCATTAGGCCCAATGCAAGCAGTAATCCGATCCGCCGGAATGATGGCGTGCGGAATACTCAGAATTATTCTGCCATTACTTTTAACGGTAATGTCTTTTAGCTCAATGAACTTCTCAAATTGTTCGTTCGTATTATCCATAGCGACGCTCCGCTACTTGACGCACTGCAAATGTGAAAAGATTTGCCAATAAAACGATACCTAATAAAACAAATCCTAAAGCAAGCGCAAGCGGAAGATCGCCTTTGCTGGTTTCTAGGGCAATTGCGGTAGTCATGGTTCTAGTGGAGTGATCGATATTACCGCCCACAATCATGACAGCGCCAACCTCAGAAATGGCTCTAGCAAGACCGGCTAGGATGGCAATAGTCAGAGAGAAGCGACAATCCCAAATCAGCCACTTAAAGCAGGTCAAAGGCGGCAATCGGAGGCTCAAGAAGGTATCCCGATGAATCCTCCAGGAATCTTCCAGAATTTGCCGGCTTAGGGCTGCAATTAAAGGGCTTGTCAGAAGGATTTGCGCAAGGATCATGCCCTTGACAGTAAAGAGCCATCCCCAAGCTCCTAGAGGCCCTGTGCGAGATAGCATGAGATAAACAAGGACTCCAACAATGACCGTTGGGACCCCCATCAAGGTGTTTAAGACCACAATGATCCATTTCTTGCCCTTAAATTCTTCAGTAGCAAGCAGTACCCCAATTGGCAGGCCGATGAGGGTGCCAAAGAATAGGGCGGTTAAGCTTACTTGCAGGGAAACTAGGACGATTCCCAGAACCCCGCCATCTAGATGGGCGAGTAGAGCTAGGGCGTCTTGAAAAGCAATCAACATGGGCTTGATTCTATCAAGGCAATGGCAAAATAAGCTTAATGCAATCGATACCCCTATTTTCCGACTCATGGCCGAAGTAGTTTGTCTCTGTAACGAGATCCTTGATGTGGATCTCCGAGAGTATCTCGATACCCATCCTATCGACTCCATAGAGGAGTTGCGGGAGCAGGCATCCATTTGTAATAAATGCATGCAGTGCCAAGATTTGGTTGAGGGTGAGATTTATTTAGCGCGGCAGAGGCGGCAGAGTGCGGCAGGTCAAATTTAATGGCTCAAAGTAGAAACACTCGTTTTACTGTCATGAGTATGAATGTGCATAAAGGACTCTCTCCATTGCATAGACACTCTACTATTCATCAGTTGCGGCAAAGGATTCGAAGTCATCACCCAGACTTATTATTTCTTCAAGAATTACAGCAAGAGCATCGCGGAAGAATTCGGCGTTTTAGGCAATGGCCTTCAACTGAGCTCACTCACTTTCTATCAGAAGATTTTTGGCACGACTGGCATTATGGAAAAAATATGGAGTATCCAGACGGTCACCACGGTAATGCCATTCTGTCTAAGCACCCACTTCACAAGGGATTAAATTACGACATTTCTGCTTATCGTTTCGAGAGACGAGGCTTGCTTCATAGCGTGACTTGGCTTGATGGAGTAGATCAGCCCATTCATTGCTTCTGTGTGCACTTAGCTTTATTTGAGCGGGGTAGAGAGCGTCAGTTAGAACAAATTATTGGCCATATTGAAGAGTTAACTCAGCAAGGCCCAACCATTGTGGCTGGAGACTTTAATGATTGGCGTAACCGGATTGGCGCGCCAATGAAAGCTGCTGGGTTTGAAGAAGTCTTTGAGGTCTTGACTGGCTTACCAGCTAAGACTTTCCCTAGCATGAAGCCCTTATTAGCAATGGATCGGATTTATGTGCGAGGCCTGAAGATTCATTCTGCAGAAATTTTGCACGACTGGATGAAATTGTCTGATCATTTAGGAATAACAGCGGAACTGGAATTGCTATGAATGACCTACTGAGTATTTTTCTAAAATATCTTTTTGATTTCAACATCAATTGGCTTTTATTTATTCACTTTGTCTTAGTCGCCTATTTTATTGGCGTCATCATTTCTGTTAGAAGGCCAGTAGGAGTAGCGTTTGCTTGGATTTTTATTGTGATGACTTTCCCTGTTCTCGGAATTGCTATGTATGTACTCATTGGCGAGCGTCCTGTAGGCCGCGCCCTCACCAGAAAAATTACGCGCATGAACCGTGAATATTCTCAAATCACTGAGAATATGCGGATCAAGTACGCCCAGGATCGTGAGAAGTTAGGAATTGCAGGCCGTGCATTCAGTCTTTTAGCAGAAGCTAACAACGGCACCCCAGTAGTTGCTGGAAATAAGGTTGAGTTACATACCAATTCATTGCAAATCCTGCAGCTCTTTATTGATGAGATTAACCAGGCTAAAGAAAGTCTTCATCTCGAGTTCTATATTTGGGCTCTAGGTGGTGATGCTGACAGAGTGGGCGAAGCAATGATTGCAGCCTCTAAGCGCGGTGTTGCTTGTCGCGTTTTATTAGACTCCTTAGGAAGTAAGGATTGGTTTAAATCTAAATGGCCGGGGTGCTTTCGCAATTCAGGGATAGAGGTAACCGAAGCTTTGCCTATCCAGATTGGACGGTTTCAATTTCGTCGTGCCGATTTACGTTTACATCGAAAAATATTCATCATCGATAACGCTATTGTTTGGACTGGGAGCATGAATTTAGTAGATCCACGCACATTCAAGCAAGATTCTGGAGTGGGTGAGTGGGTCGATGCAATGGTGCGTGTTGAGGGTCCAGTTGCTTCTCAGTTTGAGCTGACGTTCTCTTTCGATTGGAGCGTTGACAATCCTAAGATTACGCATTTCAGTGATCACAAGTCTCCGATAGCTCCTTGTGAGGGGGGAGTCATTGCTCAAGAATTTGCATCAGGCCCAGTCTATCGTGACGATATTTTGTATCAAGTGATGCTTTCAGCGATTATTAGCGCCTGCGAAGAGTTAACTATTACCACTCCATACTTCGGCCCAGATGATGGATTAATGCAGGCGCTCATGGCGACTGCCAGACGTGGAGTGAAGGTGACCTTAATTGTTCCCAAACTAAATGATTCAAGGTTGGTCGCTTGGAGCAGTAGAAGTTATTATGAGGATCTCATGAGCGCGGGGGTATTGATTGCCGAGTTCCATGGCGGCCTTCTGCATACTAAGAGCTTACTAGTTGATAAAAAAGCAGCTATCTTTGGTTCGGTCAATTTTGATCAACGTAGCCTACGTCTCAACTTTGAAATCAGCCTGATTGTTTATAACGTTGATTTCTGTTCAAAGCTCGAAACCTTGATCGAGTCATATCTAGCGCAGTCTGATTACATCAATCCAAAGACATGGGCAGAGCGTCCTCATTGGCGCCGCTATTTAGAAAATGCAGCCCATCTAACCTCTCCGCTACTTTAAATTGCGCCAGCAGCCCGCATATTGGCAATATCAGAGGCCGCCAAACCCAGTTCTTTCAAAATAGCGTCAGTGTGTTCGCCTACCGCTGGAACAGGATCCATACGATAGTCGTAGCTGTCATTTAATCCCGGCGGTAACAGGGCTGCAATATTCCCATTTGGCGTCCCCACTTCAGTCCAACGATTGCGTGCCTTTAACTGCTCATGCTTCCAAAGGCCTGCCATATCATTTAAATGGGCATTGGCAATTTGCGCTTTATCTAGTCTCTCAATGAGTTGCTCTGATGTGAGCTTACTAAAGCAGGAATTAATAATTTCGAGTAGTTCAATACGCTTTTCATTGCGCTTGAAGTTTCTATCGAAGCGCTCATCTTGAGCTAGCGCAGGGTTCTCCAATACTGTTTCACAGAATTGCACCCACTCACGCTCATTTTGAAGTCCAAGCATGACAGTCTTGCCATCACCAGCTTTGAAAGGGCCGTATGGGTAAATAGTGGCATGAGATGCGCCGTTTCTGGACGGGGGATTTGCGCCTTTGTAGGCGTAGTACAGCGGAAAGCTCATCCATTCGCTGAGTGATTCAAGCATGGAGATATCGATCACTGTACCTTTGCCAGTTTTTCCTCTTTGCAATAAGGCTGCCAAGATATTGGTATAGGCATACATCCCTGCGGCGATATCAGCAATTGAGTTGCCAGCTTTACTAGGTGTTTCTGGAGTTCCTGTAACTGAGAGGAAGCCCGCTTCACTTTGTATTAGCAAGTCGTAGGCTTTTTTATCGCGATAAGGGCCATCATTGCCATATCCTGAAATGGCACACATGATGAGTCCAGGATTTTCTTTTTGCAAAGCCTCCGCAGTTACTCCCATGCGAGCAGCTGCTCCGGGGGCAAGATTTTGAATAAAGACATCGGCAGTTTTTAGTAAACGCTTTAGTACTGCTATGGCGGAATCTTGTTTGAGGTCAAGCGTTAAACTTTCTTTTGACCTATTCACCCAGACAAAGTGGGATGAGAGGCCATCAACTTGAGTGTCGTAGCCTCTTGCAAAGTCGCCATCGCCGGGACGCTCAATCTTGATGATGCGTGCTCCCAGGTCAGCTAGCTGACGAGTGCAAAAGGGCGCAGCAATAACATGCTCTAGCGCAACGACAGTAATTCCATCTAGTGGACGAATACTCATTTTAATTATCAGTTAGAAGGATCTTGGCAAGCCAAGAACATGTTCAGCAATATAGGAGTAAATCAAGTTTGTTGAGATTGGTGCAACTTGATAGAGGCGGGTTTCTCTAAATTTACGTTCAACATCATATTCGTTAGCAAAGCCAAATCCTCCATGAGTTTGCAAGCAAACATTAGCCGCTTCCCAGGACGCTTTAGCAGCTAAGTATTTCGTCATATTAGACTCTGGTCCACAGGGCTCATGATTATCAAACAGAGCACACGCCTTAAAGCGCATGAGATTAGCAGCCTCAGTTTCAATGTAGCTATCAGCAATCGGAAACTGGATGCCTTGGTTTTTGCCAATCGGGCGATCAAACACTACGCGATCATTAGCATAGCGTCGTGCGCGGTCAATAAACCAATAGGCATCGCCAATGCATTCTGCTCCAATCAGAACCCGTTCTGCATTGAGGCCATCTAAGATGTATTTAAAACCTTGACCCTCTGTGCCGATGAGATTTTCTGCTGGTATTTCTAAGTTATCAAAGAACACCTCATTGGTTTCATGATTCACCATATTGGCAATAGGCCTGACTTCCATTCCTTTGCCAATCGCATCCGCAAGATTGACGATGAAGATTGACATCCCCTCTGATTTACGCTGCACCTCACTAATTGGAGTGGTGCGAGCTAGCAAAATCATGAGATCAGAATGTTGAATACGAGAAATCCAAACTTTCTGACCATTCACAATGTACTTATCACCTTTTTTGACAGCAGTGGTCTTGAGTTTAGTAGTATCGGTGCCAGTAGTGGGCTCTGTTACAGCCATACTTTGTAAACGCAATTGCCCGCTAGCAATTTTCGGTAGGTATATTTTTTTCTGGGCTTCAGATCCATGACGGAGCAAGGTGCCCATGTTGTACATTTGCCCATGACAAGAACCTGCGTTGCCACCCGAGAAATTAATTTCTTCCATGATGACGGAGGCTTCTGCTAAACCCAGTCCAGAACCACCATATTCTTCTGGTATTAAAGCTGCCAACCAGCCAGCTTCGGTCAAGGTCTGAACAAAAGCCTCTGGATAGCCTCTTTCATGGTCTACTTTTTGCCAGTAGGCTGAGTCAAATGCTCCACAGAGATCTCGTAAGGCCTCGCGTATTTCTTGGTACTGGTCTGGCTTGGGAATAGGGTGATTCATGGAACTCTCGATTTATAGGTTTTATGGTTTATTTCGTGATTTAGACGCTAGTTTAAGCAAGATTTGAAAATTCTGGAAAATGATGAAAATCAGGCGAAAATAGCCTAAATAATCTGTATACATAGATCAATAAGGGGGCATGAGCTTGCCAATGCAAAAGAATCGCCAACAAATTCTTTCTGGAGTCAAAGTTTTAGAGTTAGGCCAGCTCATTGCCGGCCCATTTGCCTCAAAAACACTTGCTGATTTTGGGGCGGAGGTGATTAAGGTTGAGGCTCCTGGCCTAGGTGATCCACTGCGTAAATGGCGCATGCTGCATGAGGGAACATCAGTTTGGTGGCAAGCGCAATCGCGCAATAAACAATCTATTTGTTTAGATCTGCGTGTAAAAGAGGGTCAGGCGATTGCCAGAAAGCTAGCGCTTGAAGCAGATGTCGTCATTGAAAATTTTCGACCTGGCACATTGGAGAAGTGGGGCTTGGGTTGGGAAGAGTTACATAAAGTAAATCCAAAGCTCATCATGTTGCGTATCTCTGGTTATGGGCAGGATGGGCCTAGACGTGATGAGCCTGGTTTTGCAGCGATCGGTGAAGCGATGGCTGGCTTGCGTTACATCACTGGGCACCCGAATGAAGTGCCAGTGAGGGCGGGTGTATCTCTTGGCGATACGATCGCAGGTTTGCATGGTGCACTCGGCGTATTGCTGGCTTTGTACGAGCGAGATGCACGTGGTGGCGAGGGTCAGATGATTGACGTTGCTTTATACGAGGCGGTATTTAATTTAACTGAAAGCTTATTACCAGAGTATTCAGCATTTGGTGCAATCCGTCAGCCAGCTGGGGGCGCTTTGCCGGGGATAGCTCCTTCTAATGCCTATCGATGCAGTGATGGACAGTATGTTTTGATCGCTGGCAACGGCGATTCTATTTATAAGCGTTTGATGACCTTAATCGGCAGAGTAGACTTGGGCGAAGACCCTACGTTGGCATTTAATGACGGTCGTGCTAAACGAGTTACTGAAATTGATGCAGCGATTAATGCATGGACTGAGACTTTAACTTTGGATGAAGTTCTTAAAGGTCTATTGGAAGCTCAAGTACCTTCTGGCAAGATTTATACGGCAAAAGATATTGCCGAAGATCCGCACTATCGTGCACGGGGCGTGATTGAGACTGTGCAAGCAGCGAATGGCCTCAAGGTACAGGTACCCGGCATCATTCCTAAGCTTTCTCAAAACCCAGGCTCTATTCGTTATCGCGCTCCTACATTAGGAGAGCATACTAATGAAGTGCTGAAATCCGCTGGCTTGACTGAAGAACAAATTACTCTTCTGAAAAAATCTGGAATCCTCGCTTAATGGATCAAGCGCTCCAGCATTTTTTTGGATGGTTTGGTATGCCATCCGTTGGATTGCCAGCCGTCTTTATTAGCGCATTTATTTCTGCGACCCTACTACCAATTGGCTCAGAACCCATTTTGTTCGGGTATACCGAGCTCAATCCCAGCATGTATTGGATTGCGATCTTTGTTGCAACCGTTGGTAATACTATAGGTGGGATGTTGGATTGGTGGCTGGGACTTGTAGCCAACAAAAAAATTAAATCTGATGCGCCAAGCACCGATGGACGCTTGCGACAATGGCTAATAGATTGGGGTCCTAAGATGTTGTTGCTATCTTGGCTACCTGGATTTGGCGATCCTCTTTGTATTGCAGCAGGCTGGCTTCGTCTGGCTTGGCTGCCGTGCCTAATTTATATGTTTATAGGTAAATTGCTGCGTTATCTCACGATGACGTGGTTGCTAACCTTAGTTCCCAATAGCTTTTGGCACCAATTAGGCCATTGGTTTCATTTGATCTAATCTTCTAAATCACTTTAGACAGCACAATACTTTTGTTGGATCTCATCATTATTTAGGAGATTTTGAGCAGTGTCATGGAAGACGATTTCACCTTGATCGAGAATATAAGCGCGGTCAGAAATCTTCAAAGCTTTCTGCACATTTTGCTCAACTAAGAGAATGGTGACGCCTTGTTTTTTAAGTTTGGCAAATAACTCAAACATTTCTTCAACGAGAACTGGCATGATTCCCTCCGATGGCTCATCTAATAAGATGGCCTTAGGTTTGGCAATCATTGCTCTTGCAATCGCCAGCATCTGCTGCTCTCCACCTGACATTGATGTGCCATCCTGATGAAGACGCTCTTTTAGCCTCGGAAAGGTTTCAGCAATTTCATCCACAAGAACACTCATATCACCGCGATTTTTTTGGCTAATAATGCCAAGCTCTAAGTTTTCTTTGACGGTTAGACCTGGAACAATCCGACGATCTTCCGGAACATATGCCAAACCAAGATGAAACCGTTCATGGGCAGGTAGATCTAAAAAAGAAATACCATCAATCGAGGCTTTGCCTTGACGTTTAGGCAGTAGCCCCATCAGTGATCGCAGTGTAGTGGTCTTACCAGCGCCATTACGTCCCATGAGGGTCACTATTTCACCTTTGTTGACATCTAAAGAGATCCCTTGCAGGACGTGACTACGGTCATACCATGCATTTAAGTTTTCAATACGCAACATAGAGAACTTTCAATTTAATCTTGACCCAAGTACACGCGACGTACCTCGGCATTATTTTGAATTTCTTCAGGAGAGCCCTCTGCTAAGAACTCACCATGATGAAGGACGATGATCCGCTTACAAAGGCCCATGATCAGTTTCATTTTATGCTCTACCAGGATCACGGTGCGCTCATTAGCTAAAGTTTTAATGAGATCCATCATGACCAGTGTTTCTTCCGGCGACATGCCAGCAGTGGGTTCATCTAGCAGTAAGAGACTAGGGTTGCAGGCCAGAGCCATAGCAATCTCTAACGCACGTTGCTGACCATGAGCAAGATCACCTGTTTTTTTATTGCGCAGGTGCTCGAGATTAACGCGGCGCAAGAGTTGGTCAGCAAGATCTATTGGTTCAGCATAACTTTGCGCATTGCGGATAAAGTTATAGCGGGCAGTTTCCATTTGCGCGGCAACGCGAACATTTTCATGAACAGTTAGCTGTTTAAAAACATTGGTAATCTGAAAACTTTTAGAGATTCCAATGCGAGCAAACTCATGTTGCTGTAAGCCAGTAATATCTTTGCCATTAAATAATATTTGACCACTTATAGGTGGAAATGCGCCACTTAGGACGTTGAAAAAGGTACTTTTGCCTGCCCCGTTAGGGCCAATAATGGCAGTTAATGTTCCTGGCATAAAGTTGGTTGAGATATTTTGCAATGCTTTGAACTTGCCAAAACTTTTGCTAACGTTGCGAGCCTCAAGAATGGGCGTAGTCACACTATTCATTATTTTGAACCCTGTTGAATGTGTAGCTTACTCACAATAGTGCCCCAGATGCCTTTAGGAAAGAACAATACAAAGAACATAAAGATTAAGCCGATAACTGCCATCCAATGTTTAGTAAAGGTGGTAACCACATCTTCTAGGTAAAGCATGACTGCCGCACCAATGAAGGGGCCAAAGAATGTGCCCATACCACCCAAAATACTCATCATCACTGCTTGGCCAGATTGAAGGTAATGTAAAGAATCAATTGGCACGATAGAGAGATGCAGAGCGCGAAGAGATCCGGCGAGCCCACAGATAGCTGCAGACAATATAAATACTAGTAATTTTGTTTTAGCTACATCGAACCCACAGGCTGCAGCCCGTTTTTCATTCTCGCGAATAGCTTCCATGACCGCCCCTAGAGGGGAGTTCAGAATACGTGAGATCAGCCAGATGGCAATGACTACAAAAAATAGAATGATGTAGTACTTTATTAATGGATTTAAAAAGTCTACCGGTATACCAAAGATATTGAATGAGTCCACACGCACACCGCGTAAACCATTCTCGCCACCAGTATGGCTCTCAGCTTTATAAAAAATGTAATACATAATTTGCCCAAGGGCTAAGGTCACCATTGAAAAATAGATGCCGCGTGTACGGATTGCCAGAAAGCCCATCAGGAGGCCGCCAATGGCTGCACCAATCACACCAAGGAGAATGGCAGCTGCCCAAGGCACACCGTAATGAACTATTGCAATACCAGTGAAGTAGCTACCAATACCCAAGAAGGCCGCATGACCAAATGACAGAAGACCCATATAGCCAAATAGGAGATTGAAGCCCATGGCAAATAAGCCAAAAATCAAAATGTTAACTGCTAATGCCTCATAGGGCATGATGAATGGAAAGACGGCTAAGAATGCCGTACTGGCTAATACACGATGACGCGCAATAAGTTGGAAAAGAGAATTCATAAAGTCACAGGGCTTAGCCCATAGCCCCCGCTTTGCCGAATAGGCCTTGTGGGCGAATCAATAAGACGACAGCCATCAAAATAAAAATAGATAGTTCGGCAAGATCTGGAAAGAATAGGGAAGTCATGCTGTAAACGATCCCGACTAAAAGACCGGCTACTACTGCGCCAACTGGTGAGCCCATGCCGCCAACGACGGTGACTACAAAAGATTCTGCCAAAATTGGAATACCCATCTCTGGATTTACAGAGCGTGTGGGGGCAGCCAAAATTCCGGAAAGACCTGCGATCGCACAACCCAAGCCAAATACCAGTAACCAGACTTTAGCAATATCCACACCTAGAACTTTGACAATTTCTTGATCAGCAGCACCAGCTTTAATGATGAGTCCGTAACGGGTTTTTTGGATAAAGAACCAAACGCCAAAAATAATGAGAGCAGTTGCAGCAATCAGGAAGAGTCGGTATTTAGGGAAGTAACCAATACCAACATTCATCGTCCCTCCAAGACCTGCTGGGGTCATAGATGGGAGGCCTTCAATGCCAAAAGTCACTCGCATGGCCTCAATCAGGACATAAGAAAGCCCGAAGGTAAGTAGTAATGGGTAATCTAGGCCACGTCCATAAAGTGGGCGAACTAAGAATCGCTCCGTTATTAAACCAAGACAACCAGTGAAAAGTGGCGTTAAAAATAAACTGAACCAGAAGTTTCCCGTAATCCCAAGAAAATAAACACCCAAGAATGCGCCCACCATAAAGAAAGCACCATGAGCAAAGTTCACTACGTTGAGCATGCCAAAGATCAGACATAAACCAAGAGCAAGGAGTGCATAGATACTACCCAGGGCTATGCCGGTGAGCAGTTGCATGCATAAAAGTTCGAATGTCAAACCAGTCATAAATGTACTCAGAAAAAATCCCCTTGATCCGTTAAGATCAGGGGGAGTGAATCAAGATAAATCAGTGATATACCTTGAAGTCTAGTTTTAGGCTTTATGGCCTAACTCAGCGCAACTGCGCATATTTTTCTCAGTAGTGGGTTCAATGGTCAAAATATTGAAGACATCATATTTATCCTTCATATTCTTTGATTTGGACTCAACAATAATGACTGTTTGAACGGCTTGGTGGTCGCACTTGCGATAGTACTCTGGACCTTTGTACCAGTCGTACTTCAGGTTCTCCATTGCTGTTATCACTTTTGGAGTATCGGTGGACTTCGCAATCTTGACGGATGCCAATACGCTCTTGACACCTGCGTATCCCAGCGCACCATAGTCGGATGGCACTGAGCCGTTATACATTTTTCGGAATGCGTCATTAAATGTTTTGGCAGTTGGGATGCGATCTTCTAGTCCCCAGTAATAAGAGGTGCCACCAATGATGCCTTCGAATGCTTCGGGGCCACCAGCAAGACGTGCTGTATAGAGCAGTACGGGGGTAACTATCTTCATACTTGATTTGAGACCAAAGTCAGTACATTGTTTTGCCGAATTCACAAGGTCGCGACCAAAGTTGCACAGTACCAAAATATCTGGATTCAATGCTTTGATACGCGGCAAGAAGGCAGAGTAATCAGAAGTGCCTAGTGGATGGCGAATATCAGCCAATGTAGTAGCACCCATTTCTTTGCCAGCACGCTCAAATGCGCGGACCATTTCATGTCCATAAGCATAGTCTGCAGTTAAAAAGACAATTTTTTTGCCAAAGCGGGGAATAGAGTAGCGTGCTACAGCGCCGGCTGTCATGGTTGGATTAAGCGCTTCATGGAATGTATAAATACTCCAGTCTTTTACCTCGTTAATAGCGTCAGATTGACTAATTGAATTAAAAAGAATCTTACGTTCTTTACAAACTGCATTGATGGAGAGTTGTGTTGCCGCAGATAAAGAGCCAACTACATAGTTGACCTTATCTTTTTCAATTAATTCCAAAGTCCGAGTGGCGGCTTCACCTGGATTTAGCTTATCGTCACGCACTAAAAGTTCTGCTTTACGACCATTAAATCCACCGGCGTCATTGAATTCTTTAATGGCCAACTCAGCAGCTTTTACTTGGTCTTGAGCTTCCGCAGAAAACGGCCCTGTTAGCGGCACTGGAAAACCGATCTTAATTGTGTCGGCTTGCGCATTGGCGACATTTAACCAAAGCGGGGTAGTTGCAACTGCAGCTCCACCAATCAGCATTTTTCGTCTAGTTTGATTCGTTACTTTTTGTTTCATGGTTGTCTCCTCCATTTAAAACTGGTTTTAATAAGAATACTTTTTATTTGGTAAATCTTAACTGAATGCACCAATTAATGGGTAGATTCAGGCACTGCTTTCCCTGTGGCTAATAAGGCGCTGATATCTATTGCGGTTTCTGCCATGACAGTGCTGGCGTTTCTTTTGAGCCTATCGTTATCCCTAGTGCCTTTAATGCCTTGAGCCTGCATATAGCGGCCTAAATACTGGGCTCTAGCCACCACCTGTTGCCCTAATTTCAGGCGCTCATCCCCGTAGGCCTGGAGAGCTGCTGGAGTGGCACCCAGATTGGAAATATGCTTAGCAATGACGATAGCCTCATCTCCCGCTTTTGTCACACCCATACCTACATGTGGCCTACCTACAAATGCTGCATCGCCCATCAAGGCAACCCTTCCAAAGACAATTTGTTCGGAGCGAACGTCATAGATAGCTTGTAAAAATGGAGAGACTGTTTTTTCAAGTATCTCTGCATATTGGTGTGCGAGGATTTCTTGGGCTACTTTACGCATATTGGCAATATGCTTGCCAGAAACTTTAGAGGGTGGGATGCCGGTAGGGTAGTAATGGCCATCATCATCAGTCTGTAACTCAATCAGCTCTTGAGCTTCAGATGCAGGCCGGTACCAAACAAAGTTATAGCGTCGTTTACCTGGGCGGGTGTCATTGCCAGAGCCAGCTACTGGATAGCCTAGCATCTGCTCGCCATTGGGCAGACAAAATCCGAAGTAATTAAAGAGCGTATCCATTGTGTACTGAGACAGTACCGATTCATCACATACTCCGCGCCACGCGATATAACCTGCATATTCAGGCTGAATCTCTGGAGCAAGCTGGGCTCTAACCCCAGAGCGAATGCCATCGGAAGCAATTAATAGTTCGGCCTCATATTGACTGCCATCTTCACAGCCAACTTGAACTGTATTAGCATTCTGAGTAACCGTTTTTACGTTCTTACCTTGCAGGTAGCGCTCAGTTGGAAAGCTTTCCTTGAGCATGTGATACAGGCGACTCCAAGAGGTGAGTATTTGCGGCAGTTCCATTTCACCAAGAGTCTGCCCATCAGCGCCTAAGGTGACACGCTTTGTCACTTCAATCCCGAGGGAACCATCAACTGTTACTCCGGCAGCACGCAAAGCTTCTGCCAATGCATCATGGGTAACAATTCCTGCACCACGACCATCTAGGGAGCCAGTTGCTTTTTCTAACAAGATGACATCATGACCTTGACGCAGCAAAATATTTGCTGCAAACAAGCCACCAAGAGATCCGCCAACGACTAGTATTTTTGCCATGCTCTCTCTTAAGCTGCTTTCGCATCCAAAGTAGCTTTCTCTTCCGCGGGGTAATTTAATTCAATCACTACGCCATTAGGATCATCTAAAAAGATCTGATGCAGCTTTATGGCAGGAACAGTGCGTTCTCTGTAAGGGATCTTCAGTTCATTTAAGAGCTTGATCTTATCCTCAAGGCCATTGGCAAAGAAGGCAATATGATCCACTGCGCCAGAGCCATACAGAGAGGCAGGATCACGCTCTCCTAAGTATTGCTTTAGTCCGTTTGGATCGTTCTTATCAATTGCGATGAGGTGAAGTACTGCATTGGCCCAGCTACTGTCATCGCCGTTATATAGCCATACACCAGGGAAGGGAAACTCTGGGCGCGGTCCCACAGTAAGGCCGAGTAGCTTGCTGAAGAATTCTGTAGTCTTTTCAATTTCGAGACTGCGGATAGAGAAGTGATTGAGGCTTAAATTAGTCATAGTTACCTTTGGAATTAAGCAAAGAGGGATTTAGCAGAAAGCAGATAGGAGCTGATGCGATCACGAATGATGTCTTGTTCGGCATTTGGGCTGCTGTCGTCATAGATAGCTTGACCATAGATCCAGCGGCGCATGCCAATATAAAAGATACCACCATGCAGGCCCATTAAAAACTCTAGTTCTCGATGGGTCGGCTTAGGTCTAGTTGAGCGATCACAGTATTTACGCGTTTCACGTATGAGTCTTGGCAGTAGACGAGAGCGTAGAAGTCCAAAGAATCGATCGCTAATAGAGTGATCACTTAAACCAGAGAAAATCAAAATACGAACAAAGTCATATGTAAGTACGGTATTGGTGTAGTCAAGATAAAACGCGTTGAATTTTTCTTCTGGCGTGAGATGCTTGTCATCAAGCAGGTCTTCCCACTCAGGCTTCCATTTTGATTCAAATACTTCCTTGTAGACCTCTTGGATTAAAGCTTCTTTAGTGGGGAAGTAGTGGTAGAGCAGAGTATGGGTAACGCCCAACTCTTTCGTGAGATTTCTGAGTTGACCGTCGATGCCATGTTTGGCGAAGAACTGAATGGCTCGATCTAGGATTTGGCGCTTTCGGTCCGCAGTATTCATGCGGCGACGGATTGGCACTATTTCTTCAGCCAAATTTTCAGCTTTTCTAATGCCAAAGGTAGGGTCTTCGTTAAAGCTCATGGATGCTCAGGGTTTATCCGAATTTAGACTTATTGACCAAAAGTTAAATAATGGTACATTGTTCAGCAGTTAGCAGATAAGACTCTATTCGTATAAACCCCAAGGAGACCAAATGGAACTAAATGGCGAGCAACTTATAGCCGCTTCTGTCCCCGAGGTATGGAGGGGATTGAATGATATCGATGTACTCGCCAAGTCTATTCCGGGTTGTGAGGAAATTAGTCGAGTTTCGCCGGAAGAGGTCCATGCCAAAGTGATGTTTAAGATTGGGCCCGTCAGAGCACGTTTTTCTGGGAAATTGCTCTTAAGTGACGTCATTCCAGATCAATCATGCTCTATGGCGTTTGAAGGATCCGGTGGCGCTGCTGGATTTGCTAAAGGCCGCTCTCGCGTGGAACTAAAGGAGGCTGAAGGGGGCACTTTGGTTTCTTACACAACCGAAGCATCGATCGGCGGAAAGCTAGGACAAATTGGTGGACGCTTAATTAGCGCATCCGCAAAAAAGATTGCAGATGATTTTTTTCAGAAATTTGCAAAAGAATTAGGTGGTGAAGCAATAGCACTAGATGCTGATGCTAGTAATGAATAACACAGTAGTGACAAAATAAAAGTCATCAGACTTCAATAATTGGAGGTGGAGGAGACCCAATGAAAGCAGCAGCATTTGATTATGTAAAGCCCAAGGCCCTGCAAGACGCTTTGTCCTTACTGGCTGAAGCGGGAGATGATGCCCAATTAATTGCTGGCGGACAAACTCTGCTAGCCACTCTCAATTTGCGCCTATCAGAACCAAGTGTTCTCATAGATATTACTGATTTAGCTGAGCTTAAAGGCATTACCTTGGTAGGTGATCAGTTGAGAATCGGTGCATTGGTTACCCATACTGAAATTGAAGATTCTGAGTTAATTGCAAAGCATGCACCCTTACTAAAAGCAGCTGCACCTCATATCGCACATCGTGCAATTCGCAATCTGGGTACTTGGGGTGGTTCTCTCGCTTACGGAGATCCTGCAGCGGAATGGCCAGCCTGTAGTTTGACATTACGAGCGACCATGATCATTCAGGGCCCTAGTGGGGAGCGCCGAATTTCTGCTAATGATTTCTTTATTGATCTATATACCACCTCCTTAGAGCCCGATGAAATTCTGGTAGCTACCGAAATGCCGATCGCTACAAGTGGAGCTGTTTTTTATTTCCATGAACTGGCAAGACGTCATGGGGATTATGCTGTTGCAGGCTTGGCGGCAGTTGCTCAAAAGCAGGGTGATGTTTTGAGTAAGTGCGCATTTACCTTTTTCTCAGTAAGTTCGAAGCCCATCATGGCAATCAAGGCTCAGGATTTAGTAGACGGACAAAAGCTCAATGACGAAATTATTGGAAAAGCGGTAGCAGCCGCTCGCGCTGAGATCGAGGCTATTGCTGATATTACTAATAGTGCAGAAGCTAAAGAGCACCTGCTTGGCGTCTTACTTGAGCGCGGCTTAAAGCACATGCTTGCTTGAGTAGTTAAAACTAAAAAAATAGAAAAAGTATTTGGAGAACTAAATGACCCTGAAGAAACAAATTTCAATGACAGTAAATGGCGTTCTTGTGAATGCTGAAATTGAGCCACGCAAACATTTAGTCGATTTCTTACGCGAAGATTTGCACTTAAAAGGTCCACACCTAGGTTGCGAGCAGGGAGCGTGTGGGGCTTGTACTGTTAAGGTGAATGGTCAAATTATTAGGGGCTGCCTATTTTTAGCAGTACAGGCTAATGGTGCTGTAGTCGAGACGGTTGAAGGATTGACTAAAAGTGGGGCTTTAGCCGATCTTCAGGAATCATTTATGCGTCGTAATGCTATGCAATGCGGTTTTTGTTCCTCAGGCATGTTGCTTGCTGCTGCAGAGTTGATTGAAAAGCAGCCGAAAGCCACGCGGGAGCAGGTGCGTGAGTGGATCTCTGGGAATTATTGTCGTTGCACTGGTTATCACTCTATTGTTGATGCAATCGTCGATGTATTAGAGGCTCGTGCAAAGGGCCAAAAAATTAAACCTGTTGTTGCTCACGCTTAAGATATTTAGGAAACTGCATTATGAATAAGCCAACTGATTTAAAAGGACTAGTACTCGATCCTGTTACCGATGATCAGCGTTATATCGGCAATAGTGAGCCAAGACATGGCGCTCGCCGCTTGCTCGAAGGTCAAGGTACTTATATTGATGATATTCAACTCCCCCGGATGGGTCACGTAGTCTTCTGGCGTTCACCAGTAGCCCATATGAAGATTGGAAAAATTCATATTGAGCAGGCGAGCAAGATGCCTGGCGTTCTGGCGGTAGTTGATGGTGTGCAAATGGCAAAAATTTGTAAACCATGGGTAGCTACTTTAGGCCACCTCGCTGGTATGAAATCTGCACCACAACATGCATTAGCAATTGAACGAGCTTGTTGGCAGGGTGAGCCAGTAGTAGCAGTGGTGGCAGAAACTAGAGCTCAAGCTGAAGATGCCTTGCAACATATTGAAGTGGAGTGGGAAGAATTGCCTGCAGTGGTTTCGATGGAAACCGCTCTGGATGCAGATACCCAATTGATTCATCCTGAGCTAGGCGATAACTTATGTTTTACCCGCACCTTGGATGTAGGCAATGTGGATGAGGTATTTGCGACTGCAGATGTGGTTGCAGAAGCAACCTTTGGATTTGGACGTCATACGGGCGTGACGCTAGAGCCTCGCTGTCAAATTGCTGATTACAACCCAGGCGATCGTCGCCTCACGGTTTATCACTCTCAACAAGCGCCGCATATGATGCAAGATTTGTACTGCCGTCAGTTTGGTTTATCTGAATCTGACGTGCATGTTATCTGTAAAGATGTGGGCGGTTCCTTTGGTATTAAGGTGCACGCATATCCTGATGACTTTGCCACTGTAGGCTTGGCGATGATGTTGGAGCGCCCGGTGAAGTTTGTCGCTGATCGCTTGGAGTCATTTACCAGTGATATTCATGCGCGCGAACATCGGATTAAAGGTCGAATTGCTGCCAATAAAGCTGGCGATATTTTGGCATTCGAGATTGATGACCTCACCGCCATTGGTCCTTACTCAATGTTTCCTAGAACTAGTGCGATTGAAGGCAACCAAGTTGTCAATCTAGTAGGCGGCCCTTATAAGCATCAACATTATCGAGCTAAGCTGAATGTGGTTTTTCAAAACAAAACACCTACTTGTCAGTACCGTGGTGTAGGCCACCCCATTGCTTGTGCGGTTACCGAAGGCTTGGTTGACTTAGCTGCCCAGAAATTACAGATGGATCCATTAGAGTTCCGCAAACGCAACGTGATTCCAGATGATGCTTATCCTTGCTCAGGGATTTCTGGAATTAAGCTAGAAGTGTTGTCGCATGAGCAATGCTTGCGTACGATTGAAAAGATGATGAATTATTCAGCATTGCGTAAAGAGCAGGCTGAGTTACGTAAAAAAGGTATCTATCGAGGAATTGGTTTCGCAACCTTGATTGAATTAACCAATCCAAGTCCAGCATTCTATGGGGTTGGTGGTGCGCGCATTGCCTCGCAAGATGGTGCATCGGTACGCCTTGATCCAAGTGGCGTAGTTTCAGTATTAGTTGGCGTTGGCGAGCAAGGCCAAGGTACTGAGGGTATCTACGCGCAGATCGCAGCAGATGCTGTTGGGGTTTCAATTAATCAGGTACGTATAGTCACTGGCGATACTGATGTTACGCCATACGGTGGAGGCACTTGGGCCTCGCGTGGTGCTGGGGTTGGTGGCGAAGCAGTTTTATTAGCCTGTCAAGCCCTGCAAGAAAATATTCTGAAATTAGCTGCTGCAATTTTGAACCGCCCAGCTTCAGAATTAATAGTTCATCGTGGTCATATTTTGGATAAAGCCACTAGAGAGCAGTTATTGCCATTTAGCGAGATTGGCCGAATTGGTTATTTCCGGACTGATACTTTGCCGCCAGGTTTTTCAGCTGATCTAATGGTAACTCGTCATTACACGCAAAAAGATTATCCATTCATCTTTACTAATGGTGTACAAGCTTCTTACGTTGAGATTGATCCAGAAACTGGTTTTGTTAAATTATTAAAACACTGGGCCGTGGAAGATTGTGGTCGTGTACTAAATCCAATGTTAGTAGATGAGCAAGTACGCGGAGCAATCGTTCAAGGTATCGGTGGAGTTTTATTTGAAGAGTGTCTCTATGACGAAAGCGGCCTATTGCGTAACGGTAGCATGGCCGATTACTTAGTACCCATGGCAAACGAGATGCCGGATATCGAAGTGGCTCACGTTGAGACTCCAACCCAATCTTCTAAATTAGGGGCAAAAGGGGCTGGTGAGGCAGGCACGGCAGGGGCGCCAGGGGCTGTCCAAAACGCTATTAACGATGCTTTGGCACCATTTAATACAGCTGTTTTTGACCAGCCTATTACCTGTGAAAAGATTCTACGGGCTCTTAAGAAGATCTGACGTTTTAGTCCACTCCGATTCCCTCATCCTGTAACATCCAGTTTTGGTCTTTGCCGCCAGCTTAAGTGGCATGACTACTTAGTTAACTTCATACGGTAAATATTAATATGTCCACTTTAAAAGGTAAAACAGCTTTAGTCACTGGCTCTACGAGCGGCATTGGCTTGGGAATGGCATTGGCTTTGGCCAAGCAAGGCGTAAACATCATGGTCAATGGCTTTGGTGAAAAAGACGAAGCCATTGCAAAGATTAAAGCATGCGGCGTAGAGGTTGATTATCATGGCGCCGATATGAGCAAGCCTACTGAAATAGAAGATCTCATTAAGCAGACTGAAAAACGTTTTGGCTCATTGGATATTTTGATTAATAACGCTGGTATTCAGTATGTGGCAAGTATTGAAGACTTTCCAACAGAGAGGTGGGATGCTGTTATTGCCATTAATCTTAGCTCTGCATTTCATACAACGCATCACGCATTGCCGGGTATGAAAAAACGTAATTGGGGTCGCATTATTAATATCGCGTCTGCACATGGTTTGGTAGGCTCCCCTCAAAAATCAGCTTATGTTGCAGCCAAGCATGGCATTGTTGGTTTAACTAAGGTGACTGCACTTGAGACTGCGCGCACTGGTATCACTTGTAATGCAATTTGCCCAGGTTGGGTCTTGACCCCCTTGGTGCAAAAGCAGGTGGATGCGCGCGCAGAGCGAGAAGGCATCTCAAATGACGCTGCTAAGATGGCTTTGGTTTCTGAGAAACAACCATCTGGAGAATTTGTAACTCCAGAGCAGTTGGCTGCTTTAGCTGTATTCCTCTGTGGTCAGGATGCCTCAGAAGTACGGGGTGTTGCTTGGAATATGGATGGCGGCTGGACTGCGCAATAAATCAGCCTAAGTATTTAAGCTTTTACAGCCGGGTTTTACTCGGCTGTAATTTTTCTGTCGGCAATAATCTTGCCCCACATAGTAGATTGACTTGCAATATATTTAGCTAGATCTTCTCGGCTACCAGGATTGGGGGTTAGACCATGCTCTGCCAATTGCTTGTTAGTAGCCTTGTCAGTTAATACTGCGACGAGTGCTTTATTCCATTTCTCCAAAATAACATCCGGTGTTTTACCTGGCGCTACAAATGCATACCAGTTGCTAGCATCGAATCCAGGGTAGCCAGACTCTGCAATTGTTGGTACGTTTGGCAGGGTAGGTGCGCGCTTTAAGCCGGTAGTTGCAATTGGAATCAGCTTGCTATTTTTGATATAAGGATCAGCAGTCGCCAAAGCTGAATAGTAGGATGAGACTCTGCCGCCAAGAAGGTCAACCATTGCGGGGCTGCCACCCTTATAAGGGATGTGCACAGTATCAATATCTGCGCGGACATTCAAGAGCTCGCCTTGTAGGTGGGATGCAGATCCACTGCCTGTAGATGCAAAGGTAATCTTGCCTGGATTCTTTTTGGCCATTGCGATATATTCTTTAAAATTCTTTACTCCCAGTTCTGGAATGACTACTAAGACATTTGGAAAAGTGACGCCCATAGTCAAGGGCGCTAAATCCTTTTGAGGGTCATATGGTAACTTCATAAGATGTGGCGCAATCGAGAGCGGTCCGATTGAGCCAAATAAAATAATAGATCCATCAGCGGGTGCAGTAGCTGTATAGGCATGTGCAATATTGCCACCAGCACCTGGTTTGTTATCGACGATGACATTTTGCCCTAGGTCTTCACTCAGTTTTTTGGCGATGATCCGTGCTGCGCTATCCGCCGAGCCTCCTGCTGAGAAGCCGACGATAATAGTGATAGTTTTCTTTGGCGGAAATTCTTGTGCATTCACATTGAATAAAAAGCAGCTGCCAATAAAAAAGGAAGTGATTGTAACTTTACTGAAGTGGAGCATGGCTTGCATCCTTTAATGTAATCAATTTACTTAGAGTTGGCAGGGCGCTTGATAGAGCCTATCAACTTTACCGGCCATTAATAATTGACTTGGTAATGTGCGCCCAATGAGGGATTGCAAGTCGTTAGAGCATTCTAATAATGTGTCAATCTGCATATTAGTATTAAAGCCCATCAGATCAAGCATGTGCACCAGTTCTTCAGTACAAATATTTCCTGTTGCGCCTGGGGCGTAAGGGCAGCCACCCAGCCCGCCCAATGAAGAGTCAAAGCGATCAATACCGCTGTTGACCGCAGCCAAAGTATTGGCAAGACCCATGCCGCGGGTATTGTGAAAATGTAATGTCCATTGCAGCTTAGGATATTTGGCTTGAACTGCTTCGCAGATAGATTGAACTTGTGCTGGATTGGCCATGCCGGTGGTATCGCAGATTGTGATCCCACGTATGCCAGTTGCGGCAAAGCGATCTACCCAGTGCATTAATTCTGCTAAAGAGGTGATACCAGACATGGGGCAGCCAAAGCTGGTAGATAAAGAAATATTTACAGCAGTATTGTTGGAATGTGCCAAGTCAATCACAGAGCTTAAACCTTTGAAAGAATCTTCGCGACTCATTTTGAGATTGGCTTGGTTATGCGCTTCACTCACTGACATGACAAGATTGAATTCATCAACCCCAACGCTTAAGGCACGCTCAGCACCTTTGAGATTTGGGATGAGGACGGTGTATTCAACACCTGGCACACGATCAATCCCTTGCATGACTGCTTCAGCATCAGCCAGCATGGGGATAGCTTTAGGGCTAGTAAAAGAGGTCACTTCAATCTTGGCATAACCACTTCGACTGAGGCGATTGATAAGGGCAATTTTTTGCTCTGTAGGCACAAACGCACTTTCTGCCTGAAATCCATCTCGAGTGACTACCTCTTGGATATAGATTCTTTTTGGGTTTTGAGGAGATAAGGTACTTGTCATGTATAAGTGGATTTTGCGCCCTAGATTGAGCTAAGTGTCTATTTTAAGTAAGATTTATATATTTTTGTAGGATGGAACAAAATCGCGGGAATCGTTTATAGTTAGACCCATTATTACTGATAGGAGCTCCTTCCATGGCATCAATCTTGACCTCTTTGGGACGTACTGTTTTAGCTGGTTTCGTACTGCTCATTCTCATCATCTTCGCGTTGGGCGGTAATTTTAGCTCTCTTGAATTGCCTTTCATATTCCGTTGGCTGCACGTGATGTGTGGTGTGATGTGGATCGGTTTGCTCTGGTACTTCAACTTTGTGCAAATTCCTTCTATGCCAAAAATCCCTGATGAGCAAAAGCCAGCAATTGGTAAGGTGATTGCCCCAACTGCATTGTTTTGGTTCCGTTGGGCGGCACTCTTGACAGTTCTTACTGGTTTAATCGTAGCGATCTTAAACGGCTATGCACATCAAGCCTTCACGCTACAAGCACCATTCCGCGCAATCGGTTTAGGCATGTGGATTGCTTTAGTAATGGCATTCAACGTTTGGTTCATCATTTGGCCAAATCAGAAGCGCGCTCTTGGTATCGTTGCTGTTGAGCCAGATGTAAAAGCAAAGTCAGCACGCGTTGCAATGTTGACTTCTCGTATCAATACAGTGCTCTCAGTGCCGATGCTGTTCTTGATGAGTGCTCAGTCACACAATGCAACTTGGTTTGTAGTGGTTTCTTAATCACCGCTATAGTATTAAAGAAAAGGCCCGCATTGCGGGCCTTTTTATTGCTAGTAAAGCTATTGCAATACAGGTGGCAGCTCTTTCGTCAGCGTAGCGCGTTGCGTCGTAGCAGTTCCCATTAATGCAAATCCTAGCAGCTTACCGTCAGGGCTTTCAAAGCGAGCATCAACGCCGCCTTCAATCGCGCTTGTTTTCCATTGCCCATCAGCATCTTGGGCTGGTGGAGATACAATTGTTGGCAGGGCGGGAGTTTTAACCATTACAGGCATCGCTGGGTAGCTGAGTATGGTGACTTGTCCAAGCAGTGTCGGTGCCAATGCTCGTGCAGCTTGCATGATGGGCATGACATAGGGGAGGATCAGGCCATCAACCTCTGCACAATCACCAAGTGAGTAAACATTACTAGAGCTGGTTTCTAATTCGCGATTAACCTGAATGCCCAGCCCAGTCTTTACTCCTGCAGCCTTAGCTAAATCTACACGAGGCCTTAATCCAATAGCAGAAAGGGTCACATCACAAATAATGGAGTCACCATTAACGAGATGAATTTCTAGGACATCACCATTGCGGTTGACTGTTTGAACAGTGGTGGAGAAATGCCAACGAACACCCGCTTCACTGAGCTTATTTTGGAGCGCTTGAGCTGCAGCTTCAGGTAATAGTCGACCAAGTACTTGTGGGGCAAGGTCAATCACATCAACTTCATAGCCACCTAAAACTAAGTCATTTGCAAATTCGCAGCCAATTAATCCGGCACCAAGTATTGCTACTTTCTTTTTACCTACAATCGCCTGACGAAATTTTTCATAATCCTCTAGATCATTTACAGTCAGAACTTCACTTACGGCATTGCCCTCTAAAGGGATCCGTAGTTGATCTGCGCCCAATGCCAATACTAGCTTTCCATAGGGGATATGGCCTGCACTGGTTTGCAGTATTTGCGCAGCAGTATCGATTGAACTGACATCAGTCTGAGAAAGAATATTAATTTCTAGCTGTGATGCCATTCCTTCAGAGGCCGTAGTAATCAGTTGGCTAGCTTCTTTCTTGCTGGCAAGCGCGGTAGAGAGCATCGGTTTGGAATAAAAATAGCCAGGCTCGCGCGTGATTAAGGTAATTGGTACAGTTTTGTCTAATTTTCGAATTTCACGAATCAGAGTATATCCAGCTAAGCCGCTACCAATAACGACAATGGTAGATGAATTAGGCGTATTTTGAGTCAAAGCTAAGCTCCCAAGTAAAGCAAAAAAATCAATAAAGCAACAACAGTGAAAGTGCTTAGCTTACCTGAACCATTTCAAAGTCAGATTTTTCTACACCACAATCTGGGCAGGACCAGCTATCTGGGATGTCCGCCCACAATGTTCCAGGCGCAATGCCATCTTCTGGTAAGCCTTGTGCCTCGTCATAAATGAAGCCACATACGATACATTGCCAAGTTTTCATATTTATCTCCTGAATATCAGAGCCCTATTTTAAATTTAATCTCACTTTTTTTCTTGGGGCCCTTCATTCTGCAGAATTTAGCAAAATTCATCAATTCTTATTGCAGTGCTCACTCTTACGTTGATTCGTAAAAAGTTTGAGAGGGTTGTTTCGCTGGCTAGTTACTTATGACCACTTTTATCTTCAGGATCTTTCAGAAGATCGTATTGATTGGCAACCAGTAGCAGTGCAATAGAGGCGCAACCCATGGCAAAGAATTGCCATTGATGCAACATGGCGGTACCAACTACAGTCATCAATACCGTCCAGCCAATGGCTATCTTCGCTTTTTTAGATAATGGCTTCATCTTTTGCGAACTCCTAAGTTTGTGCTTTAACTTTATTTAATATACGACGAAGTGTATCGTCCTTCACAACGTAATGTTGCCATAGAGCCGCTAATGCATGGGCGCCAATCAAAAAGTAAAGGGTATTTCCTAAAAACTCATGAATCCCTTCAACCAGCTTTTTCATTTCTGGATTAGGCATAACTAGTTGAGGCCATACTAAGCCAAAGAAATGGATTTCTTTGCCGCCATACTGGAAATACAGAATGCCAAAGATAGGCGATATCAATAGCAGGGCATACATTAGCCAATGCATTGTCTTAGCCAGGGTGATGAAGAAAGGTTTGGGATTGGTAGGCTTGGGAACACCGTAAATGAAGCGGAGCATCAGGCGCAGAGCCATGGCTAGGAAAATGAGCTGCCCAAAGACACCGTGGACAGTTTTACAAAGCTCACGTGGCTCGCTTCCCTTTGGGAATTGCCCCTTTAACTCAATGGCAATAAACGCTGCAATTACCAGTAGAAATACAAACCAGTGAAGAAAGATAGAGACAGGGTGATAACGGGTTGTTGACATATTGTGCTGTTTAAAATGAAAGTTCATCATAAATGATAATGAATCTCATTAAGAATAACAATAGCAACTTTATGGGTAATTTCCCTTATTTTTGGGGTATGAGGGGGCTTAGCCCTTTAATTCAGCCTGACTTTTGCGCTTAATTCACTGGTGGAACCTCTTTTATCGACTTGCGAAAGTCTGAGGGCCTCAGCTTCAAAGTCAAGTTGGCCAGGATGAAATTCATCATCATTTTGCAGGTGGATTACATAGGTCCAAACGAGCTCACGACCGTGGTTCTTAAATACGTCAACTACACGTTTCATATGTACCGCCTTTATGGTGATGCTAAATTGCTACCTTGGGAGGAATTTTGGATCTTGGTTTGTGAATTTAATGCATTTTTTAGTGTAATTAAGTTTCGGGCCTCAATTCGAATGACGCCACTTCTTGGGCTATCAATATCGGCAATTAAGAAGAACGATACCGCAATTACAAAAGGAAAGATCATAAATAATACAATATTCTTTTTGAAATTTCGCGCTCCAAATCCCACCAATAGATTCGCGCAGATAGCGATTGCTGTCATCAGGGCCCATGCAGTATTGGGAATGCGATTCAACCAAGTGGCCTCAACGTAACCCCGAGCGTTGAACACATCATTCATGCCCGATACTGCTAATGCGATAGTTGGACTCTGATTGGTACGAGCAATTGGCAAAATCTCACTCCAGAGTGTTTGCTCAATGGCATTTGTTTTCTGATAGATTTCTCGTGACATCTCACTAGACTGTTTTGAGTAGAACAGGATGCGTTGATCAAGGTATTGATTCAGTAAATCTTGAGTGGTCGTAGCTAATTTTAGAGGGAGTAAATCAGCTCTTAAATATTCTGTACTGATTGCGTTAGCTTCACTCTCCTCAAGGAGTTCGCGTTGATCATGACGATCAATCGCCATAGAAAAAGTGAAGCCAATAATCAATGCAAGTAAGGTAAGTGTCGCCGTTTGAATGATTCCAAGATCTTCTGAAGTCTCAGTATCCTTGGTGCGATAAGGACTCAATACGACATTACCAAAAAAAACAGCAAATGCAAATACTAGGAATGTAATTCCAAAAACAAGGATGGGGTAGTTTAGGAGGTGTGTAATTTAAAAAGTTCCTGGGTACAAAATATCTTTAGTCACATTCTGAATATCGCGATGCCCGGTAAATGCCATCGTGATATCCAATTCATTTTGAATAATCTCCAAACACTTGGTAACACCTGCCTCACCCATAGCACCTAAGCCATAGAGAAATGGCCTGCCAATCATCGTGCCACGGGCACCCAAAGCCCAAGCCTTTAAAACATCTTGACCAGAGCGAATGCCACCATCCATCCAAACTTCAATATCTTTGCCCACGGCTGCCACAATTCCTGGCAGCGCTTCAATGCTAGAGATAGCACCGTCTAATTGTCGACCGCCATGATTGGAAACGATTAAGGCATCAGCACCAGTGTTTGCCGCTAGGCGGGCATCCTCTGCGTCTAAGATGCCCTTGATGATAAGCTTCCCACCCCAGAGTTTTTTGATCCACTCCACATCATTCCAGCTTAATCCTGGATCAAACTGCTCAGCAGTCCAGGATGAGAGGGAGGACATATTGCCTACGCCGCTGGCGTGCCCAACAATATTGCGGAAGGTTCTGCGTGGCGTCATCGCCATACCAAGGCACCAGCGTGGTTTGGTTGCCATATTGATCATGTTAGCAATCGTCAGCTTTGGTGGGGCGCTTAGACCATTCTTGAGATCTTTATGGCGTTGCCCCAAAATCTGTAAATCTAATGTGAGAACCAGAGCCGAGCACTTGGCAGCTTTAGCGCGCTCAATGAGACGCTCGATAAAGCCACGATCTTTCATGACATAAAGTTGAAACCAAAATGGTTTGGTAGTGCGTTCAGCTACATCTTCGATAGAGCAGATACTCATAGTAGATAAGCAAAAAGGCACTCCAAATTTTTCTGCCGCTCTAGCAGCAAGAATTTCACCATCTGCATACTGCATGCCTGTTAGCCCAGTAGGGGCTAGTGCTACAGGCATTCTTACTTCTTGGCCTACCATCGTCGTTTTCGTGGTTCGATTAGTCATATCAACTGCTACACGTTGACGTAGTTTGATTTTCTGAAACTCAGATTCATTGGCGCGGTAGGTAGACTCAGTCCAAGATCCTGAATCGGCATAGTCATAAAACATCTTGGGGGTACGTTTTTTGTGGAGTACCCTTAAGTCTTCGATATTGGTAATGATTGCCACAATGTATCCTTCTATGGAATGCCAGCTATATGAGACATTTATTTAATTAAGCTCTATCTTAGCAATACCTGGGATTTGTTTCTACAATGCTAAGGTATCCCTCTCGGGGCCCTTGAATGCCTGTCTATTTTTGATTCTTCTGAATGCCTCAACTGAACCTCGCAACGATTTCATATTTATTGATAGCTACTGCCTTATGGGCTGGTAATGCGATTGCGGGCCGTGTTTTAGTTGCTAGCGGCGCTGTTTCACCAATCACCTTAAGTACAGTCCGCTGGGGTCTAGCAGCATTGCTGCTCCTTCCTTTGGGCTGGCGCGTTTTTGCGCCGAGCAGTGCTTTATGGCTGAACAAGAAGCGCTTTCTTTTCCTAGGTTTATTCGGCGTTGGTAGTTACAACGCTCTTCTATATCTTGCCTTAGAAACCTCAACCGCTATCAATGTCACTTTAATCGGTGCAAGTATGCCGATTTGGATGCTATTGATTGGCGCTGTTTTTTATCAAACTAAACCTCGTTTGTTGCAGTTAGTTGGAGCAGTTGTTTCACTTTTTGGGGTTGCGATTGTATTAACGAGAGGGGATTTATCGACCCTGCTTTCGATGCAAATGGTACTTGGTGATCTTTTAATCATGCTGGCTACTATCACATGGGCTTTATATAGTTGGATGTTGACCAGGCCCGGCTCAAGCACCGAGCGTCAGTGGCCTTGGGCGCAATTTTTAATGGCGCAGGTATTTGCAGGTTTGTTGTGGACAGGATTTTTTGATAGTTTTGAGATTACCACTGGTCATGCATATTTAGATCTCAACCTCTGGACTGCCTCCTTAATCCTGTTTGTGGCCATTGGCCCTTCATTGATTGCTTACCGTTGCTGGGGCTTGGGAGTGAACGGCGCAGGACCTACAGTCGCAGCTTTCTTTGCGAATTTCATTCCATTATTTACGGCAATTTTTTCAGCTGCCATCTTGGGCGAACCCCCGCAGTTATTCCATGGCGTGGCATTTGCTTTGATTGTGACGGGTATCTGGGTTTCATCAAACCTAAGCCGTTCTGCCAAGACTTGACCTGAGTCTAGGTAAAAAAGCTGAAAAAACAGTAAAGTATTTTCTTTTCTATTGAAGTTTGAGCCATGGTGGATGTATTGGTGATTGGCGGTGGTAATGCTGCCTTATGTGCTGCCCTGATGGCTCGGGAGGCGGGCGCTAGCGTTTTACTTCTAGAGGCTGCCCCCAAAGATTGGCGCGGTGGAAATTCTTCTCATACTCGTAACATCCGCGCAATGCATGATGAACCTCAAGATGTCATGCTTGAAGCCTATCCTGAAGAGGAATATTGGCAAGATATTTTGAAAGTCACCAGCGGGATCACCGATGAGTCATTAGCAAGATTAGTCATTCGCGCCTCTTCCCAATGTCGTGATTGGATGCGTCATCATGGTGTGCGCTTTCAGGCGCCTTTATCAGGTACTTTGAACCTATCGCGTACGAATGCCTTTTTTATGGGTGGCGGTAAAGCCTTGGTTAACGCCTACTATCGCAGCGCAGAAAAGTTGGGAATTCAAATTCGATATGAATCTCCAGTGACTTCAGTTGAAATCAAAGATGGAAAATTTCTAGCTGCTTATGTTGGCGATGAACGTATTGAAGCTAAGACCTGTGTTTTGGCTGCGGGTGGTTTTGAGTCTAATCGTGAATGGCTCAAGGAGGCCTGGGGTATAAACCAATACGGTGAATCACCAGCAGATAATTTCTTAATACGTGGCACTAGATATAACAATGGTGTTTTGCTGAAGCAACTCATTACCTTAGGAGCTGATTCAGTAAGCGATCCAACCCAAGCGCATATGGTTGCTGTAGATGCGCGGGCGCCTTTATACGATGGCGGTATTTGCACTCGTATCGATGCACTTTCATTTGGAATTGTGGTGAATAAAAATGCCCAACGTTTTTCTGATGAAGGCGAAGACTTTTGGCCTAAGCGTTACGCGTTTTGGGGGCGCTTGGTAGCTCAACAACCTGCCCAGATTGCCTACTCCATTATTGATTCAAAAGTATTAGGCCGCTTTATGCCACCAGTATTTCCAGGTGGAAAAGCCGACTCCATAGATGATCTGGCTATCAAGCTAGGTTTAGATCCAAAAGCGCTTCAAGAAACCATCAAGTCTTATAACGCTGCCTGCCATGTAGGCAGTTTTGATCACACCATCTTAGATGATTGTCATACCGAAGGGATAGAGCCAGCTAAAACTCACTGGGCCTTGCCGATTGACACCGGACCCTTCTATGGTTATGCGGTTCGTCCAGGCGTGACATTTACTTACTTAGGCCTTAAGACTGACAAGACTGCTGCTGTTCGTTTTAATGGCTTACCTAGCCCCAATTTATTTGTTGCTGGTGAAATGATGGCAGGCAACATATTAGGTAAAGGATATGCTGCTGGCATTGGTATGACTATTGGTACTGTCTTTGGTCGTATTGCGGGAACTCAAGCTGCGCAGGTATCGAAGAAGCAAAGTATGGAGGCTGAGTATGCAAGAGCTTAAGTCGCTGATTCAAGAAGCGGGAGATTTGGCTATGGGAGCGCCGGAGTTTGAGGCGAATCGCATGCTACAGATCTGTAATGCCTGTCGCTATTGCGAAGGATTTTGTGCCGTATTCCCAGCAATGACACGCCGGATTGAGTTCACTCCCAGCGCAGTAAATTATTTAGCCAACTTGTGCCATAACTGCGGAGCCTGTCTACATGCCTGCCAATATGCGCCACCTCATGAGTTCGGCGTTAATATACCGCGGGTCATGGCTCAGGTTCGTAAAGAGACTTACATCACCTATGCATGGCCTAAGTCATTCGGCGCTTTATATAAAAGCAATGGAATTAGTGTCTCAATGGCGGTGTCACTATCAGTCACTTTTTTCTTATTGTTAAGCGCACTGTTAAATGGCTCTTTATTAGCAGGGCCGCTTGATGGTAATTTCTATGCAATCTTTTCCCACAACACTCTGGTAGTGATGTTTGGAGCAGTGTTTGGTTTTTCATTAATTGCAATTTCAGTTGGCATTGTTGATTTTTGGAGGAGTATTTCTGCTGGAACAATCACTGCTAGCGCTGCGGCAGAGGCCACTCATGATGCTCTGACTCTGAAATATCTTGGAGGAGGGCACGGTGATGGTTGCAATAATGAAGATGATGCTTTTTCTCTTTGGAGAAAACGTTTCCACCATTTCACTTTCTATGGCTTCATGCTGTGCTTGGCTTCTACCAGCGTTGCAACGATTTATCACTACTTCTTTGATTGGCATGCACCTTATGCTCTGAGTAGCCTACCCGTCATTTTAGGAACACTGGGTGGTATTGGTTTGCTCATTGGCCCCGTAGGTTTGCTGTATTTAAATTTGAAAAGAAATTCTGCGCACGGAGATGCGAGTCAAAAACCAATGGATAGAGCGTTTATCGTGCTCTTATTTTTAATTAGTGCTTCAGGCTTACTCTTGCTGGCTTATCGAGATTCTGTCGCTATGGCTTCCCTGCTAGCAGTTCATTTAGGTTTTGTTATGGGCTTCTTTTTGACGATGCCTTATGGCAAATTTGCCCATGGCATATTTAGAGTGGCTGCATTGTTAAAGAATTCCATCGAAAAGCGCCAGAAAAACCATTTGCAATTTGGTGCTGATTAATCGGACTGAGGATGGATTTCCTGCATTTCTATGCTTAAATCAATCAAAACAGGCAAAATTAAACAAAGTAAATAAGGTTGCAGTGCGGTAAACTGCTATATCGGTATCATTTAGGCCTAACCACTAAAATTCTTAGGAAATTCCCATGCCAGGTTTACTCCCCAATGTTGATCCAGACGGTTTATTAGAGTTCTCGGTTGTTTATACCGACCGCTCCTTAAATCACATGTCTGAAGAGTTCAAGCGCGTCATGGTCGATATTTCTAGCGTCCTTAAAGATGCCTACAACGCCAGCTCTGCGGTCATCGTTCCTGGTAGCGGCACTTTCGGCATGGAAGCTGTGGCTCGTCAATTTTCTAACAATCAAAAATGTTTAGTATTACGCAATGGCTGGTTTAGTTATCGCTGGACACAAATTTTTGATTTAGCCAATATTACGAATGACGTTACCGTTATCAAAGGTCGTCAGTTAGAGCCGTCTACTCAGGGTGTATTTGCACCAGCTCCGATTGAAGAAGTTGTAGCCTTCATTAAAAAAGAAAAACCAGCAGTCGTTTTCGCACCTCACGTTGAAACTTCTGCAGGCATCATCCTGCCTGACGATTACCTTAAAGCAGTTGGTGAAGCCGTCCGCTCAGTCAATGGCTTGTTTGTATTAGATTGCATCGCCTCAGGCGCAATGTGGGTTGATATGAAAGCCTGCAATGTGGACGTAGTGATCACCGCACCCCAAAAAGGCTGGAGCAGCTCTCCATGTTGCGCATTGATCGCACTTGGTGAGAGAGCACGCGAAAAGATTGATGCAACTCAGAGTACTAGCTTCTCCATGGATCTTAAAAAGTGGCTGCAGATCATGGAAGCGTACGAAAAGGGCGGTCACGTATATCACACAACGATGCCTACAGATGCTCTTAAGATCTTACGCAGTGTGATGAAAGAAACCCAATCACTTGGTTTTGCAGCACTCAAGGCAAAGCAAGTGGAATTAGGTATCAAGGTCCGTGAATTATTGGTATCTAAAGGTTATCACTCGGTTTCTGCAAAGGGCTTCCAGGCTTCTGGCGTAGTAGTGAGCTACACTTCCGACCCTGATATTCAATCTGGCAAAAAGTTCATTGCACTGGGTTTGCAAACAGCTGCTGGTGTTCCTTTGCAGTGCGATGAAAGACTAGACTTCCGTACATTCCGCATTGGTTTATTTGGCCTAGAAAAGTTGACTCATATTGATCGTACTGTTGGTCAATTGGCTGCTGCCTTGGAAAGAATTACTGAGGCAGAAGCTCAACCTGCGTAATTATTGTGATAGAGAAAATAAAGGCCATCTCAGGATGGCCTTTTTCTTTTTGTGGACTCCACCCTTGGGTATTTTGAGGCGCTACCTTGAATAAGGCACTGTTCTTTAAAAACGATGCATTAATAGCAAATTTATGAGTATTATCAAACTATCCACAAACCATCTTGGAGAATTCCATGATTCCTCCTATCGCTCGTTTAGGTCTAGCCACTCTCATTTCTGCTGCCATTGGAATTTCTCCAATTTCAGTAATGGCTGCTGATCCAGCTCCTGCAACGCCACCAGCTGTAGCGCCAGCTCCAGCAGCAACTCCAACAGATAAAGCAGCAGAGAAGAAAGTAAAGAAAACTCAGAAAAAATCGAAAAAGAAATCTAAGAAGAAAGCTAAGCCTGCTGCAGACGCAGCTACTCAGTAATCATTTTTCCCTCAATCAATTGAGGGATTCAGCTTTATTAAAGTCATCTGACTCACTAGAGTTCGGCAACTTTTTTCTTGTACCATCGTTACGTAGCAATAACCACATCGCAGCAATCACTAAACTCATTCCGCTGATTTGAATCCAGGTAATGGGTTCGGACAAAATAAAATAACCTAAAAAGACGGTAGATACAGGCCCTAGAATTCCAGCTTGTGCAACTAGTGGTGAGCCAATACGATTAATGGCAATCATGATGAGGAGCATTGGAACGACAGTGCATAAGCCTGCATTCAGGAGGCTGAACCAATAAATCGCTTGGGCTTGCTCAAAGATAGCGCTGGGATTGTAAAAGGTAGACTGAATTAAACTTAAGAGCGCAGAGATAGTGCTTGCATAGACCACTAGTCTGATGCTACCAACGCGCTGAACCATTTCCCCTGAGCTAATGAGGTAGATTGCGTAGGAGCAGGCACTACCGAATACCAAGACCATACCAAGCCATGCGTTGATACCGGTAGAGCTGGCATCCTGAATAAATACAATCATCACCCCAATGTAGCCTACAACCATTGCGTACCATTGCAATCGAGAAATAGCCTTTTTCAAAACAAAGTATGAGATGAAGAGCACGATTGTTGGAGTGAGGTATTGCACAATTCGCTCGAGCCCAACGGAGATATATTGCAATCCTAGAAAATTTAAATAGCTTGAAAAAAAATAACCCAAGAAGCCCAAGAAAAATATTTTCAGTAGATCAGACCAACTAAGTGGGTTCATAGTTTTTCTTCGAGACTCCCACCAATAGATAACCCAGAACAGCGGGAGGGCCATGAGCATACGTAAAGCTAAAAGAGTTTCTGAATCAGTCCCATAGCTAAAGGAAAGTTTGATAAGAACGCCCTTACCAGAAAAGAGTATCGATCCAACTCCGGCCATGAGGATGCCGTAGATGTGTCGACGCTGATGTTCTGCTGTACTTATTGATTGCATAGGGCTTTATAACAGTTTACTCCGCTACTTTCGCACCTTGGATATGATGGCGTTGCATAGAGTTGGCTATAAAGCCAGATTGTTTGAGTTGTGTAATCACTTCGCTTAAGTATGCAGTAGTTTTTTCAAAATCAGGTCTTGCCTTGGGGATGCCAATAGATTGATTAATTACCATGAATCGTCCCGGCAGCATGCGCAAGCCTTCATAGCGCTTAGCATCACTTTCTAATTGCTGTTTCACGCCAGCCGCAACATTGCCTTTGCCAGACATGAAGTCATCGATTACTGCCTGTGAACTAGCGGCGCGTAAAAGAGTCGCATTCTTAATCTCTCGAGAGAGGTAAAGATCATAAGCACTACCTTTACCGACGACGATTTCAGTGCCAGCGACATCCACCTCAATATTGCTCTTTAGGGGAGAGGATGCCTTCACCATATAAGCACCTTCAATTTGAATATAAGCTGGGGTATAGCTGATATCAGCACCGCGCACGGGGTCAATAGCTACAAATACCATATCAATACCACCATTTTTAATGCCATCAACAGTTGCGCCAGCAGATTTAAATGGAATAAGTTGTACGGGTAAATTGATCCGCTTACCAATTTCATTGGCGATATCAACGCTGATACCACTCAGTTTTTTAGTGGCAGTATCTTCGCTTGCTAGCACTGGGTTCCCTAAGTTAATTGCAACGCGCAAGGTGCTGCTTGGCACAAATGATTTGAGAGTAGTGGGGTCGATCGATTTCATAGCTTGGGATGACTGGCTAAATGTCAGTTGTGAAAAACAGAAGAAAGTAAGACAGAGTAAGAATTTCATATTCAGGAAGAGATAAAAAAACCGCGGCGGACCGCGGTTTCCTTTGGCCGAAGAAAATTATTTCTTAGTGTCTGCTGCAGGAGCGGCAGCTGGTGCAGCTGGAGCTGCTGCAGGAGCATCTTTTTTAGCTTCTTCAACATGAGCAGCTTCAGCACCATGCTTTTCGCCGCCCATATCAATATCGCCGTCGCCTTTGATGAGTAAATAGGCAGTGGCACCAACTAATACCAGTACCATGATGATGATTGAACGGTTACTCATTGCTTTTCCTTCGGTTTGGTTGAAATTAGGACAATCTTAACCTTTGTTGGAATCGGGGTAAATCCCCAGTATCCCTATATGCCACTTGCTATGGCTTATTTAGGCATTAATACCAAGTTTTAGGGAGGCTGATGGAGCTTAGTCACTATAAGGCGTAAAGGGTAAGATGATATGACACCGATATCAAAGGCAAGAATATGAGCCCAAAGCTTCCCACTAATAATGCTCAGACCATTACCGATTTTTTAGGTCTCGAGCCACATCAAATTTCTGAAGAAAGTTCAGAGGAGTCCTATAAGTTTGCATTTGATGATGAAGCTTTTTTAGCTCGCAGAGAAACGATTGGGATTCGTTTTGAATTAGAGCTTTTGAAACCAGAAATTTTGCTAAATGAGCATGGGATTGACCATACCATCACGGTCTTTGGTTCAACGCGCTTTGTCAGTCATGAAAAAGCCTTAGAGATGGAAAAGAATGCGCAAACTACAGACGAGAAGGCTAAAGCAAATAAAGCGTTAGTGCATAGTCATTATTATGAGTCTGCAAGGGAGTTTGGCACGATAGTTGCCCACAATAACGCTACCCAAGATGAGGGCTGCAATAAATTACATATTTGCACTGGTGGCGGTCCCGGTATTATGGAGGCCGCTAATCGTGGCGCATTTGAGGCGGGTGATCAAACTATTGGTTTTAACATTAGCCTACCAAGAGAGCAGTATCCCAATCCATACATTAGCCCTGGCCTCAGTTTTCGTTTTCACTATTTCGCCTTACGTAAGATGCACTTCATGTTACGGGCCAGGGCAATCGTCGTGTTTCCAGGTGGCTTTGGCTCATTTGACGAGTTCTTTGAAGTGCTCACTTTGATGCAGACTAAAAAAGTCACACCCTTTCCTATCATCCTTGTTGGGAAAGAGTTTTGGACTGGAATGCTCAAGTTTGAGCAGATGGTTGAGTTTGGCGTGATTGATGCGATTGACATACAAGTAATTCATTTTGCAGAGACTGCGAAAGAGGCCTGGGCAATTATTAAAAATCACTACCAATTGACCTGATGAAAGCACTCATCGCTCAAATTGTTTCGCCTGTAAAATAAGGCAAAACCTCACCATGACCCCACAAGACATCACTATCTCCACCTCTCTAGACTTGCCCAGCTACCTTATTGGCACCATCATGCTATTGCTGGTGATGATTTTCCATGGCCTATTGTTATTACAAATTTCTAAACGTTATGAGGTCAAATCTTTCTTATATCTGGGTGAAAAGAAATATTCAGAAGTGGCACTCTGTTTTTATATCAGCATTTTCTGTTTATTTTTAACCCATATTTCTGAAATTATTCTCTGGGGTATTGCGATTTATGCTCTAAAGTTACTCCCAGCCTTAGGCCAGAGTATTTTATTTAGCGGTAGCACTTATACAGCAATGGGGTTCATGGAAGATATCTTGCCAGATGGCTGGAAAATGCTGGCAGTCATCATTGCCTTCTCCGGCATGTTTGCTTTTGCTTGGACTGCATCAGTCATGATCTCCATGACGAAAAATTTTCGGCAAGCCTATACCAAGAGTCATATGGAAAAACTCAATATTTCTTCTGAAATCATTGACCGTTTTAAATAGGATATGACTAAGATATGGGATGCGGTCATTGTTGGCGGTGGTGCAGCCGGTTTATTTTGTGCTGGTGTTGCAGGCCAATTAGGGAAAAAAGTTTTAGTCTTAGATCATGCTCCCGTGTTGGGTGAGAAGATCCGCATTAGCGGCGGTGGGCGTTGTAACTTCACTAATTCACATAGTAGCCCAGCCAATTTTCTTTCACTCAATCCCCATTTTGTCAAAAGCGCACTTGCTAAATATCCGTCAAAAGAATTTATCAAGTTAGTTGACTCATACGGGATTGCTTATCACGAGAAGCATCAAGGCCAGCTTTTTTGCGATGACTTCGCGAAGCAGATTATTGATATGCTCATGTCAGAGTGCGCCAAAGGAAAGGTAAGCATTCGTCATCCTCTGGCTGTTGAAGCGATTACCCAAGAAGAATCGGTCTGGCTAGTACATACCAGCGTGGGTATTGAAAAAACCAAGACCGTAGTCATGGCAACAGGAGGCTTACCGGTTCCAGCAATTGGTGCTACTGCTTACTCTTTAGATATTGCTAAACAATTTGGGCTTCAAGTGGTAGATCCAAGACCCGCATTAGTGCCTTTGTCATTTACAGCGGATACTTTTGGCAACCTGAATGATTTAGCAGGCCTTAGCGTTGCCGTCAGGATTGCATCTGGCTCAAAAGGCTATCGTTATGGCCCTTGCAGGTTTAATGAAGACTTGCTTTTGACTCATAAAGGCTTATCAGGTCCAGCGGTTCTTCAGGCTAGTAGCTATTGGGGTGAGGGTGAGCCTATTCATATTGATTGGCTTGGCGCTATTGAAGTAGCTGGTGGATTTAATTGCGATACCTTATTTAATGATGAGGACAATCGTTTAAAGCTCACCGAAAGTATACTGTCTTCTGTATTGCCACAGCGCTTGGCCAAAGCATTTGCTGAACAAACAAATCTTGTTGGTCGTAAGTGGGCCGAGGTATCAAAAAAAGATCGTCAATTACTTAAGGAGTTGCTCACTAATTGGTCGGTAAAGCCTGCCGGGACCTTAGGTTGGAAAAAGGCTGAGGTCATGTTAGGTGGTGTCGATACCAAGGGCTTAGATGGTCAAACGATGATGTCACGCACACATACAGGATTATTTTTTATCGGTGAGTGTGTGGATGTCACTGGTCACTTGGGTGGTCACAACTTCCAATGGGCCTGGGCAAGTGGTTTTGTTTGTGCCCAGGCGCTTTAACTTACTTTAACTTTTTCTTCTTTTGCCGAGAGCGAATATTGAGTAGCTCAACGGCGAGTGAGAAAGCCATCGCGACATATACATAACCCTTAGGGAGATGAACCCCCATACCTTCGGCAATCAGCACTATACCTACAACAGTTAAGAAGGATAAGGCTAGCACCTTAATAGAAGGGTGACGATGCACAAAATCACCAATAGGTTTTGCGGCAATCAACATGATGATCACAGACGCTAATACTGCAGCAATCATGACGCTGATTTCATCTACCATACCAACAGCAGTAATGACGCTGTCTAGCGAGAAGATGATGTCCAAGACGCCAATTTGTACTACGGAACCAATAAATAATGAAAACATGGACTTATTGACGTTTGCTTTATTTATATCGCCTTTTTCATCACCATCTTCGTCAGCCTCTACTTCTACATAGATCTCTTTTGAGGCTTTCCAAATTAAGAAGAAGCCCCCTAATAATAAAATCAGATCTCTTCCGCTAATGGCATGATCGTTCACTCTAAAAAGAGGGTTTGTCAGGCTCATGACCCAAGACAGACTTAGTAATAATAAGATTCGGGTCACTAATGCAAAAATGAGACCAAAGCGCCGCACCTTTTCTCGAATCTCTAAAGGGAGCCTATTGGCAATGACACTAATAAATATGATGTTATCTATCCCTAAAATAATTTCTAGGGCAGAAAGTGTTAAAAATGCTACCCAAGCATTGGGATCGCTCATCAGCTGTAAAAGACTATCCATTGATTTCTATTTCTAAAGTGGGCTTAAGGTAAAGTGTATCTAAGTAAATTCAATGTCTGATTTCAATGCTTAAGCCCACACAAATTGTCAGGACATTACTGCTGAGCATCATGCTGGCAATACCTTTCCATGTGCAAGCCGCTTACCCTGATAAACCGATCAAAATTATTATTGGCTTCCCAGCAGGAGGTCCGCTAGATGCGCATATACGTCTTTTAGTGGATAAGCTGCAATCTGCTCTTGGGCAGACGGTGATCATAGATTACAAAGCAGGTGCTGGCGGGGCTGTTGGCGCCCAATTTGTAGCGCAGTCTCCGCCAGACGGATATACACTTCTCTTAGCAAATACTGGCACGATGGTGATTAACCCAGCGATCTACACCAAAGCACCTTACGATACCCTCAAAGATTTTCAACCCATTGCCAGAACTGCTCAACAGCCTCTGGCATTGATTGTGAATAAAGATGTGCCTGTCAATTCTTTAAAAGAATTGATTGCTTATGCCAAGGCTAATCCAGGTAAGTTGAATTATGGTTCTGCCGGAAATGGCGGTATCTCGCACTTAGTTCCTGAGATGCTCAAAAGTGAGACTGGCATTTTTATGGTGCACATTCCATTTAAGGGAAGCGCACCCGCATTCACAGATTTAATTGCAGGCCATGTCCAATTTATGGCGGAGTCTGTTCCACAGGCTGCGAACTATGCCAAGCAGGGCAAGGTAAAGGCATTGGCAGTAACTAGTGCGAAGCGTAATTCTGCATTACCGAATACACCTACCGTGATTGAAACGGGGGTAGCCAATCTTGAGGTCGTTGGCTTTTATGGAATTCTGGCCCCTAGAGGCACGCCACTTGATGTGACCAATAAATTAAGCCAAGCCTTTAAAGAGACTCTAGAGTCGCCTGATATTCAGAAGAGAATGATTGAGCAAGGGGCTGATCCAGCCTATCTCAATGCTGATCAATTTACAAAATTTCTGACAGTAGAAATACCCCGCTGGGCAAAAGTAGTCAACCAGGCTGGAGCAAAGCTCGATTAGCTATTTGGCTTCTAACCCCAATCCTAATATTGTCATATTAATGCCTTAAAGTAGGAGAAATTGGCAATTTGCTAATTTAGGTTTAGAGTGGAATTAAAGGTTTTCATAGACCCCTTATTGATCGGAGCTTAAAAATGGATGCAAAAGAATTGCAAAAATGGCAGCGTGAAAAAGCAAAAGAATTGTTTGATTATTCGCATACTCTATTAGAGGCTGCCAAAAAACTCGGCGAACATCACATGGCTGAGATGGAGTGGGGCATGAAAAATGCCTTAGATAGTGCAAAGTCAGCCGCTAAAAATGATTTTGCTAAGCTAAAGGATTTACAAGCAGAGGCTGCTAAAGAGGCTTCTAAACGCGCAGCTACCTATCAGAAGAAGGTGAAATCCGTTCTCAAAGATCTTAGTGACAGCGCTGCCGATGAAACAGAGAAGCATCTTGAGAAGGTGCGTGCTTCATTAGTGACTTGGCTTGAAGATGCTGAAAATAAAATGCCTTCACATGCCGAGAAGTTATCAAAAGTGGTGCATGAAATGTCTACTACTGGTCAGAAGATGTTTAAAGAAGGCCGCCGCATTGTTAATGAGGTTGCGGATACTGCAGAAAAAAATATTGACGAGATGGTCAAGAAATCCTCAGAATCAAAAAAGAAGTCTGACTAACCATTACAGCCTTAGTAAAAAACCGCCTCAAATTTGAGGCGGTTTTTTTATTACCAACCCTGTATCCATAACTCACTATTGGTCAGATCACGCCAGGCAATCAGCAAAACCTTTTTCGTTAAGACTGCTTCAATTTCTACAAACTCAATTTTTTCATTGGGTGGCTCAGGCAAAATCACTTTACTTACTAAAAAATGTTTCTGTTTAGCAATTGGTTGAACTGCCGTCCATTTGCTTAGTAAAAGTTTCTTTGGGCTAAGTGGATTCATCTACTTATAGTGCACTGCACTGATATACCTGGTCTTTGCTACTGAGTCCACCAGACGATGGGGTAAATATATAGGCAGAGTCTTGGATGATTGGAGGACATTTTTGGTCAAAGTAGCTTTGATTGCCAAGACTGCCGCAATAGTCGAGCTTGAGATCCTTAAATTCCATACGCGCTTTTCTGAGAATCATGGAAATCTTGATCTCTGCTGGCGAGTTACAGTTCCAGCTAGTGTAAGTTTCTCGCTCGCAGGCTGTTAGCCCCAGAAGGCCCAGCATCAAGATGGTCAGTCGTATTAAGGGCAAAAGCTAGAGAACCCAGAAGTGATGGGTTCCATCCTTGCCCAGTTGCGCTACTAAACCAAACTCCCAGTCTAGATAGGCCTGCATCGCAGCAGGATCGACACTAGTACCCTCGTAAGGCCGCTTATAGCGATCTAATGGTGGGGAGGCTAAACGACTTGCTCCTTTTTCTAGCTCAAAACCTACATCAGCCCAGGCTGTATTGCCACCTTCTAACACCAATACTTCAGACTGAGTAAGAGATTGAAATTCTTGCGCAACAAATATGCTTAATTGGGGTGGGGTGCTAGTGAGTACATAGCGATCTACTTGAGGAATCTTTTTGATTGCATCAGCTAATTGCGAGCGCAAGGCATACCAACTTCCTGGGATATGGCCCTTCACATAATTGGCGTGAGTACTAAAATCCACCGCAATCGTGTTGCTATCAGTCTTAAGCCAATGCGAGACCATAGCAGTATTCACGAATTGAATTTGAGGAAGCGTTGGTAAGGGCGCTTTCCAAACACCTACCTCACTAAGGTCAGATGTCTTCAGACCATCAACTACATATACATCCCAGGCCATCTGCGCTAACCAAGAGGCTGGCATATTGGCTCTGACACTGCTACTGGGGTCAGCTAATACGATGCGGGCGCCACGTACAGGCGCAACCATTTCTGTTTCTTGAACAAGCTGGCCTCCTGGTACAGAACGAAAGCCTGGAAGATGACCAGCCTCATATTCTTCTGGTGTGCGAGTATCAAAGAAATAAGTAGTGCGCTCCGCTTGAGATTGCCATTTCGCAATTTCAGCAAGAGTAGTGCGCTTCACATGCGCTCTATCGGCAACGCTACGAGCGCGAGTCGAAGCTTCGCTTGCTGTATTCTCACTCACTTCTTTAAATCGACGACTTTGACCTTTATCTAATTCTTGCCCGGCAAGAGTCCAGCCAATAGTGCCATTTCGTAATGCATTGACTTCATTTGGAATACCAGCATTGATCAAAGATTGCGTACCAATGATGCTACGTGTTCTGCCCGCACAATTCACAATCACTTTGGTTTTCGGATTAGGCGCTAGTTCAGAGACACGTAATACCAGTTCAGCACCTGGAACACTAATGCCGCTTGGGATGCTCATGGTGTTGTATTCATCAAAGCGGCGGACATCAAGCACCACCACATCTTCTTTATCATCAAGCAGTTTCTTTACCTCCTGGGCCGAAAGAGATGGGGTGTGACGCTGAGATTCAACGAGCTCTCCAAAAGACTTACTAGGAACATTAACATCTCGAAATAGTTCGCCGCCAGCTGCTTTCCAAGCTTGGACCCCACCTTCAAATACAGAGACATCGGTATAGCCAAGACTGATTAATCGCTGTGCTGCTAGTTCAGCATCACCCTCGCTATCATCCAGTGTCACGATCGGAACATTTTTTCTGGGGAGTTTGCTATAGGCATCTATCTCAATGCGAGAGAGCGGAACATTCGCCGCAAATAAGGGGTGCTCTTGGGCGTGTGGATCTTCCTCGCGCACATCCAAAAAAGCTATCTCTTCTTTATTCAGAAGTTGATTGCGCACAAACGCATAATCTTTAGTTGAAATACTCATATGCTTTCTTGTTTAGTCTAACTTTGCGCCAGATTTTTTAACTACTTCACTCCAGCGCACAATTTCCTGGCTGATGTAATTTGCCAGTTCGGGGCGAGTCATTTTAGGAACACTTGCACCCAGGCCTGCCCAACGCTCTTTGATCTCGGGGGAAGCTAGAGCAATCTGAACTTCATTACTCATTTTTTCAACGATATCTTTAGGGGTGCCTTTAATTGCCCACATGGCGTACCAGCTCGATACTACGAAGTTGCTGATGCCTAGCTCTTGAGCAGTTGGTACATTTGGAAAGGCCTCGCTACGTTTATTACTGGCGACTGCGACTGCGATGAGTTGACCGCTCTTAATAAAAGGCGCTGCACCTGCTAAGGTATCGAACATCATATCGACTTGACCTGCAACTAAGTCTTGCAGTGCAGGCCCTGTACCGCGATAAGGAATATGAGTAATAAATAATTTGTTTTGCATCTTAAATAGCTCACCTGCTAAATGCTGTGAGGTGCCATTACCAGTGGATGCGTAGTTATATTTCCCTGGGTTTTTGCGAATCTCTTCCATGATCGACTTCAAATCATTCTTAGGAAACTTTGTTGGGTTCACCACGATGACGTGGGGAACACTACCAATAATGGCAATGGGTTCAAAGTCTTTGGTGATGTCGTAGGGTAGATTGACATACATACTTGGGGCAATAGAGTGATGCACTGCACCAAGAAGCCAGGTGTAACCATCTGGCGCCATTTTTGCTGCAACTGCAGCACCAAGGGTGCCACCTGCACCGCCGCGATTATCGACCACGATAGAGTCATTTAGTTGGGTGGAAAGCTGCTTGGCCAGAGGGCGCCCAAATGCATCTACAGCCCCGCCAGGGGGGAAGGGGTTAATGAAGGTGATCGGCTTATTTGGGGAGGGCCAGGAGCTGGTCTGGGCTCCCACTGAGAGGGACAGGGTGCTAGCAAGCAGTAAAAACAGGATATTTCTGAGCATTTTGGGTATCTCCATCGGGTTTTCTGTCATTGAATCATTTTGGCTTAAATGCGGTTTCTAAGCGTTATCCCTGATAAAAAAGGCTATTTCTCACTGTTTTTATGGAGATATACTGACTCCGTTGTTGCTATGAATACTTATTTGATAACGGGAGACGAGATGTCACAACACGATACATTGTTGGCCGCTTTTGAAACATATAAAGCTGAAAACGAAAAATTCATTGAAAAAGGTATTAAGGCTTCTGCAGCACGTGCTCGTAAGGCCTTGCAAGAAATTGCTGGCGCATGCAAAGAGCGTCGCAAAGAAATTACTGCTACAAAAGAGGCGATGGAAGCTAAGAAGTAATTCTCAAGCACATTCACCTCAAAGCCTAGCCTTCATCAGCTAGGCTTTTTTATTTGTATATCACCATCTCTTATGAATGCAAGCCAGTTTATGCAGATGTTGCAGCAGGAAGGCTATCCTGAGCCTGTTGAAGTAAGGCAAGCCCCAAATGGTTTTTTAAACGATCACACCCATTCATTTGCAGTCAAAGCACTCGTGATAGATGGAAGCATTCAGATCGTGGCACAAGGTAATTGCAAGACGTATCTAGCTGGAGATGTCTTTCAACTTGACTTTGAACAACTGCATGCTGAAAGCTATGGGCCTGCGGGGGTAATCTATCTGGCCTCTAGAAAGCAATAAACGTAAATCATCCGGCAGTTTTGATTAAGACACCACCAAAGGCTTCTCCTGGCTCTTAGTCATTTGGCCGATGACGCGTGCACCCAAGAATTGATGTTGATTAAAGATGTCTAGGACTTCTTGCACACATTCAGGAGCACAAGAAACTAGTAAGCCGCCACTCGTTTGCGGATCGGTCAATAAAGCCAGCTGCGCTGGAGAGAAGTTGGTAGGAATGCTGACATCAGAGCTGTAACTTTCCCAATTACGATCAGAAGCGCCAGTGATTACTCCGTTATCCGCTAATGTCTGCACATTAGAGAGTAGTGGAACCTGGCTCCAATCAATATGGGCGGTGCAGTTAGAGCCTCTTGCTAATTCAAGGGTATGACCAGCCAATCCAAATCCAGTGACGTCTGTCAAAGCATGCACACCAGCAAGCTTTGCTAAGTCTGGTCCTGCGGCATTGAGCTTGGTAGTATTAGAAATCATCTCCCGATAACCATCTGGCCCGAGCAAATCCTTTTTTAGGGCTGCTGAGAGAATGCCGACGCCAAGTGGCTTCCCCAAGATCAGCACATCGCCAGGCTTTGCACTGGCATTACTCTTGACTCTCTTAGGATCTACTAGGCCAATCGCCACCAATCCATAAATCGGCTCAACTGAATCAATGGTGTGGCCACCCGCAATGGGGATGCCAGCACTTCGGCAAGCTTCAGCACCACCTTCTAGAACTCGGGCAATGGTCTTACTAGATAGAACTTCAATTGGCATGCCTACTAAGGCAAGTGCAAATATCGGTGTGCCGCCCATGGCATAGATATCACTGATGGCATTAGTTGCAGCAATCTTCCCAAAATCAAATGGATCATCCACGATGGGCATGAAGAAATCCGTTGTTGCGACTATCGCTTGAGACTCATTAATTTGATAAACAGCAGCATCATCAGAAGTCTCAATACCAATGAGCAATTCTTTGGGGAAAGGCAGTTGTGGAACATTCTTCAGGATTTCAGAAAGAACACCCGGCGCAATCTTGCAGCCACAGCCGCCACCATGGGATAGGGAGGTAAGGCGGGGTTCAGTGGTTTGAATATCTTGGGCCATGAAAATATTTTATATCTGAAGGAGTTTTAGCGATTAAAGCTGCGCTTGGGAGGACTACTGCGCTTGGCTGGAGCACGACCACCTCCGCCACCATTACCTGCAGCCTTAGGCTTTCTCGATTGCTGATGTTGTTGGCTGCGCAGCTGAATCGGTTGTGCAATAGCATTAGGGTCTGGTTCAAATCCTGCAATGACTTCTTGCGGGATTTTTTGTTTAATGACTTTTTCAATATCTCTGAGCATCTGATGCTCATCAATGCAAACCAGAGAGACTGCAACGCCATTCGAGCCTGCTCGACCAGTACGTCCAATACGGTGCACATAATCTTCAGATACGTTTGGTAAGTCATAGTTCACTACATGGGGCAGTTGATCAATATCGATACCGCGCGCAGCAATGTCCGTTGCTACTAGCGCAGTGAGCTTACCTGCCTTGAAATCTGCCAAGGCCTTTGTTCTGGCTGTTTGACTCTTATTACCATGGATGGCCATGCTGGTAATGCCATCCTTTTCTAATTGGGTGACGAGTTTGTTGGCACCATGCTTGGTGCGAGTAAAGACCAACACTTGCTTCCAGTTATTCGTTTGAATCAAATGCGCAAGCAAAGGATGTTTCTTGGTTCTATCGACAGGATGAATCAGCTGGGCAATCGCTTCATTCGCGCTATTGCTGCGAGCCACTTCAATCAAGGCTGGTGAATTTAATAAGCTATCTGCCAACGCTTTAATCTCAGTAGAGAAGGTGGCAGAGAACAAGAGATTTTGTCGTTGCTTAGGTAGCGCAGCTAAGATCTTTTTGATATCACGTAAGAAGCCCATATCGAGCATGCGATCAGCTTCATCTAGTACCAGAATTTCAATATGACTGAGTGAGACACATTTTTGTGACATCAAGTCTAGTAAACGCCCTGGTGTTGCAACCAAAATATCTAGGCCACCAGCAATCGCTTTAATTTGTGGATTGGCACCTACGCCGCCAAAGATCACAGTCGATTTGAGCCCAGTATATTTGCCGTAAGTCACAACAGACTCTTGAACTTGAGCTGCTAGCTCACGAGTAGGAGTCAGAATCAGTACGCGCAAGAGACGTTTACCAGTACTCGCTTTTGTGGAGCTGAGGCGTTGCAAAATGGGGAGTGTAAAGCCTGCCGTTTTACCTGTACCAGTTTGGGCAGCCGCTAGGAGGTCGCCACCTTGAAGTACTGCGGGAATCGATTTAGCTTGAATCGGTGTGGGGCTGGTATAGCCTTCTTCAGCAATAGCGCGAAGAATGGGCTCTGATAAACCAAGATCTGTAAATAACATAGGGGCCAATAGAGTATTGACCCGTATTCAATTAAACGACTATCCCGGCCAATGGGGTGAGCTGCCACGCTAGAGCGTTTGCAGTAAGAGCCTCTATTTTAAGTCATTAAAGTGATTCGGTTAAAAAGAGCCAGTCAGGCAGTGCTTTGGGCTTGAGGGTGGCGGTATCTACGCAAACAATATTAATTAGAGCGCTCACAATGAGTTCCATTTCAGCTGCACTGCCATCTGGTGATTTCCTTTTGGCTGTCTGCTTCACGCTGACTTGAGCCCTACTACGGCGCTCTATGACCTGATCAATCTGTAGTAAATCATCTAAGTAGGCAGGCTTATGAAAATCCATTTGAAGATCTCGGACAGGAAGCAATATTCCAAAGTCGTTAATGAGCTTAGTTGGGCTTAAGTCGAACTGAGCCAACCATTCTGCGCGACTGCGCTCAAAAATATCTAAATAGCGTGCATGGTATACAAGGCCTGCAGCATCAGTATCGGAGTAACACACACGATGGATGTAGGGAAAAGAAGAGTAGGCGGTGCTCATAAGTGATGTGTGCTTATTCAATGGTTATTCAATAGTTTTTACTAATGACAGAATCATATTACGATGGGGAATCCCTGCTTCATCATAAATAGATCCCTCCGCTATAAATCCCATCTTTGCATAAAAAGGAATTGCAGATACTTGGGAATGTAGTGTCAGAGTTAAAACTCCCTCTGATTTAGCTAGAGCAATCAAGCGGCTCAGGATTACTTTACCGATACCCCGGTTTCGGAATGCACTTAAGACAGCCATGCGACCAATTTGTGCATGATGACTATTTAAGTGAACGAGTCGCCCGGTGCCCACACATACGTGGTCCTCATAAGCTAAGGCATGCTTGGAAGTAGGGTCAAACTCATCCAATTCCATATCCTCAGGGACTCCTTGCTCATGTATGAACACCTTCTCCCGTATCAAGTAGGCATCTTGGGAGGCTTCCTGCCAAGGTTTAATCAAAATTTCTAAGGTATTTACGGGGTTTGGCTGGGGCATGGGCTTAATTTACCAAATAAGTGCCAAACCTGACAAAGCCCATGGTTACAATGATTTGTGGTTCGGTTACGGGCTCATCCCATCCCTTTTACTTGCTTAGGAGTTATTTTGAAAAAATCTTTACTGACTGGTTTATTTGCCGCAGCTGGCCTCGCTTTTGCAAGCGCTGCTTTTGCTCAGGCACCCGCAAAAATGCTGCCATTGGCTGCTGAAGTGGTTGTCATTACTGCTACCGTTGATTCTGTTGATGTTAAAAACCGAATTATTGTATTGAAAGATGCTAATGGTAATTTGGCGCAAATGAATGTTTCCAAAGCAGTTAATGATTTAGATAAAGTTAAAAAGGGTGATGTGTTTGTAGTTGAGCATGCCCAAGCGATTGCGGTTGGTTTAATAGGAGTGGCTAAAGGTGCTAAGCCAGGTGTTTCTGGTGTTCGTTCTGTAACAGTTTCAGGCAAGGGTTCTGCTAAGCCGTTCGAAGAAACTACTGACACTATTTATGCAACTGTAAAAATCACAACAATTGATGCAAAAACACGTATTGTGACTTTCACATTACCAAGTGGCGAGAAGCAAAAGGTTAAGGTTGACCCAGCCGTTCTTGGTCTTGAGAAATTTAAAGCTGGTGATGACGTCATGGTTGAGTTTGTGGACGATACCGCAATTGGTTTCGTAACACCTAAGAAGTAAGTCTCAAACTGCTCTGGCCAAGTGCCAGTGCTCAGTAAAAAGCCCGCAGGTGCGGGCTTTTTCTTTGTCTGCTACTTCTTAGCATTTGGAAAGAAGAGCTGCTCGCCACCAATTTGATAGCTGGCAATGACATCTTGCCCATTCTTGGAGATTAGCCAGTCAATAAAGGCCTGTCCTTCCGCTTTTTTCACATGAGGAAACTTGGCTGGATTAACGAGCATCACGCCGTACTGATTGAAGAGTTTAGGGTCGCCTTGTACGAGGATAACTAAATCACCCCGATTCTTAAAGCTAAGCCAAGTAGCGCGATCTGCAAGAATATAACCATTCATAGCGGATGCAGTATTGAGTGCAGGGCCCATACCAGAACCCGTTTCCTTATACCAAGTTTGAGATGGCGAAACGGTGATGCCTGCACCTTTCCAGTAACGGAGCTCTGCAGCATGTGTACCGCTCTTATCGCCACGAGAGACAAAAGGAGTTTGTGCAACAGAGAGTTTCTGAAGAGCTACTTGAATATCTTTACCACCACCAATTTTTGCAGGATCTGACTTAGGTCCGATTAGCACGAAGTCGTTATACATCACTTCATTACGCTTGGTTGCGAAGCCTTCTTCAACAAATTTTTCTTCAGCCGGCTTGTCATGAACAAATACAACATCTGCATCACCGCGACGACCAATATCGAGCGCCTGACCGGTTCCCACTGCAACAACTTTGACATTAATCCCGGTTTTCATCTTGAAGATGGGGAGCATGAATTCAAATAGCCCAGATTGTTCGGTAGAGGTGGTGGATGACACCACAATACTTTTTTCTTGGGCAATGGCGGGTGCTGCTAAGAAGACTGCATTAGTTAAGGCGATTACTATTAAGCGGGTAGAGAGAAATCTCATTTAATGCTTTCAGACTGTTGTAATAAAGATTCTGGATGTTCAAGGTACGTGTTGCTTAGTTTAGTCCTACTTAGCTTGATATACACTGAGGCTCAAACCCTTTTTTGCGGAATCAAATTGCGTCAATTTATTTTATTCTTCCTATTTTTTTTATCGCAGAGTGTTTTTGCTCAGCAGGCTACTGTCGCTGTGGCTGCCAATATGAAAGATGCTTTTAGCGAGATCAATGTGGCATTTAAATTCGCTGGTAATCCAGATGTCCGAATTGTGTATGGATCTTCCGGAAACTTTACTGCACAGATCATCAATGGTGCGCCATTTAACTTATTTATTTCTGCTGATGAGCATTTCCCTATTGAGCTCTATAAAAGGGGAAAGGCGATTGATGAGGGAGTTGTGTACGCTACTGGTAAGTTAGCCATCATCTCAAAAAAATCTGCTGGAATGAGTTTGGTGGATGACAAAGATGAACTTATCAGGGCCATGAATAAAGCAAATAAGATTGCCATTGCCAAACCTGAGTTGGCCCCATATGGCAAGGCAGCTATTGAGTATTTGAAGGCAGAAGGTCTTTGGGATATTGCAAAAAATAAATTGATCTATGGAGACAATATCGGCATTACAACAATGTATGTAGTTACAGGCGCAGCTGATCTGGGTTTTACTGCGCTTTCTTTGGCTAAGTCTGCAGATGTTTCTAAAGAGACAAACTTCATCTTAGTGAATAACAAACTATATGAGCCTATTAAGCAGAGAATGGTTTTAATCAAGGGTGCTCCACGAGAGGCAGTAACGCTTTATCAGTTTATGCAAAGCCCTCAGGCCAAATTGATTCTTCAGAAGTATGGCTACAGTACGCCTTAGCTTTTACTTTGGATCAAAGCCCTAAGGTAGCAAATGGCCCATTATTGCTTTGTAGCAAGGGTTCGCCACGAATGATATTCATTCTCATTTGGGGATATAATCTCCCTATAGATCACTCAAAAAAGCCCATTGCATGAATTTGGATCAAGCTGAACTGGAAAGTCTTTACCGCGTAAATGAAGTAAATGCTCCCAAAGGCGCCCCACAAATTAAAGGGCAATTGGAGGACATTGGCTTTTTACCCGGTGAGCAAGTGACTCTCTTGAGAAAGGGCTTGCTGGGTAAGGGTCCTTATATGGTTCGAGTGGGTGCATCTACATTTGCTTTGCGCCAGTCTGAGGCACACATGATTGAAGTTGAGTTGCTACATGCCTGAATCTCAAGTCCATTTTTTCTCTAGCGATCCAGTTGTTGCATTGCTGGGTAATCCTAACTGTGGCAAAACAGCTTTATTCAATTTACTCACTGGTAGTCGTCAAAAAGTAGCGAACTATTCTGGTGTCACGGTAGAGCGCAAAGAAGGGCGCTTGACGCTCGAGTCTGGCAAAAACATTCGTATTCTAGATTTACCGGGCGCATATAGCCTTTATCCAAGATCACTAGATGAGCGTGTGACTTGCAATGTCTTATTAGGTAGAGCAGAAGGTGAGAAGCGTCCTGATTTAGTGGTTTGTATATTAAGTGCGACTAACTTGCGTCGCAATCTACGTTTAGTCTTGGCTGCCAAGCGCTTGGGGCTGCCTTGCCTGGTTGTACTCAACATGCTTGATATCGCAAAGCGTCAAGGCTTACAGATCGATACTGCCGCACTTTCCTATGAACTAGGGCTGCCAGTATTAACTAGTATTGGTATTCAAGCGAATGGTGCCGATAACCTTAAATCTTTTTTATCCAGCTTAGATTGGCGTAATTTGAGTGCAATGCAAACTGGCACGAGTGACGCAACACTAGAAAATGTGGCTTCTCATATTGCCCATGCAGAGTCTGACAATATTTTGGTCCAGAAAATTTTACAAAACTTGAAGTTAGATCAAATCATTCCAGACCATTTAAGTGACCGTTTAGATGCTGTACTGCTTCATCCAGTGTTTGGCCCTTTGATTTTGGTCACCCTCTTATTTTTCATCTTTCAGGCAGTATTTAGTTGGGCAGTTTTACCAATGGAATTAATCAAGACTGCTATTGAGTTTCTGGGTAATCAAATTACCGAGATCCTGCCAAATAACTGGATGCGTAGTTTATTGATTAATGGCGTTTTGGCTGGATTGGGTGGGGTAGTGATCTTCTTGCCGCAAATTCTGATTCTGTTTTTCTTTATTCTTTTGCTGGAGGAGTCTGGCTACCTGCCTAGAGCAGCCTATTTACTGGATCGTGTCATGGGCTCGGTTGGCCTTTCTGGTAGATCATTTATTCCGCTCCTCTCGAGTTTTGCCTGCGCCATCCCTGGAATCATGGCAACTAGAAGTATTTCTAATTCACGAGATCGCTTAGTCACCATTTTGATTGCACCGATGATGACTTGCTCAGCGCGTTTACCGGTGTATGCATTATTGATCTCTGCTTTTATTCCCGAAAGAAAGCTTTGGGCGAATATTGATTTGCAAGGCCTGGTTTTATTCTTGCTTTATCTTGCGGGTATTTTGGGCGCGATGGGCGTTGCTTGGATTCTGAAGCATTTCACAAGTGAGCAATTTCGTATGAATGCTCTCATGATGGAATTGCCTAGCTACCATTTACCTCGCCTCGGTAATCTAGCAATTAGCTTATGGCAGCGCGCAGAAATATTTCTACGTCGCGTCGGCGGCATCATTCTGATTATGACAATTGCTTTATGGGCGCTATCTAGCTTTCCGCTTCCACCTGAGGGCGCTACGGGCTCAGCCATTCAATATAGTTTTGCCGGCATGCTAGGTCAGGCCTTGGCGCATCTCTTTTCCCCGATTGGGTTTAACTGGCAAATTAGTATTGCTTTGGTTCCCGGCATGGCAGCTCGAGAAGTCGTAGTGAGCTCTTTGGCTACTGTCTATGCCTTATCGAGTGCAAGTGCTGATGCTGCAGAAGCATTGATCCCATTAATTTCTTCTGGTTGGTCACTGGCCACAGCACTCTCACTGCTAGCCTGGTTTGTCTTTGCACCGCAGTGCTTATCTACTATCGCGGCAGTAAAGCGTGAAACAGGGGGCTATAAGATCCCAGTTATCATGTTGAGTTACTTGTTTGGTTTAGCTTATCTAGCTTCCTTCATTACCTATAGGATTGCTACCGCTTTTGGTTTAGCTTAGGTTCTACCAATATAAAATCCACCCTAGGGTGGCTTTTATATTTTGATAACTCTAGCTCTGTCTTACTGGGCTACGAAGGTATTCTCAAGTTTTCCTATGCCGCCCATTTCTACCACTACTACATCACCGTTAACTAAATACTTAGGTGGCTTAAAGCCAATACCAACTCCTACTGGAGTGCCTGTAGCAATCAAATCACCTGGATATAGCGTAATTCCAGCAGAGACAGTAGCAATCATATTAGGAATGTCAAAGATTAAATCTTTGGTGTTGGAGTTCTGACGCAATTCGCCATTAACCCAGCACTTCACTGAGATATCATTTTCGTCGACTTCATCTGCCGTAACAACCCATGGACCCATAGGGCAGAAGGTATCAAAGCTTTTACCTAAGAACCATTGCTTATGGCGTTGTTGCCAGTCGCGTGCAGTCACGTCATTAATAGCGGTATAGCCCCAGACATGCTTCATTGCATCTACTTCACTAATACCTTTGCCGCCTTTGCCGATCACGATCGTCAATTCTGCTTCATAGTCAATACAAGTAGAAACAGCAGTTGGGATAATTACATTCGTGTTTGGGCCAGTGACAGATTCTGGCGGCTTAGTAAAAAAGATGGCATGACTAGGAATATCTTCACCTGGCTTAGCGCTACTATCAAAACCACTATTTGAGAACTCTTTTGCATGCTCATGGTAATTTTTACCAACGCAAAAGATATTGCGACGTGGTCTTGGTACTGGGGCTAATAAGCGAATATCGCTAAATGCATGGGTAGCAATCGATGTAGGTATTTTGCCGGCTAAATCCGCGCGCAGAATAGCAACAATGCCATCTTCACTTACATCGACCCCAAGATCAAGTTCCTGCACAGTTTTGCCATCGGCAGAAATGGTACCAACACGGGTCTTACCTGGCTCTTTTATTAAAGAAAATGCTGCGTATTTCATGATTGCTATCTCCAGTAGGGGCTTTATCTATGCTAGCCCCTGTTTATTATGATGAATCTTGTAGTAGGATAAAGAGCATAAATAATAACTAAATTACACATTTGAGACAAAAAATGATGCAAAAAATCAAACTGAGCCATCTGCTTAGCTTTGCCGCGGCTTGCTTGCTTTCGGCTTTTGCAATAGCCCAGACCCCAGAAGCGTGGCCTACTCGTCCAATTACGATGGTGGTACCTTTCCCTCCGGGTGGTGTGGCGGATGCCGTTGGAAGGCCAGTAGCTGAAGCCTTATCTCGAAGCCTAGGGCAATCTGTGATTGTTGAAAATAAACCAGGTGCTGGTGGTGGTATTGGTATGACATCAGTTGCAAAAGCAAAACCGGATGGTTATACCATTCTGATGGCTTTATCTTCTATTTCGATTATTCCTGAGGCAGATAAAGTTGTCGGACGCGAGCAATCATTTCAGCTAAACCAATTAAAGCCGATTGCTCGATTTACGGCGGATCCTACGGTTTTGGTGGTGAGGGCTGATAGCCCATGGAAGGATTACAAATCTTTCATAGCAGCAATGCGCGCTAATCCAGGTAAATACAATTTTGGCTCCTCAGGGAATTATGGAACGATGCACGTTCCGATGGAGATGCTGAAGGCTTCAGAAAAGTTTTATATGGTTCATATTCCCTATACGGGAGCTGGTCCAGCAATTGTGGGTCTACTAGGTGGACAAGTTGATGCAATTGCCACTGGACCATCATCGATTGTTCAGCAGATTAAGGCCGGCAAGGTCCGAGCATTAGCGCACTGGGGGGATGGTAGATTAGCGAGCATGCCTGAGGTGCCTAGCTTTAAAGAGATGGGTATCAAGATTGAATTTTCTCAATGGGCTGGTTTGTTTGTGCCTAGCGCAACGCCTGATTACATCACCAATAAACTACGTGATGCTGCTAAACAAGCAGCCAATGATGAGCGTGTACGTTCTGTCATTAATGGCGCTGGTAGCCCCATCCAATATATGGATGCTCCTGAATTTAAAGTCTATTGGGATAAGGAATCTGCGCAAATGGGTGACGTTGTCAGAAAGATTGGAAAGATCGAATAATGAAAAGACTTTTCATGCTCATTATTTTTACAGTAGCTTTTCAAGCTCATGCGGCAGGTGTTCAGGCGCAGATGGAGCAAAACCCTGCTGTCAAGTTAGCGATTGAAGAGTTAGTCATCGCAAATCATATTTTGTATGACCAAAATGCGGTTGATGGTTATGGTCATATTAGTGTTCGCAATCCAGCAAATCCCAATACCTTCTTTTTAGCAAGAAGTGTGGCACCTTCGGTAGTGAAAGTCGAAGACATTATGGAATTTGATATGGACGGTAAAGCCTTAAATGGCGATACCCGTGTTGCCTATGGTGAACGATTTATTCATAGTGGCATTCTTAAGAATCGCCCTGATATTAATTCAGTCATTCATGGCCATGCATCTCCAATTCTTTCCTATGGTTTAACAGGTGTAACTTTGAAACCGGTTTATCACATGAGTGCCTTCTTGGGTGATGGCGCACCGATATTTGAGATTCGTAATTTTGCTAAGCCAAATTCTGATACAGATATGTTTATTAGTAACTCAGATCTAGGCGAAGCTTTGTCACAGACGATGGGATTGCAATATTTTGTTTTAATGCGTGGCCATGGCTATGCTGCTGGAGCTGACTCTATAAAGAAGGCAGTATTTAGAACGGTCTACGCTATTCAAAATGCCAGTATTCAAGCTGAGGCAATGAAGATGGGCCAAGTTCAATATCTAACCCCTGGAGAGGCTGCCTACTCCAAGGAAACCATTGAAAAAACGATTGGACGTCCATGGCAACTCTGGACTGAACGTGTTAAAAAATCACAATAACTTCAGCAGTAAAATGATCATATGAACACAAAAAACCTAGCCCCATTCATTACCTTTATGACCTTACTATTTTCGGGAGCAGCTTTCGCCCAATCTGGTGAAGCTACTTACAAACAAGTTTGCATGAGCTGCCATGCCGCTGGCCTTGTGAATGCCCCAAAGTTTGGCGATAAGGCAAAGTGGGCGCCACTGATTGCTGAAGGGCAAGTTACTCTCACTGCACATGGTTATGTTGGTGTTCGTGCAATGCCCGCTAAAGGGGGCAATCCTAATTTAAGTATCGAGGGATTTGCTGACGCATTGGTTTATATGGTGAATAACTCTGGTGGTAACTGGAAGTCACCTAATGCCCAAACAATTGCAGCGATTAATAAAGAAGTTGAATCTCGTAAAGCAGGGTTAAACAAGAAGCAGTAACTCAGCAGTAATAAACTAATTCAGCACCAAGAGTCATCATTGGTGCTGAATAATCTAATTACTTAGTCTGCTTTTATTCCAGCGTCTTTAATAACCTTGCCCCACATATTCAATTCTCTTTGAATGCGTTTTGCAGAATCAGTAGGCGTTAGGTAGTTTACATATACGCCAGCAGCTAGCATGCGCTCTTGTACATCAGGACGCTTCAAAATCACCTTGAGATCTGCGTTGAGTTTGTCAATGATTCCTTTTGGCGTACCTGCGGGTGCCAAGATTCCGAACATACTCACGACATCAAAGTTTGGCAAGCCAGTGGCTTCAGTAATCGTGGGCACATCTGGCAATTGACTAACGCGTTTAGCAGTAGTCACTGCTAATGCTCTTAATTGCCCAGCCTGAATAAATTGCAGTGCTGCAGGGACTGTTTCAGACATAGTGAGTACTTGACCGCCAACAAGATCTGTCATAGCAGGACCACTGCCCTTGTAAGGTACATGCAAAAGATCTAAACCCAATTGCGCGCGGAACATTTCCATAGCTAGGCGTTGCGGCGCTCCTGCACCAGAAGAGGCGAAGGTGAGTTTGCCAGGATTGGCTTTAGCATAAGCAATAAATTCCTTCATATTCTTTACAGGGACAGAAGGATTGACAACAAATACCAGAGGCACGACACCAACAACACCTACGGCCGTGAAATCTTTTTCTAAGTTGTATTTAATGCCATCCTTATTCAGGTTGGTATTAATGGCATGTGATGTGAGTGCACCCATCAGCAGTGTGTAACCATCTGCTGGTGACTTGGCTACTTGGTCGGCGCCAATATTGCCACTATCTCCCGAGCGATTATCAGGGACCACTTGTTGTCCCAATGATTTAGATAGCTCTTGTGCCATGATGCGGCCAATGACGTCAGTTGCACCTCCAGGAGGGAAGGGAATGACTAGGCGAACTTGTTTATCTGGATAGTTTTTAGTAGCCGCATCACCCTGGGCATGGGCAGTGCCTAAAATAGCAATGGCCCCAAGCGCAATCAATAGGGGTTTTTGGAGTAGTTGTCTCATGGCTTATTCTTAATATAGGTTTGTAAAGTAAGTTTGTATTATCACCAGAATTGGGGTTCCTGCGCTAGATCAAGGAATGATTGATTTTCCTTATTACAATAGCCTCATGAACCTTGAGCCCCATCAGATTGAAATAATTGGGTATTGCGCCGCATTCTTGACCACGATCGCCTTTTTACCTCAGGCAATACAGTCTTGGCGAACTCGGGATTTGTCAGGTGTATCCCTGGGCATGTACGCCCTATTTACAACTGGGGTAGGTCTCTGGCTAATTTATGGCCTCACTATTGAGAAGTGGCCCCTCATACTCGCGAATGCTTTGACCTTTGCTTTAGCTCTGAGTATCTTGTTGCTGAAATTGCGTCATACTTCTAAAAATCGAAAATAAATACTAATCCACAGGGTTTCATAGAAAGGGTTTTATGAGTTCAGCATTTGTGATTAATCCACCAGCAGTGATATCGCTAGCAGTCACTGGGGATAGCCGCCGTTTTGCAGTCAATCGGATTTACTGTGTTGGCCGTAACTATGCAGATCATGCGCGTGAGATGGGTCATGATCCAGAGCGTGAGCCACCATTCTTTTTTATGAAGCCAGCTAACTCGATCGTGACCGATGGAAAAGACATGGCTTACCCCAATTTATCGAAAGATGTCCATCACGAAATCGAAATGGTCGTTGCCATCGGTATAGGCGGCACAAATATCCCAGCTGACAAAGCCTTGGAACATGTTTATGGTTATGGCGTTGGCTTGGATATGACAAGGCGTGATTTGCAAGGTGAGGCTAAGAAGATGGGGCGCCCCTGGGATACAGGAAAGGCATTTGACCAAGCGGCTCCTTGCGGAGAGATTACTCCAGCAACTCAATGCGGTCATCCAACAAAAGGTGTAGTTAAGCTTTTAGTCAATGGTGAAGTACGCCAAGAGGGTAACTTAAACCAATTAATCTGGAATGTACCCGATACTATTGCTTATCTCTCTACTTTATTTACCTTAGAGCCGGGCGACTTAATTTTTTCAGGTACGCCAGCTGGCGTAGGCCCAGTAAAGAAGGGTGATGTACTCGAGGGAAGTGTTGAAGGATTAATTAATCTTAAAACGAAGATTCTGTAATGAATATATCTAATATGACGCTACTTTTCAGGAACATCGCTTTAGTTTTCACTATCCCGCTGTTATTGGCAGCATGTGCAAGCACTGAGCAGGCCGCAGTGATTCCCACAACTCCTACTAGCTTGTATGCCAATGCAGCACCATTGGATCTGCGTTTAAGTACTTGGCCTTATCCCTATACAACTAAAGAATTCAAAACCAGCTTGCAAGGTCAACCTGCGACAATGGTTTATATGGATGTACCTGCTATTGGTAAGCAAAAGGGTGTAGTGCTCTTATTCCATGGCAAGAATTTTTCTAGTGATTATTGGGCGCCTACAATCGCTGGCCTAACGCAAGCTGGATATCGCGTGATTGCTCCAGACCAGATTGGTTTTGGTAAGTCTTCTAAGCCAGATGTGGCATATCACTTTGATGATCTAGTTGCAAATACCAAAGCTTTATTACAGTCGCTTAATATCAAGCAGGTTTCAGTCATTGCAAATTCAATGGGCGGCATGGTTGGTGTGCGATTTGCCCGCCTGTATCCAAATGCGGTACAGAAACTTGTTCTTGAAAACCCTTTAGGCCTTGAAGATTACAGCAAAGATATTCCCCCACAGCAAAATGATAGTTTGCTCAAGTTGGAAATGGCGCAGACAGAAGCAAGTTATCGCCGCTTTTTGCAAAGCTACTTCCCAACTTGGCAACCGAGTTATGAAAAGTTTGTAGAGGTATATGTGCGCATACAAAAAGGATCTGACTATCCTGCTTACGCTAGAACCTCAGTCTTAACTTATCAGATGATTGCAGAAAAACCAGTTGTCAATGATTTACCGAAATTGAAGATGCCAGTGTTGTTGGTCATTGGCCAAAAAGATAGAACTGTCTTTGGTCGCCGTTTTGCTCCGCCAGAAGCAGTGAAGTCTTTAGGTAACTTTCCAGAGCTAGGTAAAAAAGCACAAGTAGCAATACCCAATGCAAAACTGGTGCCTATTGATAATGTGGGTCATGTACCCCATGTGGAAGTGCCAGATCTATTTGTAAAAACAGTAGTGGAGTTCTTAAACTCTAAGGGCTAGCTAATAGCCTTACCCCTACTCCAAAATAGCTTAATTTAGTTGTATTGTGGGTCTCCTACGCTAGAATTCTCCTATGTATATGTTTCTGCCTTTTCTAACAGCGCTAATCGGACTTATTTTGGTCTGGTTTGAAAAGCGTCTTGCAGGCTTAATCGTATTAGCCATGACCGTTGGAATTCTAGTCGTCTGGTTCCGCTCGCATGCAAGCAATCATCTCAATATTAGCCTGTGAGTAAGGTTTCTTTTCCCTCTCTAGCTGGCCTTGGAAATCAACTGGCATTACTTGCAGTGATTGGTGTCTTGTCATATGCCTTTGTTGATCAACTGTATTTTGGTGAATTGCCTTGTCCACTATGCTTAATGCAGCGTATTGCGTTCGTCATCATTGGCTTTGCCTTGGTTCTGAATATTCGCTGTGGTGCTCACGCATCGCACTATGGTTGGGGCATCATTGGTGGCTTAGTAGGAATGATGGTTTCTTTGCGTCAAGTGCTACTTCATATCCTGCCTGGAGATAAGGGATTTGGCGCAACCTTCTTAGAGCTGCACTTTTACACTTGGGCCTTCCTTTGCTATTTGGGTTTATTGCTGGTCTTTGCCATTCTGTTGATGTTGCCAAATCGTGAAGTGCGTTCTCGCTCTATTTTTGCTAACGCTTTAGTGTTGATTTTTATTTTGCTAGTAGTGGGTAATCTGATATCCACGCTACTAGAGTGTGACATCGGCCCATGTGCTGATGATCCTGTGAAGTACGAAGGTTGGATTTGGTTACGTAACCGATTCGGTTTTTAACTTAGGCAATGATGCTATTTTCAAGGCTAATCAAGTGCCTCTTACTGCTTATATTTATTTGGTTTGGTGTTTCTAATGCGCACTCGCAAGTAAAGACTGTTTGGCCTAAGCAGGCTATTCGGATCATCGTGACTTTTACTCCCGGTGGTGCGCCCGATATCTTGGCGCGCGTCTTAGCTGAAAATTGGCAGCAAACCCTTGGCGTACCAGTACTTGTTGAGAACCGCCCAGGCTATGGTGGCAACATTGGAGCAGATTTAGTTGCTAAGAGCGATCCTGATGGCTGCACATTACTGATTGGTACCGTGGGTATTCATTCAATTAATAGCGCTCTTTATGAAAAGATGTCTTTTGATCCGGTAAAGGATTTCACACCCATTAGTTTTTTAGCTAGCACCCCCAATGTCTTGATTGTGAATAAACAGTTGGGCGTTACCAATGTTCATGAGTTGATTGAGCTCGCAAAAGCTAAGCCAAATCAATTGACTTTCGGCTCTTCAGGCGTTGGTACTTCACTACATATGTCTGGTGAATTATTTAAAGAGATGGCAGGCATTGATATTCGCCATATCCCTTACAAGGGGCGTGCTCAATCGTTGCCAGATTTAGTTAGTGGGCGTATTTCAATGCTCTTTGATAATTTATCTTCGTCATTGCCCTTGATTAGGTCGAAAGAGGTACAAGCTTTAGGCGTGACGACCTTAAAGCGCTCGCCAGCTGCCCCAGAGATTCCTACTTTGGCTGAACAAGGCTTGCCTGGATTTGAAGCAGTTTCTTGGTTTTCCTTGATGGCGCCAGCAAATTTACCGCCAGCCATTCAAAGACGTCTGAATCAGATGACAAGAAAGACTCTAGAAAACCCTGAGGTCAAAAATAGACTCTTGGCCAGCGGTCTAGAGCCTGCTCCTGGTAGTCCTAAAGAGCTTTCTCAATTGATTGCAGTGGAGGCCCGTAAGTGGAGTAGAGTGGTTCAGCAGTCTGGCGCTAAAGTAGAACCGTAATTTCTGATTTTCTTGTCAGCCTAGGTTCGCTCTGAAGCGTTATATAGCTAAGGCGCTATAAAACAACAGATTCGATTGAAAACCCATTAATCAGACCCCTTTTAATCGACCTACTTTGCTTAAATTTTTAGCATTAGACTTTTCTAAATTCGGCCTAGTCCTCGCCATGATTGTTGCTTTCTTATTGGTAGGGTGCGCAACCCAGGCTCAGCAAACCAAAATGAATGAGTCAAAAGACCAGTTCAAAAATGGTGATATGCAAAGTACTGCCGCCACTATTCAGAGCGTATTTAAAGATAAAAATACGCTGTATTACTTAGAGCTAGGCGAGGTTCAACGTCTGCAAGGTCCAAGTCAAATTCCCAACAGCACTAAAAACTTATTGGTTGCGGATCAATTTGTGGAGCAATGGCAAATTTCAACAAGCGATAAGCTCAAGCGCTCTTTTACGGATATGAGCTCATACGTTTTGTCTGAAGGCTTTAGTAGTAATTACGACCCAAAACCATATGAAATTAGTCTCTTGAGTCAGACGATTGCATTAAATCATTTATCGCAAGGTCGCTGGAGCGATGCTATGGTTGAGGCCAAGAAAATGGCGCAACGCGAAAAGGTCATCGAAGAGCTCATTCAGAGTAAGGTTACTGCAGTCTCCAGAGTGGAGCAAGAGCAACAAAATAATCAAAGTACAAGAGGTGCGACTAGTCGAATCCAGGATATTAATGGCTACCCCATTAATTTATTGGATGATGAAGAAACGCGTAGCCTGAAAAACTCTTATCAAAATCCTGCTGCTTACTATTTATCTGGTTTTATCCATGAATCTCAAGGGGAGGCCAGCTTAGCGGCCCCTGGGTATCGATTGGCAATTGAATTACGCCCATCGGTCAATTTTTTCAAAACTAGCATTGCAAAATTAGATGCCAATATTGCTAATCAAGGTAAAAAAAGTTTTGCTGATACCTTAATTATTATTGATACTGGATACATTCCTAAAATTAGTCCTTATCGGATTAGCCAATCTTTCAATATTGGTGGTAAGCCTAAATTAGTCACTCTGACATTTCCAGTAATCGAAAAATCGAGTGATCGCTTCACTCCGAATTTTGTGCAGCTTGGTGATCGCATGGCGAACCTAGAGTTGGTTGCTAATATTGATGCCATGGCGCGCAAGAATTTGAAGGATGAGATGCCGGGATACGTCTTAAGAGCAAGCAGTAGGGCGCTAGTTTCATTGGTGGCGCAATATACGGCAGACCAAGCTGCACAACAGGCGGCCAAGAGAAATAACCAAAATAATAATGCGGCCATTATTGGTGCCATTGCAGGCATGTTAACTGGCTATGGTTTACAAGCTATTAACATAACTGATGTGCGTCATTGGTCTACTTTGCCAGCACAAACGTATATGGCTAGAATGGGTTTGCCAATTGGCACTAGTGTTCTCAAATTTACCTTGCCATCTGGAGTAATGCAAAGCCAAATAGTCAATCTGATTGGAGGCTATAACGTGGTCTATATTCGCATGTTCAGAAATCAAGCAAGCGTACTCACATCGAATGATCCAGCAGCACTTCCTCCGACGCCACAAGTACTAGCGCCTCAAACAATTACTAATCCTGTAGCAACAGTTCCCAAGTCGCCCACAGAAGAGATTAAGTCAAAAGAAGGTACCTTTGATGGATTTAAGAAACTGTTTAGTTTTGGGGGGACTCAGACAGAACAGGTAGCTACCCCACCAGAAACTGCACCCGTAGTTGCGCCGCCGACCATAAGCCCCGAAGCTAGCCCAGCAAGCAGTAATATGGATAGGTTGAAGCCCTATGAGCCACCCAATTTACTCAACAGCCTTCAGCAGCTTTTTAATTAGGAAAGACCGAGAATGAAAAAATACCTATTGATCTTATTGGCAGCCATCGCTTTAGTTGCCTGTAGCTCAACACCTTCCATGAAAGATATGACGGTGCGTATGGGCGACACTGACAGCATCCAGATTACAGATATGCGAAGTTTGATACGCAATGGCGTGCTGACAGCGCAAGTCACTATTCTGAACGATAGTAAATCTAACCTGGTAGCCTATCGTTTTAGATGGATCGGTAAGAATGGTATGGCTGTGACCGATGAAGAGGCCTGGAAGCCAGTAACGATCGGTAAAGGCCAGTTGACAGTTATCATGGGTATCGCGCCAACACCAGATGCCACTGATTTTCGTTTTGAGTTAAATCAATATAAGTAAACCTAATAGCCTATAGAAAAATGATCATGAAAATGCACACTAAAACTATCCACTTATCCGCATTTGCAATGTCCGCAGTTTTGCTGGCGGCTTGCTCAGGTCCGCAGGTGCGCTACGGCGATGCTAAAGCGGTTGAGACTGTCAATGCCAACTACGGTTCGACCGATCTGCAAACCATTGCCGAGGCCATGACAAGATCACTGCTTCAATCAAAAGCAATCTCAGGAAGCAAGGATGCTCCGATTATCACTTTGGCGGATGTGAAGAATAAGACCTCTGAATATATTGATACGCGAGTGATCACCGATAAAATCCGCACGCAATTGATGAAGAGTGGCCAAGTGCGCTTTGCAGTGAGCGTTACTGAAATGCAAAACCAAACCGATGAGTTAAAGCGCCAAAACCAGTCAGGTCTTTATAAAAACAGCACGATTGCTAAAACTGGCAATATGCAAGGCGCACAATATCGTATCGAAGGATCCATCGCATCTATCGTTAAAAACACCAAAGACGTTAAAGATGTCTACTACGTCTTTAACTTAAATCTCATTAATAACGAATCAGGCTTACTGGAGTGGGCTGACGAGAAAGAGATTCGTAAGACTGCAACTCGCTAATGAAGGATGTCAATTAATGCCATTGCTTAAAAAAACGTTTTTACTTTGTGTGGGAGCAAGCCTCCTCTTATTAGCTGGCTGTGCTTCTAAACCTCCTGCAGCAGCCCCCGAGCAAGCGATTGTTGGTAGGGTGCCAGCAGACCCTCCTAAGAACCCAGTGATTGATGCTGAGGCACTGAAGGCGGAGTCTAAGTCAATCGCAGTAACGGATATTTATTTCAAAAAAGAAGGTAAGAACTTAGTCTTTATTGAAGAGACCCGTCATAAAACTAATAACAATGTCACCTCAATCATCACCCCGAAGACAATTCCGGTAGATGCTGATAAGGCGGATACTTCAGCTTTAACGGGTGGAGCAAATTCTTCACAATTCCCAGTCAAATTTACCAACCTAGCTGATCCAAACTCGACTGCACCAGTAGTGACCCCTGTAGACCCTCAAACCTCTAGTAATAGCTCTGATTCAGAAACCCAAAGCTCTAAGAAGTCAGGCTATGAGAGCAAGATGGAATATGGTGAGTTACGTTACCTAGCCAACCCCATTCGTGGCCTGCTCATCAAATCCGGCTATAAAGTCGTGCAAGCAAAGTCAACAGTAGCGATGCCAAACCAAGGTGATGAGTATTTTGATATTGTCCAGCGTATTAAGGCAGGTGATTTTCCTGATGCTAACTATGTTCTCTATGGTATTTTGACAGAAGTATCAGTAACAGATAACGTAGATGACATTCCAGGTACTAGATCTAGCTCACAACAGGTGACGCTAGAAGTAACTGTTGACTTTAATGTTGTCGATACCCAGAACAATCAAATCGTTGCTTCCTTTATTGCCTCAGGCGATGGTAAAGAAGTGCGGATTGATGGCAAAGATAATAACTTTAAAGCTAGTAAGGCAAAGTTAATGAAGTTAGCATCTCTAGATTTAGCAGAAGATGTCCGTAAGAACTTGGCGGCACAAAACTTCATTACCAATAATCCAGGATCCGCTGGTTATGAGCGTAACCTTAAGCGCCGCCTAGATGACGACGCTGCTACTTTAAAAGTTTATAAGTAAGTAGTCAGCAGGCTGCAACACCCTGTTATAAGACAAGCGGCGGATGCGTTTTTTCATAGCGCTCCGCTGTTTTTCTAAAGAGATAGAGTAAGAAACAGGCAGCCAATCCAAGGCTGATGCTATTCCCAGCCCAAAAGCCATTAGCGCCCTGCAAGAAGGTAGGCACATTGCCAAAAACATTAAAGCCCATGAGGTAGCCACCACCAAGGCCTACTCCCCACAATGATCCAGCGTAGATCAACATCGGCCAAAAGGCAATGCGATAAGCTCGCAATATAAATGCTGCAGTAACCTGTAAGGCATCAAAGATTTGATAGAAGGCAACAAATAAAAAGAGTGGGATTGAAAAAGCCTTTACCTCAGCCGGCGGATCATATAAGTCCAATAGCTGCATTCTGAAGACCCATACTGCAATGCCAATGATGATGCAGGTAGTGGTCGTGAAAAATACGGATGACCAACCAATCTCCTCGGCACGTTCTGGCTTGTTAGCGCCAATGGATTGCGATACTAAAGTCATGGTTGCAATCGAGAGGGAAAGTGGCACCATATAAATCACGGTACCCAGATTGGCAACAATTTGATGCCCAGCCAGTGCAGTTGTGCCTAGACGCGCAATAAAGAGTGACATGAAAGTAAATGAAGTTACTTCAATCAAATAGCTAAAGCCAATAGGCATACCCAGCTTTAATAGCGTCCAGATGCGTTGCCAATCTGGCATGCTAAAACGGACAAAGATTTCAAAGGGTTTATAGAAGCGATCAAACAGAACAAAGCCTAGAGTCAGTAGCATCCAAGTCCAGTTAATGATGACAGTGGCTACTGCGCACCCAGGGCCACCCATACCTTCAATGCCAAAGCCACCATAAATAAAGAGTAAGTTCAGGGGTAGCTTTAGTCCTAAGCCAATGAGCTGAATAATGGTAATGACAGCAGGACGAGATACCGCGTTATGAAAAGCGATCAATACGCGCATCACCATACTGGCAGGCAATCCAAGAGCAAGGATATTCAGATATAACCTTGCTTTACCTTCAATATCTGGGCTAACGCGAGAGATAGATAGGACATGATCTGCATTAGTCAAAATCAAGCAGCCAAGAATAGTGAGACCTAGTGCAAGCCAAGTTGCTTGCCTTACTTCTTCACCAATCTCAGAATACCGTTTAGCGCCAAAGAGTTGCCCAGCAATTGGGGCGAGGGCAGAAACTACTCCAGTGAGGCCAACATAAATACTGATAAATATTGCTGAGGCCATTGCTAATGCGGCTAAGTCTTCGGCAGAGTAGCGGGCTGTCATGGCAGTATCTAATACGCCAAATGCAATCACAGCCAGCTGACCAATCAGAAGAGGCCCAGCAAGTTTGAGCAAAGCAGGAGCGTCCTCGCGCAGGCGCGATAGTTTAAAGTGCAGCACTATTTATTCCGGGATTACTTCGTAAAGACGTAAGCGTTCATCACGGTCAGCCGCGCGACGGTCTTCCCAAATTAAACGCAGTTTTTTGTCATTGAGCTTTGCAAAGGCTTTAGCTTCCGATTGATTGTGCGTCAATATCCAAGGGCAACTGGGGTCATCACGCAATGAGAGTTTGGTGAAGTAGCTAAAAGAAGCAAGCTGGGCAGCGCCGATATTACTCGTGTTAATACAGCCAACACCAGATGGCACTACTTGTGAAAGACGTGCAGATACCTGACGATAGGTTTTTGCATAGTTGATCGTTGGCAACCATAATGTCATCAAGAGTACCCACATCAAAGTTGTACCAGACGCAGAGATAATGAGGCAGCGCCAGATTTCCTTAGGGGCGCGCGAGGTTCTCCAGCGCACAATTGCAAGCCATGCACCAGTAACTACTATTGCAATAAAAAGGGCAAGGAAGTTAAATTGAAATGTAAATCCGGGGAGTAGACGGGCTAAATTTGCAGCGGTTGATTCTGGGTAGCCTGTTATTTTTGCCAACCAGATTACCCAAATGGCAATCGCAATGATAGTAAAGCTAAACATTGCGAACCAATCAATAAAGCTAATCATGCTGCGTTTTAAAACGGGCAGACTAAATGCAGCAATGATCGCAAGGCTTGGAATTAAGATCATTAAATCATGTTCGTTTGCTTCCAAGCGGAATAAAACATAAATGAAACTACCAATAAATAAACTTAGCGGAATGCAAAGATGGGGTGCGCGCCAAGCGCCACCTTCTTTTACTCGACCCCAGTGGGCCAATGAAATGATCGCCAGTGGCCAAACAGGCCATGCATAAGCCCAAAAGTTCACACTTAAAAAGCCCAGTGATTCAATTGAAGGGGTGGCCTGCATTTCTGGAGAGTTACGCCAGCCTTCTTCAGCAATATGGCGCAAATAGACCGGAAGATCAGCCAAATACCAAATGATTGGCCAAACAGCAAAACCAATTAAACCTAAAACAGTACTCGTTAATGTCCAACGAAAACGCAACTTCGCATTGCTCGCTAGCACAGCAATGATGGTTGAGCTAACAATGATTAAGCTTAAGGTGAGATTACTAGATAGAGTAACAATGGCTATACCAAGACCAGTCCACAAACCACCTTGCCATGGCTTATCTAAGCCGCGTACGGTTCCATAAAGTACGATGCTAATGCCCATCAGTTGCGCCATCATGGGCGTGGTTTCATGAGCACGCTGAGCTAGACCAACACAAGCTAAGAAGATGAGTAGCGCACCATCTGCCAGAGTCATGCCATAGCTCTTTAAATCAGGTTGACCACCAACCGCAAATGCCATTGGCTGGACTTCGCGACGACGACCTAGAAGATAGGTGGCATACCAAATTGCTAAAGCAGCAGAGAAAAAGCAAATAGCAGAATACAAGCGCGCAGCATTAGCGGCACCAATCCAGGATCCAAATAATTCAATGAGAGTGGCACCCATCCAATAGGGTAGTGGTGCGCCTAAAGAAACATCGCGTCCAGCAATGTGAGGAACAATCCAATCGACAGAATTGCCTCGGAACAAAGTCCACATACCACCAAAGCCAATGGCATCCTCATTTTTCCAAGGATCACGAAAGAAGAGGCCCGCAAAACCATAAACCAATGTCAGCGCAAAAATAATGATGCGCGGAATCGATTTAGTAGCAGCAGCGGTAAGTTTGACCATGAACTCGATTTAAGCAAAAACAAAAATAAAAAAGGCAGCAAATGCTGCCTTGATTATCTCGCAGAGTAGGTATTTCACATACCCTACGAATTGAAGTGAATTAAGCCTTCTTCTTAGCAGCTGGCTTTGCAGCAGCTTTAGCTTCTGCAGCAGCAGCTTTTTTCTCAGCTGTTTTAGCAGCGCCATCACCGGTAGACTTAGCAACCGCTTTGGTACCGAACTTCTGACGGAATTTCTCAACACGACCAGCGGTATCCATGATTTTTTGGGTACCAGTGTAGAAAGGGTGTGATTCAGATGAAGTCTCGATCTTGGATAATGGATATTCCTTGCCATCTTCCCACTTGATTGTCTCTTTAGTAGACATAGTGGAGCGAGTCTTGAAGCTGAAGTTATTAGAAACGTCTACGAAGACGATTTCACGATATTCGGGGTGAATGCCAGGTTTCATTTTGAGTCCTATGAGCGGGTAGCCGTTTAGGTTAAAAGAACCTAAATACTTTCCCAAGTTAAAAGCAGTTAATGGTGCAACAAAGGCGAAATTATGCCATGAAATCAACAACAAAGCGCATTTTTAGGCTCCAAAAGGGGCTAAAACAAGCCCCATAGCCCTTAAATTAGCCTCCGCGACGCATGAGGTCGAAGAATTCACCATTGTTTTTGGTTGATTTGAGCTTATCCACGATGAAGTTCATCGCTTCGATATCGTCCATATCGGCCAGCAATTTACGCAATACCCAGATTTTCTGGAGGTTTTCTGCCTTGACCAGCAATTCTTCACGGCGGGTGCCAGACTTATTGAGGTTAATCGATGGATAAACACGACGCTCAGCCAAGCGACGCTCAAGGTGGACTTCCATATTGCCGGTACCTTTGAACTCTTCATAAATGAGGTCATCCATACGGCTACCCGTTTCAATCAGGGCAGTAGCGATGATGGTTAATGAACCACCTTCTTCAATATTACGGGCTGCGCCGAAGAAGCGTTTTGGACGTTGTAAGGCATTGGCATCCACACCACCAGAAAGTACTTTTCCGGATGAAGGAATGACAGTGTTATATGCACGAGCCAAACGGGTAATGGAGTCAAGCAAGATGATGACATCTTTACCCATCTCTACTAAACGTTTTGCTTTTTCAATCACCATCTCGGCAACCTGAACGTGACGCACTGCTGGCTCATCGAAAGTAGAGGCAACGACTTCACCGCGAACGGAGCGCTGCATCTCGGTAACTTCCTCGGGGCGCTCATCAACTAAGAGAACTATCAAGATAGCATCAGGGTGATTAGCCGCGATTGCGTGAGCAATATGCTGCATCATCACCGTCTTACCAGACTTAGGCGAGGACACAATCAAGCCCCGTTGGCCAAAGCCGATCGGGGAGATCATATCGATGATACGACCAGTTAAGTTTTCTTCTGCCTTGATATCACGCTCTAACAGAACTGTCCGATTTGGGTGCAGTGGAGTTAGGTTCTCAAACATGATGCGGTTCTTGAGTGCTTCTGGAGCCAAACCGTTAATCTTGTCGACTTTGACTAATGCAAAATAACGCTCACCATCTTTTGGTGTACGTACTTCACCTTCAACGCTGTCACCGGTATGCAAGTTAAAGCGACGGATCTGCGCAGGAGAGATATAAATATCATCAGGAGAGGCCATGTAAGAGGCTTCAGGAGAGCGTAAGAAACCAAAGCCATCTGGTAATACCTCTAAAGTACCGTCACCAAAAACCATTTCACCGGCTTTAGCGCGTTTCTTCAAAATGGCAAACATCAATTCTTGTTTGCGCATCCGTTGGGTATTTTCAATCTCCAAGCTAGCTGCCATTTCGAGCAGGGCGGATACGTGGAGGACTTTGAGTTCAGTTAATTGCATGTGGTTCTCGGGTGTTGATAAAGAAAAAAGGGATTAGATCAATTGGTTTTGGGGTGTCGCTGCGCTGATGGGAATCAAGCAGATGTAGAAAAACAGAATTTGGGAGATTTACTTAAAAGATGGGGGAGGTAATTGCTGGAAATGAGCGCTTTGCTTTGTAAGTGCGAGGCGCTGAACAACTGTTAAACGCAATACTACACTAAAAAACGGGTCTGGCAAGCTGGGGAAGTAGGTAAAAACCACAGGCTCAGCTAGTGAACCCGTGGTGTGGGACTATTTACAGGTGACTATCAATAAAGGCAGACAACTGGGATTTGGCCAAAGCGCCTACTTTTTGAGCAGCCACGGTACCATTTTTGAATAGGATCAAGGTCGGAATGCCGCGAATATTGAACTGGGCTGGAACGCCTTGGTTCTCATCCACGTTCATTTTTGCGATTTGCAACTTATCGCCATACTCACCAGAAAGCTCTTCCAGGATGGGACCAATCATCTTGCAAGGACCACACCATTCGGCCCAGAAGTCGAGGAGAACAGGTTTGTCAGACTTGAGGACGTCTTGTTCGAAAGAGGCGTCAGTTACGTATTTAATGCCGGCACTCATGAAAATTCCTTATTTAGACTTATTTAATTGTGGCGTTACAAAGCTTATATTAGCAATAAGCCAAACATTCTGCCTTATTTTCCAAATAAGCCCTAAAACACCAATTCACCACGACCAGTAATGCCCCAACCATTTCCAACCATTTCAAAGCAAAAGCAGCCGCAAGCATGGGTAATTACGCCCAATAGCCAGGCGCTTGAGCAATTGGCCAAAGGTATTTGGGATTGTGCGAAACAAACCCAAAAACGCCCCTTAGTAGTTCTCAGCACTGCTGGGCCACTCATCGGGGTGAGGGCAGCCTTAGAGCAAAACCGACCAAAGGATCTGCCTAACAATATTGCCTTCTTGCCGCAAGTCATTAGTTTTACTGATTGGCTAGAAGCAGCACCAGGCGCATGGAAGTTTCCAAAGAAACAAACGGATTTAGAGAGATGGCTCTCCGTCTTTGTGAATCTACGAAAACACAAAGTGTTGCAAAGTTGGTTTAAGGCAGAGAGTGAGGCAGGCGCATGGGGATTAGCACAAGCTGTTATTGATGCGTGTGACTCATTATCAGAAGTTGTCGTTCCGCAATTACAAAGCGAATTAAATAACTTACTACAAACCCATACGCTTGATGCCGAAGCTTGGCTTAAAAAAGTGGAGCTTGTTCTAGATCAAGCTGTAGCTAAAGCCTATGTAGGACTTTCACGCAATGTGGTCGATGAAGAGTCTGCAGTCCTCTTAACTTTCTGGCGTTATCTGACAAATATTGGTGATCCAGTCATTCGCAAGCATTTGGCGATGGCCGCCCAGATGCAATTAGCCAAAGCCAATGCAGAAAAAAATCCCACTACAGTACGTCCATTCATTTGGGTGCAGACTGCCGATCCAAAGCCGATTGATCAAGAGTTAATTGATGGCTACCTAAACGATTACGCTCAATTTGCAACGGTAGTACGTGTAGATCTGGACTGGCAATCAGTTGCCTTATGGCCTGAGGCGCTATGTGGGCTGGATGCAGAGGGTCATATCCAAGTTGCCAATAGCGCAGAAGACTCTCAAATCGAGAGCAACCTTCAATCTCATAGGCAGGCTGAATGGCGCTTACTGGCAGCAAGACGTTTTGAAGAATTAGCCTGGGCTGCAACTAAATCGATTGAGTCACATCTGATTGCTGGTAAGAAAAATATTGCCCTGGTTGCGCAAGATCGTTTAGCAGCACGTCGAGCACGCGCATTACTGAGTCGTTTAGGTAGTGCATTACGAATTCGTGATGAAACTGGTTGGAAGTTATCCACCACTAGAGCTGCGGCAGCATTTGATAGTTGGTTAGAAATTATCCGCGCTCCTAAAGAGGGACCCAGTGCGAGTGCCTTACTTGAGTTTTTACAAAACCCGTATTTTGATCTTTCACATAGTCTAAATACATCACCTGAAGTATGTATTGGCCTCATTGCTCAGCTTGAAGATATCTTGATTGCCAGTCAGGCAAAGTCTGGTTGGGAAACTTTTACGATGGCCATAGAGCGAGCCAATAGTTACGCTGCAAGCAATGGCGGATCACCTAATGCGCATTTAATTGATCTCATCAAGTTTGTCAGGCGCTTGCACGCTGGCTGGCAACAGTCGATGCTAGATTGCTCCAGCGCTTATGCGCTTTTGCAAAAAAATCTTCAAGAAACGGGCATGGCGCAGAAACTTGAAAATGATGCTGCAGGCAAACAACTCCTGGAAGTATTAAAAGGATTTGATTTGAGTAGCGTCATTTATAAAGGCCTCAAGATGCGCTTACCCGAGTGGCTAAGCCTTCTCAAGACAATCATCGAGGAAGCATCTTATGAGGAGGCTGGTAAAGAAGCGCTAGCAACCCTCAGTATTTTGCCGCTGAGCTCAACACGACTTCGTCAATTTGATGCCATAGTTCTTGTGGGGTGTGATGAGCAACAGCTTCCCGCTTTTTCTGAGCCACCACTATTTTTCTCAGATACCCTAAATCGATATCTCAAATCATCCACGATTGCCGCGCAATACGTCCAGCAGGCGAGAGATCTTTCTCAGTTGCTAGTGTCTTGTAAGAATGTCGATTTACTTTGGCAGAGTAAAAGTAAAAGTGGAGAACCATTAAGGCCATCGGCTTGGATTCAGCGCTTACAGGCCAAATTAAAAGACTGGCGAGTCATTGATGCGCAGCCAGAGTTATACGAAGGCAAATCTCAGCCAATTTCGATGTCAGTGAGCACACCCAATCAGAACTTAGCTATTCCAGTGACAGTTTCACCTAGTGCCTATAAGGCTTTGCGCGATTGTCCTTATCGCTATTACGTCAGTAGCCTATTAGGATTGCGTAAGGCAAAAGAATTTGAAGAGGGTTTTGATGCATCCCTAGCGGGGCAGATATTGCACGCGCTGCTAAAAACCTTTTTCCAGGCACTCAAGACTGAAGAAGAGAAGTCGCATTCATCAATACACCAAGGTAACGAGGCAAGACGTCAGTGGATGATCGATCACTTAATGAAATGCTCAGAAAAAGAGTTTGAACGCCTCATTGCTGGTGATGCCAGAGTCTTAGGAACATTAAGAGATTGGCAAAAACAAATCCCTAGTTTTATTGATTGGCAAATCCAGAGAGAGAATGAAGGATGGCGCTATCACGATGCCGAGCTACCGATTGGCTTTACATTAAGTTTGATTGACCCTGATGGGGTACAAAGAGATATCCGCATTGCGGGGCGTGCCGATCGATTTGATATTCATGAATCTGACACTACGGCAGCAGCAGTGATTGACTATAAAAATCAGAAAATGAAAAAAATTGTGGACCGCTCTGAGAATATCTTGGATGACCCACAGCTTTTAATCTATGCTCGCGCTGCCAATGAGAATGCGATTGCAGCCCACCTACCCGGGCGGACAGTAGAGGAGGCGCAGTGGGTCTCACTCAAGGCAGAGATTGATAAAGGCGAGGATAAACATATCCGGGCACATACCGTAGAGGATATGCCCAATGCAATGGCTCAATTTTCTGAGCAGATCGAGAAAGACCTCAATAGTTTGTGGGCGCGTAAGCCCATGCAAGCATTTGCACCTGATAGCGTCTGTCAGTACTGCGAAGCAAGAGGCATATGCAGGAAGGGGATGTGGTGAGCGAAGAGTTCGATTACCCCTTAGCCTGTAATCCTGAAAGATCAGTGATTGTTTCTGCCTGCGCAGGTAGTGGCAAAACTTGGCTATTGGTAGCTCGCATGATCAGGCTATTGTTAGCCGGTGCAAAACCACAAGAAATCTTAGCGCTTACTTTTACACGTAAAGCTGCGCAAGAAATGCGTGATCGTCTATACGGTTTGCTAGAAGAATTTTCTACTGCTGATGACGATACGCTCATACATGAGTTGCATATTAGGGGCCTCTCTAAAGATGAGGCCAAGAACTTGCTGCCTCAAGCACGGGCTCTGTATATCAAAGTCTTATCAAGCCCACAGGCCATCGTGATTGATACCTTCCACGGTTGGTTTGGACGCTTACTAGGCGCAGCGCCTGTGTCAGCAGAAGTTCAGCCAGGCTTTAATCTTCGAGAAGACGCCAAGCGCCTACAAGAAGAGTGCATGCAAGACTGGTGGGGCGATCTACCTGACAATCTTAAAAAACACTATGACGTGCTCCTAGCTGAGTTTGGTGCAAGCGAAACCCAAAAGTTCTTGATGGGTAATTACAGTCTCTTTAAGCAAAGAGGCGCATGGACATTTTTCCAAGAGGCTTGTAAGGCAAAAGGCATCGAAGCAATTCAATATTTAGATCAGGTCTTGCCATGCTTAAACCAGCAAAACCCACTTGAAGTATTTTGGCAACAACCCCAAACCAAAGCTAACCTAGAAATTATGTATAAGTGTTTTAGTAATGGCACACCAACTCAAATCAGCAAAGCTCCTTACCTTGAGGAAGTGATAGCGCATCATGCTGCCGCTAGATCCATTATGGATATTGCCGATAAGTTTGAAACTTATTTTTTGACGCAAACCCGAACACCATTAGCTGACATTGAAAAAACTTCTGCTCCAATACTCAAGTACCTTAATAAAGCGGGTGGAGATCCTGCGCAAATTACTGCTATTCGCAATGATTGGGTGCAGGCCTATGAAGCACTGTTTGCCTGGCAAAGCGAGCGCCTTATCCATGAACTCAATATGGCTTGGTTTGCCATGAGCCAAGCAATGCTAAGCCATATGGAAAAAGCTAAAGAGTCTATGCGTGTGCGCGACTTTGATGATTTAGAAATCGGCGTAAGCCAGTTAATGGCTAGCTCTGCTAACGCAGCTTACTTACAAGCCCGTCTAGATGCGAAGTACAAACATATTCTGATTGATGAGTTTCAAGATACCAATCCATTGCAATGGCAAATACTACGCTCCTGGTTAGATGGCTATGGTGATGATGGTTCTATGCCAAGTGTTTTTATTGTGGGTGATCCCAAGCAATCGATTTATCGTTTTCGTCGCGCTGATCCAAGACTATTTGATAGCTCCAGGGATTTTCTAGTAAATAAGTTAAATGCTGTGCCTTTGTCACAAAATAAGACACGACGCAATGCGCCTTCTATTAATGATGCGGTGAATGATGTGTTCTTAGCGAGTACTTTGCCTGAGAGTTATCAGTATTCTGAACAGACAACTGCCTGGAAGCCCATATTAGCAGGCCTTCCAGCGCAAGACTATGCGCCAAAAGGTGAAGCGCAATTGCTACCGTTGATTGAGCGAGTTGAGAAGGTGCAGCCAGAGCGAACTGGCACCGCTTTTGATAATGCCATTAAAGATATGAGTCAAACGATGGACGTTCAACAGCGCTATGAAGAAGGCAAGCAAGTTAGTCGCATGATTCATGATGTGATCGCGACACGCCAAGTGATGGATAAAAAAGATGGCAAGGAGTATTGGCGTCCTGCGAGAGCAAGTGATTTCATCTTATTAGTCAAGCGCCGTCAATATTTACCGCAATTTGAGAGAGCTTTACGAGAAGCAGGCCTGGCTTATGACAGCTCACGCTTAGGTGGCCTTCTTAATACTCTAGAGATTGATGACTTGATTGCCTTGCTTACAGTCTTGGTATCGCCACGACATGATTTACCATTGGCTCAGGTATTGCGTAGTCCCATATTTAGTTTTACTGAAGCGCAGATGCAATCGCTCAGCATGAGTATTGTTGGTAATGAAGGCTATCGCTCTTGGTGGGATGCCTTACAAGCAAGCCAAGACCCTGGGATTCAGAGGGCAGCAAGGTATTTAGAGCATTGGCGTGCTTTAGGTGAGGCACTGCCAGTCCATGACTTACTGGATTTGATTTATCACGAGAGTAATTTGCGAGTGAGTTATGCCATTGCTGCTCAAAACCTGGCGCGTGCGCAAGTCTTAGCAAATCTGGATGCCTTCTTAGAGCTGGCCTTAAATCAAGATGGTGGTCGCTATCCAAGTCTTAGTCGTTTCATTGATGATATGAATGCGATGCGTCGTGGCGATGATGATGAGACACCAGATGAGGGTGACGTAGAGGCAGAAGCGGATAGCAATGAAGATATTGGTGAGCTAGATGAGCAGGCTGAGATGTCAGAAGAAGATCGTCATAAGCGTGTACGTTTAATGACGATCCATGGAGCCAAAGGATTAGAGTCACCGTTTGTCATCATGCTCGATGCTAATAATACTGAGTGGCGGGCACCACATCGAGGTGTTCTACTGGATTGGTCTCCAGAGCATGCTAGCCCAAGCCATCTTTCTCTATATACCGGTAAGACATTGACTGGTGAGCGTAGTACTATTTTCAAAAAAGAAAATGAAGTTAGTCAGAATGAAAATTGGAATTTACTGTACGTTGCAATGACCAGAGCCAAGCAGGGCTTATGGCTTAGCGGCGTTCAAAGCAGAACTAAAACAGGAGTTAATGAGCGCTCCTGGTATGGCAGAGCCCTAGCTGCGGGGATGCCAATTTTAGATATTCATACTCTTGGCCTTGAGGATTCCCTCCAAAAACAGGATGAGATCAAGGTAGATTTAGGCAGCATGCCATTTAAGATCGATCACTTTGAGATCGCATGGGATCAAGCAAAGACAGATTACCAAGACTCGATTTTTAAGATTGAGAGTGGAGCGCTAGCCAAGGAGCTTGCAGCAAAGTCCTCAGAGCAGACAAAAGAAGAGCCCGACCCAGAAATTTTGGAAGAGGGTACAAACTTTCATAAGCTTCTTGAGTTCCTCACTGCAGACTCAAATAATCCAGATAAACCATCTATGCCAAATGAGCAAGAAGTAATGAATTGGCTTGGAGTGGATCAAGCGCATGCCCAAAAGCTGATTACTCGAACCAAAGCAGTATTAGAAGCGCCAGAATTGAAGCGCTATCTCTCTTCAGGGCAATGGATTGCCGCTTGGAATGAGCTGGATATAACTAGCGAAGAGGGTAAGAGTTACCGCATGGATCGCCTGGTCGAGTTGGATGACCATTTGGCCATCATTGATTACAAGCTCACCATCCCAGAACCTAACAGCGAGAAGTATGAAAAATACCGCAAGCAGCTACAGGGCTACCAGGCTGAGCTCACACGCATCCGAAAAGACAAACCTAATAAGGCTTACTTAATTTCCTCCAAAGGCGAGATGGTAGAGGTGAAGTAGGGCGTTAAGCGGCAACCTTGAATTTGTTATTAATCAGAGACATCTTTATCTACTCTCAAGGTAACTTGTTCTTTAGCTCCGCTACCTAAAGGTCTGCCGCGACCACGAACTAGCGTAGGCCTGACTCTCTCCCACTCTTCATCCGTGAATGGAATACTGTCGGGATCTGCCATTGCTGCTTTTGTAATAGCAGCATCCTCTTCAGCGGTCAGTCTAATTAATTTCTTCTTCATCTCACGGTTGTTTACTTTCCTTAAGCTTGCCTATGGGTATGTTAATTACGTTAGACCGTTATATTAATGAATGAATATAACTACAAAAATTAAGGGAATTCACTTAAAAGGATTGCCCAGCCCCCTTGAATTCCCCCTAAAAGCCCCCATATCAATAGGGAATAGCAAAAATACCTAAACTAGCGATAATCAAAATTGCAGTGAAATATCCTACAAGGAGTCCTGATGAACATTCGTAAAACACTTAATCTATTAGTTGGCGTATTCGCTGCGGCATTACTGCTTACTAGCAATGCAGCATTTGCTGAAGCAACTTTGCCAGAGGTATATAAAGCTGTGCAATCTGGGCAGTTGGCTAAGGCCGATGTCATGATGAAAGAAGTTCTGCAAAATCATCCGAATAGTGCAAAGGCGCACTATGTTGCGGCTGAGCTTTACCTCAAAGAGGGTAAGTTAGATGTAGCGCGCAATCATTTCATGACGGCACAAAATCTCGCACCAGGTTTGCCTTTTGCGCAACCAGAATCTGTACAAAAACTCCAGGTACAACTCGCCAATAGTGCAGGTAATTCTGTTGCTAGCACATCATCAATCTTTAGTAATCCTATCTTCTGGGGTTTGATTGCGATCTTGGTGGTGGGCATCATCATCGTGATGAGGCGCCGTAAAGCTGAGGCGGTGCAAGTCTATAACGCACCAAGCGCTGGTTACCCTGGTACTCCAGGCGGTCCTGCTGGCTACCCTGGTGGTCCCGGCTATCCTGGAGCACCAGCAGCCGGTGGCATGGGTGGTGGCTTGATGGGTAGTCTTGCAACTGGCGCTGCCTTAGGTGCTGGTATGTATGCTGGCCAAGCATTAGCGAGCAATCTTATGGGTGGTCACGATAGCAATCATTCAAATGCCAATCCCAATATGAATCAAGTCGGTGGCCCAGCATCTACAGATCCTAATTTTGGTGTGAACGATGCCAGCTCTTGGGATGATGGTGGCGGGAGTTCTTGGGATGATGGTGGCGGCGGTGGCTTTATGGATGATGTCTGATGACATTTGGAAAGTAGATTCTAGGGAGCATCAGCAGTTAAACTAGCTCTATGGAATATTTTTCTGAAATCGTTGAGACTGTTCATCCTTGGCTGTACCGCGCTAGCATTTATCTATCCAATGCATTTTTAGATGATCCCGCAATACTAGCCTTTGTGTTCTGCTAAATAAAAAACCACCGCATTCGGTGGTTTTTTATTAGAAGTAAAAGAAGGATTAATAAAAAAACTCAGAAAGCCTTACTTAATCATCCCTGCATTCTTCGCATCTTCCATTGCTTGAGGAATTTTTTCTTTCATGAAGGCTGGCATCTTTGCCAAAGGAACATCCACAATCACAAACCCAGCATCTTCCAACTTCTTTTTAGTTTCAGGGTCGGCATTGAGTTTGGCAAAGTAGTCAGACATCTTTTGCTGCAATACTAGCGGCGTAGCTTTAGGTAGAGCAACACCACGATAAGCGCCGTCTACCCAGTTCAAACCAAGCTCTTTAAAGGTTGGCACATCTGGCAGGGCAGGATTGCGTTTCTCGGTAGCAATGGCAAGCGTTCGTACCTTACCTTTTTGCTGAATCGCTAATGGTAGATAGCCCATTGCGCCATCCACGTGCATACCAATCAAGGCAGTAATTAAATCACCCGTGCCTTTAAAGGGCACGTAAGTAATTTTGACGCCGGCCAATTTATTTAAGCGCTCTACTGCCATGTGGTTGGCGGAGAACTGTGATGAGCCAGCCAGAGTCATCTTGCCTGGATCTTTTTTAGCAGCAGCAACAAATTCTTGATAGGTCTTATAAGGACTATCAGCAGAGACCATCAAAGCATCTGGAGTGAAGTGGTAGTAGTAAATCGCATTAATGTCTTCAGTCTTGTATTGAATGCCTTCTTGTAAGGGCTGCAAGATAGTGTGGGGAATATTGACGCCCACCACAGTAGTGCCATCAGCAGGATAGGTGTTCAGAGCGCTCCATACCAAAGCACCACCAGCGCCAGCACGATTCATTACCACCATGGGCTGATTAAACTTTCTGGCAGAGATATCGGCTTGATAACGCGCTACTAAATCAGACTCACCTGCAGCAGGAAAAGGAATGATGTACTGAATAGTTTTATCTGGGAAGGGCTGGGCACTAGCCCCCGATAGCAAACCCAAAGAAATCAAGCAAGCACTTAGTAAATAGCCCGGTAATTTAAATAGCTTCATTTAGAAATCTCCTCGATTACTGCATTGGTCACATCGCTCATCATGGCGCTGCCGCCAAGATCACGAGTGTGTAACTTTGGATTGGCTGTGACTTTTTCAATCGCAGCCATTAATTTAGCGCCAAGCGCTTTTTCACCTAGGAAGTCGAGCATCATTACCGCCGACCAGAAAGTGCCAATGGGATTGGCAAGGCCTTTACCCATGATGTCAAATGCAGAACCATGAATAGGCTCAAACATGGATGGATAGCGGCGCTCTGGATCCAGATTGGCAGTCGGTGCAATACCTAAGCTGCCTGCTAGCGCTGCTGCTAAATCACTCAACACATCTGCATGTAAGTTAGTAGCCACGATAGTATCTAAAGACTCGGGGCGATTGACCATCCGCGCTGTTGCGGCATCAACCAATTCTTTATCCCAAGTGACATCCGGAAAATCTTTAGCAACGATATTGGCGATTTCATCCCACATCACCATGCCATGACGCTGGGCATTCGATTTAGTAATGACGGTGAGGTGTTTGCGAGGACGTGACTGCGCTAACTTAAAAGCAAAGCGCTGTACACGCTCAACCCCAACGCGAGTCATGATGCTCATATCGGAAGCGACTTCAATGGGGTGACCTTGGTGTGCTCTACCACCAACGCCAGAGTATTCACCTTCGGAGTTCTCACGCACAATCACCCAATCGAGTTGACCAGGTTTGCAATTACGTAGTGGTGTTTCAATGCCAGGAAGAATACGAGTAGGGCGCACGTTTGCGTACTGATCAAAGCCTTGGCAGATTTTGAGACGCAAGCCCCATAAAGTAATGTGATCAGCAATATGAGGGTCACCAGCTGAACCGAACAAGATGGCATCTTTAGAACGTAAAGGTTCCAGGCCATCGTCTGGCATCATGATGCCGTGTTTGCGGTAGTAGTCACCACCCCAATCAAAGTGCTCAAACTCAAAAGCGATTTCAGGATGTTTTTTACTGAGGGCATTCAGAACCTTTTCGCATTCAGGAATGACTTCCTTGCCAATTCCGTCACCCGGAATGGACGCTATCTTGTACGTCTTCATGTGTCTCCTACTATTCTTTTATAGATCACTGCATCGGCAGCTATTTGACCCATTATGCAATCCCTAACCCCCTAAAGGCCTCAAAACAACAAAAATAGCCTCATTTTTATGGTTTTTACATATACTGTATAAATATACAGTATATTAATGACTATGACCCAGAAAATAAACTTAGCCAAAGTAAGCCTCACCCAGAGCCCAAAAGCCTTGGGAGCTTATTTTGCCGCCTATGAGACAAGACTCCTGAGCCACCGGATTTCAGCGGGATTCCCCAGTCCAGCGGCAGATTACGCTGAGGATGGCCTAGATCTAAACCATTACCTGGTCCAGAACAAGCCGGCTACTTTCATGTTTACGGTGAAGGGCGATTCCATGCTGGGTGCCGGTATTTGTGATGGTGACAAGGTAGTGGTGGATAAAGCCCTGAAGCCAAAACACAAAGACATCGTGGTGGCGGTAGTCGATAGCGAGTACACCATCAAGCGCCTATATCAATTATGTGGCCGCATTGAACTCCAAGCAGAAAACCCAAGCTATCAAGCCATCACCTTTAACGAAGGTAGCGAGTTGCAAATCTGGGGCGTAGTCGTCGGGGTAGTACGCAAATACAGCAATGCGAGTAGCAGATACAACAAGGAGGCAAAGTCATGAACCCCCTTTTTGCACTCGTTGATGTCAATAACTTTTATGTTTCTTGTGAGCGCGTGTTTCAGCCTAAGTTAGAAGAAGTGCCGATGGTAGTGCTCTCTAATAACGACGGTTGTGCAGTAGCGCGTAGTGCAGAAGTCAAAGCGCTGGGTGTGAAGATGGGCACGCCTTGGTTTCAGATGCAAGACCTCGCCAGAAAGCATGGCATTCAGGCTTACTCTTCCAACTACACCCTATATGGCGATATGAGTAGCCGCGTAGTGCAAGTGCTCAAGGCTTTTACACCGAACCTGGAGGTTTACAGCATCGATGAGAGCTTTTTGCAAATCGAGACTGTCTTAAAACAATATCAAGACACGATCGAGCTAGGAAAAAAAATCAAGCAGCAAGTCAAAGACACCACTGGTCTGCCAGTCTGCGTTGGTATTGGTGCGAGTAAGACCCTAGCGAAGTTAGCTAATCACTTAGCCAAGAAACACAAGCAGTTCGCAGGAGTGTGCGATGTCAACGCTATGACCAAACCAGAGCTCTATCAATGGATGAGTGAGACTGAAGTGGGTGAGGTATGGGGTATTGGTAGACAAATTGCTAAAAAACTCAAAGCCCAAAATATTCATAGTGTGTTTGATCTCTTGCAGGCTTCACCACAAGCGATGCGCCAACAGTTTGGCGTCGTGATGGAACGCCTGTGTTATGAACTGCGCGGGACCTCTTGCTTAGGGCTTGAAGAAGTCGCCCCAGCCAAACAACAAATCATTGCATCGCGCAGCTTTGGAAAACTCGTTACTAGTCAGGCAGAGCTTGCTGAGTCAGTTGCCACCCATGCAGCGCGCGCAGCGGAGAAGCTCAGAGCCCAAAACAGCACTACGGGCGCGCTCATCGTATTTATTCAGACCAACCCATTTAAGCAATACGAGCCACAACATCATCAAAGCATCACGATTCCATTGCCTGACCCCAGTGATAACACGCTGACATTAACCAATGCAGCCCTTACGGGTCTCAAGCAAATTTATAAACCAAACTTTCGTTACAAGAAAGCGGGCGTCATTCTGAATCTCATTAGTGACAAGCCTACTGTGCAGCAGTCTCTATTTGAAGATATTGAGACCAAAGGCAAGTCTGCACATCTCATGAAAGCGATGGATCAGATTAACACGCGCTTTGGTAATGCAGTACTCAGATCAGCAGCGGCAGGAACCAATAGTACAAAACAAGAGTGGCAAATGAAAGCAGGTAATAAGTCACTGAACTACACCACCCAGTGGGATGAGTTACCCGTAGCAAGATAAGAAAAGAGAAGAAAAAACAACAGCAAAACAGCAAAAAGGCAACAAAAGACCACTTTTTTACGAGCTCATTTTGTGAGCTTTTGGATCACTATTCTTGATATATCGCAGTCAATTAACGCAGTAAAACCCCTTTAGGAGCAAGCAAATGGACTTATTAAATCACTTTAACGGTATCTCACTAGCAGTCATCATGATTTTGTCTTACTGCGCAGTGCTTAAAAATACCAAGCGCCATGAAAGCGTCATCAAAGTGCCACAAAACAGGCATTAAATCACAGGTCCTAGTAAGAGATTCGTATAAAAAATAGTAGTTGCAGCAGGTTTTTTTGGGGGAATAAGGAAATCACGGACTCCTTATTCCCTAATTCTTTTGAATCTCGCAAATAGCAGATATTATTTTGGTGGCGGATGTTTTAGTTTGAGTCTGTTCTCCAAACTCCTGTTGAGTTTTCCATGCTAGGATACGATTTACTGCTATAGCAGTGGAGTGCTCAAGGAGAGATTCTTCCTTTAAGAATTCATCAAAATTTTCGCCAATATATTTTTTCTTCATAGATGTGCCTTTATCTGCTTTGTAAAGTTAAAAGCGTATCAATATTCATCTATATCTCTCATCAGAAATTACTGAAATGCTTGTAGGAAGAGGAATTGAATTGAACCCCAACCCCTGTTTTGAATGCGGTCAGTGCTGTCAGCATTTCCGGGTCAGTTTTTATCATGGAGAAATTGCAGGCAACGGCACTGGAGTGGTTCCAGGAGATCTGACAACTAAGCTCACAGAACACCTTGCTTGCATGAAGGGTACTGAAAAAGGTGGAGCACCTTGCATAGCCCTTACCCATAACAAAGAAGAAGGCTGGCGCTGCTCAATCTATGAAGATCGACCAAGCCCTTGCCGAGAATTTAATATCCTCAATGATGATGGAACACCTAATCCCGATTGCCAAAAGCTACAGCAGGTAGCCAAACAGAAAAAAGCCTTACTTAGCCAAATTTAGACTCTTCACGATTTGACTAAATGCTGCGTACTCTTGCGTGAGCTTATCTTGCAACTCTTTGCCAGTGAGTACAGCAGAAGATTCACCTGCCTCATCTAAATAGCGCAAAGTATCAGGCTCTTTCATCGCCTTGCTATAGGCTTGCACAATTTGATTAATGCGTTCGGGCTTTGTATCCTTAGGAGCAAGAATGACACGCCACAGCAAAGTCTCTTCTTTGGCAAGACCAATATCTTTTAAAGAGCTCGCATTTGGAAACTGAGCGTTTCTATTGACCGAGGAAACCAATAAACATTTAGCCTTACCCACATTCGCGTGCTGTAGTACTGGTGGAATAGAGCCTACATAGATATCAATCTGATTGGATAAGAAGCCAATAATGGTTTCACCAGCACCCTTATAGGGGACATCAACCGCTTCGATATTTTGGGTCCTAAAAATACGCTCGGCAGCAAGCTGTGCAGGACCGCCTAGACCATCGGTGCCATAGGTGTATTTCTTGGGATTTTTACGCAGCTCTTCCATAAAGGCTTTACCGTCATTTGCCGGAAAGTCAGGGCGTACACAAAAGATATAAGGGGCAGTCGAAAGCTGAATCACCGGAATGTAGTCACTCGGTGTGTAAGGTACTTTACTCGTTTGTGGTACGACGGTCACTGGCGAAGGCCATACACCTGCTAAGGTATAGCCATCGGGCGCAGAGTTAATCACTTGTGTAAGGCCAATGGTGCCACCAGCACCAGCCACGTTCTGAATGCTGATCGGCCCACCAATAAAGCGCTGAGCATCTTTTGAGACCACCCGAAAGAGAGCGTCAGTACCACCACCAGGCGCAGTAGGCACAATCAATTTCGTTACCGCTTGTGCAAAGACAGGACTGTGTAATAAACACATTACGCTAAGACCCAATAAACCTTTAGCAAGATATTGAATGAGTGAGATTAGTAAATGGCGCATATCAGAACCTTAGAAGAAACTGAGTTTAAAAATGAAAAAGCGTTTTAGGATTATGAATGAAAATATCTTCCCAAATTGCTGAATCGTCAACTGCTGATTGAATCCAAGTTAAGCAATCAGCATAAGTAAATTGGTTTTCATAGCTCAGCCAAGGCCAATCACTAGCCCAGACCAATTGCTTGGGGTTTGCTGCCACTAGAGCATCAACATAAGGCTGGATGCTGATGCCATTTAACGAGCCCACACGATATGGCGCAGAAAGCTTGACCCAAACCTGGCCAGCTTCAAGAGCTCGCAAAGTATTCTGAAAGGACGCACTCTTGATGCCCAACTTTGGATCGGGATTGCCAAAGTGATCCAGTACCAAAGTGGCCCCACTGGCCAAAATTGGAGGAACGACCTGTTCTTGTAAGTGATCTTCTATAAACAATTCAATATGCAGATCAAGCTCTCTTACTAGAGCGAGCAGTCTTTTGTATTCAGAGCTATTAATATCTGGAATGGCTTTCTTCTTATTCCAGTTGAGTCGTATCCCAACAATGCCAATTTCTTGCATCAAATGTAATTGACGCTCAAGGGTGGTGATCTCGGTAGCGGGATCGATAATTGCAGTACCCCTGAGTTGATCCGGAAAGCTACGGAGTGCATCAAACAGCAAAGTATTATTTGCACCATAAAAGCTTGGGGCGGTTAGAACCCCATGAGAGATGCCATGGCTATGGAGCACTTCTAGATATTCTTTAGCGCTCACATCTCTTGAAGGGCGAGAATGAATTTCAGGGGCTAAAGGAAAGTCGAGCGCCATAATATGGGCGTGGCAATCTATTCCCGTGACTTTGCCTTTATCTTGCATCTGTCTTCAGATTCATCCTTATAATTCTGTAAAAAGGAGACTACCATGTCCATGTACTTAGGCACAAAATTGCGCAAGCTCATTAATGAGAAGCGGGGTTTGCTGGTACCAGGAGCAGGCAATGCCCTAGCAGCACGCGTGATTGAGGATGCAGGTTTTGAGGCTGTCTATTTAAGTGGCGCGGCAATCACCAATCAGTTCTATGGCATTCCTGATCTAGGCTTTATTGGCTTAAATGATGTTGCGTCGCACACTGCAGCAATTAGAGAGGTTATTCAACTTCCCTTAATTGTCGACATTGACGTTGGCTTTGGTAATGCAGTTAATGTGCATCATACGATTAAAGTGCTTGAGCGCGCTGGCGCCAATGCAGTCCAAATTGAAGATCAAGCCATGCCCAAGCGTTGTGGCCACTTTGCAGGCAAGATCATCATCAGTAAAGAAGAGATGTGTGGCAAGATTAAAGCTGCAGTTGATGCTAGGGTGCATGATGACTTCTTAATCATCGCTAGAACTGATGCTAGATCGATCTATGGCTTTGAAGATGCACTTGATAGAGCGCAAAGCTATGCGGAAGCAGGTGCAGATATGACTTTTATCGAAGCACCAGAAAGCGTAGAAGAAATGAAGCTGATTGCTGCGCAAAGCTATTGTCCTCAACTCATTAATATTGTGATTGGTGGCAAAACTCCATCCTTACCATTAAAAGACTTATCTGCAATGGGCTTTGGTATCGTGCTCTATGCTAATGCTGCTTTGCAGGGCGCTTTACGCGGCATGACCAATGCCTTAGATCATTTAAAGAAAACGGGTGAGCTCAAGGAAGATCCCGTATTAGTTGCTACCTTTGCTGAACGGCAAACTGTCGTCAAAAAAGAAGACTTTGATGCATTAGAAAAGAAATTCTCTTGATGCAAATAAACGAATCAATCGGATTCAAGATAAAGGATGAGTAATTAATGGGAAATATTGCTCGTCTAGGATTTTTGATTCCACCTGGTAATCCCAATACCGAAGGCGAAGTCATTAAAATGGCAAGACCAGAATTCTCGCTTCACTTCACCCGAATGGTTGCGCATGGCGAGACAGGAAGTCTTGATGGGCAAGACGAGCGCAATCAAACGCAGATCGATCATTTGCCAGAAAATATTGAGCTTCTCAAATTGGTCAAGCCTACTGTGATAGCGATGGCCCATACCGCCAGCAGTTACACCCTTGGTAAGGAAGGTGAGGCCAAGCTGATTCAACAGCTTGAGGATCAATACGCAACTCCTTTTATTACCGCCTTTGGCAGTGTAGTGAAAGCGCTCAATCACCTCAAAGCAAAAAAGATTGCCTTTGGAACGCCCTACAGCGAGCAGAACACTTTACGCTGTAAACAGTTATTAGAGGCCTATGGCTTTGAGATCGTGAGTTTTGGAAATTTGCCAGGCGTCAACAATATCTATGATGAAACTACGCAGCGTGCACTTGAACTGGTGCGCCAAGTCGATAACCCTGAAGCACAGGCCATATTTGTGAGTGGGGTAGGAATGCCCACGATTGATATTCTGGCGCAAGGCGAGGCCGACACGGGTAAGCCCGTGATTTCTAGTATTGCCGCTACGATGTGGAATGCACTTCAAGTAGCAAAAGTAACTAGTAACATTGAAAATTTTGGTAGCTTACTTTCAGGAAAGCATTAAAGTGAAATTCATCCAATCTGTAGTAGCCTTGCTAGCAATCACGAGTGCTGCACTATCCCATAGCGCTGCTTTTCCAGATAAACCCATTCGCTTAATAGTTCCATTTACCGCTGGTGGTAATGTGGATAATTCTGCGCGCACAATTAGTCAGGGATTATCTGAGCAATTAGGGCAGAGCGTGATTGTGGATAACAAACCTGGGGCGAATACTCTGATCGGTGCTGAGTTTGTAGCACGCGCCAACCCAGATGGCTATATCTTGTTATTGGGAACGCCCGAGAGTCTAGCAATCAACCCCCATGTCTATAAAAAGATTAACTATGACCCACTCAAAGATCTTACTGCTGTTGGCTTAGTCGGTAATTTCCCTTTTGCATTGGTAGTTAATCTCAAATTACCCGCTAAAAATATCAAAGAGTTTGTGGCGCTTGCAAAAAGCATGCCTGGAAAAATGAACTACTCATCATGGGGTATTGGTAGTACATCCCAAATTACGTTTGAAAAGTTTAATCAAGTAGCCGGTATTGAATTAGTCCATATCCCTTTTCAGGGCGCTGTACCAGCGATCACCGCAATTGCAGCAGATGAGGTACAGGCGATGATGGTGCCGCTCTCCGTTGCCTTGCCGCAGGCAGCCGGCGGCAAAGTCAAAATCTTGGGCATTACAACTAGTCAACGCTTTGCAAGCGCCCCAGATATTTCGACTTTTCAGGAGCAGGGCTATCCAGTCGTCATGAGTGGTTGGCATTTAATCGTCGCACCAAATAAAACAAGTCCAGCTGTTTTGCAAACCCTGAATAAAAACCTGAATAAAGCATTAGAGACTCAAGCTACTAAAGAGGCGTTAATTAAGATTGGGATTGAGCCAAGCCCTGGATCAATTGCTCAAGCTAATAAACTCATTCAGACTGAATATGAGCGTTGGGGTAAAACTGCTAAAGATGCTGGCATTGCAATTGAGAAAGCAGAGTAATCAGCCAATCACTCACTTTGATGATTAGTAAAAGAGAAGGATGTACACATTGAAAATTTTTATAACGGCATTGGCTTTCATGTGCTCTTCACTCGCATTTGCAGACTACCCTGAAAAGTCGATTCGTTTAGTGGTGCCATTTGCTACGGGAGGTACTTCAGAGATCGTTGCACGCTCAGTAGCCAGCAGCCTTAGTACAAGCCTAGGTCAATCTGTTTATGTGGATAACAAGCCTGGTGGCGCTGGCAACATCGCCATGGAAGAGGTCAAGCGCGCCAATCCAGATGGCTACACTTTGATATTAGGTCACGTTGGAACTTTGGCTGTAAACCCTGCGCTATTTGGTAAAAAACTGCCTTACGATCCCAACAAAGATTTTGCACCCGTGACCTTAGTAGCAAAAGTGCCCAATGTGATTGCGGTAAGCGAGAAAAGCAATTACAAAACCTTAGCCGATTTAGTAGCGGATGCCAAAAAGAACCCAGGCAAAATTAATTATGGTTCTGCAGGCAATGGTAGTGCAGGGCACTTGGCGATGGAATATTTTTCTTCTGAAGCCGGAATTGATTTAGTACATGTACCTTATAAAGGGTCTGGCCCAATGCTGACGGATTTAATCGGCGGGCAAATTCAGGCAACCTTTAATGGCCTGCCTTCATTGATGGGGCAAATTAAAGGCGGTACTTTGCGCCCATTAGCGGTTGGCTCATTAGAGCGCTCAAAAGTATTGCCCAATGTGCCCACCATTGCTGAGTCTGGCTACAAAGGATTTGAGACTTCGCAATGGTATGGAATTATGGTTCCTGCTGGCACGCCGCAAGCAGTGATTGATCGCTTGCAAAAAGAGATTGCCAAATCTCTAAAGTCAAAAGAAGATTCTAAAAAGATGCTTGATGACGGAGCGGTCTTAGTAGGAGATACGCCTGCTCAGTTTGGAGCATTCATCAAATCTGAGCAAAGCCGCTGGGCTAAAGTAGTTGAAAAGGCAAAAATCACAGTTGATTAAGGCAATACTGCAGACAACTACTCTGGCTTAATTCCAGACTTCTTAATCAAAGAAGTCCATAGTTCAAGTTCTGATTTTAAAAAACTGACATAAGCGTTTGAGCCTAAGGTCGGTATGACAAAGCCGACTGACTCAATCCGTTGTTTCACTTCAGGCGTTTGCAAAGCCAAAATCATGGCAGCCTCTAACTTATCTAGAATCGGCTTAGGCGTTCCTTTAGGAGCGCTAATGCCAGCCCAAGAGAGTGCCTGAAATCCTGGATAACCAGACTCTGCTACGGTAGGAACATTCGGATACAGCGCATTACGCTGCAAACTGCTTACCGCAATCGGCCGTAACTTACCTGCTGCTACAAAGGGCAAGGCTGCATCTTGATTAATAAAAATCATTGGTATCTCGTTAGCCAAAATGGCATTCATGAGAGGGCCGCCTCCGCGATAAGGTATCCCAACAATGGGCAGCGGATTGCAATTGGTTTTATTTTTCATATCCGCGCAAGTGGCAGTGGCTTGGCGCATTAACTCCATCGCCATATGGCCTGAGGAAGCGTAGGTATAACCATAGTCCAGCTTGCCTGGATTTTTTCTAGCGTAATCGATCACATCTTTTAGAGTTTTAAATGGACGATCTGGGTTCACTACTAATACGTTTGGACCTAAATCAATCAAGGTAATATGGGCAAAATCTTTTAATGAATCGTATTTAAGGTTGGGATCAAGACCATGAGCAACCGCGTTTTGCCCAACACCTGTCATCACGAGGGTATAACCATCTGGCGGCGCACCAGCAGCGCGCTCAGCGCCAATGACACCGCCACCGCCACCGATATTCTCAATCACAAAGGCTTGCTTCAAGATTTTGGTGAGTTGCTCAGCAGAAATACGCGCCATTAAATCGGTGGTGCCACCAGGAGGAAAGGGCACAATAATTTTGACGGGCTTATTGGGATAATCGGACTGCGCAAATCCAGGCAGGCAAGCTGCACAAAAGAGACTGCAGACAAGCAGCGCCTTGATGAAAATGGAATTTCGACTCATCCAACCCATATATAGATCCTTATTAATTAATACCCATTTGATACCAGTAAATCAGGGTAATTAATAGCCCACTATAAAACAAATGCAGGAATACCCTTTCTTGGAGAGCAGGCATTAATATAGGGGTGTTTAAATCCACGGCTGAACCCTAATGCCAAAAAAGACTAAAGAATCCCTACGTAGTGCCCGTTGGTTCGAGCCAGATGATTTACGTTCATTTGGACATCGCTCACGCGCAATGCAAATGGGATATGGTCCTGAGGATTGGGCTGGTAAGCCCGTGATTGCCATTATTAATACCTGGTCTGACATTAATCCTTGCCATACCCATTTCAAGCAACGGGTTGAAGATGTCAAGCGCGGTATTTTTCAAGCAGGTGGATTTCCACTAGAGCTGCCAGCAATTTCACTGTCAGAGACATACGTGAAACCCACAACCATGCTCTATCGCAATATGCTCGCTATGGAAACAGAAGAGCTAATTCGCTCTCATCCAGTGGATGGCGCAGTACTGATGGGTGGCTGCGATAAAACGACTCCTGGTTTAGTGATGGGCGCTTTATCTGCTGGCCTACCATTTGTGTATTTACCTGCTGGCCCCATGTTGCGTGGTAATTGGAAGGGTAAAGTTCTCGGTTCAGGTTCTGATGCATGGAAGTATTGGGATGAGCGCCGCGCTGGCAAACTCTCAGAAGCGCAGTGGCTAGAAGTAGAGGGTGGCATCGCACGCAGTCACGGCACTTGTATGACGATGGGCACAGCGGCCACCATGATGGGGATTGCAGAGGCATTAGGAATCACGCTACCAGGTGCATCGAGTATTCCAGCAGCTGATGCGAGTCATCCACGCATGGCTGCTGCTTGCGGCAGAAGAATTGTGGAGATGGTCTGGGTAGATTTAATTCCTGCCAAAATCCTCAATAAAACCAGTTTCTTAAATGCGATCAATGCTGCCATGGCGATGGGTTGCAGTACCAATGCCATCATTCATTTGATTGCGATGTCAAGGCGAGCCGGTAAAGACTGTACCGTGACCTTAGATGATTTTGACAAGGCCAGCAGAAAAGTGCCCGTGATTGCCAATATTCGCCCTAGTGGTGATCAATATTTGATGGAAGACTTTTATTACGCTGGAGGTATGCCTGCACTACTCAAGCAAATGGGCGCGCATCTCAATCCAAGCGCGATGACCATCACTGGTAAAACGATTGGCGAGAATATTGCAAACGCAGAGGTGCATAACGAAGATGTAATTAGGCCACTTAATAAAGCAATCTATCAAGAGGGTGCACTTGCAGTACTCAAAGGCAATATTGCCCCTGGTGGTGCAGTCATTAAGCCAAGTGCTTGTGCGGAGAAATTCTTAAAGCATACCGGCCCAGCCTTAGTATTTGATAGCTATCCTAAAATGAAAAAAGCCGTTGAAGATGAAAATCTTGACGTCACTGAAAATCACATCTTAGTTCTCAGAAACGCAGGCCCCAAAGGTGGCCCCGGTATGCCTGAGTGGGGCATGTTGCCCATTCCAGTCAAGTTAGTGAAGCAAGGTGTACGCGATATGCTGCGCTTATCCGATGCGCGCATGAGTGGCACTAGTTACGGCGCTTGTATTTTGCATGCCTCGCCAGAAGCCTATATCGGCGGCCCATTAGCGCTCGTTAAAACGGGTGACCTCATTACCGTCGATGTGCCTAATAGAAAAATTCATCTAGAGATTAGTGATGAGGAGCTCAGTCAAAGAAAAGCCAAGTGGGTTGCGCCAGCGCCTAAATATGAACGCGGCTACGGTTGGATGTTTAGCCGCCACATCTTGCAAGCAGAAGATGGGTGTGACTTTGACTTCCTAGAAACCAGCTTTGGTAAAGCAGTACCAGAGCCTGATATTTTCTAGAGCCTAAAATAGAAGGTGTAAAAAAGAGACAACAACGCATTAATTAATTGCAATTATCAATAAAGGTTTTTATAATTACTCCATACATGAAGAGGGGGCGAAAGCCCACAGCAACCGGTCCATTGGACAACGGTGCTACGCTTAAAGCGAATGTGATCTAGCTAAGCTAGATAACTAAACGAAAAGCCCCTTCTTTGGGGCTTTTTTCATTTCTAAAGCCCACGTTCTTTAACAATTTGAGGAGTATCAATATGGCCAGAGTCATAGTGGGTGATCAAACATTGCCCGTAAAAGTAGTGTTTATCGGTAATAAGCTCGATATTTGGATTGTTGCTGATGTTTATAACTTTTTTGTCGGCGATAAGAACATCACTATCACCGGAGAAGAAGCAGATGAGTTAGCGGCCGATATCAAAAACTTAAGCCCGCAAGATCTAGAAGCAAAGTGGCTTGCGGTGGCACAGGAGTTTTTAAGTAGTTTGGAGTAATTAGAAGTTAATAGGTAGGAGTAATGGTTGTAAAGGCAGAGTTATTCCCAATTGCCAGGCCTGACAGTGTGTCGAACTGGCTAAATAGGAGAACAGTATGAGTAAGTTATTTTGTAAAGTCGGTGACCTCGCGGTGACCGTAGAAGCAGAGTTACCAATTAACGTTGGTAATGTAGTCAAAATTGTAGGGGCGAGTGGCTATGAGAAGTGGTCAAGCTATAAAACCAAAATCTTTTTATGGAAGGTTGAGGTTGCTTCAGCTGATAGACCCTTGATATACGAGTACCCTGGTGGCCTTATCGAAAAGCTGCTTATTGGCCAAATACCAGATCATTATCTTAGGCCCATTCGCCCGGATGAATTAGAGGAAATTGAGGCCCTCTTGGAAGATGTACCGCTTGTATTGGCAGCAGAGGAGGAGGTGGAATATGTTTAGACCACCACCTGAATATATTTGGGGCTTGACTAAGAAAAAATACGAGAAGCAGTTTCGTCGCAAAATTCCGCAATGGGTATTAACCTTGGATCGCGATTTTTCTAGAAGGTTATTAAGTACCTGTTGCAAAATTGGCTTCAAGCTTCACCCCGAGGTGTTAACTTTTACTGAGTTGCATGACGGCCCAGAAAGTATTTGGAGTACCAAGGCTTGCTATCGACTTGATGGGCCTGCCAAGCCCCCCAAAAAAATCAATTGGAGCACCCAAAAACCATGAGGCTCAATCTATGAGCCCCATGGTTTTTATACTAAACACGTTCAATACACAAAGGAGAAATCATGCGTGATTACACATACCTAGGTGGTACTCGTTTTACGATCAACAATACCTTTCGTAGTTTACGGTTTGATGTTGATAGGCTTGACTTGAGTTGGTCCGGTGATGAAAAGCCTGAATTTATTAGAGGACTGCGCATCGTGGATAACGAAGAAGCTACTGCAATCACTGTAGATGGTGAGGATGCCGATAACTTAGTCTTTAGTTTGGCTTATGCCTTTAATCATCAGGATGGCTTTGAGGCTTTTAGAGCAGCTGTTGACGAATACCTCAAGGTTGCGCTGACCACGAAACAATATTTGATTACTGACCAAAAAAAAGATCCAGAAGGAAAGGTTGAAGTAGCGGAGGCTGTGATTCACTAGTATTTATTAATTAGCAAGGGCGGATTTGAACCGAATTGCCAAGCCCTGACATTTGTCCAATTGGCTAAAGAGGAGAAATGCATGAATCTTCAGTTAATACATATCGAGCAATTGCAAAAAAATGGTTTTCCCAAAGTATTAAGACCTCAAAAATCATCTGAGTACCAATATATTGGGATTGCCATAGAAGATCAGGGATCTTATTACTACTGGGCCAAAGGAGTTAGCCTAAGTATCACCGAGCAGGAATACCACTACATAAAGGCAAACCCAAAGTTGTATTACTTTTCTACCGCACTAAAGTTGCACTTAAAAATTGCCAGGCACCTTCATAGCGAGGAATTTGATGGACTTTGATCGAACCGGATTGATTGCACTCATTAAAAGTGAATTTAAGCTCGATTGGCAAGGCATCCATGGCGCAAACCATTGGGCTAGGGTGCTTCACCATGGTAAGAATATTGGCCTGATTCGCAGAGCTGACTTACTGGTAGTTAAGCTCTTTGGCTTTATGCATGATAGTTGCCGCCTTGATGATGGCAAAGACCCAAAGCATGGGCAAAGGGCAGCCGAATTTGCTCATGGTATTCATGGCGACTTCTTTCAGCTTAACCCAAAGCAACGAGATGCACTGTGCTATGCGATGAAGCACCATTCAGGCGGAGAAGTCTCTACAGATAAAACAATTCAGACTTGCTGGGATGCTGATCGCTTAGATCTAGGTAGAGTGGGGATCTTTCCATCCCCAAAATCACTAATTGGGTCTCCAATGACTGAAATTGGGGAATGAAGCTCATTCGTAAATTCCATTCATTCCAATGCTGAACTATTTGAGGCGAAGGAACTTTTAGCGGTAGAGTGGATTGAGCGAAGTCCAAAAATCTGAGAAATAGCCTGCAAAGTAACTGTAGGCACGAAAAAGCACAACACCACCAATAATCCACTCCCAGAGTGGTGCAGCAGAGCTTTTTTACATAGTTTATAGTTGAAAAGTCGTTATGCGCACCTGTTTAACTACTACATTGCAAGATCCCTAATCGGAGACAAAAACATGGCTGAGAAACTCATCGTAATTCATTCTAGTTT